>JADMIO012791302.1_pt1 | contig 62221 bp, 55 predicted proteins | sample 8958161 | NCBI WGS metagenome assembly JADMIO01 (sample SAMN16585339, study PRJNA669376) | soil metagenome | isolation source: Crop rotation soil | place: USA: Cullars Rotation, Alabama | collected 2011 | reverse complement strand
CGCGACAACTTGTCCACGTGGAATTCTAAGCTTAGGATCCCAATGTGCTGGAAAGGGCCGATCGGCCCGAGGTGATGAAGCACTTGGTGCCGGTCAGCACGTAACTGTCGCCGCGACGTACCGCGCGCGTGCGCATCGCGGCCGCGTCGGAGCCGGCATGGGGTTCGGTCATCAGCAGGCAACCGAGCGCGCGGCCGCTGGCGACCGGCCGCAGGAACTTCTCCTTCTGCTCCGCCGTTCCCGCATCCCGCACCTTGGCCCCGAAGGAGTTGGCGGCATTGACCATATTGCAGATGCCGGCATCGCCGTAGGCGAGTTCCTCCGTCATCAGCATGTAGGCCAGGAAGTCGGCGCCGGCGCCGTCCCAGTCGGTCGGCGCGCAGACGCCGAACAGGCCAAGCGCTCCGAGTCTCAGGACAGTGTCGAGCGGCACGCGTTCGTCGCGATCCCACACCGCGGCAAAGGGGATCACTTCGCGCTGCACAAAAGCGCGGGTCATGTCGCGGAGGGCGACCTGCTCGGATGTGAAGCCGCTCATGGTGTGAACCATACACTGCTCGTGCATGGCACTTGCGGCGCATTTGCACGCCGTTCGCCACGCGGCTGGGCTATAAGACCGCAATGTCCGTTGCTGCCAGCATTCCTCCGCGTCGCGACCTGCGTGTCATCAGCCTGATCGGCTTCGCCCACGGCTCCAGCCACTACTATCAACTGGCCTTCGTCACGATGCTGCTGATCGTGCGCGAGCGTGTCGGCCTCAGCTTCGAGCAGGTCGGCTTCCTCGGCGCGTTGTTCTACGCCGTGTCGGGTTTCGGGCAGACCGCCGCGGGCTTTGCGGTCGATCGCTTCGGCGCCCGCCCGATCCTCGCCGGCGGCCTGCTGGCGATGGGCTGCGCGCTCGGGTCGTTTGCAGTCGTGCAGTCGTTCGCGGGCTTCGCGGCGATCGCGGTGCTGGGCGGGCTGGGCAATTCGGTTTTCCATCCGGCCGACTTCGCCATCCTCAACGCCTCGGTGGATCCCAAGAAGATCGGCCGCGCCTTCAGCATCCACGGGCTGGGCGGCTCGCTCGGCTGGGCGGGCGGGCCGGCGATGTATTTCCTCGACAGCGCGGTCGGCGATGTCCCGGCGGCGCTGATTGGCGCCGTGCCGGGCATCGTGCTGTCGGTCCTGGTCTTCGGCCACAAGCACGACCTGGTCGACCACCGCCTGAAGGCGCGCGCTGCGGCTGCGCAGGGTGGCTCGCCGTGGTCGCTGTTCATGCAGCCCTCGATCCTGCTCTGCCTGGCCTTCTTCGCCCTGGTCGCCGCGAACACCGTCGGCATCCAGCAGTTTGCGGTGCCGGCCTTCACGTCGATGTTCGGCGTGAGTCAGAGCTACGCCGCGCTCTGCCTGATCGTGTTCGTGTTCGGCTCGGCGGCCGGCATGCTGCTCGGCGGCTGGCTGGCCGACCGCATGCACCATCACGAGCGGGTGGCGGCGATCGGGCTGCTCGCGGCGGCGGCCTTCACGCTGCCCGTGGCGACCCAGAGCGTGTCGCCGCTGGTCCTGCCGTTCCTGCTGTTTGCCGCCGGCTTCGCGGGCGGCACGACCAATCCGTCGCGCGACATGATCGTGCGTCAGGCGGCGCCCCCCGGCGCCTCGGGCAAGGTGTTCGGTTTCGTCTATTCCGGCCTCGACATCGGCTCGTTCCTGGCGCCGCTGGTGTTCGGCCAGGTGATGAACGCCGGCAACCCCGCGGCGATGTTCGGGATCACCGTCGGGCTCTACGTGTTCAACGCGGTGCTGGTGAGCGTGATCCGCCAGGCGACGACCACGCGCTCGGTACCGGCGGCGGCCGAGTAGTCTCGCCGCCGGAGGCAATCAGTCGAGCCAAAGACCCCTGCCACTCGGAGAGCCTGGTTGGTCGTCGACAAGACGCCTGGGCGTGAGCGCAAGGTATCGCCTTGCAGACTGGGGCCCACCAAAAGCGCGGGGGTTGCCTCGCGCTGATCGAGATGGCGCTTCGCGCCTCCTCAGGTGAGGTGGGACTGGATCGAACAAAGGCGCCTCACCCTGAGGAGCGAGCGAAGCGAGCGTCTCGAAGGGTGGGCTTCACAGAAATCGCCGGAATGGCGGTGTCGCAACACCCTTTCCGTCGCCCACCCTTCGAGACGCAGCGCTTTGCGCTGCTCCTCAGGGTGAGGCGTGTTTGTCCGGTCCAGTCCAACCTCACCCTGAGGAGGCGCGAAGCGCCGTGGTCGATCAGCGCGGGGTAACCCCCGCGCTTTTGGTGGGCCTCAGTCTGCCAGCCGATATGTCGTGCTCTACCGAGCAAACGTTCACACGCTCAGGGTGAGGTTTCTGTGAAAGTTGGGGCCTGAGGAGGGGCGGCCGCCCGGCGGCTATTCGTGTTGGTGCTGCAGGAAGGCGGATCGTTCGGCCGGCTGCTCGATGTGCATCGACAGCGCCTGCCACAAGGCGTCGATGGACGGCGCTTCACGGGCGGCCCGGCGCACCAGCACGCGGGCGATCGGTCCGACATACTGCGTCAGTGCGGCCTGGGCCCGCTCCAGCTCCGACTCGTGCAAGAAGCCAATGCTGCCGTGCGACGGCGGGCCGTTCGTCGCGACAGCCCGCCGCTGCAGGAGTGGCGCGACATCGCGGCGAAAGCTTTCCCGCTCGATTCCTTCGGGGACCGACGTAGCGAGCTCCGCGCACAGCGCGTCCAGCCCGGTCGTGCGGCCGGCGGCAGAGCGGACCATCACGCGCGCGATCGGGCCAAGATAGGCGGCAAGTTTCTGCTCCAGCGTGTGCATGACACCGGCATCGGGCGAGGTGGGAGCGTGCATTCGCACGGCTGTCGGGGCTCGCATGCCCGGCGAGGTGGGCGGTGCCGCCGGAGCGACAGGTCTCCCCGCGATTGCAGCGGATGGACCGCTCCGGTCCGGCGCCTTGGCGGCTGCCCCCAGGACCTGCCGCAGAGCGTCGGCCATCTCGAGCCCCGAGTTGAACCGATCCTCCGGATGCTTGCCGGTCGCGCGCTCGAGCACGAACTGCAGCCTCGGCGCCTCGACCAGCACGTCGCCTGGTAACAGCTTCAGCCTGTCGTTGACGATGTGGTGAGTCACCTCGGCCGAGGTGCGTCCGCCGAAGGCTGGTGCACCGGCCACCATCTCGAACAGCGTCACCCCGGCGGCGAACAGATCGGCACGATGGTCGACTGGGCCACCTCGGCACTGTTCAGGCGCCATGTAGTTCGGCGTCCCCATCGAGGAGAACGGGCCAGTCGTGTCGGTATTGCCGAATCGCGAGATCCCGAAGTCGGTGACCTTTGCGCGCATCTGCTCCGTCAGCAGAATGTTGCCGGGCTTGATGTCCTGATGGATGACACCCTGCTGATGCGCGCTCGCCAGCGCATCCAGTACCTGCAGCATGACCTGAATTGCGCTGGGAACCGCCATCGGTTGTTCGTCGATCATCTGGCGCACGCTCATGCCCTGGACGAACTCCATGGCGAGGAACGGCTGTCCCTCGTGCATGGCGTAGTCGTAGATCCCGACGATGTTCGGATGGGCGCAGCGCGCGGCGGCCTCGGCCTCGCGACGGAAATGCCGGATGTAGTCGCCGCGATAGACGCCGCTCATCAGTCTCGTCGAGATCAGCTTGATCGCCACCGTGCGGCGGATGTCGGGGTCGTGGGCCTTGAAGATCTGGCCCATACCACCCTCGCCGACCAGGCTGTCGACGACGTATCGGCCGATTTGGACAGGAATCTGTTCCATGACCTTGTCAATTCTCGAGCATGCGCATGGCGTTCTGCAGGCTGCGATGCATCAGGTTGAACGAGCGGCCCAGGGAGGCGATCTCGTCCTTGCCCTTGACCGAATACTCCGGCACGTCGGGTTTGCCGGCGCTGACCTCACGCGCGAGGATGGTGATCCTCTGCATCGGCCTCAGAATGAAATAGTGCATCAGCACGTTCAGCGCGATCAGCATGACCAGGAACACCGCGCTGAGCGCGGCGACGAAAGCCAGCAGGGAGTGACGAGCGCGCGCGAGCGCGAGCGTCATCGGCACTGAGACGATCTGCGCGCCGATGACGTCGCCCTGCGTCCAGCCGAAGCCGTTGCCGTTGCCGTAGAGGTCGACCATCGTCGACGGCGCCGCGGCAGGCGTCGAATGGCAGCCGAGGCAGCCGGGATCGGTCAGGCGGAAAGGCCGAGCGAAGGCCAGGAACTGCCCGCTGGGCGTGTCACGCGTGGCGACGAATTCCTTGAGGTCCCCGTTGCGCTTGAAGGCGGCGATGATATCCGCTTCCCAGCTGGTGGCGCGATCGGCGGGATTGGTCGGGTTGAGCGCGGCTTCCTTGTACGAATAGTCCGGATAGTCCTTCTGCACGGCGCGCAGCACGGTATGCGCGGACCACGACGGCACTGAATGGGGCAGGAAGCGCACCGACATCTGTTCGCTCAGGAGGGGACTGATCTCCTTCTGGGTGTAGCTGCGAACGGCGGTGCCGGCGCGCATGATCAGCGTAGCCTCGTTGAGCACCTGGCGCTTTGCTTCGTCGGCGGTGATCTCGTGCGCCAGGAAGGTCGCTACGCCAAGCCCGATCGCGAAGGCGGCGATCATCACCAGATTGAACTTGGTGCGCAGTCCCATCGCCGCTCCCCGTGTCGTGTGTTCATCACCGCGTGCCGGTCACCAATCGGGTGGCCTGCTCTCCCGTTATGCGACCGGTAAGCTCGGCCTTGATCTCGAACTGGTACCGGCGGATGGCGGCGCGAGTCTCCGGGCCGAACGTGCCGTCGATTCGGCCGGAGTAGTAACCGATGTTGGCAAGCGCGGTTTGAACCTGGCGCCGATCGCCGTCGGACATCCGATCCTCGTCGACCATGGCCGGTGTTTGCGGGGCCGGCTTGAAACTGGCCTGCGGCTCGGGAGGTGGCGCCGTGGGCGGCGGCGGGGGAGGAGGAGGCACCGGCGCCGGAAGGGCACGACTCTCGGCCCCCAGGGCTGCATCCCCGGTGGCCGCGATGACCTCCGGCGTCACGGGTGCCTTGGCGAGGCGGCGGCGCAGGCCGTCCGTGACGCTGTTGAGCCCTGCCTCGGTTCCGGCAAGCTCGTCCCGCAACGCCAAAGCCAGCGCCGTCGCACCGTCGCCCTTGGGTTCGTTGCGGGCGACGACGACCGCGAAGCTCGAAGCCGGCACATGCGTGGCGAGCTGCCCCATGTGGTCGGTCGGTGCGTCGAGCGGCTGGAAGACGTCGAGCAGAACGAGACCCGCACTCGTCGGCGTGCGCCGCAGGCTCTCGGTTATGCTCTTGACCAGGACGCCTTGGCTGAGCAGGTCGTTGTCGCGGCTCAGCACAGCCGAGGCAGGCAGCAGGAAGGACCGATTGTTGAAGTCGGCCGCGTAGCCGCAATAGTAGAGAATCGCGACCGTCGGCTGGACCGCTGCACGGCGCGCCAGCAAGCCGATCGCGTTGTCGAACTCGCCGCGCCCCAGGTTGGTTCGCTCGATTACCTCGAAGCCTTTCGCGCGCAAGCTCTCGCTTGCCGATGCCGCTGCCGGTTTGCAGCGCGCGACAGCGGGAAAGCTGGCGTACTGGCTATTGGCGATGACGAGGGCGAGGCGTGACGGCTCACAACGACCCGGGCTGGCAGCGCAAAGGGCCAACACAAAGGTCAAGGTCACAGTCGTCAGGCGTGCGCGCTTCATGCAGTAACCTGCCGCTGGTCGTCACTGACCGAGAAGTGTCGATGGGATGGTAGAGATTGCGCTGCCCCACGGTCGTGTCATTGTTGCGTCATTCGCCGAGGCGGTCGGTTCTGCTCCGCCCCAGGCAGCGCTGCTCGGCCAAGCGGCACGCGAAAAGCCCGCCGCGGGAGAAGCGGCGGGTTTCCTTTAGCCGTCACGTCGGGCCGCGTGAGTATCAACGCTTGGCCCGGCCTGAAGGTTGCCTGCGGTCGCCTCTGTCCCCTTGGCCCGGCTTGGCGACCCGCTTCGAATGCTGGCGGCGATCCGCCGCGAGCGACCGGCCGACGTCGACCACCTGGGCGAACGACGTGCCGCGCGCATTGCGGCGCACGAAGAGCTTGTTCGTACCGGTGTCGATCAGCTCTCTCTTTGCTTGCATCTTCGGCTTCGGCGCGACCTTGCGGGTGGCGCGTCTCTTGGCAGCGGCCATGTCCTGGTCTCCCTGTTGATCGAGGGAAACGGCGCAAGCTTGAGCGCGGTTCCGCACCGGCGGTAGCCACGGTTGGGGCGGTTGAAATCACCGTCGCCTCGACCGGAGCTTCTCGAATCGAGGTGTAGCGGTGAGACCTTCCCACCCCGGGCAAGCCGATGCGGCTTGAGACAAGGGCCCCTTGGCGACGGGTCCGCTTCATTCACACGCTCTGAAGGCGGCCTGGGGTCGCGGGCCAGCCGAGGTCGCCCCGATGGTCGTCGGCCTGCCTATGCCGACGCTACATCAGCCGGTCAGCCCAAGCTCGCGCGCCTTGATCTGCAGTGCCAGCACCTTGGAGAAGATACGGCACTGCGCGAGGCCTCCGGCAAGGAACCACAGGCCAGGCTGGCCGGTAGGCCGCCACATCCCAGCAAGCTCGCCTTCCTTGTCGAAGCCCCAGACCGGCCCGATGCGGTCGGTGATCTCGTCGCCGAGGATCGGCCGCACGGCTTCCTTCTGTCCCTTGTAGCCGGTCGCCAGGACGATCAGGTCGGCCTTCCGGACCGTTCCGTCCTTCATGTACGCGCCCTCGGGACCGAACCGTTCGATGTCGGCGAACTGGACCAGCCCGACCTTGCCATCGACGATCATCTGCGAGCAGCCGGCGTCGAAATAGTATCCGCCGCCGCGGTTGCCGTACATGATCTGCCAGCCCTCGCCATCGGGACCCGACGTCAGCTTGAAGCCGCGCTTCTTCAGGCCCTCGAGCAGTTCCCCGTCCGCTTCGGCATTCTTCACCGTGATCTGCTGGTGCGAGCGCTTGTAGATCGGGAACGGAGACGCCGTCGCCAGCAGGTCGAGATCCTCGAACGGGATCTCCTCGTCGTACAGGGCGTAGGGCGCCTGCGCCTCCTTGAGGCTGACGATCAGGGTGGCGCCGTTCTGGATGATCGACACCTCTTCCGCGCCCGACACCGCTAGGTCCTGCGCGACGTCGTGGCCGGACGTGCCGGTGCCCAGCACCAGCGCCCGCTTGCCCGTCCAGTCGAGGCCGCTGCCGTAGTTGCCCGAATGGCGTACGGCACCCTGGAATTCCTCGAGGCCGGGCAGGTCGGGCATCTTGGGGATCGTGCTGACGCCGTTGCAGAACACGATGTGCCGCGGATGCATGATCCGTTCGCTGCCATCCGCGCGCTTCAGCGCGACGGTCCAGCGCGTCGAGCCCTGGTCGTACCGGGCCGACGTCAGCTCGGTGCCGGTCCAGACGTTCAGCTCCATGGCCTCGGCATAGAGCTCGAACCAGTTGCCCAGCATGTCCTTCGGGATGAACACCGGCCAGGAGCGCGGGAAGGGCATGTAGGGGAAATGATTGACCCGCGTCTCGTTGTGCAGGGTCAGCGCATGGTAGCGCCGTCGCCAGGAATCGCCGATCCGCTTCTCGCGATCGATGGTCAGCGTGTCGATGCCCAGCATCGACAGCCGCGCCGCTGCCATGAGTCCGGCCTGGGCGGCGCCGACCACCAGCACGGTGGGGTCGCGGTCCTCATAGGCGACGGCCTTGCGCCGCCGATCCGCCCAGTTCTCGCCGCCGAAATTGCGCTTCCAGTCGACGTTCTGCCAGCGCTTGCCGTTGGCGGGATCCTCGTGGTCACGAATTTCGGCGAGCGACGTCATGAGCGTCCATGCCTTGTACGAAGCGGACGGTTCGCCGTCCGGCACCAGTCGGACCACCCCGTTGCACGAGCCCACCGCCGTCTCGAAGGAGAATATGGCTTCGACGGTGCGGACGCCGGCGCGCGTCACGAGGCGCGGCGCAGTGCGTCCCTCGGCAAGCTGCACCTGACGTGGCGCTGCGCGCTCCACCGATTTCGCCATCAGCTCGGCGATGGCAACGGCCCCGGAAAGGGTTCGCAGGTCCCAGGTGAAGGCCAGGATATCCCGCCAGTGGCATTCGCCGGCGAACAGGCTCGCGAGGCGCGCTTCATCGGCCGATGCCAAGGCCTTGGCGAACTCGTCGAGCCATCGTTTCGCTGCCAGCATCGACGAGCTATCCGTCACCAGACCGTCCATGAACCCTGCTCCTGCCCGTTCCGCCCTTGCGCGGGTTTCAACGTCTTGCCGGACCGCGGGCCTCCCGGCCCGCTCATGATCATGCTCTTCTCCCGCGCGAAGAGAAAAGACAAGAGCGGGCCTGGCAATCTTGCCGGAGCGCGGGCCTCCGGCCCGCTCATGATCATCGGAGCGCGCCACTCCAGTGGCGCTCATGAACTTGAGCGCAACTGGAGCTGCGGACTCATAGGCGCTAACTTTGGTCGCAGACCCAGCAAACCTCACCCTGAGGAGCGAGCGAAGCGAGCGTCTCGAAGGGTGGGCTACACGGAAATCGCCGAATTGGCGACGTTGCACCACCCGCTCTGTTGCCCACCCTTCGAGACGTGGCGCTCCGCGCCGCTCCTCAGGGTGAGATTCCTTTGAAAGTTAGCGCCTATGAGTTGCGCGCTCCCATGAGCGGGCCGGAGGCCCGCGCTCCGGCGAGACCAAGAGGCGCGCGGTCCGGCAGGACTAGGCGGCTTCGAAGGCTTCCTGGGCGACCAGCCAGTCGTGCTCGGCGTGGGCGAGTTCACGCTCGAGGCGCATCTTCTCTTTTTGCAGATCGGCGGCGACGGTCGGCGGGCCGGAATAGGTCGAAGGATCGGCGAGCTTGGTCTCCACCTCCGTACGGCGCTTGTTGAGGTCGGCCATCGCCTTCTCGGCTTTCTCGATGGCCCGCTTGAGATGGCCGCGCTTGGGCCTCTCGGCCGCGACAAACGGCACCGGCGCCGGCGCGACCTTATCCTTCTTCGGCTTGTTTTCCTTCGGCTCCTTCGCCGGCTTGGCGCCGCGCTCGCGCAGCAGCTTCGCCTGGTAGTCGTCGATGTCGCCCTCGAACGGCTTCACCGCGCCGCCAGCCACGATCCAGAGCTGGTCGGCGACCATCTTCACCAGGTGCGTGTCGTGGCTGACCAGCACGACGGCGCCCTCGAAGTCGTTGATCGCCTCGACCAGCGAGGCGCGGGCGTCCATGTCGAGATGGTTGGTCGGCTCGTCGAGCAGCAGCAGGTGCGGCGCGTTGCGGGTGGCGAGCGCCAGCAGCAGGCGGGTCTTCTCGCCGCCCGACATCAGGCCGACCTTGAGGTCGCCGCGCTCGCGGCTGAAGCCGAAGCGGCCGAGCTGGGCGCGAACCCTGTGCTCCTGCACGCCGGGTCCGAGCGCCCGGTTCATGTGCTCGAACGGCGTGCCCTCGTAGTCGAGGCCTTCCTCCTGGTCCTGGGAGAAGTAGCCGATGCGCAGCTTCGACGAGCGCCTCACCTTGCCTTCGCGCGGCTTGAGCTTGTCCGACAGCAGGCGGATGAAGGTCGACTTGCCGTTGCCGTTCTGGCCAAGCAGGGCGATGCGGTCGTCCATGTCGAGCCGCAGGTCGAGCTTCTTCAGGATCAGCGGACCCTTGTCGTAGCCGACGCTCACCTCCTCGATGGTCTCGATCGGCGAGGCGAGCTGGTCGGGCGAAGGGAAGGAGAGGTTGATGTGCTCCTCGACCGGCGGCGCCACGACCGGGCCCAGCTTCTCGATCATCTTGAGACGCGATTGCGCCTGGCGCGCCTTGGTCGCCTTGGCCTTGAAGCGGTCGACGAAGGCCTGCATGTGCTTGCGCTGGGCGGCGATCTTGGCCTGCTGCGCGGCATCGTTCTCCAGCCGCTCGGCGCGGGTGCGCTCGAAGCGGTCGTAGTCGCCGTTGTAGGTGACGAGCTTCTGCTGATCGATGTGGATGATGTGGTCGCACACGTCGTTCAGCAGGTCGCGGTCGTGGCTGACCATCAGAACGGTGTGCGGATAGCGCTTGAGATGCTCGGTCAGCCAGAGCTGCGCCTCGAGGTCGAGATGGTTCGACGGCTCGTCGAGGATCAGCAGGTCGGGGTCGCTGAACAGCGTGCCGGCGAGCGCGACGCGCATCCGCCAGCCGCCGGAGAATTCGCCGCAGGGACGGACCTGGGCGTCGTTGTCGAAGCCGAGGCCGTTCAGGATCGCGGCGGCCCGGGCCGGAGCGGCCGCCGCGCCGATCTCCTCCAGGCGCATGTGGATTTCGGCCAGCCGGACGCCGTCGTGGCAGGTCTCGGCCTCGGCCAGCAGTTCGCTGCGCTCGACGTCGGCGGCCAGCACCGCATCGATCACGCGGATGTCGCCGCCCGGCGGATCCTGCGGCACCGAACCGATGCGCATGCGGCCGGTCCGGTTGATGTCGCCGCCGTCGGCCTCGTACTCGCCCTGGATCAGCTTGAGCAGGGTCGATTTGCCCGCGCCGTTGCGGCCGACCAGGCCGACTTTCCAGCCATCGGAAATCGCCGCCGAGGCGCGGTCGAACAGCACCCGCTCGCCATGGCGGAAGGAAAGGTCGGTGACATGAAGCATGGGGCGGGCGCGTGTAGCACGCGGAATGGGCGAAAACCAAGGCGAATGGCCGCCTTGCCGGCCTCCGGGGCCGCGTCTATAAGCGCGCGCCTTTAGGAAACACCCTCCCCATTCATATGGGGAGGTGTCCGCGTCGTCGCGGACGGAGGGGTCATGAGCCGCGGTCGTGCTGTGGCTCATGACCCGTCCGTCGGCGTAGCACGCCGACACCTCCCCATTTGAATGGGGAGGGATTGATTAAGAGGACTTCATGGCCGTCGAACGCACTTTCTCGATCATCAAGCCGGACGCGACGCGTCGGAACCTGACCGGCAAGATCAACGCCCGCTTCGAGGACAAGGGCCTGCGGATCGTGGCCCAGAAGCGGCTGTGGATGAGCCGCCAGCAGGCCGAGGCGTTCTACGGCGTGCACAAGGCGCGGCCGTTCTTCAACGACCTGTGCACCTTCATGACCTCCGGCCCGGTCGTGGTGCAGGTGCTCGAAGGCGAGAACGCGATCGCGGCGAACCGCGAGATCATGGGGGCGACCAACCCGGCCAACGCCGCGGCGGGCACCATCCGCAAGGATTTTGCCGAGTCGATCGAGGCCAACTCGGTGCACGGCTCCGACTCGCCGGAAAACGCGGCGATCGAGATCGCCTACTTCTTCGCCGGTACCGAGATCGTCGGTTAACGCTCTTTCGAGTATGCCTTCCCCCGTCTGCGGGGGAAGGTGGCCCGAAGGGCCGGAAGGGGGTCAGACTCCCCTTCGATCCATCGTCGTCATCTGGGGCACGAAGACCCCCATCCGGCGCTGCGCGCCACCTTCCCCCGCAGACGGGGGAAGGCATGAGGCTCAGCCCAGGAGGGCGAAGGCGATCAGGAGGGCGAAGGTGCCGCCGATACCGATCAGCAGCGAGATCGCCCCGGCGCCGCCGACCAGGCCCATCGCCATGCACGACAGCAGCAGCACGACCCACAGGATCACGAACAGGACGAGCTTGTTGAACGAATTGTACGTTTCGACATGCGCCCGAAGCTCGGCGGCGTTGACGTTGTCGGCCATTCTTCTCCCCGTGAAACCAGTGTCGTTTTTATAACCGACTAGGGTTCGGCCGAGAAGAGCAGGGTCGCCCCCTGCGGTATTCCGGCCATCTCGACCTTGCCGGAATCCAGCCGGATACGGCCCTCGGCGAACCAGCGCACGACCTGCGGATAGAGCCGGTGTTCCTGCCGCAGGATGCGGCCGGCCAGGGTGTCGGCGGTGTCGCCCGCCAGCACCGGTACCGCGGCCTGGGCGATGATCGGCCCGGCATCGAGCTCCGGCGTCACGAAATGCACGGTGCACCCGCTGATGCGAACCCCGGCATCCAGCGCCTGCTGCTGAACCCTGAGTCCCGGGAATGCGGGCAGGAGGGACGGATGGATGTTGATCATCCGCCCCGACCAATGGGTCGGGAACCACGGGCTCTGGATGCGCATGAACCCCGCCAGCGCAATCAGGCCGACGCCGTGATTCTCCAGTTCGGCCGAGACTGCGCGGTCGAAGGGCTCCCGGTCGGAAAAGTTCCGGTGCGGAATGACTGCGGTCGCGATGCCGGCATCGCGCGCGATGGTGACGCCGCCCGCGTCGGCGACATTGCTCACGACGCAGGCGATCTCGGCCGGGTAGTCGGGCGCCGCGGCGGCCCTGATCAGCGCGGCCATGTTGCTGCCGCGGCCCGAGATCAGAACGCCGACCTTCAGCTTCGCCATAGGCTGTCGGCGTTCTCGACCACGCAGTCTGCCTCGGCCGACGGCGCCTGCTCGATCACGCCGACCTCGCGCACGACCTCGCCGGCGGCGATCAACGCTCCCGTGACCCTGCCGGCATCGCGCTTGTCGACCACCGCGACCATGCCGAGCCCGCAGTTGAAGGTGCGCAGCATGTCGTCGGTCGGCACGTTGCCGACCTCGCGCAGCCAGCCGAACACCGGTGGCGCCATCCATTGCCGCGCATCGAGCCGGGCGCGCAGGCCGTCGGGCAGGCAGCGCGGCACGTTGCCGGGCAGGCCGCCGCCGGTGATGTGGGCCAGGCCCTTGATCGCCCCGGTGCTGCGGGTCGCGGCCAGGACGGACTTCACATAGATCCGGGTCGGCTCGAGCAACGCGCTCATGTCGTAGCCGCCACCGCGCGCCAGCACCTTGCGCACCAGCGAGAACCCGTTGGAATGCAGGCCGCTGGAGGCCAGGCCCAGCACGACGTCGCCGACCGCGATGTCGGGCCGCGGCAGGAGCTGGTCTCGCTCGGCGGCGCCGACGACGAAGCCTGCGAGGTCGTAGTCGCCGTCGGCGTACATGCCCGGCATCTCGGCGGTCTCGCCGCCGATCAGCGCGCAGCCGGCGCGGCGGCAGCCCTCGGCGACGCCGGCGACGACGCGGCGGCCGGTCTCGACCTCGAGCTTGCCGCTGGCGTAGTAGTCGAGGAAGAACAGCGGTTCCGCGCCCTGGACGACAACGTCGTTGACGCACATCGCCACCAGGTCGATGCCGACGGTGTCGGGGATGCCGGCCTCGATCGCGACCTTGAGCTTGGTCCCGACTCCGTCGGTGCCGGAAACCAGGATCGGATCCTTGAAACCCGCCGCCTTGAGGTCGAACAGCCCGCCGAAGCCGCCCAATCCGCCCACCACCCCTGCACGGTCCGTGCTTTTGGCCAGCGGCTTGATATGCTCGACCAGCGCGTCGCCGGCGTCGATGTCGACGCCCGCGTCCTTGTAGGTGAGCGGCGGGTTGTTGCTGCCGGGGGCGTCAGGCTTCAAGCCGGGCTCATTCATGGTAGAGAAGGGACGCGACCATAGCCCAGTTTCGGACTCCCGCAATGCCGCCTGCCGTCAAGTTTTCCACGATCCTCGGCATCGTGCTGCTGATCTTTGCTGCCTGCACGGCGCATGCCCAGATCTCGACCGCCGGCAACACGGTCACGATCGACGGCATCGACGTCGACGTCACCGGTCCCGATGCCATCCAGGCCCGCCAGATCGGCGTCCGCGAGGCCCGCCGCAAGGCCGCCAGGCTCCTGGTCGAGCGCATGGTGCCGGCGGAGGAGCGCGCCAAGGTGCCGGCGGTCGATGATGCCCGGCTCGATACCATGGTGCGCGGCGTCGAGTTCACCCGCGAGCGGACCGCCGCCAACCGCTACATCGCCACGCTCGCCATCGTGTTCAGCACCGAGCCGGTCAAGGCCTGGCTGAGCGAGGGCGGTATCGGTTTGACGGAAACCGTGTCGCGGGCGGCCCTGGTGGTGCCGCTGTGGAAGGGCCGGCATGGACTGGAGCCGCTCGACGATCCCAATGGCTGGCGCGACGCCTGGGCGGCGCTCGACAATGTCGGGACCGCCGTGCCGGTGTCGGTGGTGCGCGGCGACCAGCTCGACCAGGATGCGATGTCGGTGGAGGCGGCCTATGTCGGCGACGTCACGGCGCTCGCCCGGCTGAACGAGCGCTATCGCGCGCCGACCATCGTCGTCGCCACGGTGGAAGGCGATCCGAATGGGCCGCTGTCGGTCGGCGGCATGCGCTACGACATGCAGACCGGCGCGCGCTCCGACCTGCCGAGGCTCACCGTGCCCGATGCCAGCAAGCTGCCCGGCGCGGCGAAGGAGATGCAGGCCAAGCTCGATGAGGCTTGGCGCGGCGTGGCCACCGTGCGGCGCGACGTGCAGGCGGTGATGGACGTCGTCGTCCCGATCCGCGCCTTGAGCGAATGGGTGCAGGTCCGCCAGCGGCTGGGAGGAATCCCGTCGATCAAGGCGGTGTCGGTGCGGCAGCTCGAGGCGGATCGCGCCGAGTTGAAGCTCGATTATTTCGGCACTGCCGAGCAGCTCCAGAAGACGCTCGGCCAGGCCGGGCTGCAGCTCGAGAAGGATGCCGACAAGTGGCGACTGCTGGTGCGGTAGCCAGCCGCTGGCGCTTCTGGGTCGGCGTCGCTGCCGGCTTCCTCCTGCTGCTGTGGCTGCTGAACGACATCCTGCTGCCGTTCGTGGTCGGGGCGGTGGTTGCGTATTTTTTCGATCCCGTCGTTGCGCGGCTGCAGCGCGCCGGGCTGTCGCGCACGTGGGCGACGACCCTGGTGACCGTGGTTGCCGTGGTGGTGGCCGCCGCCGCCGCGATGGCGATCGTGCCGCCGTTGTTCGGCCAGGTGCAGACGCTGATCGCCAAGGCCCCGGAATACGCCGTGCAGGCGGCGCGGCGCCTCCAGCCGATGATCGAACCGATTCGCGCCAAGCTGGGTCTGTCGCCGATGGGCCTCGAGGAATTGCAGGCCGAGCTGTCGCAATGGGCCGGCCAGGCGCTTGCGCTGCTGGGCACCGTCGCCAGCGGCGTGGCACAGCGCGGCGTGGCGATCATCAACCTGCTCGGGCTGCTGTTCCTGACGCCGGTGGTGACGTTCTACCTGCTGCGCGATTGGCCCAAGGTTCTGGCGGCGATCGAAGGCGCCCTGCCGCTCGATCATGCCGAGGCCATCCTGACGCTCGCGCGCGATTCGAACGCCGCCGTCGCGGGCTACGTCCGCGGCCAGGCGCTGGTCTGCGTCTGCCTCGGCACGATCTACGGCGTCGGCCTGTCGCTGGTCGGCCTGGAGTTCGGCTTCGTCATCGGCCTGATCGCCGGATTGATCTCGTTCATCCCGTTCGTCGGCACGCTGGTCGGCGCGACCCTCTCGATCGGCATGGCGCTGGCGCAATTCCCGCCCGACTGGATGGGCGTGGTCAAGGTCGCGGCGGTGTTCATGACCGGCTACCTGCTGGAGGGCAACGTGCTGTCGCCCAAGCTGGTCGGTGATCGCGTCGGCCTGCACCCGGTATGGATCATGTTCGCACTGCTGGCCGGCGGCTCGCTGCTCGGGTTCGTCGGCGTGCTGATTGCGGTGCCGGTGGCGGCGGTGATCGGCGTGCTCGTGCGGTACCTGCTGGCACGCTACCACGCGAGCGGATTCTATCGCGGCGGCGTCTCGCGCTGACCCGAAGCATGGCGCGCCAGCTCACGCTCGACCTGACCCTGCCGCCGCCGACCTACGCGCGCGAGGATTTCGTCGTGGCGGACGGCAATCGCGAGGCCCTGGCGTGGCTCGATCGCTGGCCCGACTGGCCGGCACCGGCGCTGTCCCTCAGCGGTCCGCCGGGCAGCGGCAAGACCCATCTCGGCCGTATCTGGGCGGCGCGGGCGGCGGCAGCCCTGCGGACCGGCGCCGACTTCGAGGCCCGCAGCGTCGCCGACCTGGCGGCGCTCAGCGAGGCGCATGCCGCCGTGCTGATCGACGAGGCCGACCGCGCACCCGACCGCGCGCTGTTCCATCTCTACAACCTGATGCGCGAGCGGCGCGGTCATCTGCTGTTGCTGTCGGAGCTGCCGCCGGCGCGCTGGCGCATCGCGCTGCCCGATCTCGCCTCGCGGCTGCGCGCGGCGCCGGCGGTCGCGGTGGCGCCACCCGACGACGAGCTGCTCGGGTCGATCATCCTGAAACAGCTCGCCGACCGGCAATTGCATGCCGGCCCCGGCGTCGTGCAGTATCTGGTCGCGCGTATGGAGCGCTCGGCGGAAGTGGCTCGGCGCGTCGTCGCCGCGCTCGACCGGCGAGCGCTCGCCGAGCGGCGCGAGATCGACCGCCGCCTGGCGGCCGACGTCCTGGCCGAGCTTGCAGGGGAAACGTCATGAGGAAGTTGCTGGTCGCTGCCCTGCTCGGATTGATCGCAGGTCACGCGTCGGCCCAGCAATCTGGCGTGGCCGGAACCTGGCTCACCGAGTCGGGCGTGGCCCAGGTCAAGATCGGTCCTTGCTCCGACCCGTCGGGCGGCGCGTTGTGCGGTCTCGTCGTCGGCCTGATCAATCCCAAGGGTCCGGATGGCAAGGCGATAGCGCCGGAAGCGGCAACCGATTATCGCAACGAGAACGCCGCGCTGCGCAGCCGCAGGGTGATAGGCATGCCGTTGATCTGGGGTTTCAAGAAGACGTCGGATCCGAACGCCTTCGAGGAGGGCCAGATCTACAACGGCGAGGACGGCAAGACCTACAGTGCCAACATCAGCCTGCAGCCGGACGGCAAGCTGCGTCTGCGCGGCTATGTCGGCTCGCCGATGTTCGGCAAGACTCAGGTTTGGACACGCATCAGCCAGTAGGGGAGTGAAGCAATGGACATGGGCATCAAGGGCCGCAAGGCGATCGTCTGCGCGGCCAGCAAGGGCTTGGGCAAGGGCTGCGCGATGGCGCTGGCCGGCGAGGGCGTCGACCTCGTGATCAACGCGCGCACCCAGGCGGCGCTCGAGGAGACGGCGGAGGAGATCCGCAAGAAGCATGGCGTCAAGGTGACGGCGGTCGCGACCGACGTCACGACCGAGGCCGGGCGCAAGCAGGTGCTGGCCGCCTGTCCGGAGCCCGACATCGTGATCAACAATGCCGGCGGGCCGCCGCCGGGCGACTTCCGCGACTGGGACCGCGACGCCTGGATCAAGGCGGTCGACGCCAACATGCTGACCCCGATCGAGTTCATCAAGGCGACGGTCGACGGCATGATGAAGCGCGGCTTCGGGCGCATCGTGAACATCACCTCGAGCTCGGTGAAGGCGCCGATCGACATCCTCGGCCTCAGCAACGGCGCGCGCTCCGGCCTGACCGGCTTCGTCGCCGGCGTCGCCCGCACCACGATCCGCCACGGCGTCACCATCAACGGCCTGCTGCCCGGTCCGTTCGACACCGACCGCCTGCGCGGCACCATCAGGGCCCGGGCGGGCCGCGCCGGCCACAGCTTCGACGAGGAGTATGCGGCCGGAACCAAGGCCAATCCGGCCGGCCGTTTCGGCACCGCCGAGGAGTTCGGCATGATGTGCGCGTTCCTCTGCAGCATGCACGCCGGCTACATGACGGGGCAGAACATCCTGATGGACGGCGGCCAGTACCCGGGCACGTATTAGCCGTTTCGTCTTCCTCTTCCTCCTCCCGCGTCATACGGGGGAGGATAGAGGGGGCGAGCCACATCCGTGACGTTCGCCGATCGCCGATCATCCTCATGATCTCGCGCCGACGGCGGCCATCGTTGGTGCCTTCCCCCTCCCGGCCTCCCCCGTAAGACGGGAGAGGTGGATGAGGAGATGACGGTTCTCCCTGTTCCTCCCTAATCCGGCATCAGATCGCGCGGACGGACGAAGGCCAGGAGGTGGGCGGTGGCGGGGGTGAGATCGCGCCACGGGGCGTCGGAAACCCGCAGGACGGCGAGCGCTCCGGTCGGGAACTTGGTGTGCAGGCTGGCGAGGGCGGTCGCGGATCCATGGCCGGCCAGCGTCGCGGCCAGCTCGCCGATGCCTTCGTTATGGCCGATCAGCAGGACGGTGCGGACGTCGTCCCCGACCGACCGCAGGCGCGCCAGCAGCTCCGGCTCCGAGGCCAGGTAGAGCCGCTTCTCGAGGGCGATCGGCGGTGCCGGGGCGGCGAGGCGGTGGACCAGCGGCGCCAGGGTCTGCCGGGTGCGCGCGGCGGTCGAGCACAGGATCAGATCGGGCCGCGGCGATTTGTGCACGATGTGCTCGGCCATCGCTTCGGCCGCCCGTTCGCCGCGTCGGTTCAGCGGGCGGTCATGGTCGTCCAGCCCGGGCTGCCCCCAAGCCGATTTCGCATGCCGAAGGAGGAGGATCGTCTTCACTGCGATGATCCCAAAAAACGTTCTGAAACAGTTACTTAGCTAATTGCCATGACACGGTCATGGAGAGACGGTACCGTGCCTGTGAATAACTGACAAAGGGGCCCGGCAAAGGCCGGGACGAACATGGACGCCCTCAGTACCGATTTGGCTGGCGCCATCACGGTCGACAGCCCGCGCCGCTTCATCAATCGCGAACTCTCGTGGCTCGCCTTCAATACCCGCGTGCTCGAGGAGGCCAGCAATGTCCGTCATCCGCTGCTCGAGCGGGTGCGCTTCCTGTCGATCTCGGCCGGCAACCTCGACGAGTTCTACATGGTCCGTGTCGCCGGCCTGGTCGACATGCTGCCCAATCGCTCGACGATGCTCAGCGACGACGGCCTGACCCCGGGAGAGCAGCTGGCGGCGATCCGCGAGCGGGCTTCCATCCTGATGGCCGAGCAGCAGCGGGTCTGGGGCGCCCTGCAGGGTGACCTGCGAGAGTCCGGCATTGCCGTCGTGGCCGGCCATGAGCTCAGCGAGAGCGAACGGATCTGGCTGGAGGGCTACTTCATCGACCAGGTCTTCCCGATCCTGACGCCTCTGGCAGTCGATCCGGCGCATCCGTTCCCGTTCATCCCCAACGGCGGCTTCTCTGCCATCCTGAAACTTCAGCGCAAGGATGACCGGCGGCCGCTGATGGCGCTGCTGCCTCTGCCGCCTCAGGTCGACCGATTCGTGCGCCTGCCCGGCAACAGCATCCGTTTCCTGCCGCTCGAGGAACTGGTCGCGATCTTCCTGCCGCGCCTGTTTCCCGGCTACGAGGTGATCGAGCGCGGCTTCTTCCGCCTGATCCGTGACAGCGACGTCGAGATCAACGAGGAGTCCGAGGATCTCGTCCTGCTCTACGAGAGCGCGCTCAAGCGCCGCCGCCGCGGCGACCTGATCTCGATCTCGCTCGACAGCGACATGCCGGCCGAGCTGCGCGACTTCCTGTTCGACCAGCTCGAGATTGCCGGCCAGATCGTGCACGTCTTCGACCTCGACCGCATGCTCAACATCGTCGACGTCAAGGCGGTGATCGTCGACGACCGGCCCGACCTCAAGTTCACGCCGTACAACGCCCGTTTCCCCGAGCGCATCCGTGACTTCGGCGGCGACTGCTTCGCGGCGATCCGCGCCAAGGACATCGTCGTCCATCATCCCTACGAGAGCTTCGACGTCGTGGTGCAGTTCCTGCGCCAGGCCGCCCGCGATCCCGCCGTGGTGGCAATCAAGCAGACGCTGTACCGCACCTCCGCCGATTCGCCGATCGTCAAGGAGCTGATCGCGGCCGCCGAGGCGGGCAAGACGGTGACCGCGCTGGTCGAGCTCAAGGCTCGGTTCGACGAGGAGGCCAACATCCGATGGGCGCGCGATCTCGAGCGTGCCGGTGTGCAGGTGGTCTACGGCTTTATCGACCTCAAGACCCACGCCAAGGTGTCGATGGTGGTGCGGCGCGAGGCGCAGGCCATTCGCACCTACGTTCATTTCGGCACCGGCAACTACCATCCGATCACCGCGCGCATCTACACCGACCTGTCGTTCTTCACCTGCGACCCGGCGATGGGGCGCGACGCAGCCCGGCTGTTCAATTTCATGACCGGATACGCGCGGCCCGAGAAGATGGAGAAGATCTCCTTCGCGCCGGTGAGGCTGCGCTCGGACATCGACGCCCTGATCGATGGCGAGATCGCCAACGCACGGGCCGGCAGGCCGGCGGCGATCTGGGCCAAGCTCAACTCGCTGGTCGACCCCGGCATGATCGACCGGCTCTATGCCGCCTCGATCGCCGGCGTGCATATCGACCTGGTGGTCCGCGGCATCTGCTGCCTGAGGCCCGGGGTGCCGGGGGTCAGCGACAACATCCGGGTCAAGAGCATCATCGGCCGCTACCTCGAGCATGCCCGCATCGTCTGCTTCGGCAACGGCAAGACGCTGCCTTCGCCCGAGGCCAAGGTGTTCATCTCGTCGGCCGACTGGATGCCGCGCAACCTCGACCGCCGGGTCGAGCTGCTCTGCCCGGTCGAGAATCCGACAGTGCACGAGCAGGTGCTCGACCAGATCATGGTCGCCAACCTCAAGGACGACGGCCAGAGCTGGACCATGGAGGCGGATGGCACCTATCACCGCCCCCAGCCGGGCAAGGAACCCTTCATTGCCCATCACTATTTCATGACAAATCCGTCGCTCTCGGGCCGCGGGAGCGCCCTGCGGCTGAGCGGCGCAGTGCCGAGGCTGGTCCTGAGCTCCTGACCCGCGAATTGGGCGCTGCAATTCGGCCGCGTTTCGGCTAGACGGGCGCGCATGGACGGCGAACCGACCTTGGAGACCAGCGGGACGAGCATCGCCTCGCACGGCCGTCTCGGGCCGGGCCGGGTCGGCATCATCGACGTCGGTTCCAACTCGATTCGCCTGGTGGTCTATGAGCGCGCCAGCCGGGCGCCGCTGCCGGTGTTCAACGAGAAGGTACTGTGCGGCCTGGCGCGCGGCCTCGATGCCACCGGGCAGCTGAACCCGCAGGGCGTCGAGATGGCGTTGGCCAACATCGACCGCTTCACCACCCTTGCCCACAACATGAAGGTGACGTCGCTCGACCTGCTGGCGACGGCGGCGGTGCGCGACGCCGCCGATGGGGCCGAGTTCATGCGCGCGCTGGCGAGTCGCCCGGGCATCAAGGCGCACATCGTGAGCGGCCAGGACGAGGCCCGCTACTCCGGCTATGGCGTGATCTGCGGCATGCCCGACGCCTCGGGCGTCATGGGCGACCTGGGAGGCGGGAGCCTCGAGCTGGTGTCGCTCGGGCAGGGGCGTCTCGGCAACTCGACCACCCTGCCGATCGGGCCGTTGCGCCTGATGTCGTCCGGCAAGAGCGATCCCAGGCGCATCGTGGTCGACGCCATCGACGAGGTGGCTTGGCTCCGCGAGGAGACCGGTAAGACGTTCTATGCGGTGGGTGGCGCCTGGCGTTCGTTCGCGCGGCTGCACATGGAGCAGGCCGGCTATCCGCTGCACATCATCCATCACTATGACATCCCGGCCGACGAGGCGCGCGCGGTGGCTCGGCTGATCGCGGTGCAGAGCGCCAAGTCGCTGGAGAAGATGCCCGGCGTGTCGCGCCGGCGTGTCGACACGCTGCCGCTCGCCTGCCTGGCGCTCGATCGGCTGCTGGCGGCGCTCAAGCCGCGCAACGTCATCTTCTCCGCCTTCGGCCTGCGCGAAGGCTTCTACTATTCGCGGCTGAGCGACGTCGAGCGGTCGCGCCATCCGCTGATCGCCTTTGCCGAGGAGCAGGGCGCCGACTGGCGGCGGTTCGACCTGTCGCCATCGGAGATCTTCGACTGGCTGACGCCGATCTTCGCCGGCGAGAGCGAGGCCGAGCGGGTGCTGCGGATCGCCGCCTGCCATCTGAGCGACATCTCGTGGAACGACCATCCCGACTACCGCGCCGAGCAGGCCTATGTGCGCGTGCTCCATCTGCCAGCACCGGGCATGAGCCATCGCGAGCGTGCCGTGCTCGCGATGACCCTGGCCTATCGCTACAAGAGCGATTCAAAATCGGCCACGCTCGACACGGCGTTGCGTCTGTCGGACAGCAAGGGCCGGACATTCGCCCGCCGGCTCGGGGCGAGCCTGCGATTGGCGTACAACCTGTCCGGCGGTGCGCCGGGGCTGTTGCCGCAGGTCCAGCTGCTGCGCACCGAGCGCGAGCTGCGCCTGATCGTGCCGGACGGGGTGCGCCGCAGCCTTGGCGATGTCACGGCCCGCCGCCTCGAGAGCGCGGCTGAAGCCTTCGATCTGAAGGCCGCTATCGTACCGAGCTAGCTGCTCTCGGCGCCGCTGCGCGGCTGCCGTGTTGGAGAATGGCGGAAAGTGCACTAGGGTCGGCCGCGCTGCCCGATCCTGCTGCCCGTGCCATTGCGGCGGCTCGTCATCCCAGGGAAATCCCATGGCCCTCGTCAAGAAGTCCAAGCTGACTGCGGGAGCGGCGCCAGCGGGCTCGCAAACGCCGTCGCCCGCCGTCCGTGCTCCTCAGCCCACCAACGGCGCGGCAAGGCGAGGGTCGGCGAGGCCGCAGGACCGCGTGGCCGAGCGCCTGGCGGCGGCGACCGAAGAGCTGGCCAGCGGGCTGACCGAAGCCTCCGCCGCGGCCGAGGAGTTGCGCCGCGCGATGGAGCAGATCGCGAGCGGCGCCAGCGAGGCAGCTGGTGCTTCCCAGGAGCAGCTTGCCGCGATCAAGCAGGTGGTGACCAGCCTCGGCATCGCGCGTAGCCAAGCCGAGGCCTCGCGCCGTCGCACCGAGTCGGCCGAATTGGTGTTGACCGAATCGGCTGTGCAGATCGGCACCTCGGTGCGCGCCATCGAGCGCAACGGCGCGCGTCAGGGCGCGTCGGTGCAGATCGTGGCCGAGCTCGAGCGCCGCGCGCAGGATATCGGCGAGATCACGCGCGCGGTCAGCCGCATCTCGGACCAGACCAATCTGCTCGCCCTCAACGCGGCAATCGAGGCCGCCCGGGCGGGCGAGCACGGCCGTGGTTTCGCCGTCGTGGCCGACGAGGTACGCGCGCTGGCGGAGACTTCGGAGAAGAGCGCGCAGGGTGTCCAGACGCTCGCGACCGAAATTCAAGCCGACGTGCGCGAGGTCGCCGCGGCGCTGCAGAAGGCTGCCGAAACCGCGATCGGCGAAGCGCGCGCGGGAGCCGGCGTGGTCGAGGCGCTGGATGCCCTGCGCGTCGACATGCAGAAGATCGCCGAAGGCAGCCAGGGCACGCTGACGGCGGCTCTCGAGGCCGACCGGGCGGCCAGCGAAGCCGAGAAGGGCGCCGTGCTGGTCGCCGGCGCGGCCGAGGAGCAATCGGGCGCCGCGAACGAGGCCCAGGCGGCAATCGGCGAGCAGGCCAAGTCGCTCGATCAGGGCCAGCGCGCTGCGCAGGAGCTGGCGCGCACCGCGGAGGCCGCACGCAACGGCAAGGTGGATGCCTCGTCGGCCGAGCAGATTTCCGCAACGGCGGAGGAGTTGTCGGCGACGATCCAGGAGCTGTCGAGCGCGTCGCGCCAGATCATGGCGGCGCTCGGCCAGATCAATCGCGGTACCCAGCAGCAGGCCGCCGCCACGCAGCAGACCTCGGCGGCACTGACGCAGATCGAGAAGAGCGCCCGGCTGGCGCAGCAGAACGCGGCGCAAGCCAAGGACCGGATCGCCAAGATGGCAGTCGACCTCAAGCAGGGCGGCAATGCATTGGAAAAATTGGCGAACGGCGTGTCGGCCAGCCTCGAGACGACACGCGCCACCCTGGCCACGATCGGCCGGTTGGATGCCCTGGGCCGCAGCATCGAGAAGATCGTCAATGCGATCTCGCTCGTGGTCGTGCAGACCACCATGCTGGCGGTGAGCGGCGCGGTCGAGGCGGCGCGGGCCGGCGAGGCCGGCCGTGGCTTCGCGGTGGTGTCGAACGACATTCGCGGCCTGGCCCGCGAGGCCTCGGACAGTACCGATCGCATCAAGGACACCGTGGGCGGCATCCTCGAGCAGATCGCCTCGCTGCGGCGCGATCTCGAGCAGATGGTCGATTCGATCGAGATCGAGGTCCAAAACAACCGGTCGGTGGTCGGGGCCTTCGAGAAGGTGAATCGCGAGGTAGTCGCCTTGGCCAGCGCCAACGACGCGATCCTGCAAGGTGCCGACCAGATACTGGCCGCCACCACCGAATCGGCGACCGGGGCGCGACAGATCGCCAGTGCGGCCGAAGAAGCGAGCGCCGCGGCGCGCCAGGCTTCGACGGCGTCGCAGCAGCAGGCCACCGGTGCCGAGGATCTTGCGGCCGCCATCGAGGAGATCGCCTCGCTGGCCGACACGCTCAAGCAGCAGAATGGCTGAGCGCTTCCTGACCTTCCGCAGCAACGGCAACCTCTACGCGCTCGCGGCGGAACAGGTGTCGGAGGTGATCCGACTGCCATCGCTCGCGCGTGTGCCGCAGGCGCCGAGGGGCCTGCTTGGCCTCGCGAACCTGCGTGGCGGCGTGCTTCCGGTCGCCAGCCTGCGCGGCCTGCTCGGGGGTGACGAGGTGGAGGCGATCGTGCCGGGCGTTGCCCGCGCCATCGTCCTCGACGGTGCGGCGCCGAGGGCGCTGGCAGTCGATTCCATCGAGGCCCTGGTCACCGTCGAGAGCGGGCAGATCGAAACCCGCCAGGCCGAGCTGGCCGCCCGACCGGGCGAGCGCTTGAAGGCTGCATTCGCCGTCGGCGGTGCGGGCGATCGTGTCGCCAAGGTCCTCGATATCGAGCCGCTGCTCGCGGCCGCGTTCGTACAGCACACGCGTTTGCGGCCGCGACACGCGCTTGCCGACGCTGACGTCACGACGTCCGACGAAGACGCCGTGGACGACCGCCAACGCCTGGTCAGCTTCGAGATCGCGGGTCAGGAGTATGCCTTTCCACTCGAGACGGTGCTCGAGGTGGTCGACGCGCCCCAGACGCTTGCCGTCGTCCCGGCCAGCGAGGAGCTGGTCCTGGGCGTGATACCATTTCGCGACTCCTTGCTGCCGCTCCTGTCGTTGCGTGGCCTGCTTGGTTTCGCAGCGGCCACGCGGACCGGCCGCGAAAAGGTGGTGGTTGCCCGGGTCGGAGGCGCCATGGTCGGCCTGCTGGCCGACCGCATGCGCACGATCTTCCCGGCCGATGCCGCATTGATCGAGAAGATTCCGCCGGTGCTCGCGGCCCGGGCAGGAGGCGAGGCGAGGATCTCTGCGATCTACCGCGGCGAGGAGGGCCGCCGGTTGGTCTCGCTGCTGTCGCCCGACCAGCTCTTCCGGGAGGATGTGATGCAGCGACTGAAGGCCAACGGTGCCGCACCGGCAGACGACAAGACCCCAGGGGACGCGTCGGGCGAGGAGCGGCAGTTCGTGGTCTTCCGGCTGGGTGAGGACGAGTTCGGCCTGCCGATCGAAGCGGTCAACGAGGTCGCGCGCGTGCCGGACCAGATCACCCGCCTGCCCAAGGCCCCCAAGTTCCTGGAAGGGGTCGTGAACCTGCGCGGCGAGGTCCTGCCGGTCGTCGACCAGCGTCGCCGATTCGACATGCCGGCGATGGCGCAGAAGGGCGCGCGCCGCCTCGTCGTCGTGCGCACCGAGCAGCATCGCGCCGGCCTGATCGTCGATTCGGTGTCGGAAGTGCTGCGCTGCTACGCAGCCGACATCGAGCCGGCGCCCCAGCTGACCAATGAAGCCGTCCGGCTCGTGAGCGGCGTGGTTAACCTCGAACGGGCGGGCCGCATCGTCTTGCTGCTCGATCCCGGCGAATTGCTGACGCGGGCCGAGCGCGGCCTGCTCGACGCTTTCCACGCCAAGACCCCGCGTGCTGCCCGGTGACCAGGGTCCTCGTCGTCGACGACTCGGCGCTGATGCGCAAACTGCTGGGCAAGATATTCTCGAGCGAGCCCGACTTCGAGGTCCAGTTCGCGCGCAACGGGCTGGAGGCCCTGGCGCTCCTCGGCGTCTTCCGTCCCGACGTCGTCACGCTCGACATCCACATGCCGCAGATGGACGGGCTCGCCTGCCTCGACCGCATCATGGTCGAACGGCCTTGCCCGGTGGTGATGGTGTCGTCGCTGACCGCCGACGGTGCCGATGCGACGGTCGAGGCGCTGCGACTGGGGGCGATCGACTTCGTCGCCAAGCCCGCCGGCGCGATCTCGCTGCATATCGACGACCTGGCCGCCGAGCTGGTGACGAAGGTACGGACCGCGGCCGGGGCGAAGATCCGGTCGAGCGCGCGGCTGAAGGAGCGCGTCCGGCATCGCATCGCCGGCGGCGCCCTGTCGCTCGGGCGCGCCGGGGCGGCCGGGAAGAGACACGACCTTCCCGTTCGGGCTCGTGGCGAGGGACTGGTGGTGGTCGGTACCTCGACCGGCGGCCCGCCAGCGCTCGAAGCACTGCTTGCGCCGCTGCCGGCCAATTTTCCCTGGCCGATCGTGGTCGCCCAGCACATGCCGGGCACATTCACCGGTGCCTTGGCGCGGCGCCTCGATTCGCTGGCGGCGCTCAGCGTCGTCGAGGTGGTGCGCACGGTGCAGCTGCAGGCCGGTTTCGTCTATATCGGCAAGGGCGATGCCGACCTGGTGGTTTCGCGCCGGCCGTCCGGGCTCGTCGCCCTGCCGATGCGCTCCGATTCGAACTACCCGTGGCATCCAAGCACGGACCGGCTCGTTAACTCGGCGATGGAACATGTCGCGCCCAGCCAGATGGTCGGTATCCTCATGACCGGCATGGGGAACGACGGCGCGGCAGCCATGGCGGATCTGCACGCGGCCGGCGGCCGGACGATTGCCGAGTCGGAGGAGACCGCCGTGGTCTGGGGCATGCCCGGCGAGCTGGTCGCTGCGAATGGCGCGAACTGGGTGCTGCCGCTCCCGGAGATCGCCGATTGCCTGCGAAGGCTGGTTCCCTGATATGCCGCTCGTTCGCAGACCCTCCGCGCCCAGCGAGGCAACTGCAGCGGCGCCGGCATCCCTGACCGAGGGGACGAGCGATCAGCGTTGGGCCGCTGCACGCGCGGCCGCCGAACGGCCGGAGGGTGTCCGGCTGCTTGCCGCCGCGCTGCCGCAGGAGACGGACCCGCGCGTGCGTGAAGCCATCTTCACCGGCTTGGCGCGGGCCGCTACGGCGGAAAGCGCCGCCGCGGTGATCCCGTATCTCCGGTCGGACGATGCGAGCCTGCGCACCGCCGCCATCGATGCGCTTCGAGCGATGCCGGTGGCGACCCGGGCCTACGTCCCCGGGCTGCTCGGCGATCCCGACGCGGACGTGCGTCTGCTGAGCTGCGAGCTCGCACGCGACCTGCCGGAGGACGAAGCCAACCGGCTGTTGGGCGATCTTCTGGTCCGCGAGACCGAGAAGAACGTCGCCGCCGCTGCGATCGAGGTGCTGGCGGAGACCGGGCGTCCCGAGGTTCTGCCGGCGCTGGCCGCCTGCGCCGAACGGTTTGCCGACGACGGATTCCTGGCGTTCAGCATCAAGGTCGCGGCCGATCGCATCGGTCGGCCGTGAGCGGGCCCCCCGCGGTCACGGAGGAGGAGTTCCGCAAGGTTTCCGACTTCCTGTACCGGCGCACCGGCATGCTGTTCGCGGATACCAAGCGCTACTACGTGCAGCGGCGGGTCGCCGACCGCATGCTGTTCCTCAACATCGGATCGTTCGCGACCTACTTCGCCTATCTGCGCAGCGACGTCGACCGCGAGATCGAGAAGTTCATCAACGCCTTCACGGTCAACGAGACCTATTTCTATCGCGAGGAGCATCAGCTGCGCTGCCTCACCACCGACCTGCTGAACGAGCGTGTGCGGGCGAGGCGTCCCGGCGAGACCTTGCGCATCTGGTCGGTGCCCTGCGCCACCGGCGAGGAACCCTACTCGATCGCCATGTGGCTGCTCGAGAACTGGGCCGGGGTCGATGTTCAGGACATCGAGATCGTGGGCTCCGACATCGACACCGAATGCGTGGCGGCGGCGCAGCTCGGCGAATTCGGTCAGCGCGCCCTGATGCGGCTGTCACCGGCCCTGGTCGCCAAGTACTTCCAACCGGTCGGCAAGGACCGCTGGCGCATCGTCTCCGATCTTCGCCAGTCGGTGCAGTTCACCACGGTGAACCTGATGGACCCGTCGCAGACTCGCCAGCACGGGACGTTCGATGTCATCTTCTGCCGGAACGTATTGATCTACTTCGACGACGCGTCCCGGCGTCTGGCGGCGGAAAACTTGTTCGAGAGGCTGGCGCCGGGCGGTTTCATCTGCCTCGGACACACCGAGTCGATGAGCCGCATATCGCCGCTGTTCGACGTCCGCCGATTCGCCGACGCGATCGTCTATCAACGGCCTCCGGGAGGCAGGCATGGCTGAACCGTCGGGCAAGCGTATCCTGGTGGTCGACGACGCGAGCCTCGTCCGCCGTTTCTATCGCGATGCGCTCGAGCGGGCCGGATTCGAGGTCGACGAGGCCCTGAACGGCGTCGAGGCTCTCGAGAAGGTATTGGGCGAAACCTACGACCTGGTGATCGTCGACGTGAACATGCCGCAGATGGACGGCATCACTTTCCTGAGGACGTTGCGACGCCAGTCGGCCGCCGTGTCCTCGCTGCCGTCATTGGTCATCAGCACCGAAGCTGCGGAACGGGATGCGGCGATGGCGCGCACGGCCGGCGCCAACTTCTATCTCGTCAAGCCGGTCGGCCAGGAACGGCTGGTTGAGCATGTGGCGATCATGTGCGGATTACCGACATGAACGAGTTCGTCGAGCAGTTCCTGATCGAGAGTCGCGAACTGGTGGCCCAGGCGAGCGACGATCTGCTCGCCCTCGAGGAGCATCCCGACGACCGTGAGCGCCTCGATGGCGCGTTTCGCGCCTTCCACACGCTGAAGGGTGCAGCCGGCATCGTCGATTTCGTCGCCATGGGCCGCGCGCTGCATGCCGCGGAGGACGTGCTTGCGGCCGTGCGCTCGGGCGCCGCGTCGGTCACGTCGCCGCTTATCGATCTTTGCCTTGCCAGCCTGGACCAGGTCAGCGCCTGGATCGACCAGATGAAATCGACCGGCGACATCCCGGAGGATGCCGACACCAAGGCCGACGATCTCGTCCGCCGCTTCACCGATCTGGGCGCGGCAGGCGCCCGCCCGATCGTTCCGCATGCCGAGTCGGGTCCCGCCGGGCTGTCACCGGTCAGCCGCCAGCTGCTCGAGGCGCAGCAGCTGCTGCTGGCCGAGACGAACGCCGACGGGGCGGCGGGCCGGCTCGCTTCGGCGGGACGAGTGGCTGCCAACGTGTTGCGGCACCAGGGACTCGACACGACGGATCTCGAGAGCCTGCTGCAGACCAGTCTGCTGGCCGGCGACGCCGCGTCGATGATCGTGGCGATCGACACGATCCTGAGCGGCCTGACCCAGCATCTGCCGGAGCCTTCCTCCGCGCTGGCCGCCCAGCCGGCCGAGACGACGTTGCGCGTCGACATCGATCGGATCGACCGGCTGGTGCGGCTGACCGGCGAATTGCTGATCGCCAAGAATGCCGTTGGTCATTCAGCGCAGCACGCGCTCGACAGCGACGTCCGGCAGCTCGCCGTGGCGCTCAAGAATCAGCACCTGCTGCTGGATCGCCTGATCGGCGAGTTGCAGCAGTCGGTGTTCAGTCTGCGCGTCCTGCCGCTGCATCACGCCTTCCAGCGCTTTCCGCGACTGGTCCGCGAGATGGCCGCATCCGCCGGCAAGCCTGCCCGGCTGATGATCGAGGGCGCCACCACGGAAGCCGACAAGAGCATCGTCGAGGCGATCGCCGAGCCGCTGCTGCACCTGCTGCGCAACGGACTCGACCATGGCGTGGAGGATCCGGCCGAGCGTGCCGCGGCCGGCAAGCCGGCGGTCGCGACGATCGGTCTGCGCGCCGGACGCGAGGGCGATCGGGTCGTCATCGAGGTCGAGGATGACGGGCGCGGCATCGAGGTTGCTCGCGTGCGGGAGGTCGCCCGCGTCCGCGGTGTCCGCTCGGACGCGGTCCTGCGGGCGATGTCGGACGACGATGTCATCGACCTGATCTTCGCCCCCGGCTTCTCGACGGCAGCCCAGGTCACCGATCTGTCCGGCCGCGGGGTCGGGATGGACGTCGTGCGGGCAACGGTCGAGCGGCTGGGCGGGCGAGTCACGGTGTCGAGTCGACCGCAACGCGGAACGGTTGTCCGGCTCGCGCTGCCGTTCACGGTGATGATGACCAAGGTCCTGACGGTGGAAGCGGCCGGGCAGGTGTTCGGCGTGCCGCTCGACGCCGTGGTCGAGACAGTCAGGGTGGCCCGCGACGCGATCCTGCCGGTCGGCGCGGCCCGCGCCTTGGCGCTGCGCAACCGGACTCTCCCCGTCATCGACCTGGGGGAGGCGTTGGGAACGCCGGCGAACTCTTCAGGCGCGGAGGCGAGCGTGCTCATCGTCTCCGTGGCCGGGCGACTCGGCGGCCTCGAGGTCGACCGCCTGGGCGAACGGATCGACGTCATGCTGAAGGCGCCCGAGGGCCTTCTCGCAGGCGTTCCCGGCATCGACGGGACGACATTGCTCGGGGACGGCCGGGTGCTGATCGTTCTCGACCTGCATGAAATCTTTGCCGCTGGCGGAACCTTTGATCGCTCCAAACGTTTGGGGCCGTCGGGCTAGCCGTTCGATGGCGAACGACGGGGCTGGTTTCCAGCCGGGTCGCCGGATGCTACGTAGGATTGTCGTCAGGTCAGCGCGGGGCACGGCATTCAAATGAGTTACAGAGTTCTGGTGGTCGACGACAGCAAGCTCGCGCGCATGGCGGTGGCCAAGGCGTTGAATGCAATTCATCCCGATTGGACCCGTGTCGAGGCGGCCAATGCCGACGAGGCGCTGACCCTCGCGAACTCCGACTCGTTCGACCTGGCGATCCTCGACTTCAACATGCCGGGGCGCGATGGCCTGCAGCTCGCAACCGAGATGCTGGCGCTGCACCCCGGAATTCCGCTGGCCGTCATCTCGGCCAATCACCAGGTCGAGGTCGTGACGCGCGCCCGCGAGGTTGGCGCAACCTTCCTGCAGAAGCCGCTGACGGAAAAAGCGCTTGCCGAGTTCGTCGCCGACGCGGCCAAGCGGCTGTCCGCGGCTGGCCGGTGACTACCGTCCTCAGCGAGCTGCAGCTCGATGCCCTGACCGAAATGGTCAACATCGGGGTCAATCAAGCTGCCGCGAGCCTGCGCGAGATGGTCGGAGAGCAAGTCCACCTGTCAGTACCGCAAATCACCCTAGTCAGCCGCGAACACGCCATTGCGACGCTGGCTGCCGCCGAAGAGAAGAACCTGGTCGGCATCCATCAGGTATTTGAAGGCGACATAACCGGCCGGGCGCTGCTGATCTTTCCCGACACCAAGAGTCTCGAGCTGGTGCGTGCCGTGACCGGCGGCGAGCTGCCGCTCGAGGAAATCATCGAACTCGAGCATGAGGCGCTGGCAGAGATCGGCAACATCATCCTGAACGGGTGCTTGGCGACGATCGCCAACTTGCTCCAGCGCAACCTCAAGATGTCGCTGCCCGAGATCGTGCGCGGCGGGCCCGGAGTGTTCTTCGACTTCGCGCCGCCGCCGGAGGCGGGCGACGTCGTGATGTTCCTGTACATCAACTTCGCGATCCGCCAGCGCGACATTCGCGGCTACATCGCCATGTTGATGGACATGCCATCGCTTGCAGCATTGCAGGTCCTGCTCGACGAGTTCATCGAGCGGGCGACCTGAGGGGCACCCGCGAATGCCCGGACACGAGCCGCGCGACGCACTCTTCGACGCGATCGACGTCGGCCTCGTGTTGCTCGACGGCGATCATCGTATCGTCGGCTGGAACGCCTGGATGGAAGCGGCCAGCGGCATCACGGCGGCCGACGCCGGGGGGCGTCGCCTGATCGAGGTGTTTCCCGGCACGCCGCCGCGCCTTGCCACGGCGATCGCGCACGCCCTGGATCTCGGGGCATCGAGCCTGCTTACCCATGCCCTCCATCCTCGGGTGTTCCCGCTGCGAACGCGGGTCGGCAGGCCCCTCGTCCACGATATCTCGGTCCGGGCGATCGGCCGGCGCCCCGATCTGCAGTGCCTGCTGCAGATCAGCGATGTCACCGTCTCCGCCGGGCGCGAGCGCATCCTGCGCGACCGGCAAAACGCCCGCTACGACGCGGTGGTTCGCAGCGCGCCCGACACGATCCTGACGCTCGACAGCCAGGGGACCATCCAGTTTGCCAATCCCGCGGCGGCACGGGAATTCGGCTGTGCGGCCGAGGAGTTGGTGGGGCAGTCGATGTCGTTGCTGCTGCAGGATACGAGCGAATGGGACAAGGCCTTCGAGGGCATCCTGCAGGGCACGAACCTCGTCCGGCCGATCGAGCTCGTGGCGCGCCGCAAGAATGGATCGTCGAGCTATCTCGAAGCCACGGCGGCGAGCTGGCAAACCGAAGGGCGTGTCTTCGTCACTGCGATCCTGCGCGACGTCAACGAGCGCCGCATGGCGGTCGAGGCCTTGCGGCGGTTGAACCAGACGCTCGAGCGGCGGGTTGCCCGCAGCACGGCGGACCGTAACCGGATGTGGACGCTGTCGACCGACGTGATGATGGTTGCCGGGCTCGACGGCACGATCAATTCGGTCAATCCGGCCTGGACCCAGCATCTGGGGTGGAGGGAGTCGGAGCTGCTGGGGGCCAGCTTCCTCGACTTCGTCCTCGCCGAGGAGCGGCCGCGGCTCGAGGCCGAGCTTGTGGCGCTGTCGAGCGGCACCGCCCCCAAGCTGATCGAGCTCGGCATGCGGGCCACCAACGGCGGCAGCCGCCGGATCGAATGGAGTGCGGTCGCCGCCGACAATCTCCTGCAGGCGGTCGGCCGCGACGTCACCGCCGAGCGCGAGGCCGAGGCCGCCCTGAGCAAGGCCGAGGAGGCGCTCCGCCATTCGCAGAAGATGGAGGCGATCGGCCAGCTGACCGGCGGCATCGCCCACGATTTCAACAACATGCTGACCGCGATCATCGGCTCGATGGAGGTGCTGAAGCGCCGCATCCGGGCCGGGCGCTACGAGGACGTGCAGAGCTTCATGGACGGCGCCATCGGCGCCGCCAATCGCGCGGCATCGCTGACCCATCGGCTGCTCGCGTTCGCCCGCCGCCAGCCGCTCGACCCCAAGGCGGTCGACGTCAACCAGCTGATTCGCGGCATGGAGGAACTGCTGAGGCGCACGCTGGGCGAGAGCATCTCGCTCAGGATCGGCCTCGCGCCCGAGGACTGGCCGGCGCTGACCGACGCCCACCAGCTCGAGAACGCCATCCTCAACCTGGCGATCAACGCCCGCGACGCGATGCCCCGCGGCGGCACGCTGTCGATCACCACCAGCCGCGAGATCCTGCAGCGCAAGGAGCGCTTCGGCCAGGAGGAGATCGAGGCCGGCGACTATGTCGTCGTCTGTGTCAGCGACACCGGTGTCGGCATGTCCGCCGAGACGCTGAAGAAGGTCTTCGAGCCCTTCTTCACCACCAAGCCGCTCGGCCAGGGCACCGGGCTCGGCCTGTCGATGATCTACGGTTTCGCCAAGCAGTCGCGCGGGCACGTCCGGATCGAGAGCACCGAAGGCGAAGGCACGGTGTTCAGGCTCTACCTGCCGCGATACCAGGGCAGCATCGAGGCCCCCGCCAACCTGCCGGCGCGCGAGCCGGCGGCCGGGGCCGGCGAGGCCGTGCTGGTCATCGAGGACGACTCGGCCGTCCGCCTCATCATCTCCGACGTGTTGCGCGACCTCGGCTACGCCTGCATCGAGGCGAGCGACGGCCAGTCGGCGCTCCCCATGCTGACCTCCAACACGCCGCTCGACCTGCTGATCACCGATGTCGGGTTGCCGGGGATGAATGGACGCCAGATTGCGGAGATCGCCCGCCGCCACCGGCCGAGCCTGAAGATCCTGTTCGTGACCGGCTACGCCGAGCATGCGACGGGTCACGCGCCGTTCCTCGACCCGGGCATGGAGATGGTGACCAAGCCGTTCGCGCTCGATGCCCTCGCGCTCAAGATCCGGGAAATGATCCACAAGTGACGCGGCCGCCTCCGGCTCGCTCCGGAGGAGAGGCGTGCGCTGGACGGCTGCCTTCTGGGTCCTTATACTTCAGTGAGTTATAAGAATTTCTTGAAGAAATATATGAGCTTTTTCCGGCTCGTCCCGCTGGTTCTCGGCCTGCCATTTCTACTGAGCGCCTGCGGCGCGCCGGTGGCCGTGACGGCGGCGAGCTATGGCGCAGACGGGGTGTCGCTGGTCGACTCCGGGAAGAGTACCAGCGATCACTTCATCTCGATGGTGTCGAAGAAGGATTGCGCCATGTGGCGCATCCTGCGCGGCCGCAGCGTCTGCAACGAGCGCAAGGACGGCCGCGATCCCTACAAGGTCGACTACGACCAGGCCAACCGGCTGCCGAGCGAGGATGGCATCAGCTATGCGCCGCCGCTGCACGCCGCGCCGGATGCGCCCGTCACCAGCTGGAGCGCCGCGGCCTACGCCAAGCCCGAGCCTGTGCCGGAGCCGCCGCAGACCGCACAGCCGGCCGCGCCGGCCAAGCCCGAACCGGTCGTTGCGGAGGCGCCGCCGGCGCCGCCTGCCGCTGTCGCAGCCAAGCCCGGCAAGTCCGCAAAGTCCGCCGCCAAGAAGAAGCCCAAGGCGCAGGTTGCCCACGCCCACGCCAAGACGGTCAGGAAGGCTTCACCAGGTCAGGAGGCGTCTGTCCCCTGAGCAGGAAGGCCTCGAGATTGTCGAGCGCCTTGAAGCCCATCGCGTTGCGCGTCTCGACCGTCGCCGAGCCCATGTGCGGCAGCAGGAACGCGTTCTCCAGCCCGTAGTAGCCCTGGTTGATCCGGGGCTCGCCGTCGAACACGTCGATGCCGGCGGCGAACAGGTGGCCGCTCTTGAGCGCCGCGATCAGCGCCTCGTCGTCGACCACGCCGCCGCGCGCGGTGTTGACCACGATCGCGCCCTTGGGCAGCCGGGCGATGCGCTCGGCATTGACCCACTTGGCGGTCGCTGGTGTCATCGGCGCGTTGATCGACAGGAAGTCGCAGTGCGGCAGCATGTCGTCGGGATTGGCGTGGAAGATCGCGCCGTTCTCGAGCTCGGGCGCGAGCCGCGTGCGGTTGCTGTAGTGGATGGTCATGCGGAAGGCGCGCGCCCGGTCGGCCAGCGCCTGGCCGATCCGGCCCATGCCCAGAATGCCGAGCCGCTTGCCGGTGACGTGCACGCCACGCAGCTGGCGCGGCTCCCAGCCGATCCAGTTGTGGGTGCGCAGCATGCTGGTCCCCTCATGGGCGCGGCGGGCGGCGCCGAGCAGGCACAGCATGGCGATGTCGGCGGTGGCGTCGGTCAGCACGTCCGGCGTGTTGCTGACCACGATGTTGCGTTTGGCGGCGGCAGCGACGTCGACGTGCTCGAAGCCGACCGAGAAGGTCGCGATCATGCGCACGGACGCCGGCAGGGTGGCGATCGTCTGGGCGTTCAGCGGATCGCCCGCCGCGCACATGATGCCGTCGAAGCCCTCGGTCGCCTTGGCCAGCCCCGGGCCGTCGTACAGCTTGTCGTCGGGATTCAGCCGGGCGTCGAAGCTGGCGGCCAGGCGCTTCTCGACATCCTCGGGGAACTGCCGGGTGGCCAGCACGCGTGGTTTGCGGTCGGTCATGATCTGTATCCCCCTGTGCAGCCCTGACGCAGCGGATGCTTCTGGAAAAACTCAGGTATGGATATTACGCTATGGCGTCCGGCTACAAGGCCTAGCCCCCAGCCAAACGCCCGTTGTCCAGTTATAGTTTTCGCCGGTCTCTCGCCCAAACTGCGGCTACGCTCGCCGCCGTCTGTGCCACCTTGTTGCTGATGTTGTGGATAACTGAGGCGGCCGACGCCCAGCAGCAGCCTCCGCAACAGGCCCAGGCGGTCGCGGCGGACGTCGTCCTGGCGCCTCATCGGGCGACCTACGAGATGAAGCTCTCGGTGGCCCGCCCCAACAGCGGCATCGTCGAGGTCAACGGCAACATGGTGCTGGAGACCGTCGACTCCTGCGAGGGCTGGGCGGTCAAGCAACGCATCAAGCTGACCTTCCTGCGCAACGACGGCGAGGAGTTCGAAACCGATTCGAACTTCACGAGCTACGAATCCAAGGACGGGCTGGAGCTGCGTTTCAGCGTGCGCAACACCCAGAACGACGAGGTCGAGGAGGAGCTGCGCGGCCAGGCCGACCTCGACGGCATCGGCGGCAAGGGACGCGCCAGCTTCACCCTGCCGGAAGCGCGCAGCTTCGAGCTGCCGGCCGGCACGCTGTTCCCGACCAGCCATCTCGCGCTGATCATCAAGCACGCCCGCCAGGGCGACAAATCGGCGACCTACAAGGTATTCGACGGCGCTCGCCTCGACGGTGCCTTCCAGGTCAACGCGGTGATCGGCCGGCCGCCCAAGCCGCCGGCCGGCGCGCCGGCGGTGCGCGGCGACGTCGGCCTGCTGCGCGGCCAGCCTGCGTGGGGCGTGCGCTTTGCCTTCTTCGCCGGCGGCGACCAGGGCGCGCCGCCGGAGTACGAGTTGGCGCTCGATTTGCTGGGCAACGGCATCGCGCGCTCCATGCTGCTCGATTATGGTGACTTCGCCGTCGATGCCCGTCTGATCCAGATTCAAGCTGTGCCGAGGCCGAAATGCTGACATCACGCCACCTGCCGCTTGCCGTGCTGGCCGCCTTTGCGGCCGCCCTGCCGGCAGCCGCCCAGGAGTTGCAGCCGCATCGCGCGATCTATCAGGTCACCCTGCTGGAGAAGGGCAAGCCGGGCATGGGCGCACCGGGTACCTACGCGTTCGAGCTGAAGCAGACCTGCGACGGCTACGTCATCCAGCAGCGCATGCGACTCGAGCTCGAAGGCGGCAAGGGCACGGTGCTGAGCGAGCAGACCTCGACCATGACCGAGGGCCGCGACGGCCGCCGGCTCAAGTTCGAGCACCACAGCTCGACCAACGGCAAGGCGAAGAGCCTGCTGCGCGGCGATGCGACCCTGGACGACGACGGCCACGGCCAGTCGCTGTTCAGCGATCCGGAGGGCCAGTCGGTCGCCCTGCCCAAGGGCACGCTGTTCCCCAACGCGCTGACCCGCGCCACCATCCAGCATGCCAAGACGGGCGACGGCGGCTTCGACGCGCTGTTCTTCTACGGCGAGAAGGTGAAGCCGCCGCAGCAGGTCAACGTGGTGATCGGCCGGGTGCCCAAGCGGCTGGCCGACTTCAAGATCCCCGAGGGCGCCGAGGCGCTTGCAGCGGACCGCGGCCGCATCTACTACCGCGGCGCCTTCTTCGACAGCGGGTCGCAGGACAAGAACGGCGGCGAGGCGGCCTACGAGATGTCGAGCCTGATGCTCGACAACGGCATCGAGCTCTACGGCACGCACGAGGAGGGCGAGGGCGGCATCGAATACCGCGTCACCCGGCTCGAGGCCCTGCCCAAGCCGAGCTGCAGCAACTGACGCGATGGGCGGCTGAGGCTCGATGTCGGGCCTGACGCCCGAGCAGGCGGTCGACCGCCTGGAAGAGCTGCACACGACGGCCTGCGCTGCGTTGCGCACGGCGCTGGCGCGCTACACGCAGACAGGGGTGCCGCCGACCGCGCAGGAGCGTGCCACCTTCCGCTATCCCGAGCTGTGCGTCGACTGGCAGCCGGCCGGCGAGATCCCGTTCACCTGGCGCGCCTGGGCCAAGTTCCAGGCGCCCGGCCGCTACGTCACCACCGTCACCCAGCCGGCATTCTTCCGCGCCTATCTGCTCGAGCAGCTGCGGCCGCTGGTCGAGGAGTTCGGCGCCCGGCTCGAGGTGTCGCCGAGCGCGCACGAGATCCCGTATCCGTTCGTGACCGAGGCCGGCGACGAGTTCATCCACGCCGACCTCTCGGTTACCGAGCTGGCCCGTCATTTCCCGACGCCGGTCCTGTCCAACGTCGGCGACGAGATCGCCGACGGCACCTGGCGCCTCGACGAGGGCAAGCCGCGGCCGCTCGCCCTGTTCGACGCGATGCGCGTCGATTTCTCGCTGCGCCGGCTGCTGCACTACACCGGCACCGACTGGCGCACCCTGCAGCCCTGGATCCTGTTCACCAACTACCAGCGCTACGTCGACCAGTTCGTTGCCTGGGCGACCGACGAGCTGGCGCGTCCGGACGGCGTCTACACCGCGCTCGCCCTGCCGGGCGGCGCCATGGTGCGGCGCGGCGACGACCGGGCGGCGGTTGCGGCAGCGGTCGCCGCCGCGCCGTGGCATCGCTTCCAGATGCCGGCCTACAACCTGGTGCGCGGTGACGGGCAAGGCGGCGTGTCGATCGTCAACATCGGCGTCGGCCCGTCCAACGCCAAGACCGCGACCGACCATCTCGCGGTGCTGCGCCCGCACTGCTGGCTGATGATCGGCCATTGCGGCGGCCTGCGGCAGTCGCAGACGATCGGCGACTACGTGCTGGCGCACGGCTACCTGCGCCGCGATCGCATCCTCGACGACCTGGTGCCGACCGAGGTGCCGGTGCCGGCGCTGGCCGAGGTCCAGGTCGCGCTGCAGGAGGCGGCGGCCAAGGTCACCGGCGAGCATGGCGACGCGCTGAAGCGGCGGCTGCGCACCGGCACGGTGGTGAGCTACGACGATCGCAACTGGGAACTGCGCTGGTCGCAGGAGCGCCATCGCATCAGCCTCGGCCGCTGCATCGCCGTCGACATGGAGAGCGCCGCGCTGGCGACCCAGGGCTACCGCCTGCGGGTGCCCTACGGCACCCTGCTCTGCGTCTCCGACAAGCCACTGCACGGCGAGATCAAGCTGCCAGGTGCGGCGACCCGTTTCTACCAGCGCGCGGTCGGCGAGCACCTGCGCATCGGCCTTGCCGCGCTCGACCTGTTGCGCGGCGAGCTGGGCTCGCTGCATTCGCGCAAGCTGCGCGGCTTCGACGAGCCGCCGTTCCGGTAGCAACGTCCAGGTCCGTCCACGCGGGGCGGTTCGATATCTACAGTGCGACAACGATGCGCTAGTCTCGTCGCCTAGGGGGAGACGAGACAATGACGCACATTCTTGCCACGCTCGCGGGGGCTTTGCTTCCCGTCATGGCGATCGTTCCGGTTGCCCTGGCCCAGCCGGCCTGTGTGAAGGGCCAGGCCGGCATGCCGGCCGGGGCCAATTCGACCGACCGGGCGGCGCCGTTCTTCATCGACACCGCCGGCCTCGACTTCGCCACCGCGCCGCCGACCCGCAGCCCGAACACACCCGGCTATCCGAAGATGACCGAGCTGGCCGACGGCGCGCTGCCGCCGGCCGGCGCCGAGGGCAAATTCATCGTCGGTCCAACCCACAATCCGGCGCCCGAGACCGTGGCCAAGGAGGGTGTGCCCAAGGGACGGCTGGTCAGCTTCGCCATGTCGTCGAAGGACAGCGTGATCTACAACCCCGGCCTGGTGCGGGACGATCCGCCGGACTGCCCCAACGGCTCGATCAACGGCACCACGACGGCGCCAGGCGACAAGTCGAACCTGATCGTCACCACCAGCCATCCCGGGACCTGGACGCGCGACGTCTTCGTCTACGTGCCGGCGGGCTATGCGCCGGGAAGCGAGGCGCCGTTCCTGGTCTACGGCGACGGGCCGTCGACCGCGTGGAAGGATCTCGCGACCACCCTCGACAACCTGATCGCCCAGAAGCGCGTGCCGCCGATGGTCGCGATCGGTATCGGCGCCGGTGGCCAGGACGCGCAGGGCGCCCAGCGCGGCAAGGAGTACGACACCGTCTCGGGCGTCTACACCCAGTTCGTCGAGCGCGAGGTGCTGCCGCTGGTCGAGAAGAACGCCAACGTGAAGCTGACGAAGAATCCGGAGGGCCGCGCCACCATGGGGTTGAGCTCGAGCGGCGCCGCGGCGTTCACCATGGCGTGGTTCTATCCCGACCTCTATCGCCGCGTGCTGGCCTATTCGCCGACCATGGTGAACCAGCAATGGCCGTACGATCCGTCGCTGCGCGGCGGGGCGTGGGAGTATCACAGCCCGTGGGCCGGCGCGGTGCCCGGCAAGCCCGAGCCCAACCTCAATGTGAAGCTCGGCGTCGTGTCGCCGTCGGCCGATCCGTCGGGATCGCCGTTGATCCCGAACAGCCCCGCCAAGCCGATCCGCTTCTGGTTCCAGGTCGGCGACCAGGACCTGTTCTATCCCAACCCGTCCAATCCCGACGGCATGCACGACTGGACGCTGTCGTCGGCGCGGATGGCCAACGTGCTGGCGGACAAGGGCTATCACTACCAGTTCCTGTTCACCAAGAACGCCAAGCACGTCGACCGCCCGACCGTCGCGCAGACCCTGCCGGCGGCGCTGGAATGGCTGTGGAAGGGCTATCCGATCCCGTAGGGCGACCTGCGGGCCCGGAGGAAAGCGGATTCACTGGCGAGTGGTGGCAGGCCTGGCTTGGCCAAGGGTGTTGGTTTGCGCATCTCGCGCTTGCTGGCTCTCTTCCCCATTCAGATGGCGAGGTGGCGCCGTCATACGGCGTCGGAGGGGTCACGAGCCGCAACGAGACGGCGGCTCATGACCCCTCCGCCAGCGTAAGACGCTGACACCTCCCCATCTGAATGGGGAGGGAAGCTCACATGCGATAGTCCTGTGCCCGCGTCGGACGGTTACTTGGGGGGCGAGTCCGTTGGGCAGGGTGTGCTAACGGAGTGCCCTGCGAACCCGCGGCGTCAGATCGGTCCAGCCCACATTCGACGGAACGATCTCATGGTGGCCTCGATGCGCGCATCCAGAGGTTTGAGAAATCCGGACTAGGCCTGCCACAGCCAGGCCGCGCCTCGCACGCCGCTCGAATCGCCGAACCGGGGCGGCAGCAGCCGGGTGACGATCAGCTCGGGCTCGGAGAAGACGTACCGCTTCCACAGCTCGGGCACGCGTGCATAGAGCTGCCGGATCTTCGACAGGCCGCCGCCCAGCACGACGGCATGCGGGTCGACGATGTTGATCACCCCCGACAGCGCCCGGGCGAGGCGGTCGCAGTAGAGCTCGATCTGCTCGGCCGCTTCGCCGTCGCCGGCCAGCGCCGCCTCGGCGATCTCGGTGGCGCGCATCTGCCTTCCGGTGCGGCGCGCGAACTGCTCCTGCAGGCGCGGCCCGCTCAGCCAGGTCTCGATGCATCCCGCCCGCCCGCAGTAGCAGGACGGACCGGGGCGCTCGTCGTCGCGCGGATGGGGCAGGGGATTGTGGCCCCATTCGCCGGCGATCGCCTGCGCACCGGTCAGCGGCTTGCCGTCGATCACCACGCCGCCGCCCACGCCGGTGCCGAGGATGACGCCGAACACGATGGCGCAGCCCGCCGCCGCGCCGTCCGATGCTTCGGAGACGGCGAAGCAGTTGGCGTCGTTCTGCATGCGCACCTCGCGCGCCAGCAGGCGCTCGAGATCCTGCTTCATCGGCCGGTCGTTCAGCCGGGTCGAGTTGGCGTTCTTGATCAGCCCGGTCGCCGGCGATACCGCGCCGGGATGGGCGATGCCGACGGTGCAGCGGATGCCGACCCGGGCCTCGAGCGCGCGCACCACGTCGACCACGCCCTGGACGCTCGCCTCGTAGGAGTCGGTCGGCGTAGCGATGCGCAGCCGCGCCCGTTCCTCGCCCGCCGGATCGAGCACGATGCCTTCGATCTTGGTGCCGCCGAGGTCGATGCCGATGCGCATGGCCGACGAGTTCACAGGAAGCGGTCGCGAATGTCGATACTGCTGGTGACGCCGACCTTGGCGAACGTCGCGTCCAGCCAGCGGATCGCCGCGGCGCGGCCGAGGCCGAACAGATGCTGCAGGAAGTCCGGCTCGACGTTGAACTTGCTGACCGCGCCGAGCGGGGCGATCGACGGCTCGTCGTTGATCGAATGCACCAGGATCATCTTCAGCCGCTCGCCGAAGCTGCCGCTGATCGCGCCCTGCTCGATCAGCTGCTGCACGAAGGCGATCGCGCGCATCTCGGCGTTGAGGGCTCCGCCGAAGGTGATCTCGTTCAGCCGGTCGGCGATCTCGGCGTTGGTCTTCGGCACGCCGGGGCGGAACGTCGGGTCGATCTCGACCAGCACGACGTCGCGGCTCTCGCTCTCGTAGATGAATGGCCAGATCGGCGGGTTGCCGCGATAGCCGCCATCCCAGTAGGGCACGCCGTCGATCACCACCGCGTCGTGCACGTTGGGCAGGCAGGCCGAGGCGAGCAGGGCGTCGATCGACAGCTCCTCGCGGTGGAAGATGCGCACCTTGCCGGTCTGCACGTTGGTGGCGGCGATGAACGCCTTGATCTCCTTGCAGGCATGCACTGCTGCGGCGTCGAAGTGCTTGCGCAGCAGGTCGCGCAGCGGGTCGACCTTCAGCGGGTTGCGCTGCCACGGCGTCAGCGAGCGCTGGATCAGGTCGGCCCACAGCGCGCCCGGCGATTCGTCGAGGTTCCAGTTGCCGTTGAGGCGGTCGAGCGGCGTGCGCTGGATCGGGCTGACGATGGCGTAGGTGCCGAGCTCGCGCCAGAAGGCGCTCAGCGCCTGGCGCGCCCCGTCGGGCCCGCCGCGCGCCCAGCCTTGCAGCATGATTGCCGCGTTCATCGCGCCGGCGCTGGTGCCGCTCACCGCCTCGAACTCCAGGCGTCCATCCTCGATCAGCGCGTCGAGCACACCCCAGGTGAAGGCACCGTGCGAGCCGCCGCCCTGCAGGGCGAGATTGATGCGCTTGGTGGCGGTCATGCGGCTACTCTCCCATGCGGCCCTGCGTTACGCTTCGTCGACATGGACGGACAAGGCAAGGAGCGTTCCTTTAGCGCCGGGACGGGACGCGGCGGACCGTGGCGAAAGCGCCCGTCCACCATCCTCTGGGTGCTGTCGCTCGGCCAGCTGATCACCTGGGGGCTGGTCTACTACACCTTCCCGCTGTTTGTGGTGCCGATGGAGCACGAGCTCGGGTGGTCGCGCAACGAGCTGTTCGGCGCCCTGTCCTGCGGGCTGCTCGTCGCCGGTCTGTGCTCCATCCCGGTCGGCGCCTGGATCGACCGCGGGCACGCCCGCATGCTGATGACCGGCGGCTCGCTGCTGGCGGCGGTGCTGATGTTCGCCTGGTCGCAGGTCGAGCAGCTGTGGATGTTCTACGTCATCTGGCTCGGCCTCGGCGCCTGCCAGGCGGTGACGCTGTACGAGCCCGCCTTCGCGGTGATCACCCGGGTCTACGGGCCGCGCTACCGCCAGGCCATCCTGGTGATGACGTTCCTCGGCGGTCTCGCCAGCACCTTCGGCATCCCGTTCACCCAGTTGCTGATTGAGCGCATCGGCTGGCGGCCGGCGCTGGTCGTGCTGGCGGCGATCTGCCTCGGCGTCGCCTTCTTCATCCACTGGCTGTTCGTGCCCGGCCCGAGCGAGAAGGCGGTGCCGATCGCCGAGACGCCGAAACCGGCGCACGGCATGTCCGCCCCGACGCGCGGGCCGCTCGCCGCGGCGGTACGGGTGCCGGCCTTCTGGGGCCTGGTGGTCGCATTCGCCGGCTATGGCCTGGCCTTCTCGGCGATGAGCTTCCATCTCATCCCGCTGCTCGCCGAACGCAAGGTCGAGATCGGCGTGGTGATGGCGATCATCGCCCTGATCGGGCCGATGCAGGTCGTCGGGCGCGTGCTGCTGATGGCGGCGCAGAACCGCATCAGCACCATCCAGCTCGGCGCCGGCATCTACTTCGCCTTCCCGATCTCGATGGCGATGCTGGCGATGGGCATCAGCGACGTCTACGGACTGATCCTGTTCGCCATCGTCTATGGCGTCGCCAACGGCCTGGTGACGATCCTGCGCGGCATGGCGGTGCCGGAGTTCATCGGCCCGGAAGGCTACGGAGTTGTCTCGGGCGCGCTCACCATGCCGACCAACATCATGCGCGCCGCCGGTCCGCTGATGGGCGCTTTCGCGTGGAGCGCGTTCGGCAACTACACGCCGGTGCTGTGGGCCCTGACCGCAATCATGCTGCTCGCCGCCGGTGGCTTCGCCGCCGCCGCCATCCTGTCGAAGAAGACCTCGCCCTGGCCGAAGGTCTGATCTCGCCGGACCGCGGGCCTCCAGGCCCGCTCATGAATCATGAATCTCGAGCGGGCCTGGAGCCTTCGGCTCCGCTCAGGCCATGGGCCCGCGGTCCGGCAAGAGACTATTCCGCCGCCAGCTTCTGCGATTTCGGCTTGAGGTGCTGCACCTTGGGCATCACTTCCTTCGACAACAGTTCTAGCGAGTGGCGCCAGGCTTGCGGGTTGTCGGCGTAGTCGAAGCCGAACACCAGCAGTTGGCCGAAACCGCCGACCTCGTCGTAGATTTTCTCGATCTTCTCGATCACCGTGCGGGGCGAGCCGACGATCCAGTTGTGCTTCGCGCAGTAGTCGGGCGTCACGTCCGAATCGGGCACGCTCTGGTCGTGCTTCAGGTACTCGAGGAAGCCGAAGTTGCCGAGCAGGGGCAGGAAGTACTCGCGCATCATCCGGCCCATGTAGGAGCCGGCGGAAAGCCGGAACGCCTCCTCGTCGGTGTCGGCGACGAACACCTCGCGCACCATGCGCCACTCGCCGCGGTCGGGGGTGCGGCCGGCCTTGGCGGCGCCGGCCTCGACGGCGTCCCAGTGGCTGCTGACATAGGCGGGATTGAGGTTGAGGCTCATCGGCAGGAAGCCCTTCTCGCCGGCGAGCTTCAGCGTGTCGGAATTCTTGCTGAGGCCGGCGACGCCGATCGGCGGGTGCGGCTTCTGCAGCGGCTTGATGTGATGGCGCAGCACGCCGAACATTTCCGGCGGATGGCTGACGCTCCAGAACTTGCCCTTGTAGTCGAACGGCTCGGTCGAGCTCCATAGCTTGAGGATGATCTCGAGCGCCTCGCGGGTCATGTCGCGGTTGACGCCCGACATGCCGTCGACGTTGAACATCGCCCAGTCGCTCGGCAGGCCCGAGGCGGCGACGCCGAAGTTGAGGCGGCCGCCCGACATGTGGTCGAGCATGGCGACACGGTTGGCGAGCTCGGCAGGGTGGTGATAGGGCAGCAGGAAGCCGCCGGGACCGAGCCGGATGTTCTTGGTCTGCATCAGCGCCTGGGCGACGATCAGGTCGGGCGAGGGGTGCGGCTCCCACGGCGCGGTGTGGTGCTCGCCGATCCAGCATTCGCTGAAGCCGAGCTCGTCGAGCCAGCGGATGACCTGCAAGTCCCAGTCGTGTCCGGCCTTGAGCGGGCGCTCCGGGGGATGAGACGGCATCGCAAAATATCCGAACTGCATCGTTTCCTCCTGGGCTATTGACGGAAGTCGACTACCATCGGCTGGTCGGCGCAAGGGAGAACGACAGCATGTCTCGCCGGACGGTATTCGTTTGTTGTGACGGGCTCGGCCGCAACTGGGTTCAACCCGAGACCACACCGGTACTGCACGCACTGCGCGGCAGGAGCCTGTGGTGCGCCGATCATCAGGCGGTGTTTCCTTCGGTGACGCGCGCCTCGGCGGCGTCGGTGACGACCGGATGTCATCCGGCGCGCCACGGCCTGCACGGCAATCGCATGGGCCTGTTCGAGAATGGCAGGATCGTCGTACGCGACGTCGGCGCTCCTGATTTCCGCGAGCACATGCGGCGCGCCACGGGTCGGACGCTGCGCGTGCCGGCGCTCAGCGAGCGGGTTGCCGGCGACGGCGGCCTGATCGCCTTCTCCAACGTCTCGCCGGGCGCGGCTTTCTTCGTCGATCCCGACGCGCACGGCCATGTCTATCACCGCAGCGGCAGCCACGCGCCCGGCGGCGCGGCGTTGCCGCCGCTGCCGGTCAGCCACGACCATGCCGGCGACTGGGCGATGACCGAGCGCTTCTGCCGCGAGGTGATCGAGGAGCGCCAGCCGGCGATCGCCTTCACCTGGCTGTGCGATCCCGACCACACGCTGCACGGCGTGCCGCTCGGCTCACCGGCGCACGCCGAGGCGCTCGCCGGCGCCGAGCGCTGTGTCGAGGAGATCGTCCGCACCGTCGACCGCCTGCGTGCCAAAGGCGAGGAGATCCTGCTGCTGGTCGGGTCCGACCACGGCCAGGAGACGATCGGGGCTGCGGTCAGCATCGAGGACTGGCTCGCCGAGCACGGCCTGTGGCGGTCGCTGGAATCGGGCGACGTGGCGGTGGCGGGGCAGGGCACCTCGGCGCTGCTCTACGCCACCGAGCGCGGCCGCAGCGCGCTGCTTTCGGTGCTGGACGAGATGCGGCGTACGCCGTGGGCCGACGGCGTGCTCGCCGGCGATGATCTCGCGCGCCACGGCTTCGCCGCCGACGGCGGCGTGGTCGCGGCGGTTAACATGGCGCGCCAGCCCGACGCCAATCGCTTCGGCGTGCCCGGCAAACGCTGGGTTGCCAAGGAGGGCGACAAGCCCGTGCCGGTCGGCAGCGGCCAGCACGGTGGCTGGGGGCCGGACGAGACTCGGCCGTTCCTGATGGTGAACGATGGCGGCCGCACGACCGGCGCGCTGACGCAGCCAACCAGCCTGGTCGATATCGCGCCGACGCTGGTCGGCTTTCTCGGGCTTGCCGTCGAGGGTTTCGACGGCAAGCCGCTGTCTTCATAGCCGGCCAGCCTTCACCGCGTTCGACAGCAGCGTCCTGACGCCCCAGCGGTGGAATGGACGGATGACGAACAGGTAAGCGCGGCCGAAGAGATTGTGCGGGCTCACGGTGGTGGACAGCGCAATCCGGCTGGCGTCGCCGTCGACCAGCTTGCGTACCGACACCCGGAAATCGAGATGCCGGTCGTTGCCGCCGGTGACGATCTCGCTGGCGTCCTGCGCCAGCAGGGTGAAGCGCGCGATCTTCTCGCCGATCGCATAGGCCGGCTTGACTTCGATGGCCTGGAAGTCGGCGGCCGTCGTCCGGCGCAGGCCGAAGGGCGCGACCAGCCAGCCGCGCACGATCAGGAGCGCTCTCGCCCAGCGCGGATGATGGGCGAACAGCGCGAGGTAGATCTCGGGCATCGCCAGCTCGGGACGGTGCAGCGGCGCCTCGAAGGAGTCCCAGTACCAGGATCCGGCAATGTCCAGGAACGCGCTGCCAGGCGGGGTCAGGCGCCGGGTGACGGTCATGGCGGGGCCTGACGGCTGGACGGGACATGCAGGCGCAGGACTGCGTCGACGGCGCCGTCGACGCGGCGCCTGATCTCTGCCGCCGTGGGTGTCTTCACCACGCCGAGCGTCAGGCGCAGCAGCAGGTCGCTGGTCAGCAGGTAGAAGAAATGGCCGGCCGGCACGGCAGGATCGCCGGCTGCCAGCACACCCGCCGCCTGGGCCTTTTCCATCAGCGCGATCAGGGCCCGCCGGTTCGAGTCGCGGCCGCGCCTGTCGAGGAGCCTGCCAAGCTCGGGCGAGCGCGTGGCTTCGGCCGCTGCCAGGCGGTTGACCGCCACGACATGCGGGCTGGTGAGCTCGCTCAACGCTGCCGTGCCATAGGCCGACAGCACCGCGACGAAGCCCGTGCGATCGCCGACGTCGGCATTGGCCAGCGGCACCTGCATGCGCGCCGAGGTCGCGGCGATCAGCGCTTCGAGGATGCCGTTCTTGCTGCCGAACTCGGCATAGAGCTCACGCTTGGAGACGCGCGCCCGACGGGCGATCTCGAGGGTGCTGGCGCCGGCATAACCGCGCTCCATCAGGACCTCGAAGGCGGCCGCGAGGATGGCGGCGCGGCGCGGGGTGTCTTGCGGCTCGGACACTTTCCCTCCTTGACTCGGTACCGGTCAGTACCGTAGGTTTGCGATGTGGTACCGCATGGTACCAGATTCGACGGAGGATGACATGGGTGTCGTGGCCGCGATGACCGAACGTTCCCTGGGACACGACCGGATCCCACAGGGCGGATATCACCGCTGCTGGTATCCGGTATGCCTCGCCGGCGAGCTCGACGCCGGCGCGCCCGTCGGCCGCGACCTGCTCGGCACGCGCCTGGTCGCCTGGCGCGAGCCGGCGAACGGCAAGGCGGTGGTCCAGAGCGCCTGGTGCCCGCATCTCGGCGCCGACCTCTCGCTCGGGCAGATCGTCGAGGGCCGGCTGCGCTGCCCGTACCACCATTGGTCGTTCGACGGGTCGGGTGCCTGCCGGCACATCCCGAGCGGCGACAGGATCCCGCCGGCGGCGCGCGTCTTCGCCTATCCGACGGCGGAGGCGTGGGGCCTCGTCTGGGCATTCAATGGCGAGACGCCGGACTACGCAGTGCCGGGTATCCCCGATGCCCGTGAGGACTCGATCGCCTTCGAGGCCCATGAGCGGCCGCGCGCGCCGGTCGACGGCTGGATCGCGGTCTCGAACGGTGTCGACTTCCAGCATCTGCAGACCCTGCACGGCCTGCCGGCGAGCGCGCTGCCGGACACCGTGGCGATCGACCCTGCCGGCATGGAGTACACGGTCGAGAGCCCGTTCCACATGCACCATGGCCGCATCAGCGGCACCAACTCCTTCAGCCAGCATCTACGGGTCGGGCCGAAGGAGATGTTCATGCTGTTCACCGGCGCGCCGGTCGAGCCCGGCGGATCGAGCGGATTTTATGTCGTCGGCGTGCCGAAGGGAGAGGAGCCGCGCCTGCCCGAGGTTCGCACCATGGCCGAAAGGCTGCAGGCAGAAGATGCGCCGGTGTTGCGCTCGATCCGCTTCAGGCGCGGCCTGCTGACCGCATCGGACCGCCACCTCGCGCGTTATCTGCGCTATGTCGACGACTTCCCGACCTTCCTCCCACCGGAGCGATGACATGCGCGGCCAGATGCACCATCTCGACCTCACCGTCAGCGATCTGGCGCGTTCCAAGCCGTTCTACGACCTGATCCTCGGCTTCCTGGGCTACGACTGCGTGAAGAGCACCGACGAGGTCGTCGTCTGGGACCTCGTCCTGCCGGACGGCGTCTGCGGCATCGCCATCCGGCCGGCCCACCGCCGGCGTGAGCATGACCGCTACACGACCGGCCTGCACCACTTCGCATGGACTGCCGATAGCCGCGCCGATGTCGACCGCCTGCACGGCCGGCTCGTCGAGGCGGGCGTCACCATCCTCGACCCGCCCGCGGCGTACCCGCAGTACGGCACCGGGTACTACGCGGTATTCTTCGCCGATCCCGACGGTCTCAAGCTCGAGTACGTCCACTATACCGGCCGGTAGCCTCAGGTCTCGAGCAGGGCGGCGAGGTCGTCGAGCGCCGTCGCCGGCACGACCGCAACACGCGGCTCCCTGACGGCGACCTGCCCGAGGAACGCCCAGTAGACGAAGGCGGCGCGATGGCGGGCGCGCTCGCGCTCGACACCCGCTTCGGCAAGCAACCTGGCAATGCGCGCGACCCGCCGGGCATCGACAGCTGCCACCGCTGTTGCCACCCGACGATCCTCGGCGGCCCACGATCGCATCGCCTGGTCGAGCCGGCGCTCGCTGGCGAAAGCGTCGTGCATCAGCCGGCGCAGCAGGCCGCGCTCGCCCTGGCGGGCGTCGAGGTCGCGGATCACCCGATCGGTCTGGCGTTCCTGCCAGGCAAGCAGCAGTTCGTTGTGGAAGTCGCCGACATCGTGGAAGTGCCAATAGAAGCTGCCTCGCGATACCTTCAGCGCCGTCGCCAGGGGCCCGGCCTTGAGGGCACGCGGCCCGCGGCTTGCGAGAGTGCGCAGGCCGTGGTCGATCCAGTCGGACTTGCTCAGCCGGTCAGTCATGCCGGGTACCATACACAAGTGTATTGACGCGCCCAAGGCGACGCCCTAGCCTCCATACAGGAGTGTATGGTCATGGATGGGCATGACGTTGCATTGTTTCTGGCCGGGGTGATCGGCGGCGCCGTCGCGGTGATCCATGGCGTGCTGACCGAGCGGCTGATGGCGGCGCCGCTTCGCTCGGTGACGCAGCCGCGCCTGTCGGCGCCGATCCGTCGGATCGCACCGGTGCTCCTGCAGTTCAGCACCTTCAATTGGCTGATCGGCGGGCTGGCGCTGATCGCGGCCGCCCTCTGGCTCGGCCCCGAGGCCAAGGTGGTTGCCGGCCTGCTGGTCGGCAGCTCCTATCTGTTCGGCGCCGTCGGCAATCTCTGGGCGACGCGGGGCCGCCATCCCGGCTGGGCGCTGTATGCCATCGCCCTGGGCCTCATCGCCTATGGCCTCGCCGGCTGATGAATGGCTGCGGCGACTTCCTCCTCCCCCGTCATACGGGGGGCTGTCCGAGGAAAAGCTCCGAGTAAGGCATCAATCCAACATCCGGCGCGATCCCGAAGCTTTTGTTCCTTGAAGGACTCAGAACTCGAAGCAGCGTCATCGTCCTTCATGCTCCTCTCCCCCGCGAGGGGGAGAGGAGCATGAAATCTGAGTCCATCGGATTTTCCCCGGACAGCCCTGCGTGTGACCTGGAGGTGGATGAGGGCGTGGCGGAGTGACCCTTCCGCGATCACCGTGCCCTCAGTCCAACTGGATCCAGGTCGTCTTCACCTGGGTGAACTTGTCGAATGCGTGCAGCGACTTGTCGCGGCCGTTGCCCGACTGCTTGTAACCGCCGAACGGTGTGGTGATGTCGCCGCCGTCGTAGGTGTTGACCCATACCGAGCCGGTGCGCAGGCCCTTGGCGAACTTGAAGGCCTTGTTGATGTCGGCGGTGAAGATCGCCGAGGCGAGGCCGTAGATCGTGTCGTTGGCTACGGCAAGCGCCTGGTCCGCGTCCTTGACCGGGATGACCGACAGGACCGGCCCGAAGATCTCCTCCTGGGCAATCCTCATCTTGTTGTCGACGTTGTCGAACACCGTCGGCTCGATGAACGAGCCGGCGTTGTCGACATGGACCTGCTTGCCGCCCATCGCCAGCCTGGCGCCTTCCTTCTGGCCGGCGTCGATGTAGCCCATGACGCGCCGGGTCTGGGTCTCGTCGACCATGGCGCCCATCTGCGTCTTCGGGTCGAGCGGGTCGCCCGGCATCATCTTCCTGCCGACCGCCATCACCTTCTCGAGAAACTGGTCCTTGATCCTGTCCTCGACGATCAGGCGGCTGCCGGCGGTGCAGACCTCGCCCTGGTTGAACCAGATGCCGAAGGCCGTGCGCTGGGCGGCGACGTCGAGGTTGGGCGCGTCGCCCAGCACGATATTGGGCGACTTGCCGCCGCACTCCAGCCAGACCTGCTTCATGTTCGATTCGCCGGAGTACTTCAGGAAGTACTTGCCGACCTCGGTCGAGCCGGTGAATGCCAGCACGTCTACGTCCATGTGGCGGCCGAGCGCCTGGCCGGCGGTCTCGCCGAAGCCCGGCAGCACGTTGAACACGCCCTCGGGGATCCCGGCCTCGGCGGCGAGCTCGGCCAGGCGGATGGCGGTGAGGGGGGACTGCTCGGCCGGCTTCAGGATCACCGAGTTGCCGGCGGCCAGCGCCGGGCTGATCTTCCAGCAGGCCATCAGCAGCGGGAAGTTCCAGGGTACCACGGCGGCGACGACGCCGGCCGGTTCGCGGGTGATCATGGCGACCACATTGCCCGGCGTCGGAGCGACCTCGTCATAGATCTTGTCGATCGCCTCGCCGAACCATTGCACGGTGTTGGCCGAGCCCGGAATGTCGACGCGGGCCGAGTAGGTGATCGGCTTGCCCATGTCGAGCGTCTCGAGCAGAGCGAGCTCGTCGCGGTTCTTCATCATCAGCTCGGCGAGCTTCAGCATGGTCCGCTTGCGGTTCGCCGGCGGCATGTTGGCCCAGGCCCCCTTCTCGAACGCGGCTCGCGCGGCCTTCACGGCGGCATCGACGTCGGCCTGCTCGCAAGCCGCCACCTGGGTCAGAACCTGGCCGGTTGCCGGGTTGATGCAGTCGAAGGTCTTGCCGGTGAGGGAGGGGACGAACCTGCCGGCGATGAACGCCTGGTTGCGGTAGCTGAGCCCGCAGACGCGACCCTTCCAGTCGTCGCGCGAAAGCTGTGCGCTCATGGTGTTCCCTCCAATGTGTGCGGATGGCCGACCCTAGCGCAGCAAAAAGCCGCCCGGAAGGGCGGCTTCGCGAAAGGCGTCGGGATGCCGTCGTCTTACTTGATCTTCGATTCCTTGAAGACGACGTGCTTGCGCGCGACCGGATCGTACTTCTTGAGCTCGAGCTTCTCGGTCTTGGTGCGCGGATTCTTCTTCGTGACATAGAAGAAGCCGGTGTCGGCGCTGGACACCATCTTGATCAGGATCGAGGTCGGCTTGGCCATGGTCTATTCCTCTGGAAGGCCGGCAACTTAGTCACCGGCGCTCTGCTGTCAAGCGGCCTAGCGAGGGTTCTGGGCCTGCTCGATCGAGCCGCTGCGCACGGCGTGCGCATACAGCGCCGGGTCCTTGAGCAGCCGGGCGGCGATGTCGACGTCGCGCTGCGGCGCCTCTTCGCCCGGCGGGCAGATCTTGCGCAGGGCCGCGACATGCTCGTGGGTCGGGTTGCGCTCGGCGTGCCAACGCTGCAGCAGCGCCTTGTTGGCGTCGACCGAGGCCGGGCCCAGGGCGGTGATATCGCCCACCTTGGCCGTGCAGATGTTGGGCATCACGCCCTGCTCGTTCCAGGTGTAGCCCGAGGGCGCCACCAGGCGCGACCAGGTCAGCACCAGCTCGCCTTCATTGGGCAATCGGATCACGGTCTGCACCGTGCCCTTGCCGTAGCTGGTGGTGCCGACCACGGCGGCGCGGCCGCGATCCTGCAGCGCTGCGGCGACGATCTCGGCGGCCGAGGCGGAGTTGCCGTTCAGCAGGACCACGACCGGGACCTCCGCGGTACGCCGGCTGCCGCTGCGGTAGGTGCGCTGGCTGTCGGGATGGCGGCCCTGGGTGGAGAAGATCACGCCGTCGCCGATGAACACCTCGGCCACCGACTGGGCCTGGTCGAGCAGGCCGCCGCGGTTCGACCGCATGTCGAGGATGATGCCCTGCAGATCGCGGCCGATCTCGAGCCGGGCACGGTCGAGCGCATGGGTCAGCGAATCGGTGGTGGCGCTGTTGAAACCCGTGAGGTGGATCAGCGCAACATTGTCCTTGCGCTCGAAGGTCACCGTGGTCGGGATGATCCGGCTGCGCCGCATCTCGATGGCGATCTCGCGCGCGCCGCCGCGCAGCACCGTCAGGGTCACCGGCTGCCCGACGCTGCCGCGCAGCTTGTGCACGACGTCGCCCAGGCTCTTGTCCATCATCGATTCGCCGTCGACGCCGACGATCTGGTCACCGACCTGAACACCGGCCTTGGCCGAGGGCGAGCCCTCCTGGACGGCGCGGATCAGGATGCGCTTGTCATCGGTGCGCTCGACCGTGATGCCGATACCGCCGCCGCCGTCGCGCTGGAATCGATTGTCCTTGGCCTCCTCCGGGTCGGCATAGCGGCTGTTCTTGTCGAGCTGCTTGGTGGTCGCCGTCATCGCGCCCCTGATCAGGGTGCCGCGCTCGGTCTGCTGCAGCACCGGCGAGACGTCCATCGACGCGGCGAACAGCTCGGCCAGCATGCCGCCCCAGGCCCGACCGTCGGCCGGGTCGGACGGGGTCGGTCGTGTCACCACCTGGCGGCCCTCGCGCAGGAGGGTGAAGCTCCTGTCGTTCGGCTGCAGCGACAGGGTCGGATCGGCCGCAGCGAAACCCTTGTAGGTCTCCTGCGCCATGTTCCGGAAATTGGGTTCGTTCAAATGCCGGTCGCCGATCGCCCGGTAAGCCTGGAGGACGACCCGCTCGACGCTGACGTCCGCGGCGGAGCCCGGACTGCGGGTCGATACCGGGGCGGCGTCGCTTGTCGGTTCACAGGAAGCGACCAGGGAGGCCGCGAGAAGCGCAGCTGTCGCGTGGGACAGCGCGAAGTTCAGGAAACGAATCACCGGCACCGAGGACACCCCACCACGAGGACAAGAGTAGCACAGGCACTCATCGGGCGGCCACCCGAGGTCATGGCGACAGGTCCAGACCATCGGGCGACGATTTCGGCGCCGCGATTCGATGCGCCCAAAGGAGCGCTATGACAGCCCCCTTGATGCGCGGTAGCAGGATCAGCGCCATCACGACCGACAGCGGCAACCACAACACGGCATGGAACCACAGCGGTGGCTGGTTGCCGTACCGCTCCAATACCAGCACCAGCGGGACAATAATATGGCCGACTGCGAAAATCGTGAAGTAGGCCGGCGCGTCGTCGGCGCGGAACGGCTCGAGCACCAGCCCGCAAGCCGGGCAATGGCTGCGCATCTTGAGATAGCCGCCGAACAGGGGACCCTCGCCGCAGCGCGGGCAGCGGCCGCGCCAGCCGCGGCGCATCGCAGTCCACACGGAGACAGGGTCGGACGCGGGCAATGACATGCCCGGATACAATGGGCGAGCGGCTCAGGTCCGTCGTCGCGACCGTTTGTCCTGACCGCCCTTTGCGCGCGCGACAGGGCGACGCGGGCCGCGATGCTCCGGCAGCCGGGGCGTGCGGGTGCCGCGGATCGGCGCCTGGCGTTCGACGCGTTCGACGACGTCCACCAGATCGAACAGCAGCCCGCCGGTGGCAGTGTCGGCCTCGTCGAGTCGCACCCTGACCCGGTCGCCCAGGCCATAGGTCTCGCCGGTGCGTTCGCCGACCAGCATCTGTCGGCCCTCGTCGTGACGGAAGTATTCCTGGCCGAGGCTACGCACCGGCAGCAGTCCGTCAGCCCCCGTACCGTCGAGCGCGATGAACAGCCCGAAGCGGGTCACGGAGGTCACCCGGCCGGCGAAAGTGGCACCGACATGCGCTGCCATGTAGGCCACCACATAGCGATCCAGGGCGCTGCGTTCGGCGGCGACCGCACGGCGCTCGCACATCGACAAGTGCTCGCCGAATTCCTCGAAGCGGCCCTTGTCGGGCTCGGGCAGGCCACCATCGCCAAGCCCGTAGGCAGCGATCAGGGCGCGATGGACGACCAGGTCGGGGAAGCGCCGGATCGGCGAGGTGAAATGTGCGTAGCGCTGCAGCGCCAGGCCGAAATGACCGAGGTTGTTCGGGCTGTACACCGCCTGGCTCTGGCTGCGCAGGATGGTCTCGTTGACCAGGCGCGCCACCGGCTTGCCCTCGATCTGATGCAGCACGCGGTTGAGGTCGCCCGGCCGCAGCCGCTGCCCGACCGGGACGGCGAGGCCGAGCGTGCCGAGGAACTCGCGCAGCGATTCGAGCTTGGCGGCATCGGGCTGGTCGTGGACGCGATAGAGGCAAGGCGCGTGACGTTGCTCCAGTGCCTGCGCCGCGGCCACGTTGGCCAGCACCATGAACTCCTCGATCAGCTTGTGGCTGTCGAGCCGCTCGCGCACGCCGATCTCGGCGATGCGACCGTCGTCGCCGAGCCTGACCAGCCGCTCCGGCAGGTCGAGATCGAGCGCCCCGCGCTTCTCTCGCGCTTCCAGTAGCACGCGGAAGGCACCATAGAGCGGCTTGATCACCGGCTCGAGCAGAGGCCCGGTCTCCTCGTCCGGCTGGCCCTCGATCGCGCGCTGCACCCGCGTGTAGGTGAGCCGTGCGGCCGAGCGCATCATGGCGCGGTGGAAGCGATGGCGCTTGAGATGGCCGTCGCCGTCGATCCACATCTCCGCGACCAGCACCGGCCGATCCTGGTGGGGCACCAGCGAGCACCAGTGGTTGCTGAGCTGCTCGGGCAGCATGGGCACGACACGGTCGGGAAAGTAGACGGAGGTGCCACGTCGGTAGGCAGCGCGATCGAGCGGCTTGTCGGGCCGCACGTACCAGGCGACGTCGGCGATTGCGACCACGATGCGCCAGCCGCCAGGATGCGCCTCATCGGGTTCGGCAAATACGGCGTCGTCGAAGTCGCGCGCGTCCTCGCCGTCGATGGTGACCAGCGGTACCTGGCGGAGGTCGAGACGATCGCCCAGCGGTGCGGCCCCGGCGTCTTCCGCCTCCCTGGCGGCTGCTTCGGGGAACTCGACCGGGATGTCGTTGGCGGCGATCGAGATCAGGCTGATGGTGCGCGGGTCGCTCATCGGCCCGATGCGCTCGATCACCCTTGCCCGGCGCGACAGGTGGGAGCCGGTTTCCTCGACCCAGACGATGTCGCCCGGCCGGGCGTCGTTCCTGTCGGCCGGCCGGACGTCGAACTCGCGTCGCAGCTTGCGGTCGGTCGGTGTCACCAGGCCGATGCCGCCGCGGCCCGGCGGTTCCTCGTACAAGCCGAGGATCTTCTTCGGTCCGCTGCCCAGGCGGCGGATGACACGCGCCTCATAGGTATTCTTGCCGCGCCGCTTCAGCGAGGCCAGCACACGGTCGCCGACGGCGGGCGCGCTGCCGCCGCGAGTCGCGTGCGGGTCGATCTCGATACGCGGCGGCGGGCCGTCCTTCTCCTCGTCGTGGCGTCGCGGCAGGGCGAGCAGATGGCCGTCCTCATCGACCCGCACGATCTCCAGCACGGCGATATCGGTCAGCGCCTTGGGATCCTTGAAGGTCTTGGCGCGGTCGGCGGCGATATCGCCGACGTCGCGCAGATCGCGCAGCAGCTGCTTCAGCTCGATACGCTGATCGCCCTTGAGGCCGAAGGCGCGCGCGATCTCACGCTTGCCGACCGGCGTGGCGCTCTCCTTGATGAATGCCAGCAGTTCGTCGCGGGTCGGGACGCGGCCCTTAGCCATCGGTTCCGGTGCGTCGCGGAGTTTCGGCCTTCGCCTTGCGCTTGGGCGCTGCCTTCTTCTTCTTGGGCGCGGCCGCCTTGGGATGCTCGCCGGCATCGTTGGCGGCGGCCGGCGGTGTCTTCCGGGCGCGCACCGGACGGGGCTTCTTGCCGCCCTTCGCCGCGCGCTCGGCCAGCAGCGATACCGCCTGGTCGACGGTCAGCTCCTCGGGCTTCAGATTGCCTGGTACGGTGGCGTTGACGCCGCCATGCTTGACGTACATGCCGTAGCGGCCGTCGTAGAGTTCGATCGGAGCCGAATCGCCCGGGTGGCTGCCGACGACGCGAACCGGCTTGGCGGCCGCACGGCCGCGACCGGTGCTCTTGGCCTCGGCCAGCAGCGCCATGGCCCGGTTCATGCCGATGTCGAGCACGCTCTCGTCAGCCGGGACGGTCTTGTACTTGGGGCCGTGCTTGACGTACGGCCCGAACCGGCCGACCCCAGCAAGCACCGGCTGCTGGTCATCCGGATGCAGGCCGACCTCGCGCGGCAGCGACAGCAGCGCCAGCGCCTTGTCGAGGGTGACGTCATCGACCGTCATGCCCTTGAGCAGGGACGCGCGCTTGGGCTTCTCCTTGCCCTCGGGCTCGCCCAGCTGGATGTAGAGGCCGTAAGGACCGTTGCGCAGCGTCACGATCTTGCCGGTCGCCGGATCGGTGCCGAGGATTTTCGGACCCTCGAGATTGGCGCCGCTGATGGCGTCCTTCTCCGGGTCGACGATGCCGAGCTTGCGGGTGAAGCGGCAGTCCGGATAGTTCGAGCAGCCGATGAAGGCGCCGAACTTGCCGAGCTTCAGGCCGAGCCGGCCGTTGCTGCAGGACGGGCAGGCGCGCGGGTCCTTGCCTTGACCGCCATTGTCGTTGGCCGGGAAGAAATGCGGCCCGAGCTCCTCGTCGAGCTTGTCCAGCACCTCGCTGACGCGCAGGTCCTTGGTCTCGCCGACCGCGGCGGCAAAGGCTCGCCAGAACTCGCGCAGCACCTGCCGCCAATCGATCTTGCCGTCCGAGATGTCGTCCAGCTCTTCCTCGAGATGGGCGGTGAAGTTGTACTCGACGTAGCGAGGGAAGTAGGTCTGCAGGAAGGCGGTGACGATGCGGCCGCGATCCTCCGGCACGAAGCGCTTGCGGTCGAGCCGCACATAGCTTCGCCGCTGTAGCACCTCGATGATGCTGGCATAGGTCGACGGCCGGCCGATGCCGAGCTCCTCGAGCTTCTTGACCAGGCTGGCTTCGGAATAGCGCGGCGGCGGCTCGGTGAAGTGCTGTTCCGGGATGACCTCGCGGCGATCGAGCGTCTCGCCTTCGGCGACGTCGGGCAGGATCGCTGCGTTCTCCTCGTCGTCCGCCTTGTCGTCCTGGCCCTCGTCGTAGAGCGTCAGGAAGCCGTTGAACTTCACGACCGAGCCGGTGGCGCGCAACTGCACCGTCTTGTCGGCGCTGGCGATGTCGACCGTCACCTGGTCGAGCACGGCGCTTTCCATCTGGCTGGCAACGGTGCGCTTCCAGATCAGCTCGTAGAGGGCGAGCTGCTCGCGGTCGAGGTACGCGGCCACGTCCTGCGGCAGGCGGAACAGGTCGGTCGGGCGAATCGCCTCGTGCGCCTCCTGGGCGTTCTTGGCCTTGGAGGCATAAATCCGCGGCTGCGCCGGCAGGTAGGCCTGGCCATAGCGGCTCTCGATCAGCTGGCGGGTCTGGCCGACCGCTTCGGGCGCGAGCTGTACGCCATCGGTACGCATGTAGGTGATCAGGCCGACCGTCTCGCCGCCGATGTCGACGCCCTCGTACAGCCGCTGGGCGACGCGCATGGCGGCCGCCGCACCGAGGCCGAGCTTGCGCGACGCCTCCTGCTGCAGGGTCGAGGTGATGAACGGTGGCGGCGGGTTGCGCCGCACCTGGCGGCGGTCGATCGCAGACACCGCGAAGGCGCGCCTTTCGATCTCGCGCTTGGCCTGCTCGGCGCGCTCCCCGGTGTCGAGATCGAACTTGTCGAGGCGGCGACCGTCGAGATGGGTCAGCCGGGCCTTCAGCGTCTGGCGCTTGGCGGTGCCGAAGATGGCGTCGACCGTCCAGTACTCACGGCTCTTGAAGACCTCGATCTCGGCTTCGCGCTCGCAGATCAGGCGCAGCGCCACCGACTGCACGCGGCCGGCCGAGCGGCTGCCCGGCAGCTTGCGCCACAGCACCGGCGACAGGGTGAAGCCGACCAGGTAGTCGAGCGCGCGGCGGGCGAGATAGGCGTCGATCAGCGGCTGGTCGAGGTCACGCGGATGGGCGACGGCATCGAGCACCGACTGCTTGGTGATGGCGTTGAAGGTGACCCGCTTCACGTCGACGTCCTGCAGCGCCTTCTTGCGCGCCAGCACGTCGCGCACGTGCCAGGAGATCGCCTCGCCCTCGCGATCGGGGTCGGTGGCAAGGTAGAGCTTGCCGCCCTTGGTGATCGCCTTGGCGATCGCGTCGAGGCGCTTCTGGGAGGCGGAATCGACCTCCCAGTCCATGGCGAAATCCTCGTCCGGCCGAACCGAGCCATCCTTGGGCGGCAGGTCGCGGACGTGGCCATAGGAGGCGAGCACCGTGTAGCCGGGCCCGAGATACTTTCCGATGGTCTTGGCCTTGGCAGGCGATTCGACGACCAGAACATCCATCGTCGATACAGGCTCCAATCAAACTTTAAAGACCGGGGCCAGATCGTTGATCTAGATCAGCGATACTCGGTTGCCCCGATGCCGTTCCAGGCGGCCTTCCAGCTCGAGGGCCAGCAGGACCTCCGCCACGGCGGCGGCGGACACTTGGCATCGGCGTACCAGTTCGTCAACCGCAGTGGGTACGGCACCGAGCGCTTCGAGGACCGCTGCGGTCGGGGTATCGACGCAAATTTGCACAGGTTTCTCAGTAACTTGCGGGGCCCGCTGCGGCTTTCCGAACACACCGATAATATCGTTGGCATCGCGCACCAAAATAGCCCCATCCCGAATAAGGGTATTGGAGCCGGCGTAGCGCGGGTCCATGGGCGAGCCGGGCACAACGAAGACATCGCGCCCCTGCTCATTGGCCAGCCGGGCGGTGATCAGGGAGCCCGACTGTTCGGCGGCCTCGATGACGATGATACCGGCCGACAGGCCGCTGACGACGCGGTTGCGGCGCGGGAAAGACCGGGCGATCGGCGGCGAGCCGAAGGGCGTTTCCGCCAGCAGCAGCCCGCGTGCGGCGATCGCCCTTTGTAGGCTGTCATGCTGGGGCGGGTAGACCTGGTCGATGCCGCCGGCCAGCACTGCGACCGTGCCGGTGGACAGGGCGGCCTCATGGGCGGCGGCATCAATGCCGCGCGCCAGGCCGGAGACCACGACGAAACCGGCCTGACCCAGGGCGACGGCCAGTTCCGCCGCAAAGCGGCGGCCGGCGAGGGAGGCTTCCCGGGCACCGACGATCGCCAGCATTGGCCGGGCGAGCAGGGCCGATTGACCGACCACCGACAGGACGGGCGGGGCATCCGCCAGGGCCGCAAGCGCGGCGGGATAGTCAGGGTCGCCCCAGACCAGGAAACGGCCGCCGAGGCGTGCCAGGCGGGCTTCCTCCCGGTCGATCTCGGCCTCGGGCGCGACCGGCAACTCCCGACCGGCGCGTCGCGCCGAGCCGAAGTGCTCGAGCGCTTCCTGGAATCTGACCGGGCCGATGCGGCGGCTGCGCGCCAGCCGCAGGCGGGCGAGCCGTTCGGCCGGGTCGAGTTCCGGCGCAGGGGGGCCATCGAACATGGCAATGACCGTAAGGCGGGAATATCGTTCTGTAAAACAACCTCAGATAGAAATACGGCGACCTCGGCAGGCCATCCCGCCCAGTGCGCCGATGACCCCGAGCGCTGCGCCGAGCGGGCCGAAGCCTTCGAAGCCCACGGTGCTGATCATCAGCGCGCCCAGCGCTGCGGCGCCGACCCAGCCGACGCTGGCCGAAGCGCCGTTCAACCCCAGCACCGTGCCGCGTACCGCATCGGGGACGCTGGCCAGCGCTGCCATGTAGGACGGACGTCCAAGCGCGTTCGTCAGGGTATAGACGAAGCCCAGCGCCACCGAGACCCAGGGCGCGGGGTGCCACAGGAAGAGGGCGAGGGCGGCGCCGGCCGACAGCGCCATCGCCACCGCGAAGGTCGCCAGCCGGTCGCGCAAGCGATCGGCGATCTGGCCGCCCAGCACGGTGCCGGCGATGTTGCCCAGCGCGAAGATCGCCAGCGGGATCGCGGTCGCCGCCAGCGACAGGCCATAGATCGCCTGCAGGAAGGTGGCGAAGTAGATGGTGGCGAGGCCGTAGCATATGCGCTCGGCGATACCGATGCCGAGCAGGGCCATGACCGGCCGCGACATCGCCTGTCGCAGCGACGGCGCGCGCGTGCCGCGGCCGGCCGAGCCCGGGCCACGGCCCGCGGTCAGGAACAGGCTGAGCGCCGCGGCGAGCGACACGACGCTGATGCACAGGTTCCAGCCGCGCCAGCCGATCAACGAGCCGACGTAGGCGGCCAGCGGCACGCCGACCACCAGGGTGAGCGACTGGCCGGTCATCACCCAGCCCAATGCGCGTCCGCGCTGGCGATCCTCGACGTGGGCCGAGACCTCGGCAAAGACCACGCCGGTGAAGGTGCCGGCACAGCCGCCGCCCAAGGTCGCCCATACCGCGACCCAGAAGAAATTGCCGGCGAATGCCTGCCCGCACATGGTGATCGTCAGGGCGAGCAGGCCGCCCACCAGCATGACTCGCCGGCCGATTCGATCGGACAGCGAGCCGCCGACAGCCGAGGTGATGCCCCACGCCGTCGCGGTGAACGACACCAGGTTGGCGACCAGCGGCACGCTGACGGCCAAGTCGTGGCTCATCTCGATCAGGAAAGGCGCGCGCGTGGTGCCGCTCGACGTGGCGGCGAACGAGCCGAGGCAAGCGGCGCCAATCAGGGCCCAGGGCATGGCGCGGGGAGCGGTCGTCGTCGTCATCGGCAAAGGGCGGCGACCCTACCGGCCGCACCGGGGCGGAGCAATGACGGCGCCGTATATATGGTATGACCGCGCCATGAAATCGATGCTTGCCGCGGCCCTTCTGATGCTGGCCGCCATTTCCGCCCACGCCCAGCAGCGCACGCGGCTGCAGGTCTACACGACGCTCGAGGTCGCCAACATCAACGACTTCAAGAAGGCTTTCGAGGCGGAGAACCGCGACCTCGAGATCAGCTGGCTGCGCGATTCGACCGGGGTCGTCACCGCCCGCATCCTGGCCGAGCAGGGCAGCCAGCGTGGCGATGCGATCTGGGGGCTCGCCGTGACCTCGACCATGCTGCTCAAGGAGCGCGGCCTGCTCGAACCCTATGCGCCGAAGAACCTGGCGGCGCTGAAACCCAGCTTCCGCGATCCGGCCGATCCGCCGGCCTATGTCGGCATGGAAGGCTGGGTCGCCGCGGTCTGCTTCAACACCGTCGAGGCGCAGAAGCTCGGCCTGCCGCGGCCGCAATCGTGGTTCGACCTGGTCGAGCCGGCCTTCAAGGGCAAGATCACGATGCCGCATCCGGCGTCGTCGGGGACCGGCTACTTCCACGTCTCGGCGTGGATACAGATGTTCGGCGAGGACAAGGCGTGGGCCTTCATGGACCGGCTGCACGACAACATCGCCTTCTACGTCCATTCCGGCTCGCAGCCCTGCAAGATGACAGCGGCCGGCGAGTTTCCGCTTTCCAGCACAGTGGGATCCGAAGCTTGGAATTCACGTGACTTGAAGTCGCGGCC
>JADMIO011246858.1_pt1 | contig 62233 bp, 47 predicted proteins | sample 8958161 | NCBI WGS metagenome assembly JADMIO01 (sample SAMN16585339, study PRJNA669376) | soil metagenome | isolation source: Crop rotation soil | place: USA: Cullars Rotation, Alabama | collected 2011 | reverse complement strand
CCGCGACTTCAAGTCACGTGAATTCCAAGCTTCGGATCCCACTGTGCTGGAAAGAGACCGGGGTATTTGATTACGTGTACAAAAACAATGTTGTAAAGGCCGTAGGTTCCGCTATTCCCGGCAATGCCCTGTATCGTTGGGTGAAGGAAACAAACACGGGCAAAATGAAGATCAACCAGCATGTGATGTATATCCATTCAAAGTTCATGCTCGTCGATCCTTTGGGGGATCATCCCGTCGTGGTTACAGGTTCGGCCAATTTCAGTGAAGCTTCAACGACGACCAATGATGAAAACATGCTCATCGTCAAGGGCAACGATCGTGTAGCAGACATTTATTTTACGGAATATCTACGCCTCTTCAATCATTACTATTTCCGTTGGGTGGTAACGAAAATGTTTGCCGCAGGTACACTGGATCCGGAAAACCCCGGCTTTTTGTCGCCGAACGATGAGTGGACTAAGGCCTATCGTAAAGGCAATCTGAAAAGAAAGAAGATTGACCTGTTTGTAAAAATGAAGTGGTGAGGCACGCAGTTTTTAAGAGGTTATAAGAGCAGGCTATCCGTAAGGCTCCGAGCTCAACAGACTTCGTCATTTAGTTAAAGTCCATTCATGCCAGAAAACACCCTTCCCCCGTCCTCTCCCCAAAGGGAAAGGTGACAAGTTGGGAAAGGCTGTACCCCGTTCCCAAGGCCCTTTCCCCTCCGGGGTTACCGTGTACCACGTCTTTTGTGTCTGTATACCAACTGCTTCCTAACATATCTCTCGCAGTGTCATGTCGAGCGTGGAGCGAGACATCCCACAGCGTGAGGGAAACGCTCCTTATGTGGCTTCACTTAGCATGTGGGATCCCTCGCTCCACGCTCGGGATGACTTATCTTTAGTAATAACTCTGAAGTAAAAACCGACCGTGCGTAACTGGTTCAGAACTTGTAAGTATACGGTAGCCTCCCGGGGGAGAGGGTTGGGATGGGCGTGTATCCAGCCAGATTCCTTAGAGAATTTGCTGCGGATCTGAATACCCTTGTTACTCTCTCACAAGTGAGGTCAGTTTTTCTCTCCTCTGCGATCAGCAAAAAAATCTACTACCCTTTCGGCGCAGGCAAAAACACGAAGCATACCGCCCCGATAATCAGTGCAAATGCCACCACATAGTTCCAGCGCAATGGCTGGTGCAGAAAGACCATCGCGAAGACGGCAAATACAAGCAGCGAGATGACTTCCTGAATGGTTTTTAACTGAAAGGGATTGAAGCCTTCCGCCGCTCCGAAACGGTTATTGGCGGGTACCATGAAGCAGTACTCGAAAAAGGCGACGCCCCAGCTAATAAGCACGAGTTGCCAGAGCGGTATATCCTGGATATTCTTCTTCATAAGTCCTCCATACCATGCGTAAGTCATGAAGCAATTGGAGATAAGGAGGCAAAGGACGGTGCGCATTTTTCGTAGGTTGTGAGTCGTAGGTCGTATGGGATGCTGATAACGTTATAAAAATAGAATACCCGGAGGTCTTCACCGCTCCGGGCATTCATGTCTATATATCGCCAACTAACGACTAACGACTAACAACTAACGACTAAGTCTGCGGTACCGCAGCGCCTTCATTGCGTACGGCGACTACGCCATCAAATACATCGATGAGCACTGGTTTACTCTTGTCTATATCGCCTGCGATAAGCCTCCGGGAGAGCAGATTGACGACATCTTTCTGAATTACACGTTTCAGCGGACGGGCTCCATACTGTGGATCGAAGCCGCGTTGTACCAGATAATCCAGCGCATAATCGGAAAACTCAAGCTGGATCCCTTGTTCTGCCAATTGCTTTTTCAGCCCTTCCAGCTGAATACGGATAATGCCCTTGATTTCCTTACGCATCAGCGGATGGAACATCACTACATCGTCCACCCTATTCAAAAACTCAGGACGAAGCATTTGCTTCAGCAGCTCCATAACCTGCTCCTTGGTGGCTTCTACAACGCCGTCCACATCCTTGCCTTCCAGTTCTGCAAAATTCTCCTGGATGATATGTGAGCCCATATTGGACGTCATAATGATAATCGTGTTCTTGAAATTCACAACGCGCCCTTTATTGTCGGTAAGCCGGCCGTCATCCAGTACCTGCAGCAGGATATTGAAAGTATCGGGGTGGGCCTTTTCGATCTCGTCCAGCAGTACGACGCTATAGGGCTTGCGGCGTACAGCTTCTGTAAGCTGCCCGCCTTCTTCGTAGCCGATATATCCCGGAGGAGCGCCCACCAGCCGGCTTACGGCGTGCTTCTCACCGTATTCGCTCATGTCTATGCGCGTCATCATATGCTCATCGTCGAAGAGTACTTCAGCGAGGGCTTTTGCCAGCTCCGTCTTACCTACCCCGGTAGTGCCAAGGAAGATGAAGGAGCCAATGGGACGCCTGGGGTCATTGAGGCCAGCCCGGTTGCGGCGGATAGCATCCGCCACGGCTGCGATAGGTTCATCCTGGCCCACTACGCGCTTGTGCAGTTCTTCTTCAAGACTGAGCAGCTTTTCGCGCTCGCTCTGCATCATACGCTGCACGGGAATACCGGTTGCTTTGGCCACATTTTCGGCGATGTCTTCGGCATCCACTTCTTCCTTCATCAGTCGCTTACGCTGTCCATCCAGGGCGTGCAGCTGCTCATTGAGCTTTACCACTTTTGCTTCTTCGTCCTTAATGCGGCCATAGCGGATCTCCGCAACTTTTCCATAGTCCCCTTCACGCTCCGCTTTTTCGGCTTCGCCCTTGAGGGCCTCTATTGACGTACGCGATTTATTGATTTGGTCGACCAGGTCCTTTTCTTCCAGCCACTTTGCCTTCAGCGTATCACGCTCCACCTGCATCGATGCCAGGTCGCGATTCAGCCGTTCGAGCTTATCATCATCACCCTCCCGCTTGATGGCTTCACGCTCGATCTCCAGTTGCCGGATGCGCCGGTTTAGCTCGTCGAGTTCCTCGGGCATGGAGTTCATCTCCAGCTTCAGCTTTGCGGCACTTTCATCGATCAGGTCGATGGCTTTGTCGGGCAGGAAACGGTCGGTGATGTACCGGTTGCTCAATTCCACGGCAGCAATAATGGCAGCGTCCTTGATGCGTACTCCGTGGTGACTTTCATATCGGTCTTTAAGGCCGCGGAGGATGGAGATAGCATCTTCCATCGTTGGCTCGTCTACATAAACTTTCTGGAAACGGCGCTCCAGCGCCTTGTCCTTCTCAAAGTATTTCTGATACTCGTTGAGTGTAGTTGCGCCGATTGCACGGAGCTCTCCTCGGGCAAGGGCCGGCTTCAGGATATTTGCTGCATCCATGGCGCCGTCAGTGCCGCCGCCTGCGCCAATCAATGTGTGAATCTCGTCGATGAACAGGATGATTTCGCCATTGCTTTCGGCGACTTCCTTCACAACGCCTTTGAGACGCTCTTCAAACTCGCCCTTATACTTAGCGCCCGCAATCAGCTGGCCCATATCGAGTGCGTAAATCACTTTGCTCTTCAGACTATCCGGCACGTCGCCATTGATGATCCTGTGAGCGAGGCCTTCCACAATAGCTGTCTTACCGACGCCGGGCTCACCGACGAGGATAGGATTGTTTTTGCTTCGGCGGGAGAGTATATGCAGGGTGCGGCGTATCTCCTCATCACGGCCGATGACCGGGTCCAGCTTGTTGTCCTGGGCAAGCTTGTTGAGGTTTTTTGCGTATCGCTCAAGTGTCTGGTATTGCTGATCCGAAGTCTGGCTGTTGACGGTACTTCCCTTGCGTAATTCCCTGATCGCAGCTGTAAGGCCTTTCTCGGTAAGACCGGCATCCTTCAGGAGTTTTGCGGTTTGGTCATTCTGGTGCAGGATGCCGAGGAGAAAATGCTCGGGCGTTATGAATTCGTCGCCGAATTCTTTCAGAACAGCGCCGGCGCGAAGGATTACATTATTGGCTTCGCGGGAAAGTGTTTGCGCCGCGTCGCCCCCCTGCAGCTTCGGGCCGCGGGAAATAGCTTCGTCCAGCTTCCCTTCTACAAAAGTCGGGTTGACATTGGCCTTTTTCAGGAGATAGGCGATCGGCCCTTCCGTGTCATTCATCAGGGCCTTAAGCAGATGCATGGTATCGATAGACGGGCTTTGGGCATTGAAGGCAATCTGCTGGGCAGCCTGCAGTATTTCCTGCGCTTTTATCGTAAGATTATTTGTGTTCATTTTCGTGTTTTAGGGTAAAATCGGAGACTCAATTAGTGTCCAAAATCTGCGCCATCGCCTGTTTTATTACAGAGTTGTCAGTATTTAAAACTGCTGAATGTCAATAGAGGTATGTGATTTTCAAACTGCTGAAATTATTGCAGCACAGCATTAAATCGACTGTTTGATTGTCCGTTATTACTGTAATAACCTGACAAAAAGTAATTGGCAAATAGCCCGCCACGTCTCTCGCTCTGTCATTCCGAGACATCATAAGGTTGCGCCTCAATCATTGTATAATGACAGGGTTTCAACATATTTTCCCTCGTCATGCTGAGCGAAGCCGAATGTAGCCGAATGATAGTGTGGCGAAATGAGGCGTAGTCGAAGCATCTCATAGCAGGTGAGTTTCCCTTAACTTGTGAGATCCTTCGACTACGCATTGCTGCGCAATCCGCCGCGGCGGACAGTATGACGCTGCGGAATGTGTTGGGAAAGATCGAAAATCCTATCTGTCATTGGCAGCGTGGAGCGAGGAATCTCATATCGGGTGTGCACTTAGCATGTGGGATCCTTCGCTCCACGCTCAGGATGACGTCTCTGAAGTAAATATTCTAAAGTAAAACGTGTACAGACTGGCATATAGCTCGTTTGGAACTGTGCGTACGGTAGCCGTTTGGATAAAAAGTTGTGTTGAGAAAGATGCGTTAGGATACATGCAACAATTCATCTTGCCTACGTTGCAAACACGCGCTACTGTGGGTTAATAGTTGAGTAACTCATCGGCTTCGATAAGAGCGACAGATCGGCAAATACGATGGCCGTGACGGCTTCCAGCACGGGCGGTACGCGGAGCGCGATGGCTAAATCGTGACGGCCCTTTACGGTAAACTGTTCTTTGTTGCCTGTATCGGTATTCAGCGAGAATTGTTGTTTAGGCGTGGACGATGTCGGCTTGATCGCCACGCGAAAAACCACCTGGTTTCCATTCGTGATGCCGCCGACTATCCCACCGGCATGGTTGGTCGCTGTCTTGCCGGATATGTCTTCCAGGGCATCGTTATGCTCGCTGCCGGTCATGCGTGCAGCGGCAAAGCCGGAGCCGAACTCAATGCCTCGTACGGCAGGAATGGCAAATACTGCGTGGGCCAGCAATGATTCCGCCGCATCCCAGAATGGCTCTCCGAGCCCTACCGGCAGCCCGCCTACACGACATTCGATAATGCCGCCTACCGAATCTGCGGCTTCTGTAGCGCGGGCAATACCAGCCTCAACGTCGGTCGAGCCGCCGAGCTCGGTAATGCTTGCTGCGATAGAAATATTATTCAGGACCTTTTTGGCAACAGCACCGGCAGCAACCAGACATACGGTAAGCCTGCCGCTGAAATGCCCGCCGCCGCGATAATCCTCAAAACCGCCGAACTTCTGGTGCGCGACAAAGTCTGCATGCCCGGGACGTGGGATAGCACGTTGAGCTTCGTAATCGGCGGACCTGGTGTTGCTGTTTTCAAAAATGATCGTAAGCGGGGCGCCGGTCGTTTTGCCATTGAAATATCCTGACTGAAAAATCGGAATATCTGCTTCCTTCCGCGGTGTAGTCCCCGCGCCTGCTCCACCTTGACGGCGACTCAGATCGGTTACAAAGTCCCCTGCACTTAGTAGTATTCCGGGCGGACAGCCGTCTATGGTTATGCCTACACACGGACCGTGCGACTCGCCAAAAATGTGCACGCGAAAAATGCGGCCGAAGGAATTCATGCGGGCTGAAGTTATCGGGCGCAAGGTAAGTGGTGATATTGTTCAAAAAGGGATCACCTTTTGTATCCGGAAACCTGCCCGCCCAGCTTTGCAAGATCATCAAAAAACCGAGGATACGATTTTTCGATAGCTTCTGCGTCTTCTATCATGACCTGTGTATCTGCCCGAAGTGCAGCAATCGCGCACATCATCGCTATCCGGTGATCGTTGTGCGAGGACACTGTTGTGCCGCGCAGTTGCGTTCCGCCACGGATAATCATCAAATCGCCCCGCAAAGAAATATCGGCGCCCATCCTGCCCAATTCAGACTGGATGGATAAGGCACGGTTACTTTCCTTATGCAGCAGGCGGGAGACGCCTTCTATAATCGAACTACCTTCCGCATAACAAGCCAGCACAGCCAACGGAGGGAACAGGTCAGGACAATCCGTAGCGTTAAAATGAAATGCATGAAGCGGAGAAGGTGCTACTGTGATTTGCTCACTTTCGATGGACATGGCGGCACCACATGCCATCATTGCGGTCAGAACTGCCTTATCTGCCTGTGCGGAAAACGTATCAAGGCCCTTTACAGTAACCGGCCCGGCGATAGCGCCCGCAACGAGCCAGAAAGCAGCATTGCTCCAGTCTCCTTCAACGGTAAAATCGATTGTCCCATCTGTTGCCTGCGGGACATCTGAGTCATCGAAATAGAAGCTGTTACCTGAATGCAGCATAGGAACTTTAAGTCCTGCAGCCTGCATGATATCGAGCGTCAATGCGAGGTAGGGCGTACTTACCGGATCAATCACTGCAATCGTCACGTCTCGTGCATCGGCGCCCGCATAAGCCATCAACAATCCGGTAATGAACTGTGAGCTGACCGACCCATCTACCCTAATGTTGCGCGGTACGAGTCTTCCCGAGATCGTCGCGGGCAGACATCCATGCTTCATGGACACAGAGACATGTAACTGCGGAAGTACTTCTTCAAAAAAATTCATCGGTCTTTTGGAAAGGCTGTCATCCGCAAATAACCTAAGCTCGTGACCGGCAAGCGCCAGGATGGGAATGCACATGCGCGCGGCAAGACCTGATTCGCCGAAATACGCGCGATCAAGTGTATGCCGGTTCGCTTGTTGAGCCTGAATGATCATGCTTCCCGTTTCATCGGTACTGATGCTGCAGCATGCCGCTTTCAACAGTTCTATCATCACCCGATCGTCGGCAGAATCGCCGGGATTGCTGATACGCGCCATACCACCCTTTATCCAGATCGCAGCGCATATGCGCTGCATGACGCTCTTCGAAGGCGGGGCTATTAAAGCGCCCTGTAAGCTGCCTGGCTGAATGGCGATCGTAGTCTCGTGCATCAACGGCTAAAATACTGTGATGATTGCCGGGAAATGCTGCCAACAGGAAATTGTCCTGTTGAACGCGCCACGGCGCGCTCCAACGACCTGTCATGGACCGAAGCCTGGGGTCATAGATATCTGACTTCCGGCTAAAGCCCGAATCCGTCTACACATTTTTTGCAACTTGAAACAAATAGTGCGGACAAGGCGAGCATCTGATCCTGCTTAATACCTTCGCATCTCCAACTGCTATCACTAACAATGCCCAGGTATGTCCTTGAAGTAGCTTATGATGGAACGGCCTTCCACGGCTCACAGATTCAGGGCGATACCCCAACCGTACAGCTGTCGTTGAATGCAGCATTGAGCATTTTACTGCGGAGGCCGGTAGAAACATTCGGCGCGAGCCGCACCGATGAAAGTGTTCACGCGCTAAGCAATTTTTATCACTTCGATGCGGATGAATTGATGAATGCACACAGTGCCTACCAGCTCAATGCGATCTTACCGCTTACGCTGGGTATTCGCGCTATTTATCAGGCGGCTCATGATTTTAATGCGCGCTTTGATGCATTATCACGCCGTTACCGCTACCGGATTTACCGGCGTAAAAATCCTTTCCTGTATTTGCGTGCACTCCATTATCCCTACAAACTGGACCCCGGCATTCTCGACGAAACTGCGGCTATTTTAAAACAGTATACCGACTTTGAGGCGTTCTCAAAGCGCAATGCGCAGACGAAAACCTTTAAGTGCGGCATACACCAGTCCTATTGGGAGGAACAGGGAGAGGAACTGCACTATGTGGTAGAGGCAAATCGCTTTTTGCGCGGGATGGTACGTGGGCTGGTGGGTACGCAGCTACGTGCAGCAAGGGGAAAATATGACGTAGCGGAATTTCGCCGGATTGTGGAATCGGGTGATTGCAGGCGGGCAGACTTTAGTCCAAAAGGTTGGGGGCTTTATCTGGAGGAGATTGTTTATCCGGAGGGCGCGTTAGATAAAATTTGACGGGGATTAAGATCGCTGACCATTTTGTACCGGATTGAAAATCTGACCCCGGCGGAAAAAAGCAGAGGGGTATTATCTTAATTTTAAATAGCAAACACACTTCTTTATGAAATCCATAGCCCGATTAGCTGCCTTAATATTTTTGGCGGCTACGATTGGCTGCAACAAGGAAGATACCTGGCATCGAAATGTGCTTCAGGCTCTTTATAAAGTTTACAAACAGGGAGAGATTGACGAATGCAGGCTAAACGGGAAACTAGTATACGTAGCAGGACTAAATGCTTACGATGCGGGAGCAGAAATTGTTGACACCACAGGACGAAAATTGGGTAGCTGCAACTATGCCTGGGGACAAGTAGATTCTATTTGCAAACAGCTTAAATCCTGTGAGGTGGTTTATAGATGCGAAGATCACATTACCGGGCAGCCATTTGTTGATAAATATGGGTTGAGTAGATGAGCATCGCGCAAAGAGAAAGGAACCGAACACTGAGGTAAGGTTTTTTCTTTCATTAATAGAACAGAAGGGCACGGTCGCAATAAGAGCTCAATAGAAATACAGCCGAAAAACAAAAAACACCCTACTCCGTAAACAGCCGCGCAATAAAATAAGCCGCTGCTCCTGCCGCTGAGCCAATCAGCATGATGCGCAATGCTCCTTCCAAAGCGGGCTGCCCCATGGCCCTCGCCTTAAAATACCCGAACACAAAGAGGCACACAACTGTGATGCAGCACGACCAGCGCAGACCATCCGCCGGATGGGTGGTAAAGAAATATGGCGATAGCGGTACCAACCCGCCTACAATATAGGAGCCTCCGATGTTGAAAGCGCTATTCCGCGCCCGGCGCGGATCAGGCTTATCGAGGCCCAGTTCATACTTCATCATAAAATCCACCCACTTCTCTTTATCCAGGGCCATTTCTTCGGCAATGATGTGCTGCGTTTCCGGGCTCAGGCCGAGCCCGGCAAATACGTCGCGCACTTCCTGTTTTTCTACTTCAGGCTTGGCCTCTACCTCATATTGCTCCCGCTTCAGCTCGGCATCATAATGCTCGATTTCTGTGCGGCCTGCCAGGTATCCGCCAAGCCCCATGGCGATGGAGCCGGCGGCAATTTCTGCAAAACCCGCGGTGATGATAATATTATTGCTGACCACTGCGCCGCTCAGACCAGCGGCCAACGCAAACGGCACGGTGAGCCCATCGCTCATTCCGATTACTATATCCCTGAGAAATGCCGGGGCGCTCAGATGTGGCTCCCCGTGCTCATGATGGAGATGAGTTTCAGACAAAGGCTTGCAGGCTTTTGCGGATGATGTCGAGACTCTCGTCTACCTGTTCCCGCGTGATCAGCAGCGGCGGCGCCAGCCTGATAATATGACCATGCGTCGGCTTTGCGAGCAGGCCATTGTCGCGCAGTGTAAGGCAGAGTTCCCAGGCCGCGTTGCTATCCGGATGGTCTATGACAATGGCATTTAGCAGGCCCTTGCCGCGTACGGACGCAATGTGCGGATGCTTCATATCCCTCAACCCTTTGCGGAAATAAGCTCCCTGCTCCGCAGCATTCTCCGCCATGTCCTCTTCGATCAATACATCCAGTGCAGTCATGGCTACTTTACAGGCCAGCGGATTACCGCCATAGGTAGAACCATGTTCACCGGGTTTAATGGTCAGCATGATTTCATCATCTGCCAGCACAGCGCTCACGGGCAGCATGCCGCCGGAAAGCGCCTTCCCCAGAATCAGTATATCGGGATGAACATCTTCATGATCGCACGCGAGCATTTTCCCCGTACGTGCAAGACCTGTCTGGATTTCGTCGGCAATAAACAGCACATTCGCCTCCCGGCAAATAACTGCCGCCTGCTCCAGGTAGCCCTCATCAGGTACAATCACGCCTGCCTCGCCCTGGATGGGTTCTACGAGGAATCCTGCGACGTGTTTATCGGCCACAGCCGCCCGCAGTGCGGCCAGATCGTTGTAAGGAACGGGCTCATAGCCGGGCATGAACGGGCCGAAATTCGTACGCGATGTAGGGTCGGTGCTAAAGGAAATTACGTTCAGTGTACGACCGTGGAAATTTTCCCGGCAGACAATGATTTTCGCCTTGTTCTCCTCGATGCCTTTCACTTCGTAGCCCCAGCGGCGCGCCAATTTCAGGGCAGTTTCCACTGCTTCCACGCCGGTATTCATAGGCAGCAGGCGATCATAACCGAAGAGCCTGGTCATATATGCTTCGTACTCCCCAAGCATATTATTGTAGAACGCCCTTGACGTTAGTGTAAGCTTGTTTGCCTGCGCAACCAGCGCCGCTACAATACGCGGATGACAATGCCCCTGGTTAATGGCGGAATACCCCGACAGGAAATCGAAATAATGCTTCCCGTCCACGTCCCACACATGCACACCCTCGCCACGGGAAAGCACTACAGGCAGCGGATGATAATTATGCGCGCCGTGCCGGTCTTCCAGCTCGAGAAAATGATGCGCATTGTGCGATACATCAGGTATAGCCAACATAGTAGCAAAACTAAACCTTTACGGCTACAAAGCCGAGCGGCGGTTCGGGAACTTCCAGCGCATCAGGCAGATCAACCAGTTCATACACATTGATCTTGTCCAACTCAAGTATCGTATAAGTCCCGGCTTCCGGTCGCTCGTACATGGGCAGGAATTTAGCGCCGAATACAATTTCCTTATGGATATAGGAGAAACGCTGCTGAACCGTGTTGGAAAAATGATCGTCGAAGGCTTTGATATTAACGATCAGCTCCAAGCGGCTGTCTGCAAAATCCTGTTCCGAAAAACCGTACATCGGGCTTTCTTCATTCAGCGGATGCACGATGGTCCAGCTCAGCGCCAGCGATGTCACTTTATTAATCTCCAGCTTAATTGGATAAAAACGCGTGACCCGTTTGCCGCCTTCGTCCACATGCAGAGCCACGGTAAGCTGGGCCTCTGCATCAGTCAAATGATTGTTTTTATAGGTCGCAAGGCGAAACATGATTGCCCGGCCACCCTTATAAGGTGCAACCAGGAAATTCTCACTGAACATCAGATAAGCCCTTGGCCGTGCAAAACGTCCGTAAAAAATACCCGTAACCAGCGCAAACGACAGGATACCGATCAGGGATTCCACGGATGCAATCGTGTTGGTAAGCATACCCAGCGGTGCTACACGTCCGTACCCAACAGTCGTCAGCGATTGCGCGCTGAAGAAAAAGGCTTCCAGGAATTTATCGATGGTCGTCGCCGCGGCGTCCGTGCCTGTCAGATGTTCGACCCCCACGAAGAAATAGACAAGGGCGAAAAACAGGTTTAACGTTGTATAGAAGCCAAAAACGATCACCAGGAATTTCCAGCGCGACATGCGCAACAGGGTATGATAGATGCTGATGCGTTCATAGAGTGGGATGCCCGACTTGCGCAGATTGGCATTGCCATCGCGGTTAATCAGGCGCGATCCCTCAATCGAGCTGTTGGCACTGAACCCGGTATTGTCAACGGTGCGAAGCGAACGCGGGTATGTGGTATTAGTTGCCATGGGCTTTCTTCGAAAAAATCAGTGGCAAAACAGCCAGCGCTATAATGATGGTCGTGCCGAAAAAGCCCAAAATTAGTGTTTGCCGCAGGCTAAAGTATCGCGCCAGCACATCGTGAAGCCCGATACCCGCAATACCAAAAACAATAAGCATGATCATCCAGGCCTTCCAGGGAATCAATTGGGGGATGGAACAATGCATGAAACGCGCCGTTTTGGCAAGATAAAATGCGGCCTGTATATAGCTGCAGATCATAAAGGCAAACGCCACCCCGGCCAGGCCTTTCCATAGAAATAAGGGGTAAGCCAGCAGGAGCGCAACACTTAAATCAAGGAGCGCACCCCAGTTAATTGTCTTCACACGATTCAGATGCTGCAGCATAGACGTATAGTTATATGCACGCAGCGGAAGTGCGAGGATAGAGATAGCGAAGAGCGGTACTGAGGGCAGGTAACCTTTGCTGAATACCACCTCTATGAATTCATACCGGAAGAAAAAGAGAAAAAAGAAAACCGGGAACACGATACGGCCCAGCATCGCACCGGAGTAATTCACGAGCTTCAATCGCGCTACTACGGATTGATCCTCCAGGGCCAACTGTATCAGCAGGCCACTTCCGGCAGCGCTGAGGAGAATCGGCATGAACGGCACATCAGTAGTGCCGATAAAGTAAATAGAGAAAAGCGCAGGACCGACTATCCTGGCGATGAAGAGCTTGTCGATAAAACGGAAGATAACCTGTGATACATCATAAATGCCTAGCTGCGACCATTGTTTTCGTACCGCCACCGGCATTATTCTCCGGCGCAACAACGTTGCTTCCATTACATAGTTCCTTCGGGCGGCAAGTATGAGCGTGCACAGCCGCAGTGCACTGAGCAACACAATAAGCCAAAGCATCGCAGGGAAAGAAATTGCATGCATCAGAAAGACATAATGCGCAGCGCAAAAAAGCAGGGAGTAGAGCAAGCCGACGGCCGCGAGTATGAGAAACTTACGGTTAATCAGCAGGTAGGTCTCGACAAGCAGGATGGACGTCTGCGTTAAAAACAGCGAGACGAGCATCCAGGGATTAAAGAAGGATTGGTCCGGGGAAAACAGAATCAGTACCCCTGCGAGTGCGCATAACCAAAGTCCAAACAGGGACACATGCCGCGCCTGCAGACCCAGCAGCCAGCGATGAACAGACTTAGAAGTATGTGTCAGCATCAGCGGGGGGATGCCGATGCAGCCGATAGCTACCAACACTGCGAGGTTTATCCACAATTGCTGATATAAGCCGTTCAGGGATTTTGGCAAGAAGTGTGCGAAGGCAATCTGCACAGCCAGTGTTGCGGCAGCGGGAAAGAAGCGTATCGCGAAGATGAGTGCGCTACGCGACAGCAGTGTGCGCTTCATAGCGGAGCCGGGCTCGTTCATCGCATGCTTCTTTTGATAGTTCCCGGATCACCCGCGCCGGGTTTCCTGCGATCACACAGTAGCCGGCCTCAAAACTCTTTGTAACGATGGTACCTGCGCCAACAATGCTGAAGTCGCCAAGCCGGACGCCCGGCAATACAACCGAGCCCATACCGAACCAGCAAAATCTGCCAATATGGATCGGCGGGGCGGATACAATAACATCATTATCCTCAAAGCCATGATTGGATGATATGATGCCGACGTTAGGGCCAAGATTGGTAAAGTCGCCGATATACACACCATTATTGGCATTGATGTAGACACCGGGCGAATCGCCGGGAAAAGTACCGATGCCTTTCGTCAGGCCTTGCGGATGATGAATGGTGGCCGTATGATGTACAGCCCAGGGTACCTGCGCATTTTGCCGAAGGACTTTTCTAAAAAGAAAATCGAGGAGGTAAAAGCTCCAGCTCATTTCCGGCCTCAGGCGCAGCGTACGCTTCATCATTTTTTGCTGCGGGCAGGTTGTTTCTCATCTGCCGGCACGTCGGCAACAGCAGCTTCATTTTCTGTTCCTTCCTCGCCCTTTTCGCGCCGCACCGCATACACAATCGCCCCGATCAACAGTGCATACAGCAGGAGGCTGGAAATGCCTGCGATCGTATTTCCGGTATAGAATTTCGTTGGATGGAATTTAAAGTCGATCCTTTTATTATTACCCGGTGGCAGACGCAATGCCCGCAACACGTAATTAGCCCTAATGATCGGAAGCTCCTTGCCGTCCACATAAGCCTTCCAGCCATACGGATACCAGATATCGGAGAATACAGCGAGTCCCTCGCGGGGGTTACTGTATACGTAGCTGATGTCATTCAAACCATATTGCGCCAGCCTGACCTGGGCGCCGGAATCGCGGCCAGGTTGCAGCCCTTGCAGCTGGCTGGCAAAAGTGTTGCGCACGATTGCCGTTTCCTTCGGATTAAAGTCGCCGCCGGCATTCTGTGCAGTGTCACCAAGTTTTGCCGCTTTCAGGGAAAGAATCTCCTCGTCCGCGGTATTCACCTGCTTTACTCCGGATACAAACCAGGCATTGCCGGAAGCATTTGCATTTGGAATAACTTCTGCCCCACCTTGCGGCCCAGGCACAATAAAGTACTTTGTATTGAGCATATTAAGCACCTGTGCATTGAAGTCCTGGCCACGCATATGCACGTCTATCAGGTCCTGATAAATCTCCATTTTGGCCGGATTGTAACCGCCGATGCACTTGTGGAAATATGCCTGCGTCGCATCATTGTATACATCCTTCGTCACGTCGAGCACCCTGTAATACGGGTCCTTATCCTGCAATATCTGGGCATCCGCGGGGCGCGGGTTGAAGCTCTCCGCATAGGTTTCCGGATCCACATAATTCTGCTCATTCAGGTAACGCCATGCGATGGGGATAAGGTCGATCGCGACAACCAATGCCAGGCCACCAATCAGATATTGCCCTTTGATCTTATTTCTTGAATAGGCCCAAATGAGTCCGCCGGCCATCGCGATGTAGAGTGCGCTTACCAGGCCACTCTTTGTCGCCATTGCCATGCGGTCGTCATGAACGGCGCTGAGTACTTTGGCCGCCGATTCCTTTGCCTGTGCAATCGCAGCAGGATCCTGTTGCCTGCCGGAAAGCTGCTGCGTGTAGCCTTGAAGCAACCGCTCGTCTGTAGCCTCATTGTGACGGGTGCCCCGGAAATCAAAGAACATTCTGCTGCCTATAGCAAGCACCAGGCACAAGCCGCCGGTCACAATGAGCGACAACCGCGTTTTCTTCCACAATTCTTCTCTGGATATTTTACCATTCAATATGTCGTGCAAGCCCCAGCATGCAATCACAGGAAATAAGAGTTGAGGAATAACCAGTACCATAGAGGGCGTGCGCAGTTTGTTCAGGACAGGCACTGTATCGAACAGAAAATAATTAAAGCCCCGAAAATTATCGCCCCACGACATCACAATGGCGAGGAAACAAAGCGCTGCTATCCACCATTTATGCGGACTACGAACGACCAGCATACCCAGCATAAAAAGAAAACAGATTGCCGCACCGATGTAAAATGGACCGGCCAGAAACCGCTGCGGTCCCCAATAAAGCGGAAGATGGGCCACAAACTGTTCCGCTGATTCTTCCGGAACTCCTAAGCTGGTCAGGCGTTCATAGGTATTGGAGGAAGTGCCGGCAGGTTCGCTGCTCGAGCCTCCGTACAATCCCGGTACCAGCAGGCAAAAAGTTTCGCCCGGGCTGTTGCTCCACATAAAGGCGTAATCCTTATCAAGCCCGCCGGTCGTTTTGTTTTTATCATGATTGAGCGTCAGCTCGCTGTGCCCGCCCCGCGTACTCATTTTGGAATACTCCAGTGTAGAGAGAAATTGCGGCAGCGTCGGGCTAGCACCAAGTGCCAGCGTCACCAGAGTGAGTGCAGAGGCGATGACAAACTGCTTCAGCTTTCCTTCCTTAACAGCTATGTACAGGAGCCCGCAGGCAAGGCCCAGCAGGATGATGCCCATGTAAAAGAGTATCTGTACATGCTGATTCTGAAACATCAGCGCGAAGGTTATGCCCGTAAGCGCCATACCCGGCAGCCATCTCCCGCGATAAATAAGCATTATCCCCGCGAGTACACCAGGCAGATATCCCATCGAAAGCATTTTCGTATCATGCCCGGCGGCAATAATGCCGGGATTGTACGTGGCAAAGGCGTAGGCAAAGGCCCCGATTGCGGACAGCCAGCGGTTTATTCCCAATACCTGCATGAGCAGGTAAAAGCCAAGCATCGCAATGAAAAAGAAATACGCCGGCTTGGGCAGAATGGCTTGTATTGCTTGCTCAATGTAGGCAACATAGTTGGCCGTTCTGCCCATATAAAATGTGTAGGTCGGCATGCCGCCAAACATGCTGTTGCTCCAAAGCACGGGCTTTCCGGTACGCTCATACTCCACCGTGGCCTCATGACTCATACCCTTCCAGGAGATGTTGTCGCCCTGAGCAAGCTCCTTGCCGCTCAGGGCGGGGTATGCATACATCCATGAAATGATCAGAAAAGCTCCGATGATGAGCAGATGGGGCAGGTATTTCTTATAGTTGAATGAAGCCATAGTTGCCTGTTGAGCGGAGCAAAAATAATCGTTGAATCGTAGCGGCCTTAACTATTTAGCGTGAACGGACTGACCGATCCCACATGGCGGAGCGAACCGCCCGATCGTTATGCCTTATGGATAATTGCCTGACGAGCCGATCTCCCTCTTTAACGTGTCGGCAATAATTCTGGTATATAACCGTGCACCGCTGTCATTAAGATGCAGGTCGTCATTGAAAATATGCGGATGGCGAACGAATCGCGGGTCAAAGCTCCAGTCCATAAAACTTGCCCCATGCTGCGCGCAGATCGTCTGCAGCGCATGCAAACTTTCATTCCGGCTGATATCCTGAAAAAAGTAAAATGGTGATATCATCACGAAAACTTTAGTGCCGTGCGCTGCCGCTGTGTCAAGGATTGACGTGAAACGTCTTGATAGTTCGGAATCAACCCCTACCGCTTTGCTGAAACTCTTCCAGTACGATTTGGTATAGTGCGCTGAGTCAATGCTGTTCCGCAAGGGCTCATAGCCGCGGTCTGTCTTGTGACCAAGATGAGTATACGTATTCTGAATAAAAGCGCCGATGAGTGAATTGTAGGGATAGATTTTGGAAATAGCCGATTTGTACACTTCATCCTTGCCGGCATAAGCCACCGTTTCCCACAACTCGGGATATTTATGGGCAAAAGGCAGCAGTACCGTAGCTATATGGCGCTCGCTGACATCCCTGCCCCAATTAGCCAATTCAATGGGCAGCACTTCCACAATCAGGTACTTCGGCGTGTAGCGCCGGTACACCAGCGGCAGCACGGCCGCGGCATACGAAATGCCCATTTCATCGCGCCCGCAATTATATACGGATACGCCAAGCTCCTGCTCGAGCAAACGCGTATGATAATGATGCGAAGCACGGGATGAGCCTAAGATCAGCAAGTCTTCCTTTGTGCTGTCCAGGGTGTAACGGGTCACGGCATCATCACCATGATGCTGCCTGTAGAACATATATTCAAGTCCCGCACCGATCAGCCGGTCGGCTACCACCAAAATCGCGAGCAGAATAAGCGCACGACGGAGGAGACGGGTTACTGGATGGCTCATTGCTTAAAACTGGAAGTAAATGAATTGTCCGCCGTTAAATACACCGATCATGAGCATGACAATCAGGAGCAATGCATATCCGGCCATCCGCACGGTAGGTCTGGGGCTCCATACCATACTCCATTTTTCTGCTAAAAACTCCTGGTTGATTTCTGCAAGCATCAGGAATAGGATCAACCCTACGGAGTACATAAAGCCTGCTGCATAACCCACGAAGAAGCTCCCCGGACGCAGCGTAAAAATGTTGGTAACAACTGTGAATGCCTCCTGTACAGAATTGGCACGGAAAAATATCCATGCAAAACAGGCTAAGGAAAAAGTAAGCACATATTGCGGAAGCCTTGCCCATGGCGACTTCGACGCATCCGTTTGCTTCTTCTTGAAAACGAATTTATTCAATAGTAATTCTACCGTTTGATACAAGCCATGCAGCGCACCCCAGATCACAAACGTCCAGTTTGCGCCATGCCACAAGCCGCTTACCATAAATACGATCAGCAGGTTCAGGATATGCCTCGGCATCTTCACCCGGCTGCCCCCAAGCGGGATGTACAGGTAATCCCGGAACCAGGTGGATAGTGAAATATGCCAACGACTCCAAAAATCTTTGATTGATGTGGCGAGATACGGCCTGCGAAAATTCTCCATCAGGTCAATGCCGAGTACTTTGGCCGCACCAATCGCAATGCTCGAGTACCCGGAGAAATCGCAGTAAATCTGAAAAGCAAAGAAGATTGTCGCGACAATACAGGTTATGCCGCTGTGATGTTCCGCGTTGTTGTACACTGCATCCACATAAATAGAGAGACGGTCGGCAATGACGATTTTCTTAAAAAGCCCCCACAGCATCAGCCGCAGTCCGACTACGACGCGGTCATAATTAAATTCCACTTTGTGGTAAAACTGGTGGAGCATGTTTTGCGGCCGCTCAATCGGCCCCGCCACGAGCTGGGGGTAGAACATCACATACAGGGCATATATGCCGAAATGCCGCTCCGCCTTCTGATGCCCCCGATACACCTCGATCGTATAGCTCATCGCCTGAAAGGTGTGAAACGACAGCCCGACGGGCAGTATGATATGCAGCGCCGGGATAGGGTTTTCCGTGCCTCCAAGGTGCAGCAGTGCCGTAAGATTATCATTGAGAAAATTGTAGTACTTGAAGAAGCACAGGAACCCTACGTTCACTACAATACTCGCCAATAACAGCTTTTTACGATGATGCGGGTAGTCTTCTATAAAACAGCCTGCCCAATAATCCACAACAATGGTGAAGCCGAGGATCAGGATATAGACAGGAACAAAAACCGCGTAGAAATAGCAGGAAATAAGCAGCAGAAAAGCCCAGCGGTAACGATGCGGAAGCAGAAAATACACCGCTGTCGTCAGGATGAAAAAGAAGACGAAGTGGAGCGAGTTAAATAACAGAACCGCGATTTTTAGGATTAAACGGATTGACCATGCCAAAGAACTTAATTCCCACGGAACAATTCGTCCGTGAGTTTTAAAAGACGGGTAAGTTTTTTACTTGCGCATATTTTGCCGTTTACGTCTTTTGCAGCTATACAAAAATTGATTGTCTTATCCCCTTCCTTTTTAGTTAGCCAATAGCCACAATCTGTATCTCTTTGCGGTCTACTTAGCAGACACTGCTGTACTGAGTCCAGGAATGCAAAGCTCATAATATTTACTATTTCGTTTAGGACGGCTGATTTATCAGAAACATCTTTCTCTTTAGGCCTGATCGCTTTATAGCAATTAAAAACAATCTTTCTATCCGTCCCAATAACCAACATTTTACTGCGATTTTCCCTGGAAAAACAGAAGTAGTCTACGCTGATTCCTTCCGGCATTTCGGTAAATGTTGGAGAAGTTTTTTGAGCAAAGACATTGTAAGGCTGGCATAACATTAAAATTATCAGGGTAAGGCGTATGGTTTTGGAGGGCATGAAAAAGTGTAAATCTAAGTAGACTCGAAATTCACACCGATAGATTATCTAATGACGTGGTTGATCCCCTTCATCCGATAAATCCAGGTTCTTCGATTTCTGCTCCAGCACAACCATAAGCGCAATAATGAGGTAGAACATGATCCCCACCTTATGTGTCTCGATCAGCTCGGAGAAAAAATTGTTGATGAAGCCTGCCGCAAACATCATCGCTATGCCGATGGTAACATACTTGTAAAAACGATCCGTAAAGCGATGGTAGGTTCTTTCCGCCACGATAAAGAACACCACCAGCAAAATGGCATACAGCAGCATACCCGGCCAACCCTGTTCCACGAGCATGTACAGGAAGTAATTGTGCGTCGTGCTCTGCTCCATATTCCGGCTTACGTACGTCCGGAACGACGAAACAGCATAAGGCTTATAATAGTGGTAGAATGAATTTGGCCCATACCCCGTCAGCGGTTTGTCCGTGCTCATCCGCACCGCGGCTATCCAGCGGTAGAGGCGTTCCATGCTGCTCATATCTTCCCCGCGGAAGGTAGCGATCATGTGGTCGGTGAAGGTGAAATGCGTATAGGTATGCTCGTAGTTGGGCCGGTAATCAATGTACTTGTTGTGCCGAACCATGTATACGACCAGGAGAGCGATCAATCCGAAAAAAGCGGGAAGAATGAACTTGCCCAACTTCATCCGAATGCCTACGCCCATTGCAATAGCGAAGAAGATCGCCAGCATAGCGCCACGTGCAAACGTCAGGTAAATAGCGACTGCGAAAAACGGCACAGTCAGCAGCAGGATAGCCCGCTGCCACTTCTTCCAATGCTTCGTCAGCAGGATGGCCACCCAGATCAAAGGGAACGCCATAGACATAACGGTCGCATAATCTACCCGGTTATAATAAATGGTACCGACCGCCTTATTAATCAATGTGAAGTCGAAGCCCAGATTTTTGTGATAATAAACGATCAGAGCCATCGTAGCCAGTATAGGAATCATCAGCACGAAAAAGCCGGCAATAAAATCGCGCTTTTTCCGGAAGATGAGTACCGGCAATATAAAACCCGAAACAAGGAACCAGGACTTTGCTGCAAGGAATTTGAGGGAAAAGAACGTCTCCTGCGAGCAGGCCACGGCCACAATCAGCCATAGGTATTGCACAACGATGATCAGCGTCAGCGGCGAGCGCCAGAACCACTCCGGCAAGATGCGCGGCTTCGCTGCAATCAATAATAAAAACACCAACAGGAAACACCACATCATCGGCTCGTCGGGCAGCGATGTGGAGAGCGATTTGTTGAGCAGGAATATCTGTTGCGACAGCGGAACAGAAAACAGGAAGATCCACCAGGCCGCCTGCCAGTTGAGGAACAACAGGCTGACAAAAAGCAGGGCAAAGGGTAATGCCAGCACGTAGTAGTTACCACTCCAGGCGGAGAAGGCCAGCAGCAGGAGCACGAATACCCCGCCTGCCATCAGCGCGCGCTTTTCTATGCCATTCGCTGCTTCAAACATCTATCTGGTAACGGAAGTAAGCACCCGGAAATAAGCTGCGAGCAATACCCACAGCGTAACGAACAATGCACCTAATGCCAGTGATATGATGATGGTCACGACCAGATTCAACCCCGCCGGCTTATCGGGGACTGAGGCAGGTGAGATGACCTGGATCTGCGGCTGATCGCCAATGGCCGTACCGGCAGAAAACTCGTTGATCAGCGACACGAAGCGGGCGCGGTCCATCACAACCTGGTCCTTGGTGGCTTCAATATTTTGAATCTCCTCGATCGCACGGCCATAGCCGGGGCCGCCGCCATGTGCCAGCTGCCCGGTCGTAGCATTTTGCCGGGAAGGTGAAATGATGTCGTAAATATGGTATCGGTCGCGCATGGCAGCTAACGAGTCGGTCAGCCCGGCTATGATGCTGTCGGTTTGCTGCATGCGGCCCAGCAGTGTGCGGCGGGCATTGTTGCGCAGCGCGTTGTAATAACCGGTGTATATCTCATCAATAATGCGCACAGCATTATTGGTCACATTAGCTGCGAGGCGCGGGTCCGGATCGGTATAGGCAATTTCCACGTTTTGGTACTCGGTGCGCTTGATCTCGAAGCTTTTCTTAAAGCGGTTGAACAGGTCAACCCGGTCGTCTTCCTTGCTTGTATCGAAGCCATATGCCTTGGCCAGCTGCATATAATTGATGATCACGCCCTTCGTCTGATCGCTTTTAGCGACCGCAAGCACCTTATCAATATCATCCTCGCGGCCGAAGTAATCAACGAACATGACCTTGTCGTTACGGAACAGGTTATTGCGGTCGGAATACAGTGGGTTGGCTACCAGTACAGAGGCAATAGCTTTATATTTCCGCGTACCTATAAGCCAGAAGGCGGCACCGCAAATGCCGGCAAGCAGCGTAACAAGCAGGATAAAACGAGCTCTTCGACGAAGGGTCTTTGCGATGTCTACGAGGTCAAAACGGGTGTCGGACATGGAGAGGTTGGAATGTTGGAATGTTGGAATGTTGGAACGTTAGATCCCAGGTGTCTGGACAGTTAAAAAACGTCTGCGGAAGATCATAGTCGAACGCCTCTGAATATTGATAATCGCTAACATCTTCTTCTACAATGCCCGATCTGCCTTTCGGCTTTGTTTTATAATCACTGCGGTCAAGATATTGTATCATACTATTGATTTTTATTCCGAGATGTCTTGCTTCCCGGATAAATTGCTCCGCTTGCTCAGTGGTCATATATCCCCGGTCCTTACACCTGTAGCATTGCGACCTGAATTCGGCATTGGACCCTCTCGCAATTACTAAAAAGTTTCTGAAGTCTGCCTTGGAAAAACGGTCAAAGCCTTCGGCAATATTGTCCATTGCAGACCCACTGGAGCGATTCATCTGATCACGCAATGGCGTATCGTTGTCCAAACGTCGGGTTTCTATTAACTCAAATAGTTGCTGACACTGCGCACGAGCCTGTTGCCATATATGCAACTCCTCAAACACACGAACAGTAGCCATAAATTATCATTTTAGAAAAACACTCCAACATTCCAACGTCATCCAACATTCCAACACCCTAAACGCTCTCCCCTGCTTCCATCTTTTCCGCGTTCTCAGCCAGTTGCAACGCATCCAGCATTTCCTGGATATCGCCGTTCACGAATGCATCTAACGAGTAAATGGTGAAGTTTATTCTGTGATCGGTCACGCGGCCCTGCGGATAATTGTAGGTGCGGATTTTAGCGCTACGATCACCGGTGCTTACAAGACTCTTGCGGCGCTTTGAAATCTCCTCTTCATGCTTGCGCACCTGCTCTTCGTACAGCCTCGTGCGCATCATCATCGTCGCCTTTTCCCGGTTCCCGAGCTGTGAGCGTTCCGTCTGACAAGTAACCACGGTACCTGTGGGAATGTGTGTCAGAATGACTTTCGTCTCCACCTTGTTTACATTCTGACCGCCTGCACCGCCACTGCGGGCTGTATCCATCTTCAGGTCGCTTTCCTTCAGTTCAAAATCCACTTCTTCCGCCTCAGGCATTACTACCACCGTTGCAGCGGAGGTGTGCAGCCGTCCGCTGGCTTCGGTGGCAGGCACGCGCTGTACCCGGTGTACGCCGCTCTCGAACTTGAGCGTGCCATATACATCCTCGCCGCTTACTTCCAACTGTACCTCTTTAAAGCCGCCGGCTGTGCCTTCGGTCTCGCTGATTAGGCTCACCTTCCAGCCGCGTCGCTCGCAGTAGCGGGTATACATACGCATGAGGTCGCCGGCAAAGATGGCTGCCTCATCGCCGCCGGTACCCGCACGCACTTCAAGCACAGCATTCTTTTCGTCCTGCGGATCCTTGGGAATGAGCAGGGTGCGAATCTCTTCTTCAAGTTCTTCTTTACGCGCTTCCTGTTGTTCCAGCTCTTCGCGGGCCATGTCACGCAGGTCGGCGTCGCTTTCATTCGCAAGCACTTCTTTGCCGAATTCGATGCTGTCGAGGCAGGCACGGTAGCGCTTCCAGGCATCAACGATCGGCTCCAGCTTGCGGTACTCGCGGCTCAGCGCCGTGTAGCGCTTATTGTCGCTAACGACTTCAGGATTGGTCAGGGAGATACTTAATCCATCAAAGCGGGCTTTGATGGCATCGAGCTTTTCGAGGATAGGCGTCATATGAAAGCGGCGCGAAAATAGCGCATTTGCCGCGTGCATCCGCTCTTACTATACCTGAAGGGGTAATCGCTTATATCGTGGAAGCTCGGCGAAAATAGCAATAGACACTACTGCAGCTGTGATCATTAAATAGGGATAGGGCACCTGTATAAATGCCAGGAAGATGCTCAGGTAAATCTTGAATGAAGCCATCAGAAAGATGCGTGGGTGAATTCGGCGGCGTACTGCCAAATACCAAATACCCATAACGATCGTGCTGCCCACACACAAGACAAAATGTACTTTTTGCAGTGACTTTAGCCTGTCCGGCACGGAATAATGCCAAAGCTTTTCATAAAATAAACGGGCAAAGCCCAGGCCATGATCAAGCTGATACGGGACACCACGTCCGTCAATATTATTCCACTCGCCCATGGCAGCTCGACTGTAGTAATGATAGCTTTGCCCGAACGTGCTCCAGTCGTGGCTTAGAAAAGGAATAATGTAAAGCCCCAGCACCAGCAGTACGATTATTCCGCAGGAACGAAAAAAGTCCTTCCTGCCGCCGGCTACAAACTCAACACATGCCCAAAGCGGCAGCCACAGAATGAGGCTATAACGGCTGAGCAGGCAGAGGGCAATGCCAGCGCCACGCAACCAGGGATTACGCCCGCCGATGCCAGCGATAAGCAACATATAATAGCCGGCGACCATAAGCTCCACCGTCATGGTCAGGATGCCGGTATCGAGAACAAGTAGCATTATGCCGAAGTATATCAGCAGACCCGTTATAGCAAGCCCGCGCAACGGAGACACTTTGGTGCTGCGTATCGCCACTAAATAGCAGGCCAGGTAGAAAATAAGAACGGCCATCCAGCGGTAGTCCCAATGCAATAACTCAGTCATTGTATACGGGAGCCATTGCATAGGCAGATAGGTAAGTGGTCCTCGGTAAACCGATTCATCAATGATGGCATATACGGTCTCACCGTTAAGAAAACGCTGCACGCCTATCTGTATGAGCGGTATGATATCCGAGCCTGCATTAACTGCCATTCCGTTAAAAAGGCCGGTCAGATACATGGCGAATACCAGCATGCCACAGGTGAGCGCCGAATAAACAATCCACTTAAGGCTTCCCTGCCGATTAGCCGGCGCTGTGGGCAGATAGTGCACTTCCTTGCCATAGTATTTCAACAGCAAGGCAATTCCGATGAGGATCGAAGTGAGGGTAAAGCCTATTTCATTGACGATATTAGGGAGCATGCCCTTATGGAAGTAGAGCATAAAAGCCACTTCCAGCAGGACGAGTAAGGCGATCAGGACATCCCAGGGGTTTGTCTTTACATATCGGAGCAGGCTTTTGTACATGAATGTAGCGGCGAGAAAGTCAGTTAGAATTCATTATTTAATCCCGTAGGAACGCGCCGCGGCGCGTTCCTACGCCTATGTCCTGTTTTCAAAATATCAGCTTATTGCTTTGTATCCTTACCATCGCGGATGATTCTGTCAATGATAAATAGGGGCCTGTTTTGAACCTGGTTGTAAATTCTCAATACATACTCCCCGATTAATCCAAGTGAGAGCAGTTGTACGCTGCTGAATAAAATAATGGCGAGTATAATTGCAGTAAAACCCTGGGGCACGTCTGCGTAAAATATTTTCCTGTATAAATTATAAAAGAAGTAAACCAGAGAGATAGATACGGTGAATAAACCGAGCCTGGTGATCAGCTTTACCGGGAAATTGCTGAAATTGAAAATGCCGTTGAACGCAAGTTCAAATAATTTAGCCCAGCTGTATTTTGTTGCGCCGGCCTGCCGCTCATCGCGGTCATATTCAAAGGGTTTCTGCTTAAAGCCAACCCAGGCTCGCATGCCGCGCAGGTAGCGGCTTTGCTCCGGCATGAGATTCATACGGTCTACTACCCTTCTGCTCAACATAGAAAAATCGCCGCTATCAATTGGAATATTATAGCTGGATATCCTTTTTTGAAGCCTGTAATAAAGCCAATAAGCCAGCTTTTTAAACGCCGATTCTTTTCTGTTTTTTCTGACCGCGTAAATCACATCGTAGCCTTGCTGCAGGCATTCATAAAAGTCGTTCACCAATTCAGGCGGGTCCTGCAAATCGCCATCGATGATCATCGCAGCTTGTTGTCCCCTTACAGAGGCAAGGCCGGCAGTCACTGCAAACTGGTGTCCGTGATTCCTGGATAATAGAATGCCGGTAAAGCGATGGTCCTTGCTGCATATGTCTTCGATAAGCTTCGAGGTATGATCTGCGCTGCCATCATCTACCAAAATCACTTCGCAGGAGAATTTTGTCGCACTAATTACGTTTTCCAGCCTTTCTATTAATTGGTTAAAAACCTGCTCTTCATTATACAAAGGGACGATGATCGACACATCTATCTTACGGGTGGCCTCCATTTATTATTAGCGGTTTTTAAAATAATTCCGTTCTCTTCCGATTATTGCCCAATGGAAGCCTCCCGTGACTGCACCTTAAACGCAAAGCAGTGTTGCGCATGAATGTGCGAAAGTAGCGCCGGGCTGATTATTCAACGATTCTGTTATCTCCAGAGGTTTCGATGGTTTTATATCGCGCCAATTCTCCGAAAATAGCAATAGACACGAATGTGGCCGTTATCATCAGATAGGCATAAGGCACCTGGATAAAATTGAGGAAGAGCGTCAGGTAAATTTTAAAAGAAGCCATGGCAAAGATCCGCGGATGAAGGATATTCCGTTTACGCCAGTACCATGCGCCCAGTGCCAGCGTGCTCCCGGCGGATACGAGCAGATGCACCCGCTGCAACATATGGATACGATCAGGTATGGAGTAAGCAGGCAGATATTCATAGAACCAGCGCGCAAAGCCAAGACCGAGATACAGATGTGCAGGATTACCCTCCGGGTTTAACCGCCGCCACTCGCCTTCTGCAGCGGACGTGTAGTAATGATAGGCCCGCATAAAGGCCCCCGGATCGCTCAGCAGGAACGGCACCACGTAAATACAGGCTACAATCAGCACGATTACTGCTACGGAGCGAAAGAAATCCTTACGGCTATTATCCGTCCACTCGATAAAAGCCCAGAGTGGCAGCCACAGTACGAGGCTGTAACGGCTCAGCAAACACAGGCTGATCGCCACGCCCCGCAACCAGGGATTGCGGCCGCTGATTCCCATGATCAAAAACATGTAATAAGCGGCAATCATCGCTTCAACAGTCGTGGTGATGATGCCCTGCTCGTGCTGCAGGATCATCCAGCCATTAAAAAGCAGCAGGCTGCATACCATCATTCCATGCGGGCCGGAAACCTTGCTGCTGCGGAGCAGCATGGTAAAGGCAGCAATGCATAACATCGCTACCGCTATCCAGCGGTAGTCAAAATGTAACATTTCAGCCAACGTGTAGGGCAACCAGTGCGCGGGCAGGTAAGTGACCGGCAAATTGCCCCATAGTGTAATAGGCTGATGATATACCTGCTCGCCCGCCAGCAGCCGGCGTACGGCCACCTGTATCATAGGGATGATATCCGATATAGCAGGGTCGATCGGTGTATGTGCAAAGGCGGTTTTTGCGATGGCGAGAAAAACAGCCATGCCCGCCATCAGTGCCGCGATAGATATCATGCGGAGCTTGCTGCCCCCTTTTTGCGCCGGACTTGTAGCATACACAACTTCCCGGCCCTTGTACTTAAGGATAATAGCTACGCCAATAGACAGCGAGATAAAAAACACGGCAAGCTCATTCAGCACGCGCGGGTATTCGCGGGTGCGGAAGAACAGCATAAAGGCTATCTCGAGGAAGATCAGCAGCGCGATCAGGACATCCCAGCGATGCATTTTTAAAAATGAAAACCGGCCTGTGCGCATGAACAGCGAAAGTAGATCGCGGAACCTTTATCTTTCAATCACAACCGGGGCGGATATGGACGGAGCGTTACCGTTGAGCCTGATAAAATAGTTGCCTGGCGGCAGGTGTGCGAGATTGAGTGCATCCCAGCCTTTAGCGCTTACCGTCTGCATGTAAACGGTGCGGCCAATTACATCACAAGCGCTAGCATTGATATAGGCATCTTTCGGATAGCGGATGTTTACCACACCGGGCGTGGGATTGGGCGCAATGATCAATGAAGCGGTTGTAGCACCTGATGTGTTGCTGACAGATGTTGGCAAATCAATTTTGTAGAGGGCTTTACCGACCCCTGCCTCATAAATAGCAGTGAAGAAAAGCTGGTTTTTATAGACCATCATTATATCACCGAGTGACGATGCTGCGGTAATTGGTTTGCCGTACACAACGCTGTCTACAAAGGTTGCGCCCGGCATAACGACTTCATACGTGCCCGTTGCCGTACCGTCACTTACAAAAAGCGCAACTCTTTCTGTGTCCTGGGCCCTAAAATAAAACCTGCCGCCGGCCTCTGTCAGCATTGTAGATGGAGAATGAATCGATTTTATGTTTTGCGTGCCCGCAGACGTACCGTCACTTTTCCACAGCCCTGAAGTACTGCAGAAATAAATGCTGTTCTTGTATACAACAGGGTAATGACTCTGAACGGTTAACAATGATCTGCTAGAAAGACGATTTGCAGGCAATGCGTCTTTCACAATCCATGTACCGGCCTTTGTGCCATCACTGGTGTACAGTTGCTCGGTATTTTTACCGTTGAAAAAAAACAGCTTGTTGTTGAACAGTACTCTATCGGCGCTGCAGGCAATATTTGAATCTATAAAAAAGGTTCCCGTCTGCGTGCCATCACTTACTCCGAAGCCGCGTTGGCCGGACCTATTAAAAAATAGCTTTCCGCCGTAAAGAAAGTAATCCTGAAGAAACACTAAGTGCATCAGTTCTGAAGCGCCGGCAATTGTACCATCGCTGGAATAAAAGCCAAAATCCTGATTGCTGTAAAAAGCGTCGAGGTAAAGCTTGCCATTGTATGCTCCAATCTGATTTCCGAATCCAGAACCGGGAGAAGCATTAATAAGTGATAAGTTTTTCGTGCCTGCCTCCGTACCGTCACTTTCCCACAGATCATTACTGTAGAGGGAATCCGCAGCAATGAAATACATTTTACTATTCAGCTCTGTAAAAGGATCGTACAGTACGTTTTCACGATTATAACTTTGACTGAATCCCAACTCACGGAATGCCGAACCCGAACCCGGATAAATATCTTTCAGGATATACGTACCAGCCGTAGTGCCGTCGGATGTCCACAATTCCTTGCCATGCGCAGAATCAATGCCGGTAAAAAGTAGACGGTTATTAAGAACGTACAGCTTGTTGAGCGCATAATCATGTTTAAGATCAGCCATAGGCCATTCGTATATGGCGGCTGTAACAACGCCGTCTGTATACCAGAGTTCAGTTCCCCTGTCTGACCAGGTTGAGAAGTACAGCTTGCCCCCCATCTCTACCGATTCCATGATGCGGTATTCGTTGGTGCCTAAGAGACTGCTACTGCTGAGGTTTCTAAGCATGGTTATCCCCTGTCCGAATGACACCTGGGCGCACAGCAGCATGCAAACAAAAAGAAAATGGCGTAGGCATTTTGTTTTCATGTTTAGACGTTTTCAAATGACAGAAAAGGAATTCGCTTAGAAAGGTAACAGAATATTACCCTATAAAAAAGTCAGCGGAATATTCGTTGCCAAATGCAAACTGATAGCTATTGCTCGCCAACACACTCCCAAATGATAAATTCCTCAATGGTGTTTTCGACCCGGCGGCTGCGCCGTTCCCCCGGTCGTTGAGCGGAGCCGAAACGACATTGGTAGATGATTGTGGCTATGGCTGCGCTTAGCTACCGGAATCTTGCGCAACCTCTAATTTCTTATGGAATTCCGGCATAGATCCCGTTTTGTACCAAATGCTTGTATGAAATTTTCATGCTACCTGCTTTTCATCATCCTCGTTGCATGCGACGCTGTGCCCAACTCCCGCATGCAGCTTTCTGACTACAATAAGATACAGCCCGGGCCATTGACGCCCCTTATGTACTGCAGGCTGAAACAAGCAGTGCATGCGCAGCAATTGCAATACAAGGCATCAAAAAGCCCGGGCCTGCCGGCAGCAAAAGCGTACATCTATTCCACCATCACCGACTCCATCTTCGCTTATTGGTATGGCACGGCCTGGGACTTCAATGGCGTTACCCAGGTACCTAATGAGGGGAAGATCGCCTGCGGGTATTTTGTTACAACAGTACTTCGGGATGCGGGCTTTCCCGTAGCACGCGTGAAACTCGCACAGGCTCCTGCCTCGACGATGATTAATACGCTCTGTGCATCGAAAAGTATCAAACGCTTCAGCAGGCTCGGGGATTTAAAGGCTTACTTAGCCGGCATTCCGGATAGCTCCCTGCTCATTCTTGGTCTTGATAATCATGTCGGTCTTGTACAGCATATCAAAGAGCGGAATTTCTTTATAGACGCAGGATATGCCGGTGATCAGGTGGTAGTGAAAGAACTGCTGGAAGAAGCCATCCCGGTGAAATTGTCCAAAAGCTACATGATCGGAGATGTGCTCGCCAATGAGCCTTTAATCAGGCGATGGATGGATGCCAGATAAGCAAAGTTTCAAAACTGCCTGAAAGCCGGTATTGTCCGGGTCTGATAAAATTCACAGCAACTTTGTCACCCTGTAAGGGTCTACGCAGCAGCTCCGTAGATTCTTCCAGAATGACACAGTTTGCGCGAATAGAACCGACTATAAATTCAATGAGACAGTACCAAAAAGCCGGCCCATAACGGAGCCGGCCTTTCTATCAAAACGGATGCCTTTTTACAGCGTCCGCTTCACCTCCACTTCTTCAAATCCTTCGATAATGTCGCCGATCTTGAGGTCTTCAAACTTCTTAATGCTCATACCGCATTCGTAGCCGGCGGCTACTTCCTTCACATCATCCTTAAATCGCTTGAGCGATGCCAGTTCCCCGGTATGCAGCACAATACCATCTCGAATGACATTCACCCTGGTATTGCGCGTAATCTTGCCGTCGAGCACATAGCAACCTGCAATAGTGCCCACACCGGTGATCTTATACACTTCGCGGACTTCCACATTGGATACCACCTTCTTTTCCTTCGTAGGCTCCAGCAGGCCTTCCATGGCGCTCTTAATTTCGTTAATCGCGTCGTAGATAATGCTGTAGGTGCGTATCTCGATATTCTCGTGCTCCGCAAGCCGGCTGGCCTGCGCAGTAGGCCGCACCTGGAAGCCAATGATAATGGCATCGGATGCGGTAGCGAGATTTACGTCGCTTTCCGTTACGGCGCCCACACCCTTCATCACCACGTTGACCGCTACCTCTTCGGTAGACAGCTTCTGCAATGAATCCGAAAGCGCCTCGACAGAGCCGTCGAAGTCGCCCTTGATAATTACCGGCAGCTCCTTGAAGTTGCCAAGCGCCAGACGGCGGCCGATTTCATCGAGCGTCAGGTGCTTCCTGGCCCGGATACCCTGCTCGCGCAGGATCTGGCTGCGCTTGTTGGCTACTTCCTTGGCCTCATCTTCATCTTCAAACATCCTGAACTTCTCGCCAGCCTGTGGCGCTCCGTTGAGACCCAGTACCTGCACGGGCATAGAGGGCCCGGCAGAGGTCACACGCTGACCGCGCTCGTTGAGCATGGCTTTCACACGGCCCCAGTTCTGGCCCGAGACGATCATATCGCCTTGTTTAAGGGTACCATTCTGTACAAGGATAGTAGCTACGTAGCCTCGGCCCTTATCCAGCGAGGCCTCAATGACCGACCCGCTTGCATCACGGTCCGGATTGGCCTTTACATCAAGGAGTTCGGCCTCAAGCCCTATTTTTTCAAGAAGAAGGTCAACATTGGTACCAATCTTCGCAGATATTTCCTGGCTTTGGTATTTGCCGCCCCACTCTTCTACCAGAATGTTCATACCGGCAAGCTGTTCGCGGATACGCTCCGGGTTAGCCCCTTCGCGGTCAACCTTATTCAGTGCAAAAATCATAGGAAGCTGGGCTGCCTGCGCGTGGCTGATCGCCTCACGCGTCTGCGGCATGATGGCATCGTCGGCAGCGATGACAATAACTGCAACGTCGGCCACCTTCGCGCCGCGCGCACGCATCGCGGTAAACGCTTCGTGACCAGGGGTATCGAGGAAGGTGATGCGCTTGCCGCCTTCCGTCTGTACCTGGTAAGCGCCGATGTGCTGGGTGATGCCGCCGGCTTCGCCCGCGACCACATTCGCACGGCGGATATAGTCAAGCAGGGATGTCTTACCGTGGTCTACGTGACCCATAATAGTCACAATCGGTGCGCGCGGTGTTTGAGCTTCCGGATCATCGGCATCTTCCTCGTTATCCATGTCCGCCTCCTGTTCGAGGTTGATGAACGTAGCTTCGTAGCCAAATTCGGCAGCCACCAGCTCTATTACTTCTGCGTCCAGACGCTGATTGATAGACACCATGATGCCCAGGCCCATACACTTCGAGATAACATCTGCAAAAGAGACATTCATCAGGTTAGCGAGGTCGCTCACAGAGATAAACTCTGTTACCTGGAGTTGGTTGCCTTCACCAACGTTTTCCTGGGCTGCTCGCTTCTCAGCCATCATCTCGCGCTTATCGCGACGATACTTGCCCTTATTGCCCTTGGCTCCGCGGCCACCGGCAAGGCGGGCCTGCGTCTCCTGGATTTTACGCTGTATTTCTTTACTGTCTACCTCCTGTGGCCTGCCGTCCGTACCGGGGCGACCCGTGCCGGCGCCTCCGCCAGAGCCGGGCCCTGTGCGTCCGCGACCCGGACCACCTCCGGGTCCGCCGCCCCCTCTACGGTCGCCCGGGCGATTGCCTGGTGTAGCGCCTATAGTTACGCTGCTGCTGCCGCCTCCACCGCCTGAAGGCCGTGTGCCTTCGCGCTTCGCAATAGGTATACGCTTACGGTCTCGTTTCTGCTGAGCGGAAGATGAGCTGCTCTTGCCCTCATTCACCGGCAGCTCAATGCGGCCGATGATTTTCGGCCCTGCAAGCTGCGGAGCCTTCATTTCGATATGCTCCGGCCTGGCATCTTCCGGCTCCGCGGACTGTATTTCAGGCTGAGGAACGTCTGCTGGCTTTTCGGCCTGCACCGGTGCGGCTGGCTTTGCTTCAGCCGCTGCTCTGACTTCCCCTTCTTCTTCGGAAGCTTTCTTTTTAACTGTTGACTTCTTAGTTGCCGGGGTTTCCTTTACCGGAGCAGCTTTCTTTGCCGCACCTTTCTTGGGGCGGGTCGTCTGGTTAAGGTCGTCAAGGTTGATCTTACCAAGTATGTTTGGCCCGTCGAGCTTAGGCGCTTTTACTTCTATGTGTCCTTCGCCATCACCTGCAGGCTTTGTTTCTTCGGTATGCTCTGCGGCAGTCTTTGATTTCGCCTTTTTCTTTGGTGCTTCTTCGGTGTCAGATTGTGATGTTTCCTCCGCTTCCGGTTGATGCACCATGTGCTCTTCCCTGGCCGCGGGTACATCGGTAGTGTGCTGGGTCTCTTTCGCTTTAGGCTTTTCTTCGGGTATTTCCTCCCCGGCCTTTACAGCAACGGACGCCTCTACCGGAGTTGCCTCCCGGGTCGCGGGCGTCTCTTCCGCCTTTGATGTTTCCATCTTAGGCTCTACATGGTCCGGCGTTGCCGCCACTTTTGGTGTCGGCTTCACAGCCGGAGTCTCCGGTACAACCGGTTTTGCCTTTGGTACCACTACTTCCGGCTTCCTGCTCTCATTCTTAGGCAAGGCGATCTCATCGCTACGCCGCTTTACCTGGCGGTCCGGAGTGAACTCGTGCTCCAGGGCCGCATACATTTCTTCTGTAAGTTTCGTCGCCGGATTATCAACAATAGCAAAGCCTTTGCTGGAGAGATACTCGAGCAGCGTGACTTTACCAATATTGAATTCTTTGGCTGCGGCGAGCAGCCGTGGTGTTTTCGTTGCTGTGGTTGACATTCGTATGCTTAAAAAACGGTGGGTTTTTACACCCTTCTTTGCTTCTTTCCCTTGCGAGAAAAAAAGTGAACAAATTTAGCTTAATTCCGCTGAGGGAGCTGTTGATTTGTCCGTTGCCGAAGGGTATTTCCGCTTTATTTAGCCGAAAGTTTACATCAGGCAACAGTTTGCTCCACGTTCTTATTCTTTTGCATCGCCGGCGCTGTTTGCATCGCTTTGCTTTGCCTCTGGTTCCGTCCCTTCTTTCCCATCCATTTCCACCTTAGACTCTTCCTCAGCTCCTGCCTCGGGCTCATTTCCCGCCTCAGACTCTTTTCCCGTTGTGGTCTCCGGTTCTTTTTCCGACTCCGGTTCAAATTCTTTACGGAGAACATCCTGCACCTCACGGATCGTCTCGATCTCAAGATCTGTACGACGCTCGAGCTCCTCTACGGAATGCTCCAATACGCTCAGGGCTGTATCAAAGCCCACACGCTTAAATTCATCAATTACCCAGGAATCAATTTCATCGCTGAACTCATCGAGGTCAAAGTCAAATTCCGCTCCGGCAACTTCCTGTACATCTCTGAACACATCAATGGTGTAGCCGGTGAGCTCCTGAGCCAGCTTAATGTTGGTACCCTTTTTACCAATCGCGAGGCTCACCTGCTCGGGGTCGAGGTACACATTTACGTGATGCCTTTCCGGGTTCATCTCCATGTTGTTGATGCGGGCCGGTGTCAATGCGCGCTGGATCAGCAGCTGTGTGTTGTTGGTATAGTTGATGATGTCAATATTCTCGTTGCGTAGCTCTCGGACGATGCCGTGAATACGGCTGCCCTTCATGCCTACGCAGGCGCCGACCGGGTCAATGCGGTCGTCATAGCTTTCCACCGCAACCTTGGCTCTTTCGCCGGGCTCACGCACGATTTTCTTTACGGTGATAAGTCCGTCCATAATCTCAGGCACTTCGATCTCAAGCAGCTTTGCCAGGAAAGAAGGATGTGTGCGGGAGAGGATAATAACAGGATTATTATTGCGCATCTCCACGGTTTTGATGACCGCGCGGATGGTCTCGCCTTTCTTGAAAAAGTCCGTTGGGATCTGCTCACTCTTTGGCATAATGAGTTCATTTCCCTCATCATCGAGCAGGAGCAGCTCTTTTTTCCAGATCTGATAAACTTCGCCGGAAATGAGCTCATTGACTCTATCCGCATATTTCTTCATCAGGGCATTCTTCTTCAGGTCGCCGATACGGGCGGCGAGGGTCTGCCGGGCGGCCAGGATGGCGCGGCGCCCGAAATCCAGCACGTTTACTTCCTCATACACTTCTTCGCCTACGTCGTAGCCGGCATCAGGGTCTATACGCTGCGCTTCGGAAAGCTGAAGCTGTGCAAGCTCGTCTTCAAGCTCACCGTCCGGTACTACCTCGCGGCGGCGGAATATTTCCAGGTCGCCCGTCTGGTCGTTCACGATGACGTCAAAATTTTCATCGGAGCCGTATTTCTTGCGCAACAGTGTTTTGAAGACGTCTTCGAGCACCTTCATAAGGGTGGGCCGGTCTATGGCTTCGGCTTCTTTAAAATCCTGAAAGGAATCTATGAGATTAATGCTTGCCATGATGTGTTGAAATATTGGAGTGTTGGAATATTGAATTTATGCGCAGTGCATTAGCTAATTGGCTAATTTAAAATGTAACCTGTACGATAGTTGTTTTAATAACGTCGAATGAAATGTCTATGTCCTGTGGCGGGGCTTTTTTGGTGCCTTTAATATGAAGCGTGATCCTGTCGTCATGTACTTCCTTGAGTTGCCCGGAGAACGCCTGGCCTTCTATCGGAGTGACCTCTACCGTACGGCCTATGTTTTTCCGGTACTGGCGCATGGAGATCAGTGGCTCATCTATGCCGGGGCTGCTGACTTCAAGCGAAAAATCGCCATCCGGATAAAGCGCCTGTTCTTCTATAGCGTGATACAGCTTACGGTTAACGGTTGCGCACTTACTGATATCAAGCCCGCTGTCCGCATCCAGAAAGACCTTGATGTTATTAGTCGGTCTGATGCGGATGCCGGTAACAAACATATCGCTGCCTTCAAGTAAGGGCTCCAGCAGCGCTTCAATCTTAACTTCAGGTGTACTTGATTCCATTGTTTATAAAAAGAAAGGGGCCACCGTGCGTGTCCCCTTTTTATAAATATCATTAAATCCGGTGCAAATGTAGGAAAATTCTTGTTTACAGACGTCATTGTGTGGCATAGTAATTACATTTTTCTTAACCACGCAGGTTTACAGGAAAACTACCTTTGGTACATGCTACGGATAATCCTTTTATTGCTACTCTTTTTCTGGCTGTTCCGATTCGTCCTGCGCTTTGTGTTACCCATGCTCCGGATCACTTCCGCTGTACGCGGGCAAATGAAGCACATGCAGCAGGACCAGTCAAGATCTTCTTCCACTCCCAAGGCTTCGCAAAAAGTGCCTGAAGGAGATTATATTGAATATGAAGAAGTGCGGTAAGCAACCGCCTAATCAATTTAATCATTGCTGTTGTTAGTTAGTTGGCTGTGAAAAGCCCTTGACTGTGGTAAATTGCGTTCCAACGAACTATGAATAAGGACTGTCTAAGCGTAGGCAGTCCTTATTTGTTTGTCGATTATTGTACTTTCATATTGTTCCCTATACATTTAATTATGCTTTGTAAAAAGCTTTTCGCATATACGTCTTGCAGGTTGCTGGCGCTGACTGGTCTGCTATTGCTTAGCGATGCGCATGTATACGGACAGATTATCGGCCCTACCGCCATAGATGCTGCCGGCACCAGTGTTACCGCTGGCGGCATTACGTATGAATATGCCATTGGGCAATTCCTGGCTGATAGTACATTCACGTCCAACCTGCTGATCGTAACACCCGGTGTGTTGCAGCCGGTGAATACTACCGGCATTTCACCAAGTGCCATTTTGCCTGCACAATTGCAGGTATACCCCGACCCGGTGCAAACCATGCTTTTTATTCAACCCGCTTTTAGTTCCGGTGGCAAGTTGATATATGGCCTGTACGATGCAGCCGGAAAGCAGGTGCTCCGACAGGAGGCAATATTGAAAACCGGCGGAGAGCGCCAGGCTTTGAATGTCTCGCACATAGTAGCCGGCCAGTATATACTCCAGGTAACCTGGTTATCTGCAGGTACCACATCTGCTGTCGGCTATAAGGTGCAGAAATTACAATAGCCACATTTTTATTTTAAACCTAATCTTATCCGGAACATTAAAGCCCATGAAAAGAATTACCCTGATTTTACTGGTGCTATTCATTTCCGCTGCGGTGGCCAGCGCCCAGGCACCTGCGCGCTTTAACTACCAGGGCATTGCCAGGAATACCTCGGGCTCACCGCTTGCCACTAAGGTGTTGGGTATGCGCATCACTATCCGGAATCTTTCTCCATTGGGCCCGACCGTATACCAGGAAACCCAGTCCACAATTACCAATGCTTATGGTCTCTACAACATAGCTATCGGCGCAGGGGTGCCGGTCACAGGCACGATGGCCGGCATAGTATGGGGCACCGGGAATAAATTCATTCAGATAGAAATAGACCCTGCGGGTGGCACTACTTATACAGATCTCGGGACTACTCAACTCCTGTCCGTCCCATATGCCATGTACGCACCCACATCGGGAAGCGCGCCCCTCACACTTACCGGCCTGACGCTTTCTGCAGGCGGCAATAGTGTTACCCTTCCTGCGGGTAACACTTATACTGCGGGTTCGGGCATCAATATCAGCGGCACGAATGTGATCAGCGCCCAATCCGGCACGGCCCTGTGGAATGCGTCGCAAATACAGGGATCGGCCGTAAGCACCAACGCGCCGAGTACCGGGCAGATATTAGTATGGAGCGGAGCAGCCTGGGTTCCGAATACCGTTAGCAGTGCCGCTACTTTTTCAGGTACTTCGAATTATGTGGCCAGGTTCACCAGCTCTACCAGTATAGGCAATAGCCTGATACAGGATGACGGCACCAGCGTGGGCATTGGTGTTTCCAGCCTGTCTTCTGCAAATCTGTTTCAGGTGGCCAGTACCAGCACGACGGCTATCTCCGGCAATACTTCCGGTTCCGGAAGAGCAGTCGCAGGCTTCGTTACCGGTACTGCCGGCGGAACAGCGGGTTACTTTGATGCCGGCAACAATGGCAAAAGCCTTATTGTGCCCAACGGGCGGGTCGGTGTCGGTACAGCTTCACCTGTTACGCCAATGGAGGTAAAAAGCTCGCGTAAAAACACTTTTCTGGCCTACACGGATTCGATCATGGGTACCGGTAACAGCTACACGTATCCTGCATTTCCGGCGGGTATACGCGGCGAGTATCGCGGTGTAGACAGCAACGACGGGTCCGGCGTATTGGGCATAGCAACCCGTCCGGTCGGCTATTACGGGACTGGCGTAACAGGAATCGGTAACTACTACGGCGTGTTGGCCATGGGTGTGGACAGCGGCTGGGCTGCCCTATATGCAACGGCCCGCGGTGCGCATTACGGTGTTTTTGTACAAGGCAGCAGCGGCTCTTATGCCGCGATTCACGCCGATCAAAGCGGCTCCGGCTATGCCTTTTATTCAAACGGTACTTCTTACTTCAATGGCAGTATCCAGGGTGTAGGCACTTACAGCTATACATCGGACCGTAAGCTGAAAAAGGATATTTTGCCTATCAACTCTGCCCTAAGCACAATCAGCCGGCTTAAACCTTCCTCATATCAATTCCGTACCGGTGAATTCGGTTCCATGAACCTGCCGGAGGGCAGGCATTACGGCGTTATCGCGCAGGACCTCCAACAGGTATTGCCCGAGCTTGTTACCTCCCAGCATTTTATGCCCACTGCCAGCGGAAAGGAAAGAGGAAAGGAGAATGAACCTCAAAAGGGTTTCGACTACCTCAGTGTTAACTACAATGAGCTGATACCAATTCTGATCAAAGGCATGCAGGAACAGCAGGCCATCATTGAGCAGCAGCAAACCCTTCTGGAACAGCTTCAGAGGCGTATAGAGGTGCTGGAGAAGAAGTAGCGGCTTGCTCGCCTGGCCCGACAAAAAAGAACACCGGTTTCAGGATTAAACAGATGGACACGGATAGGTTTCTTAAACCATCCTGATTTATCGGGATAACCCTCTAATCCGTGTTCTTTTTATTTGGTAAATGAACACGGCTTAAATGGGCATTTGCTCAAGCAGGAATATGTCAAATCCTGCCGGTGTCGCGTATTATAAAAGGCAAAGCCTGTAATTTCCTGTTCCCTTAATCACCCGGCTTCCATGCAATACACCGTAAAGTCCTGTTTGTGCATAGGCTTATCAATAATTGTATCCATTCCGGCGCTCGCACAGAGTGTTGGTCCGGAGACACTGGATGTTGCCGGCGGAAGCAGGAAAATAAGCGGCATCACACTTGAGTATGCAATCGGCCAGGTGATGGGCGGTGAATCCTACAACGCTGGTGTAGTGATTACACCTGGAGTATTGCAGCCGGCCGTTCCTGACAGGAATAGCGGGGAAGGGATTAGTTCCAATGAGCTGCAGATATTTCCAGATCCGGTGGGAAGCACCCTTTTTCTGCTGCCTGCGTTTAAGCAGGGTGGCACGTTGAAATATGTCCTTTATGATGCTGCCGGCAAGCTGGTTATGGGCAGGGAGGTCCTGTTAAAGAATGGGGCTGAGCGACAGGATTTATCAGTCGGTCATATTGCCGGCGGCCAGTACCTCCTCGAGGTTAGCTGGATATCGGAGCGCGCAACGCCCAGAATATCCGGCTACAAGATTCAAAAGCTGCCATGATACAAATCCAAATGACCACACCCGTTTTCATACATCATCCATCCATGAAAAAACTTGTCCTGTTTATTCTGCTGGTGGCGGCAGCCGCACTTACTGCTGCAAGCCAGGCGCCGGCACGCTTCAATTACCAGGGCATTGCCCGTAACGGCAGGAGCGAACCATGGCCATTAAAGCCTTTGGGCTTGCGGATTAGCATCCGCGATGCATCCCCGGGTGGAACTATCGTATACCAGGAGACGCATGCCACCACGACCAATGAGTTCGGGGTCTACAATATCAGCGTGGGCGGTGGCACCCCGGTGAAAGGCACGCTCGCAGCCGTAGCCTGGGATTCAGGGGATAAGTACATCCAGGTGGAGATCGACGTGAATGGCGGCACTGCCTATGGCGATATGGGTACGCGACAGCTGTTGTCCGTGCCGTACGCACTGAATGCCGCGAACGCTTCGGCCCCCAAGCTGACCATTACCGGGAACATGCTCTCTGCAGGGGCCAACAGCGTAGAAATCACCACCGCGACGGGTACAACCAATTTCATGGCCAAGTTCACCAACCCGAACACATTAGGCAACAGCCAGCTTCTGGACGACGGCACCAGTGTGGGGATCGGGTTGACTCCCCTCTCGGCAGCGAATAAATTCCAGGTAGTCGGCCTGAACGCCACAGCCATCAACGGCAGCACTACCGGTGCTACCACTTCGGGCGTGCTGGGGAGCACATCCGGCTTCGGGTACGCGGTGTCTGGTTTGGTGACCAGCGGGGGTTCCGGGACTGCAGGCTTCTTTGATGGCGGAACCGCCGGCCGTGGCCTGTTGATCCCCAGAGGCGCTGTAGGCATCAATAACAATACCCCGCTGAACCGGCTCACGGTCATTGGCGGCAACTCAGCTGCAGGGGTGGACACAAATGCGACGATATACGGGATCGCGAATACGGCCGCTGCGGCCCGGAAAGGCGGTATCATGGGCACCTACGATCCGGTACTGGCCGGTGGCATCGGCGTACAGGGGCTTGGCCGGGACGGATATACCCATAAGGCAGCTGTTGATTCCTTTTACTTCCTTGGATTGGCTGCCAACAATCATATCGGCCTTTACGGATCTGCCGCGGGGTTTGGCGTCGTGGGCACTGCGCCTGCAGGATTTGGCGTATTTGGCGCTACAAAATCAGGCAGTGGTGTATTCGGCGCTTGCCAGGGCGCTTCCGGAGACGGGGTTACCGGCCTTAGCTGGACAACCGGCGTTCGGGGTACCACCGGGTATGCATTACCTACGGGCGTACCTGCTCCACCTACTCCTGCGGAAGCTTATGGTGTGTTCGGAAGCGCCGGAACCGGCACCACGAGATATGGCGTTTACGGAATCAGTAATTCCGCAAATGGTACGCAGAGCATTGGTATCAGCGGGGCCGCCACTTCTGCTGTAATTACCACGGCTGTAAACTACGGGGTGTTTGGCACTGCCTCCAACGGGGCGACCAATTGGGCTGGTTACTTTGCCGGGAATGTCAACATCACCGGCTCCATCGCCAAGGCATCGGGCACCTTTAAAATCGATCACCCGCTCGACCCGGAGCATAAGATACTCTACCACTCCTTCGTCGAAAGCCCGGATATGATGAACATTTACAACGGCAACATCACTACCGATGCGAATGGATTTGCCACCGTGACCATGCCGGATTATTTCGATGCGCTAAACAAGGATTTCCGTTACCAGCTCACCGTGATCGGCACTTTTGCACAGGCCATCGTCAAGGAGGAAATGCACGGCAATACGTTTGTCATCCAGACGAGCCAACCGACTGTAAAGGTCAGTTGGCAGGTGACCGGCGTGCGCAACGACAAGTATGCGAACGCCCACCGGGTAGTGCCCGAAGTAGCCAAGGAGGGCAGAGAGAATGGTAAATACATCCACCCTTTCGAATGGGGCAAGCCGGCATCGGCGGGGGTCGATTATGAACTGACCCATCAGCAGCAGCCGGCCGGGGACCTTCCTGCCGGGGCTTTGCTGCAGCAATAATCTCAGAACGGAAGCACCTCAGGATGCCTCACCCGTGGTTTTTGATTTCGGCAGGAACACATTGTCTTCGATTGTCATGCCGTGCTCCAGGTGAATCGTCCGGATGCCCAGGCTTTTGGCAGTCTCAATATTCCGGGGGCTGTCATCAATAAATAATGTATGCTCCGGGCTTAGCCCGTTTTCATCAAGTATGTGCTGGTAAATTTCCTTGCCCGGCTTGCGCATGCCCACGCGATGAGAATAGTACACTTTATCAAAAAAGTGCGTGATAGAGGGAATGCCATGAGCCTGCATCAGAATATCGTTGAATGCCGCTTCGTGCACCTCATTGGTATTGCTGAGCAGGAACAAATCGTAATGCCCGCGAAGCTGCTGCAGCAGCTGTAAGCGGCGAATCGGGAAATCAAGCAGCATGGCGTTCCATGCCTCGATCACCTGCTCTTTTGTGAGCCGGGTATCGCCTGAAGTATCCTGCAGACCGTTGATAAATGTTTCCCGGGAAATACGGCCGGTCTCCCAGTCATCGAAAAAGGTATTTTGCGCCAGTTGAGAAAACCGCTGCTTAAAGTCCGTGATGCCAAAGGCTTCGAAGGCGCGTTCTGTGGCGGAATAGTCGAGGTTGAGCAATACACCGCCGAGGTCGAAGATGATGTGCCGGATGCCCTGGATCATGGGAAGAATGTCAATAGTCAATAGTCAATAGTCAATAGTCAATGGACTTGTCGTGGTGTGCAAATATCTGGCTAATGGAACATCGATTGCCATAAATCGCCTTCATCTTTACAATACAAATACGATCGATGCAATTAAGCGGAAACACCATTTTTATTACCGGCGGCACCTCGGGTATTGGCCTTGCTTTTGCAGAGGAGTTTTTCCGTTTGGGTAATACCGTTATCATCTGTGGCAGGCGGGTCGACCGGCTGGCGGAGCTTGCGAAGGCACACCCGGGTCTTGTCACCTATGTTGCGGACATTAGTAGTCCCGAAGAACGCAAGCAGCTCGCTGATGCCGTGATTGCGGGCAATCCGACATTGAATGTGCTCATCAACAATGCCGGTATGCAATTGCATACGGACCTGACAAAGCCGGTTGACCCCGACCAGGTAGCCGTCGAAATCGCTACGAATCTGACGGCCCCGATTCACCTGAGCTCCCTGTTTGCCCGGCAGCTGCAATCACAGCCGGGTTCCGCGATCATCAACATTTCATCGGGACTTGCTTTTACGCCCATTGCATTCATGCCGGTGTATTGTGCTACCAAAGCGGCAATACATTCGCTTAGCTTGTCCATGCGCCACCAGTATAAGGATAAGGGTGTGAAGGTTTTTGAGGTCGCTCCCCCATCGGTTGATACAGAATTAGGCTACCAGGCCAGAACCGATAAAAGCCAGTCGCATGGCGGAATACCTATCAGTGAATTTCTAAAAGAGGCGATGGAAGGTTTGGCGGCCGATGCATACGAGACAATCGTAGGCGCGGCAAAGCGAATGAAAGCCGCGCCTGAAGAAATGTTTGGAATACTAAACCGGTAGCCTCCTTATATTTGCCGTCCTTTTAGCGATTGAAAAATCGCCCGGGCCTATAGCTCATCCCGATAGCTATCGGGAGGTTAGAGCACCTGATCTTCCTTTTATGGCAGTCGCATTTGTCTATATTCTGTTTAGCGAAACATTGGATAGACATTACACCGGTGCCACAAGATTATCCGTTGAGGAGCGATTTGAGCAGCACCTGAGTGAATGGTATAATATCCATTATACTGCCGCCGTAAAAGACTGGAAGATTGTTTTCAATCTATCGTGCGCCAGCTTTAGGCAAGCGCTCCTTATTGAATCGCATATTAAGCGCATGAAAAGCAGCAACTACATTGCCAACATTCTTAAATACCCGGAAATTGCTCGAAAGCTGTTGATAAAATACTCTTCAGAGGGCGAGCGATAGCTACAGTTGTAGCTATGCTCTTCACCGCAGGAATCCAGTGAAGACATATAAAATGCGAATTAGCTTAGCTGAAAATGAAGTTCTTTAGAGAAGAATTGTAACGTGCTAAACCGGTAGCCTCCTTATATTTGCCGTCCTTTTTAGCGATTGAAAAATCGCTTGGGCCTATAGCTCAGTTGGTTAGAGCACCTGACTCATAATCAGGGGGTCCCTGGTTCAAGCCCAGGTGGGCCCACATTGTAAATCAAGAGGTTACAAGCACATACTTGTGACCTCTTTTGTTTTTGTGACCCTGAATGTGACCTGAGGTACAAATAAAGCCGACAAAAAGGCAAATTATTTGGTCAAATTTTATTTGCTGAATTATTCGAGATAGCCATTTTGCAAACTTGCAAAGTCTGCAAATTCAACAAATCAGCGTGCAAATTCAAATAGAAATTTTTGCAGGGTCCATTAACGCCGACACTCTGCTTGAAAAATTGGCCATAGCTTTTTAGGCATTGACGTAATGCTCCAACGCTCTTCATCCAACTTCTCTAATCGCTGATACGTTTTCTGATCCTTTAGATAGCGCTTAGTTGGCCTGCCTGCATACATGTATGCCCGGCGCTGTTTTGGCCTTTTCTCTAAACCGCGTTCCAGCCTCCAATAATCGTCATTGGCTTTATCCAGTCTGCTGCTCATTTGGCAATGGTAATAAAGCCTGTTCTGGTAGGCTTCTCGGGCTGTAAAGAATGGTGACCCATAAGCACTATAGATTATCCTGCATCGTCTGCCAGACATGGGGCAAATGAAATAGTATACTACGCCTTTACCTAAGTTGGATGGTTGGGTTACTAAGAATACTAAGTAATCCCTATCTGTTTTAATCCCGTCTCTATCTGTAATGGTGTAGATAAGGCGGATACAAACTTTATCAAGGTTTGCTTCAATAGTAATTTGCCCTGCAGGAGTACCATTACGGTTCCACTCGTAAACACCGCTGGTTGTACATCCTGCCCGCAGATACCCGTCTTTAAACAGGCTGCTAATGGTTATTCTGAGTACTTCATCGGTGGCACATGCACTTGTTCTGTATCTGCCCATTGCTCTTACTTTGATTACAACAGTAAGTTAGTTCAAAGTGAGGTTTTGTGAGGTTCTATTAGCCTACACGTGCGTATAGTGATTCCAGAAAAATCATTGCTGTTTTCCGATGTTTTCTCAACGTTGCAACGGATGAATTGCACGGAACGGGCAAAGAACTATTTAGAATCGATTAGCTTTAGAGGCGCCTGCTGCCAAAAGGTTCAAGAGGCGCGGTCTATTTGGTCATAAATTACCTCCTCTATGCAAACAAGCGATTTGCTTACTATTGTGAGTATTGTCGTCGCGGTAATTGTATCATTTTATATCGCGAAAAGACAAGGTGCCTTCGTTTCCGTGTCAATTGAATTAGTGCCCGGTATTACCAATGGCACAAGCAAAGAGCAAATGAAAGAGCTAAGGAAACATGGCATATGGGCTGTAGTAATGGGAATTCCCTTGATGGCTCACAATTACTATATACCATTGGTGCCTTACCATCTAAGAAACAATGGAAAGTTGCCATTGGAGGATATAATGCTTCAACTATCTTTTGAAAAAGAGCTCTTTGACGAGCAGGTTTGGCAGCAACATCTTAAGCAAACGTTTATCGATAACGACCGCCACCTATATGGCGCGCAAGTCCATGTGAAATTCGTGAATAATAGATGCTTTGTTGAGTATACTATCCCATTACTACCTCCTAATGTGCAGATGCCGATATTCACATTCTTCTTGATTCAAAACAGCAAACAACTGCGTAACAAAGTATATGATGTGACAACATACCTTGTGTCAAAAAACTTACCAAGGCCTTTAAATAGCCAACACTTCTTTATTGTCGAAAATGCAAATGATTTCAAGGAACTTATTGAAGCCTCTAATCAGACACTGCATAAGCTTCACAAAGAGAATTGTCCCAATTATCCTTTTGTTCCTTTAGGGGCTCGCAAACTAATATTTGCACCTTGGCCTTGGCCATTATTCTACAAGCTGACATATCGAAATTGTAAAATGAAAAAGAGATGGAGTTATATTATTTCTACAAACGTCGGGTTTAATCCAGCCATCGATGTCAACATTAAGGTCTTATATCAAGATGTAGGCACAACAACCTGCCTTATTGGGGGGTTCAATGAGAAAGGACTTCCAACAAAGACTTTTCAGATAGCTCTTGAATCGCTAAAAAAATAGAGCCGAAACCTTTGCTACTCTCAATATCATGCAGCCAATACAGCCCGATCCCGATTATAATAACCTACAAGCAATCTGTGCACTTATAAAAACTCGCGTCCGTGAAGATGCAAGGGTGCATGTTCATTGCTTTACTATGCCTGACAAGCCCGGCGGCATCCCATTAGTTTACGTTGGCTTTACGCCAAACGGCGACCATAACAAAAGCGTGCATCATAGGCCCGGCATACCAAAAGAAACTTCACAAGACCGAACAAGCGGCCAATTGGATTGTTCAGCAGATCAGCGAGAAGCACCCTGATTGGTTCATTTAAGGCATCCCAAAAAGGGTTGTGTCCATGCAAGTCAGCGAGTGTTTTGTAACTATTCAATTTCAGCAGTACTTGTCGAACTGCCGGGATAATCACATAGATAAAGAACTGGAGTAAGTAGCTAAAACAGTGTGCCCGGTTCTGCAGGTGTTTCCGGCGGCTTTGGCGGGTTATACTCGCTGGCTTTCAAATTGTCGTCGGGATAGACTTTGAGCATGTCCATTATGCCCTCATCATCTAAGTCGGGATTTAGCCAGCGTTCCCAATGTTCCATGTCAATAATGTGGGGTTGGCGCGGGTTCTTATTGTGTATCTCCACCATTAGCGGATTGGCGTCAGTTGTAATAACCGCAAACGTTTTCAGCCCTTGGTATTCATCCCACACACCGGCGGCAAATAATAGCCCGGCGTTCTTTTCTACATAATAGGTCTGTGTGTATTTTGTCTTCCCGCTTCCCCTGTGTTGGTAGTCATAGAAGCCTTCAAATGGGATAATGCAGCGGCGCTCTCGAATGCTATTCTTAAATGAAGCTTTTGTCAGAATATCCTCAGCGCGGGCGTTCAGCAATACGCCAATCTTTGCCATTATTTCAGGGTTGCCACCAAATTGCCGAGGAATATAGCCCCAAGCCATCATTTCAAAGCGCTGGGGGATGTAAGCGATCATTACCGGCATTTTAGGCCTAGCATAGCCCGAAACAAGCTCCGGCGATTCGTCTAAGCCGTCAATGCTCTTTTCCTGGCCCTCGTCTATGATTGTGATATTGCCGAAAACGGTTTTTAAGGCGGTACGCCTTGCGGGTCTGCAACGGTTACACATCGGACGAAGATAGTAGCCCTGCTAATTAGGACATAGTCTGAACCTATCCGCCCGCGCTTTCATGTGCTTAAATGTCCCGTCCTTCGGCTTTTCGAAGTAGTGGTAGTTTCCATCAGGGTAAATAACTACACCCCGTCTTTTGGTTGCCGAAATGAATAAAGTAAAGACAATAAGCAGGGCGATTGAGACAAACATTAGATTGTTCCGCATGATACGAAACTACTATGCTACCCTTTCAGGAAATGACAACTTCCTTGCTGGCCTTGAGGGTTTGAAAATCGGAAACCGTAAAGCCTTTATTGGATGAAGTAAAATCCCTGATATGGAAATGCATTCTCCGCATCTTAGCGCGAATGGCCTTTTGTGCAGTGCGGTTAGCTTTTTCTAATAGTGTAATGAGTCGGATCAATTCCAACTCATCGGTTTTTGTAAAGTTTCTATGGCCTTTCATAAGCTCATTGCTTGTCCTCTTTATCAGTTGGCGGCTTTTTTTCATCCCTTTATCCTAACTGCTATGTCGTTGCCAAAATAAGCAGGCCTCAATAATACAAAATGGCAACAAATGGCAACAAACTGGCTACACTGAATGAAATAGTATCGTACATGCCTTTTCATGCAATCTCCCATACCCTGCATAGTCCTCGGAGACGGGCGGAGTACCTTGTGTTTTACCTCGCGCGCGTGCGTGCGTGAGAAAAACCTAAATCCTTAAGGATTAACCTCTGTTTCCTTACTTTCTGTGAATTGCTAAGATGGTCGGTGCTGGCAATAGACGGCGGTGGTTACCCCCTCTTTCGGGCATTATGTTGCAAAGGGGGAAACGGGTTTTGTAGATGGGTGCATGCAACATGGCTGATAATTTTTTGCTTTAAATATTGGTGTTTATCAGTCTACAGGCCGGGTAACCCATTACAAGGTTTTTTTGCCTATCACGATGCAACATGGTGAAGTGTCTTTGTGGCCTCTATGCGTTGAATTACAGCAGGTTAAACAATGTAAAGCGCTATTTCCGCCCTTTAAACTTTTTAGATCGGTCAACAGTTGAAAACGGACTATTTCAATAGTAGCAACTTAATGTTACTGTTATTCTGTCTAAAACCCGCGCCTGTTAAGGCTTTAAACGTTTTTGGCGGGTGTGTTGTAAATGCAATTGTTCCTGTATTTATTCTTTCATGGAATAACCTAACCCTAAGGATTAGTCGCTCTTATTTCGTCTTATTGAAGTCAATAAATGCCTCATCAGATGCCATTGGGGGCGTATCCATTGCTGATACATACCGTACAATTATTTCCTGTGGCCCCTGCTGTTCCTCTTGAATAGCAATTGCCTGCAATCGGGGCGCTACGTAAGGCAGAAGCTTAATCAGGATGTCTAATCGCTCTTTATCTGATTCCAGCCCTTTAAACATCTTAGGAAGGTCATTAAGGGCCTGTGCTGTGAATTGGTGCAATACCTGACGCAAATCTTGGGTGATCTTATTTGGAGTACATCCTGACCTGCCTGCTCCCACACCTTTGCCTCCTCTCATTATTTGATAATTATTGATTGTTTTTCAAACAACATCCAATTTACGTATAGTAATACAGAATCCAACTCTATTAGTTTATTGTACTGAAGAAGGCAATCATTCACTTGTATGCAATAATTACATCTGTAAAGTGAGCCAATATTTCAATAGTTTTTTGTATCCCCGATTGATGACGTTTATATTGCAATATGCCGAAGATTACAATTACTGACAAAGAATTAAAAAGTTTAGGAAGTCTTGAAAAACTTCCAATGGAACATTATATTTTTTCCCTTGGCGTGGGACTGCACTACGAATATTGTCCTCCAGGAATAAGAGATTCAGCGCCCTACATCGAAATGGGAAAGAAGCTTTGGGATGCTTTTAAAAATGAATTCTATGAAGTGATTTGTAATAAAGTAGAATTAAGACCAAGAGAATGGATGAACGATTTGATTAGTGGAGATATCCGAAACTTGATAACTGGAGTTGTTGCAGCCATAACTGCAAAATATGATGTGACAATTGGTATTGCATTGCCAGCAGCAGCACTATTGGTTAAAACTGGAATTTTTAATTATTGCTCACAGCGACCGGATAATGCTTTGGAATCGACTGTTCAACAAATCCTTGATGATAAGAAAAGTGAATTTAGCATCTTTCAAACAAGTAACAAGCCTGAAAAAAACGAAAAAAAGAAGAAATCGAAAACAAAAAAGAAATAAGTTGCTAATACGGGCGAAAGCCATTTCAGCAGACATGTCCAAGGTGTTTTGGCATATTGCCTTGGTTACTTACAATACCGGATTGCGGCACAAGGCCCGAGCACAATCAAGCTATCGAATTAGCAGTTGAAAGAGTGTCTCGCCAAATGGTCCGGCATATCAGAGAAAAAGGTTGCTGCGACTATCAGATTGGTTATGTCCATTCTAAGAAGTTTTGAAAATTGCCTTACTCGTTTTGTATCTATCGACTCAACGTTGATTTTGATGTAAGGCCTTACCTCAAACAATATACCGGCGCTCTCAATCCTTGCTATCTTTTCCGGCAATTGATTTACAGGATTACTTATCGCATTCGGAAATAGCAGGGTTGCAACTGTTTGGCAACACTGCAAAAGCGCTATAACCCTTACCGGACAACAGTTATACAAGAACATGGGTATCACAATACGTTTGTAATTAATGGGATTGACATTTTAAGTCAGAGCAATGGTTGCAAATAAACACACATTGCCATACCCAATATTTAATGCATTAAATGTTAAAGCAAAAGGCGATGCATGATTCGACACCCACCCCGTCCGGCATTCGCAATTCCCCTTTTTTGTCGCAATTGCCACGTACGGGCTTACCCGAATTGCAGACAGGTGTGAACTATTAAACCACAGAAGTTCAAATTGGTCCCTTATTCAAACAGAAGCACCCTACAACAATGCTATAAATAGTATGGCCGCGCCTTAGCTGCTTCCTGAAGGTCTGTGCGGGTGGTATGCGAAGCGTGACGGGCTAAGCGTTCTGTGTAGAGCTGGGTGATTGGGTATGGCTGCTGCTTTCCTGTGCTCCAATACAAACGACTGAACTGATAGACCTGCGCAATGATGTCTAAGGCTTTGATGCCTTTCTCCATCTTCTCAGGATTAGTGCACATTACATGCAGTTTCAGCCCGTAAGGGTTGCCTGCTGCCAATGAAGGATTATCAGAAGGCAGCTGACGAGTATTATTAAAAAGCAGGAAGGTCTCTTTAGTTACCCGGACTATGGTGCCGCTACCAGGCAAAAGGCTGGCGGATTTTTCAGTGACGTCAAATGCGATCAAGTCCGCTGATTCCGATTTGTTGATGGTGACAACGTACACGTCAATATCAAGGTTCAATTGTTCCAATACATGTGTTATTGGGTCTAACTCCGACTTTGACATCTTCTTGTAGTAGTGAATAATGAGACGTGTAGGGTTGCCGTACAAATCGCGGTAGCGGCGTATTTCGGCAGCTACCTTCCCTGCAAGCGCTGTTGGCTTATCATCCGTAAAAGCATTCTGACGGCGGAATTTACCATTGCTTTCAAAGCACACTGCAGCCGCGCGGTACTTCAGGCGTGTTTTCGGATGGGTATAGGCGGATATGCCGATTACAAGCTCATGCTCATTGATTGGCTTCACTGCCCAAGGTGTACCGCCAAGCTTGCCTAAAGTGGCAATAGCAATGTTATTAAGAGCGCATGTAAGCGCCATGCCGGTGGCCTTGGCTGTGCCCACCGTGATGCACTGCATTTGGACGTTATAGGTAAACAAAGCCTCACGCACATCGTGATAGATTTGTTTCTGGCGGTCAAAACGCGCATTGCGGGAATGTGGGGTAATATAGATAGCGTAGTACTCGGTATCGTCCTTGCGCTCTTTCATGCTTACCAGTGCTGCAATGTCTATTGCCTGGTCCTCAGGGTTAGTGTAAAAGACATCGTGGGAAGTGGGTGCGGAACAAGGGATACCAACATAGCCAGGCAAACCTTTGAAGCCTACGCCCTCCCCAAAGATGTACTTGCGCCACTTATCTACTGTTTCGCGCTCGGACTCCGGCGCAATGAAAAAGATGTGGACTTTTTGGGTGATCCGCTCGTAAGGCCCATAATTCTTCAGCCCTGCAAATGCATCTGTATCCTCATGCCGATTGCCGGTGCTGTCTGCCCCAAACAGCATCTTGCTGAACTTCTGCTCCAGCTTCCAAACGCGCTCTTTTGGCAAGGTGAGCATTTGATTGTTTATAAATGGGAAAAGCTTGCGGAAGGGTTTGTCGCTGAGGTAATTGTTGAAGAACTTATCTACTTGCTCTTTGTAGGTTTTGTAACGGTTTGTTTTAGAACGGACAGGCCACTCTAATCCAAGTTCTTTGCGCAGCCCATTTGTGAGCATAGGCAGTAGCTCATATTCATCGGGGCGGTGGTGGCTATATAAATCGCGGAAGCGAATGAGCCGATTTCCGCAGGCAACAAAACCGATGTTTTCAGTATCACATGTTTGCTGTACCGTTGACAAGTTCTTTCGTAGCACATACGAGTGCCCCATGTACGATACAATCAGTTCTGGCAAGTCTGTAAATGTCCCAATGGATACGCGAATGCTGAAGGTATTGTACGCAACAAATGTGCTGTTGCTACTTGACTGCTCCGGCACGTAAACCAGCGTCTCGTTAATAAAGCCTTTGCGCGAAAGAATACCGTCTACCCCTTTAAAGTGTTGAGCAATAACGTAGCGGTAATAATGCTTTACGAACTCTTCATTTTCGGTGGGCAGATGTATATCAAAAGCTGTAGCCCCCTTTTGCAGTTTATTGAACGACGTATGAATACGAGCCTCGGGTGTAGGCTGAATGCCGTGCATGACGCTGTCTATGTGGGTGGGCCAGGTGCGTGGATGAAGTTTGCTGCTGGCGTCAAAAGGCTTACTACTAAAGTACATCGGAACCCGCTCTTCTGGCCACGTAAAGGGATAGACATTTACAGCGTGCTGTCGATACGATTGATGGGCAATTTCCGTGGCCTTTTTAGCCGGATTGACCGCTGCTAATGGGGCGATTGTTTGTGCCATGAATTTGTTTTTAGTTGACGATACTTTTAGACCATAAGCATCGTTTAGTATAAAACCAAAAGCAGCCGATGGTCGGTATACGAATTTCGGTGAATATTGCAGCCGTTTGCGCTGAAAGAAATCCACAGATGTGGGGTAAAAACAAAATAGGGTTGATAACTTAATTATGGTACAATAGTTAATTTTTCGTATGTGCTGAAATATTGGGGATAACCGTCTGAATTGTTTGTTGGTAAAATTTTTTGAGTCACGCAGAAGAAAGCCCGCCGTAGCGGGCTTTGATAATAGTATAGGTTGAAGCACCAAGCGCTACACCACTGGCTGGCCAGGCGGCTGATTGTTTGACTGCTGCCACATTCGGTCAAATATGAAGTCAAGATATTGCCGTTTGAAATCTTTATCGTCGCTGAACTTTTTATAGAGGTCAGTGTAGGTAAAAATTACTTCCTGCATCAGGTCTTCTACCTTCTTGTCTGATGTGATACGAGCGTTCTGGCGGTCGCTGTTATTGATGGTAGTAACGGTGGCCTGGTCCTGAGTGAATGATGCAGGCAACTGCTCAAACAAGAAGCGTTTTACCTTATCGTCGTCTGTCCAACTGTCTATGCCGAAGCGTTCGTTGAACTGGCGCAGAATCTCCGCCAAGTCCGCAAAATCATCATCGCCCTGTTTTGCAGAGACTATTGGTGACGCCGGGTTTATTTCCTGACCACCTTGCAATGCAATATCATCGGTAGTCACGCGCGTAAGGCGGTAGCTTTCTAAATCCACCGCTTCTAAAATCCCTGCTGCTCCATCATCTTCTCCTTCTGGCCTAATCTTGGGTATCAGAAACTTCAGGAACCAGTATAAGCGCTCCCAATAAGGGTTATTGAAATCAAGAATTTTAGAAAGGAATGCGTATGTGCGATTGAATGATTTGGCCTTGACGTAAAAATCTATCTGGCGCTCTTCAGTCAAGGCAGTTCGTAATGTACGGGCACAAGCATCTACTATCGGGTCAAGGGTAGTACGGGCGGCCTTATTAAAATAGAGGTTGGTGAATCGGGTAACATCATCGTGCGTGTAAACTTTCGCCGCATCAAGGATGTCCTGCAAATCATTGAGCTTATTTGGGTCTGTATCCTGGCTAAGAATGGTGCCTTTGTAGTAAGGTTCAAAAGCCGCCTGTATATCTTCAGCTTTGTTGAAAAAGTCAAGCACGAAGGTGTCTTCCTTTATTGGCTTAAGTGAGCGATTAAGGCGGGAAAGAGTTTGCACGGCCTGCACATCACTCAGCTTCTTATCCACGTACATCGTATGCAGGAGTGGCTGGTCAAAACCTGTCTGGTATTTGTTGGCTACGATTAGAAAACGATACTCCGACTTCTTGAACTCTTGAGGAATATCCCCGGATGGGAAGCCGTTCAGGTCTGCTTCATCTGTTTCTACTCCATCTATTGTGCGTTTGCCCGAGAATGCTACAATGGCTTTGTAAGGTGAATTGATTTCTTTAAGATAGGCTTTGAACGCACGGTAATACTCTATGGCATTGTTGATGGATTTCGTTACCACCATTGTCTTTGCCTGTCCGCCAATACGTCTGCGGACTTCGGCGTGGAAGTGGTCTATCATCACCTTTGCCTTCTGCGCTATTGAGTAAGGATGCTCCTCAACATAGCGACGCAATTTCTTTTGTGCCTGCGATGTTTCGTACTCCGGATTGTCTTCAATTTTTGCAGCAAGGGCATAGAAGGATTGGTAAGTAGTGTAGTTTTTTAGCACATCCTCAATAAAGCCTTCTTCTACCGCCTGCCTCATGCTGTACAGGTCAAAAGCTTCTTTTTTACCTTCTGCATTGATTGTGCCGAATATCTCACTCGTCTTTGGCTTGGGTGTTGCCGTGAATGCAAAGTAGCTGGCATTTTTCAGCATCTTACGGCTATCAATAAGTGCATTGATAAGGTCTTCATCGGTTGGCGGAGCTTCATCTTCTTCGCTACTTGCCGCCTTATACTTTACGCTACCTTCCGCTAACACCTGATTCATGTGGCTGGCCGCTTCCCCGCTCTGGCTGCTATGGGCTTCGTCTATAATCAGCGCAAAGCTTGCTCCAGGCAAGCTGCCTATCTCGTCAATGATGAAGGGAAATTTCTGGACGGTTGTGATGATGATTTTCTTGCCGTCTTTCAAAGCTGATTTAAGGTGGCCGCTTCCCTTGTCTATATGCTCTACGATGCCTTTACCCTGGGCGAATGCCTTTATATTGTCTCGTATCTGCCGGTCAAGTACGATGCGGTCTGTAACGACTATGATGCTGTCAAAAATTGGCGCAGTGTGGGCAGTATCGTGCAAGGCTACGAGTTGGTGAGCAAGCCATGCAATAGAATTGGACTTGCCGCTGCCGGCGCTGTGCTGGATAAGATACCGCTGGCCGGTTCCCTTGCTCTTTGCATCGGCAAGCAAGGCTCGGACGGCGCGTAGCTGGTGGTAACGCGGGAAGATTTGCTTACGGGTGACCTTGCCAGTATCCTCGTCCTTTTCTTCTACTACCTGTGCATAGTTCTCAATTATATAGCTCAGAGTTGGCTTAGTGAGAATGTCTTTCCAGAGGTAATCGGTTTTGAGGCCATGAGGATTTACGGGATTGCCCGCACCATCATCTGTCCCTTTGTTAAACGGCAAAAAGTAAGTAGCTGGCCCTTTAAGCTCGGGCGCCATGAATACTAAATCGGCATCAGCAGCAAAATGCACAGCGCAACGCCCAAAGGATAGCAGTTGCTCCTTGGGGTCACGGTCTTGTTGGTATTGCTTTATGGCGTCTTTTACTGACTGGCCGGTCCATTGATTTTTAAGCTCCGCAGTAATAACAGGAAGGCCGTTAATAAAGAGAACCAGGTCAATGCTGTTGCTGTTGGCAAGGCTGTAATAAAGCTGGCGGGTAATGTGAAAGATGTTGGTTGCGTAATCAGCTGCGGCTTTTGGATTGTTGACGGATACAGGCTGGCGGAAATAAAGTGTAACAGCAAGGTCAAGGTCTTTTACGCCGTTCCGCAGTACATCAATTATGCCGCGCTGCTTCACCTGGTCGGACACGCGTTTTAGAAACTTATCCTCGCCGCGCTGCACGATTTTGGCATGAGCCATAGGCTGCGTGGCTTGCAGGAATTGCATGAGGATGGCCGGGCAGAGGCACAGGTCGCGGTCGTAATCTTTGCTGATTGACGGGATATAATTGGAATCACTTACCAACGAAGTGGTAATAATGGCTTCCAGTTCTTTTTCGGAGGTATCAGTAGGCATGACCTATTCGTAATGGTCCTGAATGTAATCAGCAATTTCCTTCGTTTCGCGAAGGTTCCTGCCCGTGGTGTACACACGCACTCCGTAATCCTTTTCAGTATCCAGTAAAACAATTTCTATCACTCCGTCTTTTGACGTACTCCGAATAAAATTGCGGCTTTTACCAAATTCATTTGTTTCCATCCCTTCTACATATTTGCAGTGCTTAATCTTTGACCAAAATGCCTCAAGCTCTGCCTGTCCATGATGGGCAGTGATTTTTGCTTCTTTAGCGCTAACCGGAATTGTCGTTTCTACAAGTTTCGTCGTAACACTTCTTTCAATCAAATCTTTCACCTCGTCGGCGGCAAAGCATTCTTCAGACCAAGTATTCAAGATAGGCTTTGCTTCTGTCCCGGTTTGGGTTACAATCTGTAAGTTCAGCTTCCGCTGTTTCCAGACATGGGCACTCGTAAGACTAATGCAACCTGAATCGCAAACGTAGGCAGTGACCAATCCGGCACAATCCTGCCTGGTAATGCCGGCAGCGGCATCTTCAAAATAATAGTCGTCTGCCGTGAAGTATTTTTTTACGTGCTCGGTATTCTCTTCATTTATGAACGGACTGATAAATACGCTCAACAAATTCGTTGGCCTATCATCCCGCGGCATCCGCTTGTCGTGAAACCAATGCTTAAGCGTGTAATCAGGCGCTAATAGAATTTCGTCCGTGAGTTTAGCAGAACGGATATTGCGAACACCAAGTTTTTGTGCTGCCACGACTGCTTTGCCAAATAGTTTCATTTTCTCATTGGCAGCGTATGGATTTGCGCTGAGCGGCATTACGCTCATCTCATTAAAGGCCAATTCCATCTACAGCAGTTTTAGAAGTTGATTGCTCCATTCATCCAACAGATTCTCCGGGTAATCGCTTAGCGTGCCATTGCTGTCTATGTTTATTGTTGTAGCCCGCGTAAACTGTTCTTCTGCCGTATTGCGCTTTTCAAAATAATAGAGGCCGACGTCTTGTGAAAGCACCAAGCCATCTTTCACTGCTACACGAATACCATTAAGCACATGGTCGCTATGGGTCTCAATAATTAGCTGGGCTCCTGCCGCCGCAGACAAGGCAATGAGCTTACCCATTTCAGCCTGCCCGCGTGGGTGAACGTGGCTCTCGGGATTTTCAATAATAATAAGCCTGCCCGGTCTTGTTGAAAGCAAGGCAACCACAACCGGCAGCACATAGGTGAGGCCGAAACCTACATTTTTAGGACGAAAGCGATTGGTGAAGCCTCCGGCCGCCTCAAACTGTACATCCAGCACAATCTTGTTCAAACCCTGAATTTTTGAGGTATTGAACTTAATGCCGGGAGAAATTTCGCCCATCCATGCATCCACTTGCGCAAGAAGTAATGGCGACTTTGCTGCGGGGTGATGCAGCACAGACCACACCTCGTTCGTACCAAATTGATTTAGGTAGTGAATTGCATATTCACCGTCAATACCAATTTGCCCGTCGCGACCAACTTCCGAGGACGACATGCGATATTCATCCTGCGGGGCGGAGCGCTCGGCTTGCAGGTACTGAAAGTTTGTGCTGAATAATGAGTAATCAAGAAGGCTATTGAATGAATAGGCATTGTCGGCGAGCAGTTCCTGCGCTTCCGGCACATAGGCCATTGTCCAGCTTAACTCATTCTTGCCATCTTCTGTAAATGCAATACGGATGAAATCGTCTTTACCATACTGATACATGGCATCCCGGCCTTCACCAAGCTGTACCATGTAATCATTTAGATTTACCAGGCCCACATGCAAATCGCGGCTTTGCCGCAGTATCAGCAATGCTTGTAAAAGGGATGATTTGCCCATGCCATTCAAGCCCATCAATAGATTCAATGGCTTCAAATCAAGATTGAGCTTGCGAAGAGACTTAAAGTTTTGGATAGAAAGGTGCGTAATCATGGACTTGTAAGAATTGACTGGATAAGTTGCTGAACTGACCTGAAACGGTAAACAACTTTGTCTTTATTACTGGTGCTGGTAGAAACTGAGGCTTCAAATCTATTATCAGTATTCATCAGTTTCATAAAGGCAGTAACGACTTTTCCTTGGCGAGATTTAAGCGTTTCACGCTCTGCTTGTGTCAACTTAGCGAGCGAGACGCTCCAAACATCAAAAACAGCCTTACTGATTGGCTTGCGCCGCTCGTACATACTGTACAGTTTGCGGAACGCGTAATGGTCAAAAATCTGATGTGCCAGTATCATAGCTCCGGTGAAATCTGCCTCAATCTGTGCTTTTTTACTTTCTGTCAATACATGAAGACTACCCATAGCAGCGTTCAGGAACGTATCTAAATCGGGTTTGTAATCTTCGGGTTTATTGAGATAGAACGCAAGGAACCTGGTAACGAAATCGCGGTCCTCCATTCGTAAGGGCGACACAACACCTTGGGTAGCCGTTTTAAACGCCTGCAGGTCTGCAAGTTTCTTCACAAACTGGGCCGGAGGACCTTGATTTAGTGCGTGGCGAATCTCCTGCGGCGTAAGTATCAGACCACCTGTATTGATACGCTTGAATATATTAAACTTCACCTCCGGGGGTGTGCCCGGATTAATAATATATGCTATGATGCTCGCCTCTTCAATTTGGCGTTGATACGGGCGAGGCAAATCATCAAAGCTTTTGCCTTCCAGCTTGTTCAGAAACTCTAAGCCGGTAAGACGCAGGGTTTTTTTGACTACAAAGTTGTAGATGGTACTAATGCGTTGAAGGCCATCCACTACAAGCCACCTATCATCATTTGTTCCGTCAAAATAGAACGCCGGTAAAGGAAAGCGTATCAGAATGCTTTCAATCAGCTGACTTTGCTTATCGTTTTCCCACAGATTCATACTTCGCTGAAACTCAGGAGCAAGGTCTATTTCATCATTGCGAAGGCGCTTGATTAAATTATCCAGGTTGAGCGTGTCACGCTTAATGTTGATGTCGGCGGGATTAAAGGGCTGGTCCATAAGGCTGCCCGTTCCATCATCTTCCTTTTCAACAGAAAATTGCGCAAGCTCCGCTTCCAGTTCCTCGCGGGAAGGGATGGGCGTACCGCCTGTATTTAGTACAGTTTGACTCATGGAGAGACGTTGATTTTGCCCGTTACGGCTTCGGCTATGATGGATTGTTGCAGCTCCTTTACGAGATTGATTTCACGTTCGGTGCGGGTGATGATGGCGTCTATTTTTTGATGCTGAGCACGGATGTCCTGTAAAATTCTTTCTTGCTCATTCAATGACGGCAAGGGTATCTTCAGTTGTGCATATTTGTCTGCACTGATGTTTTCAATAGTCGCCTTAATGTAGATGCCATTTTTCCATTGCTCATAAACGCCAGACCGTGTAAATGCAAAAAGAAAATCGCTAAGGATGATGCGCTCGTCAGCCTCTGCCTTTATTAAATAGCCGGCGTAGCAACTACGTTGATTTTTATCGCCTGGTGACCTATATTGAAATGTCTTACCGGCGGTGCCGCCACTTCTTGCAAAAAGAATATCTCCATCTTTAAGCATGTAATCATTTGCCGCTTCAGGCTCCAATGAAAGTTTATCATCGTCGCGAATCTCACCATCGGGACCAAAATCTGTAATCCTTATATACCGTGGACAATCGCTCCTAAAAGGCACACCTATTTCATTCGCTCCGTATTTCAACTTTCCCTTAATTACAAATTTTAATTTGCGCCATTCAGTCCTACTATCCTCGCACATCAACTCATTAATTATGGCCGCTTTTTGCTCTTTGAGCAGGGTAATGAGCGCTTGCTTTTTGGCAATAAAACGGTCTAAGCGGACGCTTTGAGTGTCTAAGTAGTTGGCGATAGCATGTTGCTCTGCCAATGGGGGAAGGGGAAGAAGTTGCTCGCCAAATGTGTTGAATCTGAAATCTGTAGAACGCTCTCTTATTCCTTTTGCAAGACTTTGAATAAATCCCGAACGAGACATTTCACGGACTGCATGGCATAAGTACCACACATTAGCTTGCACTCTGAGCGTACAGACATTATAAACAGGCGAAGCTTTTCCATCGCTATCAGAAACCCCAATTGCACCTGCAAATGCATCCATACCATGAATTACAAGGTCGCCTTCTCGTATTCCTTGGTAGCCAATTTCCTGAAGTGCGATTGTAAAACCTTCTTCCCGTCGCTTTTTTCTCAACGTAACCTCTCCGTTTCTAAAGGCTGTTACGACGTCGTCTCCTGCTCTCACACTTCTGCTCTCTTTTCTGAAAATGTATTTTGCCCTGCACACGTCCCAATGCTTTGGCAACTCGGGCAGCCAAGAGATACTCGTTTTCTTGTAGGCTTTATAAGGCTGGTTCATGGGTGTCTATTACTTCCTTCAATAATCCTTCTGTCTCTTCTTCAATAGCAAGTATTTCTGCGGAAATATCTGCTACGGTACGCAGTGGCTGATACTTGTAGAAAACTTTGGTGAAAGAGATTTCATAGCCAATAGTGGTTTTGCTGTGGTCTATCCAGGCATCCGACACGAACGGTAATACTTCGCGCTCAAAATATTCCTGAATATCCTGTTTTACCGGAATGCTTTCCCAATCGCGCAGGTCCGCATCCGGCTCGTAAACAGTCGTGTCGCCATCCTTTGATTTAATAATCGGCGCTCCTGCTTCGTCTTTCCATGTAACAGCGCTTAAGAATGCCTTCCGGTCTCTATCCTTCCATTTAGGCGTAGCAGCTTTCGTAGCGGCCATAAGCGCGGGATAGAGACTGTTGGCATCGTATTGAATTTCTGCACCGAAAGTCTGCTGCAAGGACGGCAAAACGGACTTTAGAAAAGCTGCGGCCTCAATACCTTCAAAACGCTCCGGGCTCAGCTGAAAGCCCAGGCGCAACGGGCGCTCTACTACGACCGAATGGTAGGCAAAATCACTGTTGTCAAAAATGCGACTGGTGGCAGACTCGATGAAGGTAGTGTATGTGGTGGCAATAGTGATGATGTCGTCCGGCGTCAGCTCCGCGCTTTTGTGGCCGAGGCTCTTACGCATCTTGCTGTAATGGCCGCTGGCATCAATGAGCTGTACTTTGCCCTGTCGGGTAGGAATCTTACGATTGCTAATCACCCAGATGTAGGTAGCGATACCGGTGTTGTAAAACATATCGTTGGGTAGCTGGATGATAGCCTCCAACAAGTCGTGCTCAATGATGTTACGACGCAGCTCGCTCTCGCCGCTACCGGCCTCGCCGGTGAAGAGTGCGCTGCCATTGTGCACAGATGCAATTCGGCTGCCCAATGCTCCTTCTGACTTCATCTTGCTCACCATGTTTTGCAGGAATAGCAACTGGCCGTCGGACACGCGCGGAACGCCTATGCCGCGGTAACGCAGGTCGCGTATCTCCTTTGTCTGAAGGTCCATGATTTCCCTTTGGTCAATCTTCCAAGTCTTGCCGTAAGGTGGATTGCTGAGCATGAAATCAAACTCAAGGTTAAAGAAGCCATCAGCGCCCAACGTAGAGCCGTAGGCGATACGCTCGGGGTCTTCCTCCTTTATAAGCATATCTGCCTTGCATATAGCGAAGGTTTCGGGGTTTACCTCCTGGCCGTATAGATGGAACGTTGCGCCGGGGTTAAGCTCGGTAGCGTATTCTTTCGCTTCGGTAAGCATTCCACCACTGCCGCAAGCGGGGTCGTAGATGAGGTAGGTGCCGGCCTTTACATCCTTTTTGATGGGGTCAAAAATGAGATGCACCATGAGGCGAATGATTTCGCGCGGGGTGAAGTGCTCACCTGCTTCCTCGTTGTTTTCTTCGTTGAATTTGCGGATAAGCTCTTCAAAGACATAACCCATGCCGAGGTTGGAAAGTCCTTCGTGGATAACCTTGCCATCTTTGTCTAAAACAGGCAGTGGGCTCAGGTTTATTTTACTTGTGGTGAACTTCTCAATAAGTAGATGGGTGATGCCCGCATCATGCATCGTGGTAAGCTGATTGCGCAGCTTGAACTTGCTAATGATGTCCTGAACGTTTCCGGAAAAGCCGTCCAGATAATTTTCAAGATTTGCTGTAATATTCGCGGGATCACTCAGCAGCTTTTGAAAGGTGTATTTTGATGTGTTGTAAAATACATAACCGGACGTTTTACGCAAGCCTGCCGACTGGTCTTGCAGGCCCATTTTGTTGAGCGTCTCATGCATTTCCAGCACCTTATCCTTGGTGGGCTCCAAGATCGCATCCAGGCGGCGCAGGACTGTAAAGGGTAGGATAATATCCCTGTACTTGCCTCTGCTATAGACGTCGCGCAGTACATCATCTGCTATACCCCATATGAAATTTACTAATTGATTGTGCTGGCTGTGGTTCATTAAATAATGATGAGGGGAAGCAGTAAAAGTAGTGAAAGCAAAGAAGGGTAAAGTATTGGCAAAATAGGCAATGGACGGCGACGTTGCGGAAATTGCGGAAATGGCGGAAAATGAGAAAGCCCTGCACATAGGCAGGGCTAACGGGAACATATAAGACAGCCTCTAATCCGCGCTTTCCGCAGTATCCTCACCTTCTGTTTTTGCGGGGTTGATATAGCTGTCCTTGGAATCTCGGTGGATTAAGCCTGCTGTGACAAACTGAGTGATGTAACGCTCTGCGGTCTTATCATTAATCTTTAGCTCCGTGGCAAGCGCTACATACTTCTGGCGGTTAAACGTTGTGGGGAGAGCGTCCAAAAATCGTTCTTTCTGATTCTTGCGACGGGCGAGCTTCTGTTCTTCGGGCAGTTCTGAAAACACTTTTGCTGCGTGCTTAATCAGCACTTCAGTAATGGCACGCGCGGTTTGATAATCGGCATCCTCGCAAACCATTGTCTCGGGTAACTCACCCGTATCTAAAATGCGAAGGGTGGAAAGCAACATTGCAATCCGGAAAGTAATAAGTCCCAGACGGCGGACAGTAGCCATGTAGTCGTAACCGAAGAGTACGAAGTAAGCAGATTGCGTATGCTGGAAATAAGCCAGAAAGTCCTGCTCCTGAAAAGGTGTCAATGAGAAGCGTATGCCGCTACAGGCATCAATGCTTTCATAGAGCTGGTATACTTGAGTGCTAAGGGCATCAAAGTAATCAGCCAAACCGTTATCGGTACGCACTTCAAAGACGTTTTTGAACTTTGGCTTTCCAGCACATTGGGATCCTAAGCTTAGAATTCCACGTGGACAAGTTGTCGCG
>JADMIO012796703.1_pt1 | contig 62241 bp, 52 predicted proteins | sample 8958161 | NCBI WGS metagenome assembly JADMIO01 (sample SAMN16585339, study PRJNA669376) | soil metagenome | isolation source: Crop rotation soil | place: USA: Cullars Rotation, Alabama | collected 2011 | reverse complement strand
CGCGACAACTTGTCCACGTGGAATTCTAAGCTTAGGATCCCAATGTGCTGGAAAGATCTCCAGGTCGGCGCTCACCACGCGCGCGAGTGGCCGTCCGCAGAGCTGCCGATGGAGTTCGCGACCGACCTCGTCGAGAACTACGGCACCAACAACCGGATCACCTCACTGCTCGAGGACGTGCGCGTCGTTGTAATCCCGGTGGTCAACGTGGACGGCTTCATCGCGTCGCGGAGCTTCGGCACCTCAGCCTCCGACGACAATCCGAACGCCACCCTTGCACAGTCTCTGGCGGGCACCGGCGCATACAGGCGCAAGAACTGCCGTCCGACTTCACCGGTGGATGCGCTGACCCCGTGCTCGGCGCGGACCTCTGGCGTCGACCTCAATCGCAACTACGGCGCCTATTGGGGCGGGCCGGGCTCCTCGGCCGATCCCACTTCGCAGAGCTACCGCGGCCCCAGCCCGTACTCGGAGCCGGAGGCTGAAGCCATTCATCAGTTCTCGGCGGGCATCCACCCCACTGTCCTGATCGCCAACCACACCTTCACCGACGACGGCAAATGGCTGCGCCAGCCGGGTTTCGATGGCGCCTTCTTTCCCCAGGACGAGATCGGCGCCACGACCCCCGACGAAGCCGCGATGAAGGATCTGGGGGACGCGATGGGAGCCGCGACAGGCTGGACGTCGGAGCGAAGCTACGAAACGCTCGGCGACATCACGGGCGCAACGGAGGACTGGAACTACCTCTCGCAGGGCTCATACGGCTACACGCCGGAGGCTCGAGGCCTCAACTTCCATGCGAACTACCAGAACTCCGTGATCGAGGAATACGTCGGCGACGCTCAGCACTCCGGTGACGGCGTTCGCGAGGCCTACCTCGCCGCGGGCGAGATCGCTGCCGACCGCGCTGATCACGCTGTGATCGAGGGCTCGGCCCCCGAGGACGCGACGCTCCGCCTCCACAAGGAGTTCGAAACGGCGCTCCACCCGAACCAGGGTCAGGACGCGCACATCGACGACGTGCTCGACTCGACGCTCGAAGTCCCGGACGACGGGGATTACGAGTGGGATGTGCTGCCCTCCGGGCGCCCGTTCCACCAGGGCGAGACCTGGACGATGAGCTGCGAGCTCCCGAGTGAGGATCCCGTCTCCCTGCAGGTCTTCGTCGCCCGAGGCGACAAGGCAACCGTCGATTGGGCCGCCGACTGTGCCGCCGACGGCGGACCCGGCCCCGTCAAGTGCAAGGGAGTCGTCGCAACCCTGATCGGGAGCCCGGGCAACGACCGCGGAGGCACGAAGCTGATCGGCACATCCGGCGTTGATGTGATCGCTGCTCGCAAGGGCAATGACGTCATCGAGGCGGGCGACGGCAAGGACATCGTGTGCGGCAGCGGCGGAGACGACGAGCTGAACGGTGGACCGGGCAAGGATGTCTTGCGCGGCGGGCCGGGCAAGGACCGCTGTCCCGGCGCCTCGGCGTCTGAAGTCAAGAGCTGCCGCCCCGGCTAGGCGGCGAGCTCCGACGCAAGCGCGTAGGCGACCTTCGCCGCCTCGGCGACCGTCTCGTAGTTCACGTTCTCGGCCGTATCGGACGGCAGGTGGTAGTTCGAGAGGTTGTGGTAGTCGTTGACCGAGCAGAGGTTGGCCATCCTGTAGCCGTGGCGCTGGGGGATGATCGCGTCCGTGGAAGCGCGTGCCCGGAAGCCCCGCTCGAGCTTCAGGCCGTCGCGCTCGGCCACCCGGGCGACCGTGTCGCGCAAGGCCGGGTCGTAGTCCTCCATCCAGGCGGGGCCTTCCCCTTCGAGCATCACGAGGCGCGGCGAGCCGACCGTATCCACGCAAAGGAACGAGGTCGTCTCACGGTCGAGCTCTGGGCCGTGGCGATCCATGAAGGCGCGAATTCCGTCCTGAAGCGTTTCCTCGGCACCCGCCGAGACCAGCCATACGCGGATGTCGCGCGGACTCTCGCGGAGCATTTCCGCGAGCGCGACGAGAACAGCGCACGCCGTCAGGTTGTCGTTGGCACCCGGGACCGTCTGCGAGCGCCACATATCCCCCACCGCGACCGCTGTCCCGAGGTTGAGGACGAGTGCCGCCTTGGCCAGCCCGCGTCGGCCCGTGATTGCGCCGAGCGCTCCCAGGATCGGGCCGGCGAAGGCGGGCATCCATTGCGGCGGCTGCGTCTTGATGTTCGGGATGACGTCCGGGAAGTGCTCGTGGAAGGTCCGAATTGCGGTCTGGTCGAAGAGGAAGCCGGTCTGAGCGGCGTCGTGATGGGCGAGGACGACGAGCGTGTGATCGGCGTCGGGATTCCCCGCCTTGGCCACTACGTTGACCGTGGTCTTCTCGCTTCGCATGGCGCGGCGAAAGATCCGCGGGCCGTTCAGGACCTCGTCGAACTGGCCGAGGCCCGCCTTGATCGAACCCAGCGCGCCCAGGAACCGGTGGCCCCTGAGCGTCAGAAGCGCGCTTGCGGCACCCAGCGCCGCGAGGGTGGTGACGGTCGGCGGAAACGTCCCCCAGCTTGGCTCGTCTTCGGTAACGACATCGTCGAGTCCGACCGCGCGGAAACGCTCCGCCAGCCACTCTGCGGCCTCGCGCTCTCCTGGCGAGCACGGGGGGCGATCGATCGCCGCGAGCGTGAAAACGACCTCGCGGAGCGTCTCTTCAGACGGATGCGGTGCCGTATTCGTGTCGGTCTGGGCCTTGGCCAAGGACCGCGCAGGCTATCCGGCCGGTGCAGCCACCCGAGCCTCTTCAGCGCCGATCTCGGTGTGCGCTTTCGAATCGCTGCCCCGGATCAGGGTAAGCGCGGCCACGACCCCGAGGAGCGCGATGCCCGCGCCCACCAGGAAGGCGTCCGAGTAGCCGTCGGTCAGCACCGCCGGGTCGGTCTCCGCCGTATCGATGACCGAGAACGCTACGGATGAGAGGATCGCGAGGCCCAGCGCTCCGCCAACCTGCTGCGAGGTGTTGATGAGCCCGCTGGCGAGGCCGGCTTCGCGGTCTTCGACGCCGCTCACAGCCGCGATCGTTGTGGGCACGAAGGAGAAGCCGAGGCCAACCGCGGCAAGCAGCGACGGCCCGAGGACGTCGCCCAGGAAGGTGCCGTCCACCGAAATCTGGCTGAACCACGCCAGTCCGGCAGCGACAAATGTCATGCCGAGGGCCATGATCGGCTTGAAGCCGACCTTCGTCACAAGCGCCGAAGCGAGCCCCGCCGAGAAGATGATCGCGAATGCGAGCGGCAGGTACGAGAGACCGGCCTTGATTGCCGAGAACCCAAGCACGTTCTGCATGTAGAGCGAGATGAAGAAGAACATGCTGAACAGGGACGCTCCGGTGAGCAGGCCGACGACGTTCGCCCCGGTGAGAGTCCGCAGGCGGAAGATTCGGAACGGCACCAGGGGCGCATCCGTCCGAAGCTCGATCGCAACGAAAGCTGCGAGCAGGGCGATCGCTCCGGCGAGCATGCCGAGCGTTTCACCCGAGCCCCAGCCGTTGTCGGGCGCCTCGACCAGCGCATAGACCAGCAGCGCTAGGCCCGCAGTAACGGTGACCGCGCCCGGGATGTCGAAGGTCCGGGTCGCGTCTGCGGAACGGCTCTCGAGGATCAGGCGGGGGGCCATGACCGCGGCGATGATTCCGATCGGAACGTTGACCCAGAGGACCCACTCCCAACCCGCGTACTCGGTGAGGACGCCGCCCAGGAGGACGCCCGCGGCGCCACCGGAGCCAGCGACCGCGCCCCAGACGCCCAGCGCCTTGTTGCGCTCGGAGCCGTCCTTGAAGGTCGTCGTGATGATCGAAAGGGCGGCGGGCGATAGCAGCGCGGCGCCCAAGCCCTGTACGGCCCGGGCGATGATCAACACGCCTTCGGACTCCGCGAAGCCGCCTGCGAGCGATGCCGCGGCAAACAACACCAGCCCGACGATGAAGATCAGCCGGCGACCGAGCAGGTCGGCCAAGCGACCGCCCAGGAGAAGAAATCCACCGAAGGTCAGAACGTACGCGTTGACGACCCAGGAAAGGTTGTCCTGGTCGAACTGGAGGTCCTGGCCAATGGTCGGGAGCGCGACGTTGACTATCGACGCGTCGAGAACGACGACGAACTGCGCCATGCAGAGCAGGGCCAGCGCCATCCATCGCTTGTCCATGTATTCGCGCTCGTCCGTCATGCGTTGCTCCTTCGCTTCTCTTGTGTCTATAATCGGAACTGGAGTTCCGGTTCCGAAACGTAGCACATACCGGAACCTGGGTTCCGTTTCCAAAGCTACCTCTTCATGAAGCCAACGCCCGACACTCTCCCCCGCACCCAGCGCGCCGACGCAAGGCGCAACCGCGAGGCTGTGTTGGAGGCCGCTCGCGAGGTGATGGGCAAGCAGGGCATCGAAGCGCAGATGGACGACATCGCGCGTGCCGCCGGCCTCGGCGTCGGCACCGTGTACCGGCACTTCCCGAACAAGGAGGATCTGATCGTCGCCCTCACCGAAGATCGGTTCGAGCGGCTGGCCGAACTTGCGCACGAGGCGCTCGCCGAGGACGACCCCGGGCCCGCCTTCGAGCGCTACCTCTACCGCGGCGGCGAACTCCAGGCGATCGACCGGGCGCTCTCCGAAGTGATGCGCGAGCGACCCGACGCGATGCAGGCCGCGGCGCAGAAAGTCGGGCTGCTCGAGTTGGCCCGCGAGGTCATGACCAGAGCGCAGGATGCCGGCCACATCCGCGCCGACGCCGAGGCCGAGGACATCCCCATGCTCATGTGCGGATTGGGCACCACGACCCCGGGGACGAGCGGCCCGTTCGTCAGCCAGACGTCATGGCGGCGCTTCCTCGCGATCGTTCTCGACGGCCTCCGGGCGCCGGGCACGTCCGAGATGCCCCCTCGCTAGCGCGTCAGCCCGGCGTCACTTGGCCGCGAAGCTCACGCCGTCGAGCGTGACACCTTCGCCGAAATACGTGCCCGCGCCCTCAGCGTCGGCGGTCGGCTCGACCCTGCCGTCCTTCTCGATCTGGAGGATCGCGACGCTCTCGTCACAGGATTCGCCAGTGCAATTGTTCTCCTGCCCGAAGGCGACGGCGATCTGAAGCCGCCCTGCCGGGCGGTACTTCTTCGGGAGGATGAAACTGGCCGGTCCGCCGCCGGAATTGATCTCGTCAAGCGCCCCCTGAAGGTGAACGACGCCGCTGTCGTCGATCGCGTAGGTCACCGGCTCATAACCGCCGCCGAGGTTCGTCCAGCCACGGAGACCCGAGATCGAATCGTATCCGCAGAAGACGCCGGTCTTACCCGATTCGCAAGGGTCGGTCTCGTTGAGTGGATTCAACTTGACCTTGACCAGATCGAGCTTGCTCGAAGCTCCGCGATCCGAGCGGTTGCCGGTCAGCGCAGCCGCGCTACCGCCCAGGGCGACGATCAAGGCGACGAACGCCAATGCGAAAGCAGGGCTGGGCTTCGGAATCTTCTTCATCAGTTGAGTTCTACCGGCTGAGCGCTTCGAGCGTGAGGATGATCGATCCGTAGGGCTCGCCGGTGGCGCGCTCCATGCCGATCTCGCAGGTGCGGTTCGTGGAGAGGTAGGCGTCGAAGGGACCGCGCTCGGCCAGCTCGGCGGCTTGGTCCGCGGTCGCGGACGCGGTCAACTCGGGACGAAGCATTCCTCGATCGCCTGCAAAGCCGCAGCAGCGCGCGGCGGCGGGAACGGCGACCTCGTCGGCCATCTCCGCCGCCACCGCCGAGAGCCGCGCTGCGAGCCCGAGGTGACGGGTCGCACAGGTGGGATGGATGGCGACGCGGCCGAGCTTGCGGTCGATTCCGAGGTTCGGCAGGAGGCGCTCTACCCATTCGACCGAGTCGAGGATCTCGAGCGCCGCATGGCGCTCCTGTACGTCCGCGGGCAGGACGGCGAGCGTCTCGGCGCCGAGCCCGAGCGTGCACGACGAGGCGTCGCTGACGATCGGCAGCTTGCCCTCCTCCGACCAGGCCCAGAGCTTTTCGAACGTCTGGCGCGCCATCCACGCGTGACCTTCGCGGTGCCCCTTTGACGACCACGGCACCCCGCAGCAGCTTCCGCCCACACCCGGTGGGATCCACACCGGCAGGCCTGCGCGCTCCGAGACGGCGACGGTCGCGTCGGCCAGGCTGGGCCCGGGGCCTGCCTTTTTCGAGGCGCCCATGATGCGGTTCGTGCAGGAGGGGAAGTAGACGGCGGCGGCGCCCTCTCGCTTGGTTGTGGCCGGAAGCGGCTGCGCGGGCTTGGGCAGGTCGCCGCCCCCGACCAGCTCGGCGATGGGGCCGGTGCGAAGGCCGGCGCGCGAAAGGTGCTCGACCCGGCCCCAGCTCTTCGCGGCGCGGAGCGCGGCCTTCTCCTCTCGAGCCGAGTGCTCGCCGGCGCGGAGCTCCTTGATGAACTTGCCGGTGTCAATCGCGAGCGGGCAGGCGAGCACGCAGGTGCTGTCGACGGCACAGGTCTCGATCCCGTCGTATTCGAACTCCTCGGCGAGCGCTCGAGCGACCGGTGAGCCGTCGGGCTGGCGCGCCATTTCGCGCCGCAAGACGATGCGCTGGCGAGGCGTCGTCGTCAGGTCCTGGCTGGGACAGGCCGGTTCGCAGAAGCCGCACTCGACGCAGGCATTGATGGTCTCCTCGACCTCGGGCGTGGTTTTCAGGTTCCGTAGGTGGATGCCGGCGTCATCGCTCATGACCACTCCCGGGCCGAGCACGCCGTCGGGGTCGGCAAGGCGCTTGACCCGCCACATGAGCTCGGTCGCCTGCTCGCCCCACTCACGCGCAATGTAGGGCGCCATGTTCACCCCGGTCCCGTGCTCCGCTTTGAGCGAACCGTCGTACTTCTCGCAGACGAGCTCGACCAGCTTCTCCATGAAGGCCTCGTAGCGGTCGAGGTCCTCCTGCTTTGCGAAGTCGGGCGTGAGCATGAAGTGGAGGTTCCCTGCGGAGGTGTGACCCGCGACGCCGGTGAGGAACCCGTGCTCTCCCAGGAGCTCCTGAAGGTCCTTCGCCGCTTCGGCAATCCGCGCTGGCGGGACGCACACGTCCTCGACGATCAGCGCGGTCCCGGGAACGCGAAGCCGCCCGATCAGGCCGTGCAATCCCTCACGCACGCGCCAGCTGACGCCGATCTTCTCGTGCTCGCGGGTGAACTCGCCAGGCCGGATCAGGCTCCCCTCCCCCACCACCTCGATCGCGGCGCGCTCGGGCTCGTCGAGGTCCGAGATTTCGTCCGCTCCGAACTCGACGAGCAGCACTGCCGACTCGGGCGGCAGCTCGAGCCAGTCCTGCGGGGCACCCGGGATGTTCATCGCCGCGACCATCAGCGCCGGCGCGACCATCAGCTCAACCGCCGACGCGCCGAGCTCGACGAGCTTCGGGACCGGCTCGCAGGCCTCGGCGATGCCGGCGAAGTGAAGCCACGCGGTGGAGGTGTGCGCGGGCACCGGCAGCGTCTCGAAGGTCGCGTCGCAGATCAACCCGAGCGTTCCCTCCGAGCCGACGATGAGGCGGCGGAAGATCTCGACGGGCTCGTCGGCGTCCAGGAACGCACACAGGCGGTAGCCGGTGGTGTTCTTGATCTCGAACTTGCGTCGGACGCGCTCGGTGAGCTTCGTGTCGGCGCGGATCTCATCGCGAAGCTCGGCGAGCCCGGCGGCGAGCTCAGGCTCCTCGGCCTCAAAGAGAGCGGCTGCATCGGGCGCGGAGGTGTCGACGACCGTCCCGCTCGCGGTCATGAAGGTCATGTCGGTAACCGTCTGGTACGAGTCGAACCGGACACCGCAGCGCATCCCGCCCGAGTTGTTGGCGACGACGCCGCCGACGGTCGCGATGTCCGTCGAGGCGGGGTCGGGGCCAAGCTTGCGATGGTGGCGGCTCAGGACGCGGTTGGCGTGGCCGAGGACGGTGCCCGGCCGGATCTTTACCCGGGAAGCTTCGTCGTCCATGATCTCGACCCCGCGCCAGTGGCGCCGGACGTCGACGAGAATGCCCGCGCCCTGGCCCTGGCCGTTCAGGCTCGTGCCGCCTGAGCGGAAGGTGACCGGGATGTCATGCTCGCGGCCGTAGGCGATGACGCGCGCAACTCCCGCGGCGTCGCGCGGTTGGACGACCACCTTTGGAATCAGGCGATAGGGACTCGCGTCGGAGGCATAGCGGACGAGGTCGGTCGCTCGGCCGAGGACTGCGCTCTCGCCAACCAGGCGAGCGAGATCGGTGCGGAGCGGCTCGGGGGTTCCTTCGGCGACCCAGTCAGGTGCTCGGTCGGGCGCGGCGGTGGTCACGGGTCAGACCTAGAACAGCCACATGCCCGGCGCGACGCCCACCTCGACCAACTCGGGCTTTGGCGAGGCGATGGCGGTCCGGAGGGCTTCGGTCAAGGCGTCCGCGTCTTCGACCTTGGTGGAGTTGACTCCGTAGCCCGAGGCGATGGCGGCTGTATCGAGCGCGGGCAGATCGAGGCCGGGAGCGTTCTCGACCTGCTCGACCATCGCGAACCACTTGAGGATCGCGTACTCGGCGTTGCGAAGGACGAGGAAGGTGACCGGGACGTCGTAGGCGACGGCGGTCCAGAAAGCGGTGACCGCGTACTGGACCGAGCCCTCGCCGATCACGCAGACGACGGGGCGATCCGGCTGGGCGAGCTGCACTCCCACCGCGGCCGCGAGTCCGAAGCCGAGGCCTCCGCCCGCGCCGAAGTAGTACGAGCCGGGGCGCGACAGACGAAGCTGGTTGCGAAGCGCGAGCGTCGCCGATGGCGCCTCGAGGATGATGATGCCGTCGTCCGGGAAGGCCTGGCGCAGCGCGTGCATGGCAGCGGTGCCGGTGATCGGGCTCTGCTCCTCACCGGGGATGGGGTCGGGGAGGGGCTCACCGTTGTCGCGCTCGACCTCGTCGACGCGAGCGAGGAGCTGCACGAGCCCCTGCTTGACGTCACCGACAATGGCGCTCCCCATCGGTGCGCGCGCAGCCTCCTCGGGATCCGAGGTGATCTGAATCAGCCTGGCGCCCTCGGGAAGGAACTCACCGGGCAGGTAGGGGTAATAGGGGAAGACAGATGCGCCGACGACAATGATGAGGTCGAAGTCCTTGAGCGTGTCGGCGACCGGCGCAATGCCGGGCGGCAGGGTGCCGCGGAAGTTGGGGTGCCCCTCCGGAAAGCCGAGACGCCCGCCGCCGGTCGCCGGGATGGCGAAGACGGGGAGGCTCTGCTTCTCGGCGAACTCGACGGCGAGGTCCCAGGCGCCTGACGCGTCAATGTCGGGCCCCGCGATCATCACGGGCCTGGACGCGTCGGCGAGTGTGCCCGCGAGCGCGCCGATCGCATCGGGATCGGGCGCCGGCGCTCCGGCGACGTGGCGTTTCATGATCAGGTCGGTCGACGCCGGGTCGGCCTCGGCCTCCCAGTCGTCCATCGGAATGGATACGAACGCAGGCCCCTTGGGCGCCGAGCCCGCCGTGTGGATGCCGCGGGCGAGCGCGTGCGGCACATCGGCGGCGCGCGCCGGCTCGAAACTCCACTTGACGAGCGGGTGCGGCATCCGGGTCGCGTCGCGGTTGGTCAGGTTGGCCTGGATGCCGACGTGTGGGCGCACCTGCTGACCGGCGGTGACGAGGACCGGCGCGTGGTTCGCCTGCGCGTTGAAGATGCCCCCCATCGCGTTGCCGACGCCAGGCGCCGTGTGGAGGTTCGCGTGGCCGACCGTGCCCGACGCCTGCGCGTAGCCGTCGGCCATGCCCATCACGACGAGTTCCTGCAGGCCGAGCACGTAGCGGAAGTCCGACGGGAAGTCCTTGAGCATCGGCAACTCGGTCGAACCGGGATTACCGAACATCGTCGTCATCCCGTGCTTGCGGAACAACTCGTATGAGGCGTCGCGAACGCTCGTCACGCGCCGGACACTATCGGCGGGGTGTCAGGGCGCGTTGCGTGCCGAGATCGCCCAGGTGGATGCGGGCGCCACCACGGTGCCGTCCGGCTGGACGAAGTCGCTCAGCGCTTTGCGGAGGTCAGCGGTGATCTTTGGGCGGATCTCCTCGATTCGGCTGCCCCACATCCTCAGGACCTCGGCCGCCGGCCCAAGGTCCATGTTGAACTCGACCGCCTGCTCGAGGTCGCCGCCGATCCGGTAGGGAAGGTCCTGGCGGGCGAGCCTTATGTCCTCAAACCCGGCGTGCAGGAGAACGTCGGTCACCGTGTCGGCGTTCGCCATCGAGAACGGTCCCGGGCCGCATCGCGGCGCCTCCGACTCCTCGGGTTCTTCGAGGTACTCGGCGACCACCAATTCGGCGCGGTGCATCATGTCGTTGTCGAGCTTGCGGCGCCACACGACCATGTTGAGGACGCCGCTCGGCGACAGGGCTTGACGGACGTTTCGGAGCGCTACGACCGGATTGGCGAAGAACATCGTGCCCATCCGTGAGAAGGCGTAGTCGAACTTCTGATCGAAGGCTTCGGTCTCCACGTCCTGCGTCGCGAAGGTCACGTTCCCCGCGCCCCGCTCGCCCGCCTCCTCGATCGCCGTCGCAATCATGCGCTCGGCCACATCGACGCCGTGCGCACTCCCATCTCCGCCGACCAGCTCGGCTAGGCGCGTGGTCGTGTCGCCGAGCCCGCAGCCGATGTCGAGGACTCGATCGCCCGTGGCGGGAGGGGTCCGCCGGATCGCGCTCTCGCTGTGTTCTCGAAGGCCGTCCGCCACCAGGGCGCGGTATTTGATCCAGACCTCGAACAGAGGCCCGTTCCAGGCCTCGGTCGCCTCAGTGTTGTCTTCGACCTCGCGGATCCCCGATTCCACATGCAGAGTGTAAGCGCCCAGCGCATAGATTGCCTGCGTGGCCGAGACCCTTTCCCCCGCCGAGGCAGCCGCCCGCCTCGAACCCTCCGACACGCTCGGCATCCCGCTCGCGACGGGGCAGCCGCCGGAGTTCATGGCGGCACTCGGCGAGCGCGACGATTGGGAAGACCTCAAGGTCTATGGCGCCCTCCTCGGCGTAGGGACCGAGCTCTTCAGCCACAAGCACGTCCACTACCTCTCCGGCTTTTTCGGCCCCTTCGAACGCGCGCTCCGCGACCAAGGCGCGAACATCTCGTTCGCGGCTGCCGACTTTCGCCGCTTCGCGCCGCTTTTGGAGGAACAAAGTCCCCGCGTCATGGCAACGGCGGCGGCTCCTCCCGGCTCGGACGGGTGGTGTTCCCTCTCGCTCCACGCCGGCGGGACCTCCGCCGAGCTCATCCGCGCTGCCGCGGACCCCGACCGCCTGCTTGTGGTGGAGGTATCCGAGAACTATCCGCGCACGTTCGGCGTCCCTCCCGAACACCACCATGGGTTGAAGGTCGACGAGATCGACATCCTCATCGAGGGCGACGGTTCGCCCCTCCCCCTCCCTGACGTCGAACCGACCGAGGCGGATCTCGAGATAGCCAAGCACGCCGCCGCGTTCGTCCCAGACGGAGCAACCCTCCAGACCGGCATCGGCACGATCCCATCTGCGATCGCGGCTCGGCTTGCCGATGGCGAAAAGGGCGACTTCGGCGTCCACTCGGAGATGTTCACCAACGGGCTCATGACCCTCCACGAAGCAGGGAAGGTTTCGAACGCCCACAAGGGTTGTTACGACGGCGTATCGGTCGCGACCTTTGCCGCCGGCTCCGAAGAGCTCTACCGCTGGCTTCACGACAACCGCGACGTCGCCTTCCTCCCGGTCGAGCTGGTCAACTCCGCCGAGGCGATCGCGCGCAACGAGAAGATGATCACGATCAACGGCGCCCTCGCAATCGACGTTCACGGCCAGGTCATCGCCGACACCATCAACGGCACCCAGTTCTCGGGCATCGGCGGCCATGAGGACTTCATCGCCGGGCCGGCGCTCGAGGTCAGCGACCGCTCGCTCCTTTGCCTCCCGGCCACGCACACGACGAAGGACGGTGACCTCCGCTCGCGCATCGTGCCCTGGTTCGAGGCGGGCGCCGTGATCACCACGCCGCGCCACCAGGTTGACGTCGTCGTGACCGAGTACGGCGCCGCCGAGCTCCAGGGAAAGACGGTTCATCAGCGGGCAGAAGCCCTCGCGGCGATCGCCCACCCCGACTTCCGCGACGAGCTGATCGAAGCGGGCGAACGTGCCACCGGCGGCCGCGCGCCGCACGCTTGATGTCTCCGCCGAGCAAATAGGGTTCGTGCCGTGAATCCGCTCGACGCGCTCCTGAGCCCGGTTTCGCGTGCCGGCGCGGCCGCGCAGAATGCGCTGGAGGTCGCCCGCTTCGGCGGCCTCGAGACCGGCGAGGAGGCCTCGCCGTATGAGGTCGTCGCGACGCGCCCGAACTACCGCCTCCGCCGCTACTTCCCGCCGGAGAAGAAGAGCGAAGAGCGCGGCTCGCCGGTGATCCTGGTGCCGCCGATGATGCTCGCGGCTGAGGTCTACGACGTCTCGCCGTCCGCCACCGGGGTGGGAACCCTTCATTCTCAGGGCGTGGACCCCTGGGTCGTCGACTTCGGCGCACCCGAGCACGAGGAGGGCGGGCTCGAGCGAAACCTCACGGACCACGTGCTCGCGGTCTCCGACGCGGTGGATCTGGTCCGGAAGGCGACGGGCAAGGACCCGCACCTCGGCGGCTACAGCCAGGGCGGGATGTTCTGCTACCAGGCCGCCGCGCTCCGCCGCGGCGAGGGGCTCGCGAGCCTGATCACCTTCGGCAGCCCGGTCGACACGGCCGCGGCAATGCCGCTGGGCATCCCAGAGGATGTCGCCACCCGGATCGCGGACATCCTGGCCGTGAGCCCGCTCGCTCGTACAGCCGTGCCGGCCTGGATGTCGCGGATGGGCTTTCGCATGCTCGACCCGGTCAAGGCCGCGCGCCAGCAGCTCGACTTCGTTCGCCAGCTCCACGACCGCGAGGCGCTCCTCCCGCGCGAGCGCCAGCGCCAGTTCCTTCAGGCCAACGGCTGGGTCGCCTGGCCCGGTCCCGCGCTCGCGGAGTTCCTCAAGCAGTTCGTCGCTCACAACCGCATGCTCGAAGGCGGCTTCGTAATCGACGAGCGCCTGGTCACGCTCGCCGACATCAAGTGCCCGATTCTGACCGTCGTCGGCGAGGTCGACGAGATCGCGCCGGCCGCCGCGGTTCGGGCGATCGTCCGCGCGGCCCCGCGCGCCGAGGTTTACGAGCTCACCCTTCGCGCCGGACACTTCGGCCTGGTAGTCGGCTCGACCTCGACCACGACGACGTGGCCGTCGGTCGCCGGCTGGACGCGCTGGCGCGACGCCGGAGCCGAGCTGCCCGACACGATCAAGAAGGCGGAGATGGCCGCCGAGCTCGCCGAGAGCCCGGGCGCGACCGCCCGCGCCGGCTACGGCCTCAACCTCGCGGGCGGCGTGGCCTCGAACCTCGCACGCTCTGGATTCGCGGGCATCTCCCGCACAGTTACGAGCCTCCGCGCGCTCGGCGAGGAGGCGTTTTCCGAGCTGCCGCGCCTGATCCGACTCGACCAGGTGCGCCCGCGCACCCGCATCTCGCTCGGAAAAATTCTCGACGAGCAGGCCGACGATCATCCCGAGCAGGTGTTCTTCCTATTCGAAGATCGCGCGCACACCCACGCTGCCGCGAAGCACCGGATCGATTCCATCGTCCGTGGGCTCATCTCAGTCGGGATCCATCAGGGCGAACACGTCGGCGTACTCATGGAGCCCCGCCCGACTGCGCTGACCGTCGTCGCGGCGCTGAACCGGCTGGGCGCCGTTGCGGTCCTGCTTCGTCCTGACGGCGCAGTTGAGCGCGAAGCCGAGCTCGGCGAAATCGCGCGCGTCGTCTCCGACCCCGAGCACATGGCGGTGGCAGCCGATGCCGGCGTCCAGGTGCTGGTTCTCGGCGGCGGCGGCGGGCCTCGCGACCTGGGCTCCGGAGTGGTCGACATGGAGCAGATCAACCCGGACGAGGTGAAGCTGCCGGGCTGGTACAAGCCGAACCCCGGCAGGGCGCGTGACCTCGCGTTCATCCTCTTCACCGGATCGGGCGACCGCACGCGCCCGAACCGGATCACCAACCGCCGCTGGATCCTCTCCGCATTCGGCACCGCGGCATCGGCATCGCTCTCAGAGGCGGACACCGTCTATTCGGTCACGCCCGTGTACCACCCGTCAGGCCTCATGGTGAGCTTCGGCGGGGCGATCGCGGGCGGTGCCCGGATCGCGATGGCGCGCGATTTCGATCCAGCGACCTTCTGGGACGAGGTCCGCCGTTACGGCGTCACGGTTGGCACCTATACGTGGACGATGCTTCGCGATCTCGTCGAGGCCGATCCCAACCCGAACGAGCGCCATCACCCGGTCCGTCTCTTTATGGGCTCCGGGATGCCGAAGGGCCTCTGGACCCGCGTGATCGAGCGCTTCGGGCCCGCGCGAGTCGTCGAGTTCTACGCCTCCACGCAGGGCGAGGTCGTCCTCGCCAACGTGTCCGGGCAGAAGGTGGGCGCAATGGGCCGTCCGCTTCCGGGCTCCGCCCGCGTCCGCATCGCCGCGCTGGATCTCGAGGCTGGAAAGCTTTTGACGACCGACGACGGGTTCGCCCGCGAGTGCGACGTGAACGAGATCGGGGTCCTCGTCTCCGAGGTCGACCCCGACGTGAATCCCACCGCCGAGACGCCGCTGCGCGGAGTGTTCAGGCCGGATGACGCGTGGGTCGCGACGGGCGACCTCTTCCGCAAGGACTCAGACGGCGACTTCTGGCTGCTCGATTCGATCACGACCCTGATCCGGACGGACGACGGCCCATTCGCCCCCACTCCGGTCCGAGATGCGCTTTGGTCTATTCCCGCGGTCGATCTTGCGGTCTGCTTCGGAGTTCCCGACCCCGACGGCGCCAACGCGCTGGTTGTCGGCGCGGTGACGCTTCGCAAGGGAGAGAAGCTCACCCTCGCCGCTCTCGATGACGCGCTGGCGGTCCTCCCGGAGAAGGCGCGCCCCCACTTCGTCCGCGTGGTCCCGGAGATCCCCGTGACGACGTGGCACCGCCCCAACACCACGCCCCTGCGAGCCCTCGGCGTCCCCGACGGAAAGAAGGGCGTTGCCTACCGCCTCGAGTCGAGCGGGGGCTACAAGAAACTCACCAAGCCCAAACCGAAGCCCAAGCCCAAGGAGAAAGCCAGTGCCTGAAACCGTCAACCTCGACATCGCCGACGGCGTGGCGACGGTCGAGCTCAACCGCCCCGACGCCCTCAACGCCTGGAACTACCAGCTTGGCGAGGACCTGCGCGAGACCCTCGAGAGCGTCTCGGCCGACGACGCGATCCGATGCGTCCTCATGACCGGCTCCGGCCGCGCGTTCTCCTCGGGCGCCGACTTGGCTGAGACCCGCGACGGCGCTTCCTCCGATTCGGTGGACGAAGACGGGAATTTTGACCTGTCCAAGCGTCTGCGCGAGCGCTACCACCCGATCATCCATGCGGTTCGCGACATGCCGAAGCCAGTGATCTCGGCAGTCAACGGGCCTGCCGCGGGAATCGGCTGCTCGCTCGCGCTCTCTGCCGACCTCGTCATCGCCGCGCACTCGGCGTTCTTCCTGCTCGCGTTCGTCAACATCGGCCTCGTGCCGGACGGCGGCTCGACAGCGTTCGTGCCTGCCAGGATCGGCCTCGCGCGCGCTGCGGAGATGATGATGCTGGGCGAGCGGGTGGGCGCCGACAAGGCGCTCGACTGGGGCCTTGTCAACAAGGTCGTCCCGGACGAGTCACTCGGCAGCGAGTCGCGAGCGCTTGCGGCCCGCCTGGCGAAGGGTCCGACCCGCTCGTATGCGGGCTCCAAGGCCCTGCTCAATCGCCGCGTCTACGCCGACCTCGACGGTCAGCTTCAGGCCGAGGCCGACGGACAGCGCGACATGGGCCGCTCGCAGGACTTCATCGAAGGCGTCATGGCCTTCGCCGAGAAGCGCCAGCCGGAGTTCAAGGGCCACTGAGCTCCCCAGGGAACGGCTCCGCACAACGCGACGCCTGGGCGTGGCAGGTACTCAGGCCGGTACTCGACGGCCACCCGTATCTCCCGTGGACCGAGGGCGCGATGCGGCCTGCCGCGCTTGTCGCGATCCTGAACGAGATCGTCTTTGCGGACCGCGAGCGAATCGTCGAGCTCGGATCCGGCGCCTCGACGATCGTGATCGGCCGGCTCCTCGCCGAACGCAGCGGCAAGCTCACCGCCGTTGAGCACGATCCCGACTGGGCGCGACTCGTCCGTGCCCAGATCGCCCGCGAGCGCCTCGACAACGTCGTGGAGGTGATCGTCTCAGAGCTCGAGCCCCACCCGGCGAGCTGGTCAGGCGCGCCCTGGTACTCGCGTGAGTCCGTCGCACAGCTGCCCGGAGCGATCAGCCTGCTCGTGATCGACGGACCGCCTGGATACGGCGAGGGCATGTCGCACAGCCGCTACCCGGCGATGCCCGCTCTCGCCGACCGTATGGACCAAGACGCTTTGGTGATCCTCGACGACGCCGATCGCGAGCCGGAGCGCGAAATCGTTTCGCGCTGGTCCGAGGAGACAACTGGCTGGTCATTCGGCATCGACGCAGTCAGCGGAGTAGCGGTCGGCCGCCGCTCGAACTAGCCCTCCTTCTTCTCCTGACCCGGGGGCGCTTTTGGCTCCTTTGGCGGCTTCCCACTATCGCTCGGAGGCCCTTCGCCGGCGGCCGCGTACGCCTCGTCGAGCTTTGCCTGCACGGTTTCAGTCTGGTTGTTGAACGTAAGTCGCTTCTCGAGGTAGGGGATCGCGTCCTCCGGCCGGCCGGCCTGGACGAGCGCATCGCCGAGGTTGTAAAGCGCGTAGGCGTAGTTGATGTCCGATGAGTTCTCGGGATAGGAGTCGACCGCCTGCTGAAGGAGTGGAATTGCGCTCTCGGGATCGCCGCCGTCAAGCAAGGTCTTACCTTCATCATTGAGGGCGAGCGGATCGGTCGCCACCGGCGCTGAAGTCGGTTCGGCGTCGGCCGTCTCGCCGGACCCGCTCTGGCCCGAGCCTTTGTCCCGGCTCGGCTTCTCCGGTTTCGACTCGGTCGAAGCGGTCGTCGCTCGCCCGTTCGGCGCGCCATCATCCCCGCCGCCGATCGCCTGAGCGATCGCGAAACCTGCGACCACAGCGAGGAGGGCGAGCCCCGCGATTGCGGCGCCGCGGTGGGAGCGGCGGTCGGCCTGGATCGTGAATGCACGCTGCGTGGGCTCCTCCGTCAAGCCGTCAGCCTGAGTAGCGGGCGGTGACGAAGGGCTTTCGTCGAGCTCGCGGAGCGCGACGGACGCGGAAGCCGGCCGATCGCGCGCGTCCTTGGAGGTGAGGCGTTTGATCAGGGCGTGCACCTCGGGCGACGCGTCGTAGCCAATCGCCTCGCTCAGGACGACGCCGGCCGCGTATAGGTCCGAGCGTTCGTCGGCGGGCCTTCCTTCCCAGAGCTCCGGGGCCATGAATTGGGCGGTGCCGGGGATCTGGCCCGTCTGCGTGAGAGAAGTTGCATCCTCCGGGCGGGCGACTCCGAAGTCCGTGAGGCACGCCGCCCCACCCCGGTCGAACAGGACGTTGCCGGGCTTGATGTCGCGGTGGACGATCCCGGCGCCGTGGATCACCTCGAGCGCCGTCAAGAGGTCGCGGGCAAGCCGTTCGGGATCGGAGGGCTCGCCGGTCTGCATGCGATCCCAGAGGGACCCGCCCGGCATGTAGGCCATCACGATGTATGGGCGCTCGCCGCCCGCATCGAAGTCGTAGACGGACACGAGGTTCGGATGGCTGAGCCCGGCGGCCATCCGGGCTTCGCGGGTGAAGCGCACAAGCCAGGTCTCGTCCGACGCCAGTCCTTCCGAGAGGATCTTGATCGCGACCGGGCGCTCAAGGACGGAATCGTCGCCAAGCCAGACGGTGGCCGCTCCGCCGGTCCCCAGCCGGCTCTGCAGCACATAGCGCCCGCCTCCGAGACGGGCGCCCTCCTCGATCGTGCCGATCATCGTGAGAGAACGCTTTCGAGGTCGTCGGCGATTGCCATCGCCGACTCGTATACCGCGACCGCGCCCGCTTCACTCAATTCCGCGTCCGAGAATCCTCCCGTGAGCACGCCGATCGCCTCGACGCCCGCACGGCTGGCCGCCTTCACGTCCCAGACCGTGTCGCCGACCATGATCGCGTCCCGCGTCTCGGCCTTCTCGAGCGCGGCCTCGACCAGATCGGGGTTCGGCTTGGTGCTGTCGACGTCGTCGGAGGTTGTCCACGCGGTTCGTTCCTTAGCCTCCAGCATCTCGATGTAGCGCTCGACCTCATCCGAGCTCGCCGATGAGGCCAAGACGACGGGAACCCCGCGTTCGGTGAGCCCTCCGATCAGCTCGCGCGCGCCCTCGATCACGCGCACCTCGTCGATCAGCTCTCCGTAGAGCTCCGACTCCGAGTCACGGATGTCATCCCCCTTCTCGTCCTCGACCTCGTCGCCCGCCAGCTTCGCGACGAGCTGATCGCCGCCCATGCCGATGTGCCGGTGGATCCGCCACACGGGGACGTGAACGCCGTGGCGTGCGAACGCCCGGTCCCAGGCAATCGCGTGCTGGTAGTTCGTATCGACGAGGGTCCCGTCGATGTCGAGGATGACTGCTTCGGCCATGCCTACGAGGCTATGAACTAGCCCTCTCCACGCACGGCGGGGAGCACCTTGTCTCCGTACGTGCGGATTGCCTCATGCGGATCCTCGCCGGTGATGTTCATCAAGACGACGATCGTCGCGCCCATGTCCTCGATCTCGCGGATGCGCGAGATGTGCTCGTCGACGTCGGAGGTGAGGATGAACGACTGGCGGAACTCGTCGTCGGAGATCTCGCGCTCGGCGCGTTCGTACATCTCCTGCGGGTCGTGGATGTCATCCGTGTAGTAGGCATCCACCCCCGTCGACTTCCACTTCCGCGCGCTCTCGAACGCCGTTTCTTCGTCCTCGTGCCAGCTGAACCCCGTGTGGAGGAGAATCTCACCAGGCTTCTTGCCCTCGTCATCGCAAGCTGCGCGATATGCCTCGATCAGCTCGGGCGCCTGGTCCGGATCGGCGAGCGTCCAGAGGCCGTCGCCCCACTTCGCGGCGACCCTCGCCGCCTCGGGCCCGAATGCCGAGACCCAGATCGGCGGCCGGCGCTCGCCTCGCGTGTGGAGAAAGGCACCGCGCGTCGTGAAGTGCTCGCCTGCGAAATCGAGCCGCTCGCCGTCATAGAGGCGAGAGATGATCTCGAGCGCCTCTGCCATGCGCTCGACCTGCACCGCCGGCTCAGGCCAGTCCGCGCCGGTCGGCGTCTCGTTGAGCGCCTCCCCCGATCCGATCCCCAGAAAGGCCCTGCCTGGGAACATCTCCTCGAGCGTCGCGAAGGCCTGGGCGACGACGACCGGGTTGTATCGGTACATCGGCGCCGTGACGCCGGTGCCGAGCGCAACCTTCTCGGTCGCTTGGCCGGCCGCCCCAAGCCAGGTCCACGCCTGACAGGACTCCCCCGGCTCCCACCAGGGCTGGAGGTGATCGGAGGCGGAGATTCCCTCGAAGCCTGCCTTCTCCGCCTCGATCGCCTGGGCGGTCAGCTCCGAGGGCGGGAAGCCCTCGGTAGCCGCGCCGTAGAAGTAGCGCGTACCCGCCACGGGATCAGCCGGAGTTGTCGCTACCGGACGAGAGCGCCGCGACGAGTTCTCCGACTTCGTCCTCCTCCACGTTCTTCGCGATGTCGGCCTGGCTGACGATGCCGACGAGCTCATGGCCGTCGATCACCGGCAGACGACGGACCTGCTTATCGGACATCGTCCGGATCGCATCGGAGATCGAGTCGTCGGCGCCGATCGTGACCGGCTTGCCGTCGCCGAGCTCGCCGACCTTGACCTCGGACGGGTCGCGGCCCTCCGCGATGACATTGATGACGATGTCCCGGTCGGAGACGACGCCCTTCAGGCGGTCATCCTCACCGCAGATCGGCATCGCGCCCACGCCGAGCTCCTTGAGCTTCTTCGCGGCGTCCGCAGCCGATTCGTTCTCGCCGACGCACTGGCAGTCCGAGCTCATGATGTCTCGCGCCGTCTTTGCCATCTCATCCTCCTTCAGGTGGATTTGCACTTGAGATCGCGCTACCCACCGCTGGTGGCGAGAAACGGTCCGTCGAGACGCCGAAAGTCCGCGGCGTAGCATCGCCCGACATGAACGGACCCGCCGAACCGGAGAGGACGCCCGACGGCCACTACGTCGTCATTGACGGGCGTAAATGGAGGGCGACGGATCCATCCCTGCCGGAGGAGAAGCGCAAGGAGCTTGTGTCCGAATTGATGTCGGCTCGGCGCGCCGTCGGTGCCGCCAAGCGGGCGCAGGACACGCAAGCGGAGGCGGCGGCCCGGAGGCGTGTCCACGCCGCAAAGGTCGCCCTGGGCGAGCGCGGCGAGCCCTGGTGGGAGCGAGAGGAGGCCTAGCTCGTGCCGCCTGCCGGAGACACGGCTTCCTGTGCTGCCTTGGCCTCTGGGGTCTCGGTCGTCGCGAAGGACGTTTCCTCCATGTCGGACGGCTTGACCGTGATGTCCGGCTCGCCCGCCTGAGACTTACGCCAAAACGCGACGGCTCCAGCGGCTGCACCTGCCGCGCCAACCGCGGCGACGGCCTTCCCGCGCGTGGTCTCGAGGCCGGATGGCGTGCTCTTCGTGGTGGCGACGGCGCGGTCTCGCGCGGTCTTGGCGCCCTCGGTCACGACCTCGCCCGCAGCTTGTGCGGCATTGCCGACCGCTTTGCCGGCATCAGCGGCGACGGATCCGGCCGCCTTGACGCGATCCGTGACGGTTTTAGGCTTCGAGCGTTTCAGGCTTGGCATGTGTTTTTTCGCCTTTCGATTCGTAATTGGTGGCTTGTTCCGCGCTACCCAGGGCATGCTCGGCCTAACCGAGGTCGCGGTTCGGCTCGAGGGATAGCCCGATACGCCTGATGCGCCTGCGAAAATGCCGCCATGGATGCGAAGGGCAGGGGCCGGATGCGGATATTGGCGCTTGCCGCCGCACTGGCCGGCACCTGCGCGCTGGCGCTGCCGGCCCATGGGGCCAAGGGTGAAGTCGAGCCGGCGCTGATCCCAACGATCGCCTCCCGGGGCGCAAACGAGACCAGGGCGACGATCCCGATCACCCAGAGCCGCGGCGCCCAGCCGTATGTCGTCCTCTCGGAGCGCGTAATGGCGGGCGGGGGACTGCGCCGGGGCGACGTCCTCCGGGCGACTGCCGAGGTGCAGCTCTCGACGACGTGCGCGACGGCCGAGGAGCGCTGCATCGGGAGTCAATACAACTTCAGCCCGCGCATGGACGGCCAGGTCGTCCTGGGCTCGAGTCCCACCGCGACCGGTGGAGCGAGCGCCGACCCGATCTCGAAGAAGAAGACCCGGCGCTGCAATCAGAAACGCCCGAACCGGAATCACCATTGCGTGCTCGTCTTCTCGGACGCGGTCAAGCGCGTTCGCAACCTGGGCTCGCTTCCATGTCCACCCGACGGCTGTTACCTCAACCTGGTGGCGTCCGCCGACCATGACCGGGCCGGTCCCGGCGACGTCGTCGTCGTCGGCGCGGATCGCCCCGATGGCTCGGTCGATGGCGACAAGGGCCGGATCGACGGTCTCCTGGAGCGCGGCAGGATCCCGCCGCCTCGGCTGAAGAACGGCGGCGCGAAGATGCGCGACTCGGTCCCGATCGCTCCCAGCGGCGACGATGGACGGAAGGTCGTCCGCTCGCTGCGAATCGACGACCTGAGGAAAGGCGATGCGATCAGGGTCAGCGCAGAGCAGCGCATCGGCATCTCAGGCCTGCCCTACAACGTCTTCATCGGGACCCGGATGATCATCGCGACCTCGCCGAACGAAACGCACACGGACGGATTCGTCGCCAAGGTCTTTTCGAGCGGCGGGGAGATCAGCGAGCAGAACGGATTCAACTGCACGCAGGGCAACAGCACCTACCGGAATCCGTGCAACACGCCGAAGGCGGCGACGGCGTACGTCAAGCGCAAGATGCCGCAGCGAAACGGCGAGCCCAAGCCGGTGTTCGTGAACATCGTCATGGCCGGTCTGCCGAAGCTGGCGACCGCGCACTCGAACGACAAGATGAGCGTCGGCGACGGGGTGATCCGGACCGAGCGCTACCGCGTGCCTTAATGGCTCGCTAGCCGAGGATCGGCGCGATCAGCGCCCGCGCGGTCTCAGCGGCTGCCTCCGGATCATCAAGCTCCAAGGAGCTTTCGGGCATGAGGAGAAACGAGAACCCGAGTCGAACCAGAAGCTCCGCGGCCTGGGTTGCATCGACGCTCTCGACCAGATCGCCTCGAGCCTGTGCATCGCGGAGACGGCCGGCCACGAATTCCCGCCCCATGACCAGGATCGCGCCGTTGTCCGCATTGAGAGCAGCAAGTGCCGCCTCGGGCTCGTGGCGGGCGAAGCGATCGAGCAATGGGTGCGAGCGGATCAGACCGAGGCTCGCGACGAAGCCGCGCGCGATGCCCTCCGCGACGGGCAGCGAGGGATCGACCGCGCGATCCAGCGCGGCCAGGCACCGACGCGACTCACGCGCCGCAAGCGCGTCGATGAGGCCCTCCCGGTCGCCGAAGCGGCGATAGACCGTCATCCGCCCCACTCCAGCCCGGGATGCCGCTGCGTCCATCGTCAGGTGCCTGAGGCCGGAGGCCGCAACCAGATCCAAGGCAGCGTCGAGAATCCGCTCGGACGCGGGGTCGTCCGCAGGCTCGGGCGATGCGAGTGCGCGCTCGAGCAGCGTCCCGGCGTTCACGCGGGCACTCCGGCGGTCTCGGTGCCAGCCCGCTCGAACTTCGACCCTTTGCCGGACGCCACCTCGCCGCGCGCGATCGCGTCCGCGCGCCAGCGCAGGTAGCTCGGCCCGAAGTTGCGAAGCGACGCAGGCAGGACAGGTCCGGAGGCGCGTGAGGCGGCAGCCACAGCGCGCAGCTCGAGCTGCTGAGCGTCGGACCACTCGAGCCCGAGCTTCGAGCGCAAGGTCGCCGGCATCAGGCCGACCGTACCGAGCTTCGCGTTCCGAGCGGCCGGGACCCTCAGCGCCTGCCAGAGGCCATCGCTCATCCCCCTGACGGCGGGCGGCGGGGGTTTTTCAAGCGATTCGAGCACGTCCGTGACCGAGTCGGTCGGCTCGAGGCGCTCGTCGATCATCTGGTCGAAGTAGGCGGGGAAGTCATCCCACCGCTGGGGAAGGTCGCGATCGCGCACGCCCAAGAAGCGCCCGATCCGCTTCCACTCTGCCCAGAACGTCTCGAGCTCCGAGTGCTTGACCGGCCCGACAAAGCGCATGTGCGAGCGGATAATCGAGTCGGCAAGCGTTGCGTGGACCCACGCGTACGCCTCGGGCTCAAGCGAGTGATACGGCTCGCCGTTCGGAAGCTCGCCTTTGATGTGCTTATGCATGTTGCGAACCCGGCGGCCCGTCTCCCATGCAAGATCAGGCCCGCCGTAGACCATGCTCGTGGTGAAGTCGAGCGTTCGCAGAAGGCGCCCCCAGGGATCGGCCCGGAAGTTCGAATGCTCGGACACGCCAGCGCCCACCACAGGATGGGAGACCTGCAGCATCAGCGCGTAGCCGGCGCCTGCCATGAGCCGCACGTCCGACACCATCCGCCAGGTGACGCCACCGGGCGGCGGGGTCAGCTTGTCGGCTTCTTCGCGGGCGGGGAGTATGGGAGCCATGGTACGGAAAGTATCACACTCGTACCACTCCGTGCCTGAGCGGCTACTCCGGCCAGCCGTCCACGAACAGGTCGAGGGCGAGCTCGGCGTCGGGGGCCGCGTACTTCGACAGGTCGGTGATGCCGTCCTCGGCGAGCACCTCGTCGTCGATGTAGGCGTTCCCGGTGCACTCGCGCGGGTTGCGCTTGAGGATCGCGTATGCCGCGTCGGCGTAGATGTCGGGCGTGCGGGAGCGCGCCATCGCCTCGTCTCCGCCCAAGAGGTTCTGCACCGCGGCGGTCGCGATGATCGTGCGCGGCCAGAGGCAGTTCGCCGCGACCCCGTTCTCCGCCTCGTCCTGCGCGAGGCCGAGCGTCAGCATCGTCATCCCCATCTTCGAGAGCGTGTAGGCCGAGTTGCCCCTGAGCCACTTGGGATCCGCCGAAAGGGGCGGGGACAACGTGAGGACGTGCGCGTGATCGGAGGAGCGCAGGTGTGGGAGCGCCGCTCTCGTGAGCACGAAGGTGCCGCGCGAATTGATCTGCTGCATCAGGTCGTATCGCTTGACCTCGAGGTTCGCCATCGGCGCCAGGTTGATCGCCGAGGCGTTGTTGACGACGATGTCGACGCCGCCGAATTTCTCGGCGGCCTGCGTCACCGCGTCAGCGACCTGCGCCTCGTCGCGGACGTCACCGACGATGGGCAGCGCCCGGCCGCCGGCGCCGTCGATCTCCTCGGCTGCGGTGAACACCGTGCCCGGCAGCTTCGGGTGGGGCTCCGCGGTCTTCGCGATCAGGGCGACGTTCGCCCCGTCCTGCGCGATCCGCTTCGCGATCGCGAGGCCGATCCCCCGGCTCCCGCCCGACATGACAACGGTGCGCCCGGCAAGGGGCTTATCTTCTGACATGGCGCAACCCTATTCAGAGGCGCGCTTGCCGCTGTTCAGCGAGCCATCGGCGCGAGCTTGCGCTCGCGCAGGAGCGCTGACGCCTGCTCGGCCGGCAGGGGCTTTGCGAACAGATAGCCCTGAGCGAACTCACATTCCACCGAATCCAGGATCGCGAGCTGCTCCTCCTCCTCGACCCCCTCCGCGATCACGCGAAGGTCGAGATTGTGGGCCAGCTCGATGATCGCCCGGATGATCTCCTCGTTGGCGGCATCCGTGTGCATCGTCATCACGAACGAGCGGTCGATCTTGATCGCGTCGCCGGAGAAGTGGTGGAGGAAGGTCAGCGACGAGTACCCGGTCCCGAAGTCGTCGAGCTGGGCGCGTACGCCGAACTCCGCGATCTGCGCCAGTGCATCTCGCATCTGGTCCGGGGCGTCGATCACGGTGCTTTCCGTCATCTCGATCCGAAGCAAATCACCCGGGAGGTCGTGCTTGCCAAGCGAATGGCGGATCATCTCGGGGAAGTCGGCGTCGGCGAGCTGGCGTCCCGAGACGTTCACGGACATCGACACGTCGTCGCCCACGAGCCCGTCACGGCGCCACCCAGCGAGTTGCGCACATGCACCGTCGAGCACCGCGAGGCCCAGAGGCCGGATCAGGCCCGTGTCCTCGGCAACGGGAATGAACTGGGCGGGTGAGATCTGCTGCTCGCCCTCGGGCCAGCGGGCCAGCGCTTCGAATCCAGTGATGCGGCGGCTGGAAAGGTCGACGATCGGCTGATAGGCGATTTCGAGGCGGTGCTCCTCCAGCACCCTTCGCAGTTCCGTCTCCACCTGCAGGCGTTCGACGACCCGGCTGTGCATGCTGACGTCGAAGACGGCGATCGATTGCTCCGTCTCGAGCTTCGCCGCGTACATGGCGATGTCGGCGTTCCGCATCAGCTCGGCTGCTTCCGAGTCGTGTTCCGAGAGGGCGATCCCCGTCGAGACAGTGATCGAGAGCTCTTGGCCCGAAACGAGGATGGGCTCCCTGAGCGATGCGTCGATCCGCTCAGCGATCTCAATCGCGGTTTCGGGGCCGTCGATTCCTTCGAGCAGGATCGTGAACTCGTCGCCACCAAGCCGGGCAACCGTGTCCCCGGGCCGCAGGTCGGAGTCGAGCCGCCGCGCGGCCGCGATCAAGAGCTCGTCGCCGACCGCGTGGGAGAAGGAGTCGTTGATCAGCTTGAAGCGGTCGATGTCCACAAAGAGGACGGCGTGGCTCGAACCCGTCCTGAGCGCGCGAGCGAGAGCGACTCGGAGCCGGTCTACAAACAACGTTCGGTTGGGAAGACCGGTCAGCGAGTCGTGAAGCGCGTCGTGGCGAAGCTGCTCTTCCGCCGCCTTGCGGTCGGTGATATCCGACATGCTGCCAGCCATGCGAAGAGGAGTGTTCTCCTTGTCGCGGACCGCCAGCCCTCGGTTGAGGACCCACCGGTATGCCCCGTCCGCGTGCCGCATCCGATGCTCGGCCTGAAAGTGCTCGGTTCGGCCCTCGAGGTGTGCCTCGACAAGCGCCGTAACCGCATCGACGTCATCGGGATGGATCCGCTCCGTCCACGCCTCGTGGGTGTCTTTGATCTCATCGACCGTGTGCCCGAGGATCTCCTTCCACCGCCGGCCGAGGTGAAGGTGATCGGTGATGATGTCCCAGTCCCAGATCCCGTCGTTAGCCCCCTCGACCGCCAGGGCGTAGCGCTCGCGGCTTTCGCGGAGCTCTGAGAGCGCTTGATGGTGGGAGATCGCGTAGCGAATCGAGCGTTCGAGGAGGGTGGCGTCGAGCTGATTCTTCGAAAGGAAGTCAGTCACGCCGAGCTCAGCCGCCTTGAGGTCGAGGTCCGAGTAATCGGATTGGCCGGTGAGCATGATGACCGGCGCCAAATCATCTCCGAAAGCCTCGGAGATCAGGCCAAGGCCGGTCTCCGAGCCCAGCCGATAGTCGATCAGGTAGATGTCGTGGCGCCGCTCGGCGATCGCGGCACGGGCCTCGGCGTAGGCCGGAGACCAATCCACCTCGAACTGAGTGCGGGTTTGCCCCGCGAGAAGGTCACGGACGATCAGGTAGTCGTCCTCGTCATCCTCGACCAGCAGGACGCGAATGCGCTCAGCTCCGGCCGAGGTCACGGCACTACTGCCTTCCGCCGGGCAGGTCGACGATCTCGAACCAGTAGCGCGACCAAGTCTGCATCACCTCGACGAGCCCCGTGAAGGTCACCGGCTTGGTGATGAACGAGTTGACGCCGAGGTCGTAGGTCTTGACGATGTCCTCCTCGGCCTTCGACGTGGTCAGGACCACGACCGGAATCTTCTTCAGCTCCGGATCGGCCTTGATTTCCGCCAGCGCCTCGCGACCGTCCATGCGCGGCATATTGAGGTCGAGCAGGATGATCCCGGGCATCGGCGCATCGACGCCGGGGCCGGCGTAGTCGCCTTCGCGGCGCAGATAGTCCATCAGGTACTGACCGTCGTTGACGAACCGAAGGTCGTTGGCAACGTGCGCCGACTCCATCGCCTCGCGCGTCAAAACGCGGTCGTCGGGGTCGTCCTCGGCCATGAGGATCGTCATGGGCTGATGGCCGTTAGTTGATGGCACCGGTGGCCTCCTGGCTCTCGTGGGTCGGGTGCAAGCCGTTCGACTCAGGGCCAGAGCCGTTGGTCTTGTGAGTCTGGAACTGGCGAACCGGCAGGGTGACCGTGAAGGTAGCGCCCTCGCCGGGCGTGCTCTCGGCGACGATGCCACCGCCGTGGCGCTCCGCGATCTTGCGACAAAGTGCGAGCCCGATTCCAGTGCCCGGGTAGGAAGTGCGCCCGTGTAGGCGCTCGAAGACACGGAAGATCCTCATCGCGTAGCGCGAGTCGAAACCGATGCCGTTGTCCGCCACCTCGATGCGTGCCTTCGTGCCGTCGACGACACCGCTCACCCGCACCACCGGGGCAACGCCTTCCTTGCGGAACTTGATCGCGTTCGACATCAGGTTCTGAGCGAGCTGGCGGATCTGGAGCGGATCCGCCTCCACCGTCGGCAGCTCGCCGATCTCGACGGTCGCAGCGGACTCGGTCAGCGGCGCCTCGAGGTCCGAGGCCACTTCGCGGAAGACGTCCTCGAGGTCCACGGCCACGAACGGGCGTCCTCGTGTGGTCACGCGGGAGAACTCGAGCAGATCCTCGATCAGGTGTTGCATCCGCTCGCCGGCCTCGATCATCCGATTGACGTAGTCCGAGCCCTTGTCAGACAGGCGGTCGGCCTCAGAGGCCTGAAGCTGCTTCGAGAACATCTGGACCTTGCGCAGGGGCTCGGAGAGGTCGTGCGACGCAATCGAGGCGAACTGCTCGAGCTCCTCGTTCGAGCGCTGAAGCTCACGCGCTCGGTGCTCGAGCTCCTCGTTCGTTCCCTCGAGTTGCTCGTTCAGGACCTTGAGCCGGCCCGCGTCGGCTACCGCCCGTAACGACATCATGAACGCCACGACGGCAGCGCCGGCGAAAAAGATGAAGATGAGCCAGGGGACCCAGGCGTTGGAGCCGCTGACGGCCGACAAGAGCTCCTCGTTTGGAACCGTCGAAAGAACCAGCCAGCTGGTCCCTTCGATCGATGCCTTCGCGAAGTGGCGATCGTTGCCGTAGTCGCCCGTATCGGAGTCGAGGGCCGCGTCGAGCAACTCAGGTGCGACGGGTCGCTCTGCGTTCTGCGTCGCCGCGACCACCACGCCGTCGCCGTCGGTTATGTATGCCTCGCCACCGTCGAGCCGCCGCGTCTCGTTCAGATACGAGCCCAGGAAGCTGGTAAGGACGAGGGGGTCAATCGCAGAGACGAAAACCCGGCGGCTCCCGTCTTCGGCATCGAACCCCGTTGCGTACTCGAAGACCTTGACGTCGTCCTGGGTCGTGACCGCGTCCGAGAGGCCGAACCCCTGCTGACTCAGGGCCGCCTCAATGTGCTGGGGAACCTCAGCCATCCGCTCAGGGGTGCCGGCGGGAAGCTTCCCGGATGACGCCAGGATGGCGCCGTTCTCCTGGACGATGAACCCGTACGCGGAGTTGCCCTGCTCGACTCGCTTATCGAGCTCGTCTTGAGAGACGTCGCCCCCGAAGGCTTTAGTCAGGTCTTCGCCACTGGTACCCGAGGTGCTGCCGAAGAGCGCCTGGGTAAGGGCGGCGTTGTTGGCAGTAGCGTCAGCGAAGCGATCGCGCAAGTCGTCGCGAGAGTCCTGTTGCGAGCTTCGGAGCTGAAGGCCAAAGACGACCAGGGCAGCCACGATCAGGCCCGCCATCACTGCAAAGGCAACGTTGCGCTTTCCTCTCAACTCTTTTCGCTCCATCCGGGTTGCGGCACGATGCGGGTGATCATGCCTGGGGGCCCCGATACCTCATCGGCCCGGATCGAACTTTTGTTTAGGCCTTAGCGAATGGCTAAAGGTCCTGGATCAGTCGTCCCGCTCCGGCGGGTCGACCTTGACGCCGTCTTCCGGCTGCTCGGGCCCCGCTTCAGGCGCGCCCTGAGGCGCCGGCTCGCGCTCGCGGACCTTGCCATTCCCGTTCGCGCTTGAGCCATTGCGGCTGGAGCCGTTCGTGCTGGGCCGCGACGAGTCGTAATCGCTCTTGTACGGGCCGGGCTTGGGCCGCGTCTCTCCGCCCGGGAAGGCGAGCCTCAGGATCGTGCGATTCACCATGCCCCATTGCTGGAAGAACGGCCCCGAGTTGTAGGGCAGCTCGTACCGCTCGCAGATGTCTTTCACCCGCGGGGCGATCTGGGCGTAGCGGCTCGAGGGCATATCGGGGAAGAGGTGGTGCTCCACCTGGTAGCCGAGGTTGCCCGACATGACGTGGAAGAACGGGCCGCCCTCGATGTTCGCCGCACCGGTGAGCTGGCGGACGTACCACGCGCCACGGCTCTCGTCCTCAGTCTCTTCCTGAGAGAAGGTGTACGCCTGGTCGGGGAAATGGCCGCAGAAGATGATCGCGTGCGCCCAGAGATTGCGCACGACGTTGGCGGTGGCATTAGCCACCGCGGCCTTCTTGAAGGTGTCGCGTGCGCGCTTGAGCGCCTTCTCCTTGTCGCGACGCACGACGAGGTCGGCGGCGCCTGCGGCAAGGGCAGAGATCGCAGGCCAGCCCACGTAGTCCTTCACGAACTGGTCGCGCGCCTTGCCGCCGATGCCCTTGAGGTCATTGATGACGTCCTCTTTGGTCTTCTCGCCCGCGCGCAGCGCCTCGAGGTCCATGTCGTGGAAGGCAACGCCCCACTCGAATAGACCCATGAGGAGCAGGTTGTAGAGCGGCTGGAAGAGGTAGACGGGGTGCCACTTCTGGTTCGGGTCGATCCGCATGATCTCGTACCCGAGGTCCTTGTCCTTGCCGCGGATGTTGGTGAAGGTGTGGTGGATGTAGTTGTGCGAGTGCTTCCACGCCTCGGCCGTCGACGCCGTATCCCAATCCCAAGTGGACGAGTGGATCTGGGGATCGTTCATCCAGTCCCACTGGCCATGCATCACGTTGTGGCCGATCTCCATGTTCTCGAGGATCTTGGCCGTGGAGTTCGTGACCGTGCCGAGCACCCAGGCGGGCCGGAAATCTGCCGCGAGCAAGGCCACCCGAGACATGACGGCGAGACGGCGATGAAGGTCGATCATGGCCGTGATGTAGCGGCGGTCATGCTCGCCGAGGTCCTCATAGACGTCGTCATGAATCGCATCGAATTCCTTCTCGAGCTCTTCGATCTGTTCGTCGGTGAGATGGGCGAGCGGGCTCTTGATTTCGTCCCGGGTTGCGGTTGCGGGTGTCATGCGGTTCCTCTCATAGTTCGATTTCAATGTCCCCCTCGGCGGTGTTGACACAGGTCCGGACCGACTGTCCGTTCGCCTTGGTCACCTCGCCGGTCCGAAGATCGCGGATCTCCCCCTCGGTCAGCTTGCCGACGCATGTGTGGCAGATGCCCATCCGGCAGCCGAACGGAAGCTCGAGGCCTGCGTCCTCGCCGGCGACGAGAATCGGCTGCTTGCCGTCGCACTCCGTTTCGCAGTCCGACTTGAGAAATTTGACGGTGCCACCCTTGCCCTCGGCCGATCCGGTGTTCTCGCCGACCTTTGGCTGGAAACGCTCCAGGTTGAGCAGCTCTTCGTCAGCGTCCGGGTCGGATTCGAAGTGCTCCTGGAACGCGTCGATCATCTCGCCCGGCCCGGAGAGGAAGGTCGTGCGCTCCCGCCAGTCCGGGCACAGGTCATCGAGGTCCTTGGGACCGATCCGGCCGTCCTCGCCGGTGACCTGGCGATGCAGCTTGAAGCCGTCGTTCTCCTCGTCGATCCGCTTGAGCGTGTCGCCGAAGATGACCCCGTCGTCCTTTCGAGCCGAGTGAATGTGATGAACGTCGCGGATCTCGTCTGCGGCGTCGAGGTGACGCAGCATGCTCATGATTGGCGTGATCCCCGAGCCGGCGGAGATGAAGAGCAGCTTTTCGGGCGGCGGGTCGGGAAGGGTGAACGTTCCTTCGACGCCACCCAGACGGAGGATGTCGCCGGGACGAAGGCGCTGATTGAAGTGAGGTGAGACGACGCCTTCGTCGACGGTTTTCGGCGTGATCGAGATCCAGCCGTCAGGCCGGTCGGGGTCCGACGTGAGCGAATACGCGCGCCAGTGGTGAACGCCGTCAACCACGACGCCAACCCGCAGGTACTGACCCGGCTCGTGCCCCTCCCACTCGAAGCCGGGGCGAATCAGGATCGTCACCGCGTTGTCGTTCTCGCGGATGATCCGCTCGACCCTGCCCCGCAGCTCGCGGGTGGACCACAGTGGGTTGATCAGCTCGAGGTAGTCGTCGGGCAGAAGGGGCGTGAACAGGCCGCGCATCGCCTGTAGCGCACGCTTGCGAAGCGCGGGGACTTTTGGTTCTGCTCCGACCTCAGCCATCAACGATCAAACGTACCCGATTGTGAGAACGACTGTCAACCTTGTGTTCTCAGATCACACAGAGTGGTCTATCGTTACCCAGGTGGCAGCCACTTCACGCGCAGCCCTGAGGCAGAATCGAGAGCGAGAGCTCATCGCCGCGACGCGGGCCCTCTTCGACGAGCGCGGCGTCCAAGACGCCCCCATCGAAGAGATCGCGAACGCGGTTGGAATCGCACGGGGGCTCATCTACCGGCAATTCTCCTCGAAGGAAGAGCTTTATGTCGCGACCGTCGCCGATTACCTCGCCGAGCTCGTCACCGAGCTCGACCAGGCCGAAGCTTCTGCAAGCGACGACCCGGTCGACCGCCTCGAGCGCATGGCGTTCGGTTACGCAGGCTTCTGCGAGCGCTACCCCGCGTTCCTCGACTCCGCGCTCGCGATCATGCGTCGGCCGGCGGCGGAACTGAACGAGATCGTTTCCGAGGTGATCTGGCTGCGACTCGGCAGGGCGATGCTCGACTGCATCGATCACGTGGCCCGCATCCTTCGCGCAGGGAACGAGCAGGGTGTGTTCGCGGTAGAGGATCCAGACTTCACAGCGAACATGCTGTGGACGCAGATGCTCGGGGCGATGCATCTCGCCAGGATCAGGGTCGGGATGAAGCTGGCCGAGAACGGCTTGCCTGAGCTCTTCCGGGTCGAGTCCGAACAAGTCGTGCGCGCCTGCGTCGACAGCGCGCTCGCAACAGTACGACCGTCTTGACCAAACGGACGCAGAAGGCGCTCGACGAGATCTACGGCGGCCCGCCCGCGGACTTCATCAAAGGCAGGGACGCTTTGGCGAAGGCCCTTCACACGGAAGGCGACGAGGAAGCGGCGTCGGAGGTGAAGGCGCTTCGCAAGCCCTCGAAGGCTGCGGCCGTTGTGAACGCGCTCGCACTCGACGACCGCAAGCCAGTCAAGCGCTATCTGGGGCTCGCCGAGAAGCTCCGCAGAGCAACCTCCGGCAAGGTGGACGCGAAACGAATGCGCGAGTTGGCGCGAGAGGAAGGCGAGCTGCTGGAGGAGCTCGTCGCAAGGGCCGGCAAGCTGGGAAGCGGCACGTCTGCCTCAACGCTAGACCGGGTCCGGGAAACCCTTCAGGCCGCCCAGGTCGACGCCGCTCTTGGCGAGAAGCTGATGGCGGGCCGAGTCGAACGCGAGCAGCGCGCCGCCTCCGTCGGCCTCGACAACCTCGCGCAAACGCCGAGAGCTCCGAAGCGCAAGTCGACCTCAAAAAGGCAGGCCAAGGGCGCCGCCAAGACCAAGACCGAACGCGCCGCGAAGGCTGAGCGCAAGCGCCGGGAAGAGGCGAAGGCCGCACTCACTGACGCAAAGGCGGAGGCAAGGGAGGCCGCGCGCGAGGTCGCGCGTGCCGAGAGCGCCCTCGCCAAGGCGGAGCGGGCGCGGGATTCGGCGGACGGCAAGGTGGAGCGCGCCGAAGCAAAGCTCAGTCGGCTCTAGCCGCGCCTCCGGCCAGGCGCCGGTAGCCTCCGCTCATGCGATCGGCGAACGGCTCGGCACGATCAGTTTCGGTCGGGGTCGTAGGCGCCGGGTTCGGTGGGGTCGGGATGGGGATCCGGTTGCGTCAAGAAGGCATCGACGACTTCGAGATCTTCGAACGCGGCGAGACGGTTGGAGGGGTCTGGCGTGCGAACACATACCCCGGCGCCGCGTGTGACGTGCCCTCACATCTTTACTCCTTCTCGTTCGCTCCAGGCCACAACTGGTCGCGCCGCTACGCGCCGCAGGCGGAGATCCTGGACTACATGGAGGAGATCACCGACCGCTTCGGGATGCGATCCCACCTGCGGCTCGGGGCCGAGGTCACGAAGGCAGCATTCGACGAGGGCACGGGCCGCTGGACCGTCACGCTCGAGAGCGGCGAGGAGCGTGAGTTCGACCTGCTCGTAACCGCTTGCGGACAGCTGACCAGACCCCAGGTCCCGCAGACGGAGGGCATCGAAAACTTCGAGGGCCGCGTCTTCCACTCGGCGGAGTGGGACCACTCGCACGATCTCTCGGGCCGAAATGTCGCCGTGATCGGTACGGGGGCATCGGCTATCCAATTCGTTCCCGAGATCGCGAAGGAAGCTGGAAGGCTCACGATCCACCAGCGCTCAGCCCCTTGGATCCTGCCCAAGACCGACCGCGAATACCCGGAGTGGGAACGCTACATCTTCGAGCGCTTTCCAGCGCGGGTCGCGGCGGCGCGAGCCGGCTTCTTCGGATTTTTCGAAGCGGGGACCTACGGCTTCACCGGGACGTCCTGGGTGCTGAAGCCATTCCGCAAGGTGGCCGACGCATACCGCGCGTCAGAGCTCCAAGATCCCGAGCTCCGCGCCCGAGCCACCCCCCAATACGTGATCGGCTGCAAGCGAGTCCTCTTCACAAGTGACTGGTACTCCACGCTTCGCAGGCCCAATGTCGAGATCCTGAATGGAGCCGTCCAGCGCGTGACCCCCACGGGGGTCGTTGGTGCCGACAGCGTCGAGCGGAAAGCCGACACGATCATCTGGGGCACCGGCTTCGACGCGTCGCGGTTCGTCTCCCCGATGGAGGTCCGAGGCTCCGCCGGTCACACCCTCGACGACGCGTGGGGCGACTCGCCCGAGGCGTTTCTTGGAACAACCGTCTCAGGCTTTCCGAACATGTTCTTGATGTACGGGCCAAATACGAACCACGGCTCGGGCTCGGTCCCCTACACGCTCGAGTGCCAGTTCAATTACGTGATCGATGCGATCCGCAGGATGCGGGCAGATGGATTGCGATGGATCGACGTAAAGCCCGAGGCGCAGGAGCGCTGGCGCCAGGAAATCGACCGGCGCTCGAAGGAAACGGTGTGGACGACCGGCGGATGCACGAACTGGTACACGAACGAGGCGGGCCGCAACACGAACAACTGGGTCGGGCCATGGCTCGAATATCGCCGCCGGACCAGGCGTATCAACCCGGGTGACTACCGGGCGGCCACGGTCTAGCGCCTAGAGGATCATGCAGGTCGAGGTCGCGTGCGCAAGTGCCTTGCCCGTGTCCACGGCGTAGAGGGTCGCCTCGGAGAGCGCCGTTCGCGAGCCGCGATGGAGCACCTTGCCGTCCGCGCGGATCGGGCCCTGCCCGGGCATGATCGGCCGCAGCATGTTCACCTTGGTCTCGAGCGTCGCGTAGGCCTCGCCCGGCTCGAGCGTCGTGTGCACCGCACAGCCGGCGGCCGAGTCGAGCATGATCATCGCCAATCCGCCGTGGACTGTGCCCAATGGATTGAGGTGACCCTCCGAGGGCTGGGTCTCGAACGACGCCTCTCCGACTTCGGCGCGCGTCAGGTCGAAGCCGACGGTTACCGCCATCGGCGCCTGAGGGATCTCGCCGCTGAGAATCCCCTGGACATGATCAATCCCTGAACGTGGTTCCATGCCTCGACCCTACCCGTCAGTAGCAAGTCACGCGTTCTCCCGAGACCCGCTCGATGAGCGGCTTTGGTCGCACGCAGCTCGACCGGCATCGGCCGCTGAGCTCTGCCTGCCAGACTCGGGGACATGCCTGGCGAAGAGCTCACCGACATCGGCGAAGGCATCACCCTCTGCCACGAGGGCTTCGGCGACCCGGCCGACCCGACAGCGCTGCTCGTCATGGGCCTTGGAACCCAGATGATCGCCTGGCGCGAGGACTTCTGCGAACAGCTCGCCTCCCGCGGCTTCTATGTCGTTCGCTTCGACAACCGCGACGCCGGCCGCTCCACCCATGCGAAGGGGCGACCCCCCACGCTCAGGCAGATGCTCACGCGGAAGCTTCCCGAGGACGCCTATTCGCTCGAGGACATGGCCGACGACACCGACCGCTTGATCGAAAAACTGGACCTCGGGCCCGTGCACCTGATCGGAGCGTCGATGGGCGGAATGATCGGCCAGGTGATGGCGGCGCGCCACCCGGACAAGGTCCGCTCGTTGGTGTCGATCATGTCCAACACCGGATCGCGATGGACGGGTCAGCCTGCTCTGAGCGCGTACCGGCTGTTCTTGAAAGAGGCGCCCGACGAGCGTGACGCATTCGTGGAGCACGTGCTCAAGCTGTTCGCGATCGTCGGCTCGCAGGGCGAGCTCTATGACGAGGACTACATCCGCGACGTCACGGCACGGAGCTTCGACCGCGACCACGATCGAGCCAGCGTTGGCCGCCAGCTCGGAGCCATCCTGAAGACGGGTAAGCGGGATGCGATGTTGCGCTCGATTACGGCCCCGACCTTGGTCATCCACGGCACTGAGGATCGGCTCATCCGACCGTCCGGCGGCAAGGCTACGAAGCGCTTGATCCCCGGCGCGCGTCTAATGGCGGTCGAGGGAATGGGCCACGACCTGCCGCGCGGCGCGTGGCCGCAGATTCTTGACGCGATCGCCGAGAACGCAGCGCGTTCTCCTGCGAGCGACGCCCCCGCCGCAATCCGCGCAGCGGCCTGAGCGGCTCTAACAGACGACTTCGGTCGCGTGCTTCGGGTCGAGCGCGTTCAAGAACATCTGCGTCACGACCGGGTCGAAGGCGACCAGAAGATGCTCGGAGATATCGAGCGGGCACACGTCCTGGACGACGATGTTGGTCCCGCCATCGCTCATCAGCCCGCTTGTGTACGGCGAGACCAGCTCGTCGTACTTGGTGGCGATATTCGTGTGAATGATCCCTGGGATCGCCTCGCCGTCGGCGTTGAGGTCGTTCATGAAGTCCGAGTTGCGGAGGAACTCCGGACACGACGCGCAGAAGCCCGAGACGCCGTCGATGAGGGGGCCCGAGAGGCCGAAACCGGAGGCTACGTCGCGAAAGTCCGCCAAGGAGGCGAGGTTGGTTCCGCGCCACAGGGGCGTGAGTGCAATGAACCGTTTGACGAACTTGGCCCCGCCTCGGCGCTCGAGGTAGTACCGAGGCATCACCGTTCCTTCCGAATGGCCGATGATGTCGACCTTGCGGGCGCCCGTCGCCTCCAAGACCTCGGCGACGAAGGCCTTGAGCTCCTTCGAGCTCTTCTCCATGCGCTCCACCCCACCCGGCTGATAGGCGGGGTTGTCCTGATTCGCCCGCTGGCCATAGGTGAGCGCGAACACGCAATAGCCGGCGTCGGCGATCAGGGGTGCGTTGTACCCCCAGTTCGCGCCCATTGTCGCGCCCAGTCCGTGGACGAGAACGACGGGTCGCGGGTGGGCATCGCTCGGCACGCAGGAGAAGTCATTCGCGCCTGGCGGAGGTGCATCCTCGGCAGCGCTTGCCAAAGGAGCGAGGACGAATGCGCCGAGGAGCGCAAGGACCCCAAAGGAGTTCCGCAGCATCCCAGGCAAGGTACAGACGGGCTCAGGAGAGCGCGCCGGTTCTCTGGGTGAGCGAGCAGATAGGTTCCACGCCCGATGCCGGCCGTCCCCCGACTCCCCTTCGTGCCGGATCTCCTCAACCGGGTCAAGATCCCGGGCGACCTCGACTCGGTCACGACCATCGGCGACGAGGCGCCCGACGGCGGCACGATCGGCGCCGACGGGGTCGAGCAGATCTGGAAGGCAGCCGTTGCCATGTACCGCTCCGGAGTTCACCCCGCCGTGCAGGTGTGCGTGCGCCGCGAGGGCGAGATCGTCCTCGACCGGGCAATCGGACATGCGCGCGGCAACGGGCCCGACGACTCGAAGGAAACTCCGAAGGTTGCCGCGACACCCGATACGCCGATGACCGTCTATTCGGCCGCGAAGGGAGTGACCGCCTTCGTCGCGCACAAGCTGGTCGAGAAGGGGCTGATCGGCCTCGACGAACCCGTCGCCAGCTACATCCCCGGATACGACAAGAACAGGAAGGGCTCGATCACGATCGGCCACGTCCTCTCGCACCGCGCCGGGGTCCCAAACCTCCCTCAAGAGGTGCTGAGCCTTGACCACATCAACGACAGCGCGTATCTGGCGAAAGCCCTCTGCGATGCGAAGCCGACGTCCGAGCCGGGCAAGCTCCTCGCCTATCACGCTGTCTCCGGCGGGTTCATCATCGGCGAGGTCGTCGCGCAGGTGACTGGCAAGTCGATCCGAGATGTCCTTGCCGAAGAGTTCCTGGATCCGCTGGGCTTTCGCTGGACGAACTACGGGGTCGCGCCCGAGGATGTGGACAAGGTCGCGCTGAACTACCTCACAGGGCCACCCACCCTGCCGCCGCTCTCAACTCTCTTGCAGCGAGCGCTCGGGGCGCCGCTCGACGAGCTTGTCGAAACCACGAACGACGACCGCTTCGTGACAGGCGTGGTCCCGGCGGCGAACCTCGTCACTACCGCGCACGAGTTGTCGCGCTTCTTCGAGATCATGCGTTGCGGGGGTGAACTCGACGGCATCCGCGTGATCGAGCCGGACACGATCCGCAAGGCCCTCGAGGAGCAATCGCACCTCGAGATCGACTTCTCGCTCGGGTTCCCGACGCGCTTCTCATACGGCCTGATGCTCGGCGCTCAGCTCCTCAGCCTCTACGGCCGCGACACGCAGCACGCGTTCGGCCACCTCGGCTTCACGAACATCTTGGGATGGGCCGATCCCGAACGGGCGATCTCAGCCGCCGTCCTCACGAACGGCAAGCCGATCCTCTACCCAGAGCTGCCGCGATTCTTGATGCTCTCGCAGAAGATCACCTCGGTCTCGCCCAAGGTGGCCTCCAGCGAGATGTTCTAGTCCGTCGAGGCCGTCCAGTCGGTCTTCGGGCTCGTGCAGTTGTCCCTCGTGTTTGGAGGGTTGTCGATCAGCACGTTCGCTCCGTGCACCTTCAGCGTGCCCTCCGCTTGCCCGCCGTTCTTGAGCTTGCCGGTGAGGTTCAGCTTCGATTCCGAGCCGGGGTTGGTCGAGATGGCGTCGGCTTCGAACTTGTTGTTCTTCACCTTGATCGCGAAGGTCAGGTGTCCCGAGGTCGTCTGCGAGCCGCTGTCGCACTGGACTGGGAAACCGGCAAAGGTGAAATCAAGGATCTTCTTTCCCTTGTTCGCCTTCTTCAGGTCGAACTGAAGCTCTCCGCTCGACTCGAAAGCACCGCCGTAAGTCTTCTTTGCGGCGCCCACGGCCGCGGGCGCGATCAGCACGGCGATCGAGAGCGCCATCAGGGCTATCAGCTTCCTCATTTCCCCACGCTCCTCAGGTCGTCGCGACTCGAACGAGCCGCTTCGCAAGCTTATTGAGCTTCTTGGCAGCGCTCTGAGAGACCGAGCCGGTGTGGGTGACCTCGCCGTCGTCGACGATCCAGACGTACGCACGCCTGCCCCCGGTGCGGCTGATCCAGACGTCGTCGGCGATCTTGGTTCCCAACTTCTTCACCGATTTCGCCGAGTCGCCGGGTCCGACGCCCTCGATCTCGTGCTGAGGCAGATTCGAGATCGCGAACTCCATCTTGCTGCGCTTACCGAAGGAGGCCTGGACGGCTTGCTCGGATTCCCGCCCGCCGTCGGCCGCGCACCAGCGCCAGACCTTGGTGCGCTCCACCGGCTGACCCGCCGTGTGAAGCGTGCGCTTTGGCTTCAGGTTGAGCCGGAGCTCGGTGCCGAGTCCCTTGGGGTTGAAATCTTCGTCTCCCCACTGGGAGCAATCGACCGCGCCGATGCCGTAGGTGCGCTCCCACATCTGCAGGTACGCCTCGGCGCCGCGATCCATGTCGTCGATGATCTCGTCGCCCTTGATCTGGCGGAGGTCTTCAAGCCAGTCCGGGTAAAGGCCGTAGTGATCAACGCCATCGGTGTTGATGTCGTACGTCTTGCCTTCGGCCTCCGTGCCCGACATCTGCTGGTCAAACGTCACCGCGCCGTCGATGCCCGTGAAGGGATAGTCGACATCGGCCTCTTCGGCGGGGTTGCGAGGTCCGCCCTGGGAGCCGAAGCCGTTCGCGTCGGCGCCGTAGCCGAGGCCGAAGTACTGATCGCCAAGCTCACCGCGAACCGATGCCGACTTGATCTCCTCCCACGCGTTCGCGAAGCCGCTGGAACTGCCGGCGTACGGAGTGACCATGCCGCCGAGCGCGTACACGCGGGGCAGGGTGCTCTGCGTCGACCACGAGTGGGACGAGATGACTCCCGGGTAATCGGCCGCCTCGACCTGGTCCATTGCTTCATCGCGTGCGATCACGCTCATGTGGTCGGGATCGAACACGAATCCGCGTTCCATGATCCCGTCCAGCGCGTATCCGCCGAGATTCGTCTCCCCCTGGTCGCCGTCCTGGAATCCCTCCTCGTTGCACTTCTGCTGGTCCGTATAGACGGGCAGGATGATCGGAAGCGTGCCGAAAACTTCGAGGCCGTTTCCGAAGATCTCATCCTGCGAAGTGGGGCCGATGGTGCCGGGGATGCGATCGTGGTTGTGCTCGTTGCAGTCGCCCTGATAGGGCCCGAAGTCCCAAAAGCTCCCGCCCGTCAGGAATTGTCCGCCGTTCACGATGATCCCCTGTGTGCCGCCGTCGCCCGCGACGCCGGTCAGCTGGTTGTCGAACTTGTTCGTGATCTCCATCTGCCGGACCCCGGCGGCCCACAGCTCGTCGAGCACGTCGTCGATGTGCTCCTCGGTGCAGCGCGAATCGGGAGTGGGGTTGCCCGGCACCGGATCGAAGATGCCCTTGTAGCCGCAGTCAAAGGGCTCCGAGACCTCCATCCCCTGGATCACGGCGAGGTCACCCCTGTTGATCACCTTGCGGGCCTGGAAGGGGTTGTCCACGATCCGGAACCAGCCCTCCCCCGGGCCGCCCTCCTGAGCGTCGATGTAGTCCTGAAGCTGATGGATCCGCGTGATCTCGCGGCGGACGGTGTCCATCTCGTCGCAGTTGGACTTGGTCTCGCCCTGAACGACTGAAATCGCCTCGGGATAGATCTCGCAGAGGACGCGATTTTCGACCATGAGGTTCACGAAGATGCGCAGGCCGCCCAGATGAGCGCGCTCGAGCCAGCGGTAATACGAGGACTCGTGCGTCAGGGAGTGCTCGTCCGGCCAGCCGTCGAAGTTGGGCCAGCCGCCGGTGTCGTGGCACGGGTCTCCGCCGAGGCCGGTTTCGAGCACGGCGGCGCAGCCATTCGGCTCGTGGTCGGCACAGTCCGCGAGGGCGTACGGCGCGCCGTACTTGTGCCACGGCTGACCGCAATGGGCGCTGCCGCCGAGGAACTCGTAAGCCATCATGTGCATGTGGCCGTCGATCGTGCCCTCGACCTCGCCGTAGCGAGGCGAGCTCGTATTCGGATCTCCGGTCGCGTTCAGAGAGATCTCGGGGTAGACGGCGCAGCCGTCAGCGGGGACGAACGTGAACGTTTCAGCCTGCGCGGCCGGCACCGAGACGAGGTTGTCCGAGCCGTCGACGGCAAGCGCCAGGCCGGTCCCTTCGTTTGCGACCGTGAACGAGCCCTGCTCGCCGTCAACCGTCCACTCGGTGCGGCCGCTGGGCGCGGTTGCCACCTCGACGGCGTTCGCCTGAGTGAGCCCGAGGAAATCCTGAGCCTCGCCGTAGAAGAGATAGGTGCCGAGGTCGGTGGCCTGCATGCGGAAGGCCTCGGCATCGCCCAGTGAAGGCGCGGTCGCGGTGTAGCCGTTGCCCGATTGGGTGATCAGATCGCCGGCAGCGCTCTCGAGCGCAAAACAGCCGTGGACGATGGTGTAGCGGTCGGTCGTGGTCCCGGTCTCGGCGGCGGCGCCCGTTGCGGCAACGCATAGCCCGGCGCACGCGAACATGGCGCCGGCAATAGCGCGCCGCGCAGCCCTCGCGAATGGCCCCTGTCTCGGCCGGTCCCCTCTCACCTGCATCGCCCACGAGGGTAGACCGTTTCCACAATCTTTGTGCCGGTTCGCCCTTGATCGCTACCTTGCGAAGAGACCGGGGGTCTTCTTAAGTGGAAAAAGGCAGTTTCCGACAACGCCCCTGGCAACGCTTCGGCCTTTCCGACCGAGCCGCGCTGGCCGTGCTCGCGCTCGGCGGCGTCCTGGTCGTGATCGTGGTGATCGCGGTCCGCTCCCTGGGCGGGCCCAGCGCTGAGACCGCGATCGACGGCTACGTCGCGGCGCTTGAGGACTCAGACCCTGAGGCCGCAGCCGAGTTCACGAACGGAGATCCGTCCGCAGTAGCCGACGAGATCCAAGCGAACATCGACGGTCTCGACGGAGCCACCCTCGACGCCGAAGTCACGGACGTCTCCGAGAGCGGTTCGGATGCCACCGCGAAGGTGAAGATGACCTGGGACGTGCCGGAGTTCGGCTCGTTCACCTACACCAACGACGCCTTGACGCTGACCCAGTCCGATGACGTCTGGCTCATCGATTGGTCCGCCCGCGCCATCCATCCGGCACTCCGCGAGAAAGGCCAGCGGCTCGGGACGGTCGAGAACTTCGCCGACAGGGCGCCGATCCTGGACCGCGAAGGAGAGGAGCTCGTTTCGCTCGGTCCCGTCGTCGACGTAGGAGTCTTGCCATCGGAGGTCGACGACGTTGCCGCAACCGTGGACGCGATCGCGAACGTGACCGAGGTCGATCCCGAGACTTTGACAGCGGCGATCGAAGAAGCGGAACCCGACACCGTGGTCCCCGCCATCACCCTGCGCGAGGAGGACTTCTCGCCCGTCGAGGCTGAGCTTCGAGCCGTCCCCGGTGTGCAGTTGGCGGGACGGCAGACGCCACTCACGCCAACGCGGGACTTCGCTCGGGCCGTGCTCGGGACTGTCGGCCCCGCGACTGCAGAGCAGGTCAAGAAGTCCGACGGCGAGCTCGATGCCGATGACATCGTCGGCCAGTCGGGCCTCTCGGCCGAGTTCAATCGACAGCTCGCCGGGGAGCCTGAGCGCTCCGTGGTGATCAGGAACGCGGCGGGCGAGGCGGTCGAGGATCTGGAGACCCACGACGCGAAGCCGGGTGAGCCCTTGAAGACAACGCTGTCCGCCGATGTTCAGGGGGCCGCCGAAGACGCGCTGGCCGACGTCAAGGGCGCAGCGGCTCTGGTAGCGCTCGACCCCAAGACCGGCGACATCCTGGCCGTGGCCAACCGGCCCACCGCCGAGGGCACCAATATCGCTTTCGAAGGTCAGTACCCCCCGGGCTCGACCTTCAAGGTGATCTCGACCGCCGCCCTGCTCGACACCGGACTCGACACGACCGAGATCGTCGATTGCCCCGAATCGATCAAGGTCGGCGGCCGCGAGTTCGTCAATTTCGAAGGCTCAGCCGCCGGCGCGGTGCCGTTCTCGACCGACTTCGCCCAGTCGTGCAATACGGCCTTCGTCTCCCTTGCGGACGAACTCGAGCCCACCGCGCTCCGTGACAAGGGCGAAGGGTTCGGAATCGGGGTCGACCCCGAGCTGCCGCTGGCCGCGTTCGCTGGCGACATCCCGCCTGGAAAAGACGAGGTCGAGGAGGCAGCATCCGTCATCGGCCAGGGCCGGATCCTGGTCAGCCCGCTCGTGATGGCAGGTGTCGCAGCCACCGTCCAGAGCGGCGAATGGCACCGGCCGCGCCTCATCGCAGACGACCCTGAGGAAGCCGGCGAGCCGATCGGCACTCAGGATGCGAACGAACTGCGAACGCTGATGCGCTCGGTGGTGACCTCGGGCACGGGCACCGCCCTTGCGGCCGTCCCAGGCGAACCGATCGGCAAGTCGGGCACCGCCGAGTTCGGCACGGAGGACCCGCCGAAGACGCACGCATGGTTCATCGCGGCACGCGAAGATGTCGCCGTTGCGGTCCTCGTCGAGAAAGGAACCTCGGGCGGCGAGGTGGCTGCGCCAATCGCGGCGTCCTTCCTGACCGCCCTGCCGATTCCCTGACCCCTACGATCGGCTGGTGGAGGCAACCACCAGCGAACTAGTTCGTTTCGGCACGTCGAAGGGCCGATGGGTTCTGGCGATCACTGTTCTCGGCTCGGGGATCGCGTTCCTCGAGTCCACCGTCGTCAACGTCGCGGTACCCGAGATCGGCCGTGACCTCGGGGCCGACACCGGTGACATCCAGTGGATCCTCAACGGCTACCTGCTGACGCTTTCGGCATTCATCCTCCTCGGCGGCTCGCTTGGCGACCGCTTGGGCCGAAGGCGCATCTTCAGCATCGGCGTCGTCTGGTTCACGGCCGCCTCCGCGCTGTGCGCGTTGGCGCCCTCCTCGGAGTTCTTGATCGCGGCTCGCATCCTCCAAGGCGTCGGCGGAGCGCTGCTGACGCCTGGCAGCTTGGCGATCTTGGAGGCGACATTCCACCCCGACGACCGCGCGAGAGCGATCGGGGCATGGTCGGGGCTCAGCGGAGTCGCGGCCGCCGTAGGGCCGTTGCTCGGCGGCTATTTGGTCGACGCCGTCTCGTGGCGGTGGATCTTTCTCATCAACCTGCCGCTTGGCGCGTTCGTGGTCTTCATGGCCCAACGACACGTTCCCGAGACGCGTGATCCCACCGCGACCGGACGGCTCGACATACCCGGGGCAATGCTCGCGGTGATGGGGCTCGCCGTTTCCACGTTCGCGCTGATCGGCGCGTCCGAAGGCCGAAGCGCCGCCACTGTGGCGGTTTCGGCCGTGACGGGTGTTCTGCTCCTGGCAGCGTTCATCGTCACCGAGCGGCGGAGCTCGAATCCGATGATGCCGCTTTCAATCTTCGAATCGAAGCAGTTCACGGCCGCGAACCTGGTGACGTTCTGCGTATACGCGGCACTAAGCGGCGTCTTCTTCTTTCTCGTCTCCTTCCTCCAGATCACGATGGGCTACTCGGCGATCGCTGCCGGCTCGGCCGCGCTACCCGTGACCGCGATCCTGCTCGTGTTCTCATCCCGCGCGGGAGCGCTCGCGACGCGGATCGGACCCAGATTGCCGTTGACGATCGGGCCGATCGGCATCGCGCTGGGAATGCTCCTGATGCTTCGAATCGACCCCGGCGACAGCTACATCTCGACGGTCTTCCCGGCTGTCCTCGTCTATGGCGCCGGCCTGGCGCTTGTGGTGGCGCCGGTGACGGCGACGGTTCTGGCGGCCGCCGACGACCGCCACGCAGGGGTGGCGTCAGGCATCAACAACGCAGTCGCGCGGGTTGCCGGCCTGATCGCGGTCGCCGTGCTGCCCCTTGTCGCGGGGCTCTCGGGCGACGCTTTCTACGACCCCGAGGCCATGGCCGACGGCTTCAAGATCGCGATGGTCGTGACGTCCGGCCTGTCGCTGGCGGGGGGCGTGTTCGCCTTCTTCATGATCGACTCGGAAGTGCTGGAGCACGCCGACGATGCCGGAAACGACGATTGTGGCCGGGCCGCCACCGACCGCAGTTGCGGAGTCGCGGGCACCCCGCTGCGACCGGGGCGCAGGCCAAAAACCGAAGCGGCGAGCTGACGGCTCTTCGAGGCTCAAGAGCACCAGCCGCCGCCGGGGCGGCAGGCGTGCTCGGCGATGCGCTCCAGGTACGTATGAAGCTCGCGGCTCTCGTCCGCGGACAGCGGGGAGAGCAGCTCGCGCTCAGCTTCGGCGACCGCGGCCTCTGCGCTTCGCAGGCGCCTGGTGCCCGTCGGCGTGAGTTTGATCAGCTGACGCCGCCGATCTCGCGGGTCGCGGCGGCGGACGATAAGGCCGTCCAGCTCGAGCTGATCGAGCATGGCCACGAGGTTGGAGGGATGAAGGCGGAGGGTGCGGCTCAGCTCGCGACCGTGGGCTGAGCCACCCTGCTCGAGCCGGTGAAGGATCGCGAACTCGTGTCCGGTCATCCCGAGCGCGTCAAGGGATCGGCTCAGGCCATGGCCGGACATGCGCGCGATCCGCGCAAACAGCAAGCCACAGCCGGATTCGGCCGCAGTCCCGGTCGGGGTCGTATCTGTCGCGCTCATCGCAAAAGAGTCTAGCGACAAATCATCATGTTCTATAATCGTTTGCGTTAATAACTATTCCTTTCTCACGGCTGGAGCCCACCTCATGGAAAGACTTCCTCTCATCCCACTCGACGACTCCGTCCTTTTCCCAGGCATGACCGCCACGGTCATCGCCGATGGGCCATCCGAGGGCCGTGTTTTCGTGGTCGCCCGCCATGACGAGGAATTTGCCTCGGTCGGCACCATCGCCGAGGTCGCTGAGCGTGCTCGCATCCCCGGCGGGCGCGCTCTCAATCTGGTCGGCCTCCATCGTGGCGTCGGCGGCACCGCCGTGACCGACCCCGATGGCACGCTCCGGGTCGAGGTCACCCCGCACCCCGATCCCGAAGACGAGACCTCCGAGGACATTCGCGTCCTCGAGCGCGAGTACCGCGCCGTCGTTGAGGAGATCCTCGAGCTTCGGGGCGCCGACGATCGCATTCGCGCGTTCCTTCGCTCCATCGACGACGCCGGCACCCTGGCCGACACTGTCGGCTACTCCCCCGACGTCTCAACTCAGGAGAAGGTGCGCGTCCTCGAGACGGTCGACGTGACCGAGCGCTTGCGCATGGCGGTCGAGATCCAGCGCGATCGCCTTGCAGAGCTCCAGATCCGCAAGCGCATCCACGACGACGTCACCGAAGGCGCCGAGAACCAGCAGCGCGAGTACTTCCTGCGCAAGCAGATGGACTCGATCCGCAAGGAGCTGGGCGAGGACGACGCTTCCGTAATCGAGGAGTACCGCGAGAAGATCGAGGAAGCGGGCATGCCGGACGAGGCCCGGGAGCAGGCTGAGCGCGAGCTCGGCCGTCTCGAGCGGGCGGGCGAGGGCTCCGGCGAGTCCTCGATGATCCGCACGTACCTCGACTGGCTGATTGCGGTGCCGTGGTCAGAGGCGTCCGACGAGGTCCTCGACCCGGTCGGCGCCCGAGAGGTGCTCGACGCCGACCATGCCGGCCTGGAGGACGTGAAGGAACGCATCACTGAATACATCGCGGTGCGAAAGCTCCGCGAAGAGCGCGGCATCGAGGACGAAGGCCGCGGCGCCGGAGCGATCCTGACCCTGATCGGCCCTCCCGGAACCGGCAAGACGTCGATCGGCGAGTCGATCGCCAAAGCAACGGGCCGCGAGTTCGTGCGCATGTCGCTCGGTGGCGTCCGCGACGAGGCCGAGATCCGCGGCCACCGCCGCACGTATATCGGTGCGATGCCGGGCCGACTGGTCCGCGCCCTCCGTGACGCGGGCACGATGAACCCGGTGATCCTCCTCGACGAGGTCGACAAGGTCGGCAACGACTGGCGCGGCGATCCGTCGGCGGCGCTCCTCGAGGTCCTGGACCCTGCCCAAAACCATTCGTTCCGCGACCACTACCTCGACCTGGAGCTGGACCTCTCGCAGGTGCTCTTCATCGCGACGGCGAACATGGCCGAGGGGATCCCCGGCCCGCTCCTCGACCGCATGGAGGTCGTCAGCTTCGACGGCTACACAACCGATGAAAAGGTCGAGATCGCACGCGGCTACCTGTGGCCGCGGCAGCTCGCCAAGAACGGCTTGCGAGATGACGAGGTCGAAATCACGGACGATCTTCTGCAGGAGATCGTCACCGAATACACCCGCGAGGCGGGAGTCCGCGGCCTCGAGCGCGAGATCGGCAAGCTCCTGAGAAAGACCGCCACCCGCGTTGCGTCGGGAAGCGGGAAGGACACGATCACGATCGAGGACGACGCGATTCGGGACGCCCTCGGGCGCCAGCGCTTCTTTCAGGAGTCGGCGGAGCGCACCGCGGTGCCCGGCGTCGCGACCGGACTTTCGGTCACGGGCGCCGGCGGCGACGTTCTCTTCATCGAAACGACGTCCATGCCAGGCAAGGACGACTTCGTCCTCACCGGGCAGCTCGGCGACGTGATGAAGGAGTCGGCGCGGATCGCGCTCTCATACGTCCGCGGCCACGCCGAGGAGCTCGGGCTCGATCCCGAGGGTTTCGACAAGCGCGAATTCCACATCCATGTCCCCGCGGGCGCGATCCCCAAGGACGGCCCGAGCGCGGGGATCACGATGACGACCGCGCTTGCGTCGCTTCTCACGGGCCGTCCCGTGAAGCACACGGTCGGCATGACCGGCGAGGTCACGCTCCAAGGCCGGGTCCTTCCCATCGGCGGGCTCAAGCAGAAGGTGCTCGCGGCTCACGCCGCCGGGCTGACCGACGTGATCATCCCGGAGCGGAATCGCGGCGACCTGGACGACGTGCCCGAAGAGGTGCGCGAAGAGATGACCTTCCACCCGGTGATGACGATCGGCGAGGTGCTCGAGCTCGCGCTCGAGCCGGAGCGCTCCCCCGCCACCGCATAGGCCTGGGCTGAGCCCCGGAGTAGACCCGTTTGCCCTGGGTAGCCGTTGCGTATGAAGGTCGTTGTTATCGGCGCGACGGGAAACGTTGGAACCAGCGTGATACGTGCGCTCTCCGCCGACCCGGAGATCGAGTCGATAGTCGGCGTGGCCCGCCGCGTGCCCGGCCCGGCCGCCCCGAAGGTCGAATGGGTTCGCGCTGATATCACCAGCTCGCCGCTTGCCCCAGTGCTCGACGGCTCCGACGCGGTAGTTCACCTGGCGTGGGCGATTCAGCCGTCGCGCGACGCCAAAGCGCTCCGGGCGACGAACGTGGACGGGAGCGCGCGGGTGCTCGATGCCGTCTCGAAGGCGGGCGTCCAACGCCTGATCTACGCGTCGAGCGTGGGGGCCTACTCGACCGGGCCGAAGGACCGATCGGTCGATGAATCTTGGCCCACCGAGGGAATCGAGACATCGTTCTATTCCCGCCACAAAGCCGAGGTCGAGTCCCTGTTGGACGAGTTCGAGCGGGGCGAGCCGGGAGTGCGAGTCGTGCGGCTCCGCCCGGCCCTCATCTTCAAGCGCGAAGCGGCCACCGAGATCCGCAGGCTCTTCCTCGGACCTCTGGTTCCCCGGTTCGCCTTCAGCCATCGCGCGCTTGTCGCCGTGCCTGATGTTCCGGGTCTCCGCTTCCAGGCGGTTCACGCCGACGATGTCGCCGAGGCATACCGCCTCGCGCTCCGGAACGAAGACGCACGAGGGGCGTTCAATATCGCCGCGGACCCGGTGCTCGATCCAGAAGTCCTGGCCCGCGCGCTGAGCGCGCGGCGGGTCAGGGTGTCCGCTCGGGTCCTTCGGGGCCTTGCTGCGGGGACGTGGCGTGCACGGCTACAGCCGACCCCCGAGGGCTGGTTGGACATGGCGCTCGGAGTTCCGCTCATGGACACGCGCCGGGCGCGCGAGGAGCTCGGGTGGCGCCCGGCGAAAGAGGCGACCGCGACCCTGCTGGAGCTCCTCGAAGGCCTACGGGAAGGCTCAGGTCTCGAGTCTCCGCCGCTCGACCCTGCGTCGAGCGGATTCGCCCGCTCAGTCGAGTTTCGGACCGGTATCGGCGCCCGCGCGTTCTGAGCGGCAGTCAGGACTAGATCTCGAGCGCTCGTTCCATGTCGTCGGCCAAAGGGATGTTCGAATAGGGACCGCTCCCACGGAGCTCGGCCAGCACTTGGCGCTGTGACTGCGCGTCCTTGTCCTGGCTCATCTTCACCTTGCAGGTCCAGCGACTGATCGGGATCCTGAGGCCGACGGTGCCGGGCGCGAGCTTGTCCGCCGTCTCGCGCTCGAGCAGGACCGGCTCGGCGACGTGCCGCTCGAAGTTCTCGACGAGTCTCGCCAGCGTTTCCTTGTTCTCCTCGAGGCTGAGAATCTGAGGGACGCCGTAGCAATGCGCGACTGAGAAATTCCAAGTCGGCGCCCGAACGTCCCCTTCGACGTACCAACTGGGCGAGACATAGCCGTGGGGTCCGGCCACGATCACGAGGACCTCCTGATCCGAGAAGCCATGGATCCGCTCGTCAGGGCGCCCGACGTGGGTGACTATCGCGAGATCGTCACTTGTATCCAGCAGCGCCGGATAGTGAGAGGCGACGAGCTCTCCTTCGTTGGAGCTGACGATCGTCGCCCATGGGTTCTCTTCGATCAGCCGCCGCACCACGCCCTCGTCACGTTCGTCATGGGCTGGGTTGTGTCTCATCTCGCCGCGATCATTTCACGGAGCGGGCGAGTCGTGAGAAGATGCCGCGCATGAGCGACACGCGCGAGGGGACCGACGAGCTGGCCGACCCGATGATGTCCTGCCCGATCGACCACGTCCGGATGTCGGAGTGGCCGAGCTGGGAGGAGGGCCCGCCACACCATCTGTTCAAGCGCCTACGCGCTGAGTGCCCGATCCATTGGACCGATCGGATCTCCGAGTGGCCCACCGAGGACGGTTATTGGTCGGTGACCAAAGCCGAGGACGTCCATACCGTCTCCAAGGACTGGCAGACCTACTCGTCGGAGCGCGGCGGGATCACGGCGCTCACGCACTCGATCATGCCGCTGGAGCTTCAGCAGGGGATGTTCATCGCGATGGACCCGCCCAAGCACGACCGGCTCAAGGCGCTCTTTCAGCGTGGCTTCACCCCAAAGCGGATCGCCGAGCACGAGGACGAGATCCGCGCAATTGCCAAGGGCGTCCTCGACCGGCTCGAGGGCACTACGGAGACGAATCTCGTCGAATCCGTCGCCCAGCCGGTCGTCTCGAGGGTGATCGGCAGCTTCATGGGGATCCCGGAGTCAGACGACGCGATCTGGGCGCGGCTGATGAACGCCGTGATCGCCGCCGGTGACGAGGAGGTCAATCCCGGTGGCACCGACGCGATCATGGAGAAGGACGTGCCCGAGATCTTCGAGCGCTGTCAGGTCTTGATCGACGAGCGCAAGGAGCGTCCGACCGACGACCTGACGAGTGTGCTCGTCCATGCCGAGTACGACGGGCAGGGTCTCGCCGAACACGAGATCGTGATGGGGTTCTTCCTCCTCATGGCCGCCGGCAACGACTCGACCAAGGCGACCTATTGCTCAGGCATGCGAGCCTTGCTCGAGAACCCGGAGCAGCGGCAGCTGGTCCTCGACGACCCGTCGCTGATCCCGGGCCTGGTCGAGGAATCGCTGCGTATGTTCCCCGCCTTCAACCACTTTCGCCGCACGGCTACTCGCGACACCGAGCTCGCGGGCCAGACGATTCGCGAGGGCGAGAAGGTGGTCATGTGGTACGTCTCGTCCAACCGGGATGAGGACCGCTTTGATGACCCCGACCGTTTCGACATCACTCGCACCACCGAACATCAGGCCTTTGGCGCGGGCGGACGCCACTTCTGCCTGGGAACCGCGCTCGCCCGGCTCGAACTGCGCATTCTCTTCGAAGAGACGCTCGGCCGCTGGCCTGACATGGAACTTCTCGGAAAGCCGCGCCACGCCGTGTCGCCGTTCTCGAGCCAGCTGACTTCGCTGCCTGTTCGCCTCTAGTAGTCGCGGTTGCGAGCCGCTCGCGTGGGTACGAACTGCCCATGCCCAGACCGCGTACCCCTGCCCCGCTCGAGCCGCTGATCGAACGGATCGAGTCGATCGACTCATTCGACGGCCCTGCGAGGGCGCTTTCTTCAAAGCTCTCAACGGTCTTCGGACCCGGCCCGATCAAGGACGCGATCAGCGGCACCGCGCTTGGGCACGCCCTGCACCCCATGCTCACCGACGTCGTCATCGGCTCGTTCATCAGCGCCACGGCACTCGACGTCATCGGGGGCGAGGACTCAGACACCGCCTCTGAGCGGCTGATCGCGCTGGGAATCGCGGCCTATCCGCCAACAGCGCTGACGGGTACGAGCGACTGGGCCGACGGGTCGGTGGGCAACGACTCTCTTCGCCGTGTCGGCATCGTGCACGCCGTTTCGAACTCGGCGGCTTTGAGCTTCTACGCCGCCTCGCTCAGGGCGCGCCGCCGCGGCGAGCGAAAGAAAGGCGCCGTGCTTGGTTTCCTGGGCGCCGGCGCGCTCGGGTTTGCGGGTTACCTGGGCGGCCACCTGACCTATGCGCAGGGGATCGGGGTCAACCAGACCGCGTTCGATTCGGGCACCGGAGAGTGGACGGAGGCGGCCGCCGCCTCGGAGCTGCGAGACGGCGAGCCAGTCCGCGTGCTCTACGGCGAGACGCCCGTCCTCCTGGTCAAGAGCGACGACCGGATCCACGCGATCCACGATCGCTGCTCGCACCGGGGCTGCTCGCTGACAGAACGAGGCGTGGTGTCCGGGGACGAAATCCAGTGCAACTGCCACGGCTCGCGCTTTTCGCTCATGGACGGCGCCCTTCTTCGCGGGCCTGCGACGCGGCCGCAGCCTGCGTTCGCGGCACGCGAGCGAGACGGCATGGTCGAGTTGAGAGCGCTTCCCGAGCGCTAGGTCCCGAAGCGGATCGGCAGCTCCTCCAGTCCGTATACGCCCGCGACCGATTCGTAGACCGGTTCGCCGGCTGGCTCGAGGTTCGGCATGCGCGGCGCGAGGAACCAGAGGGCCTCTTGCAGCTCCGCTCGCGCGAGACTCGCTCCCAGACAGTTGTGGATTCCTGCACCGAAGGTCATCGGCTTCGCCTTGCCGCGATCGGCCTCGACGTCGAGAACGAGCGGCTCGTCGTATGTGGCAGCGTCGCGGTTGGCGGCGAAGGTCGAGATCATCAACACCGTGTCCGCCGGGACGACGACGTCGCGATACTCGACGTCTTCGGTCGTCATTCGCGCGGTGAACGGAGTGATCGGCTCGTACCTCAAGAGCTCCTCGACGGCGCGCGGCACGAGGTCTGGGTCTGCGCGGATGAGCTCCCACTGCTCCGGGTGGCGCGCAAAGAGGCTGATGCCGTGCGCAAGCTGTGCCTGCGTCGTGTCCACTCCGCCCGCCAGCACGTTCATCACGAGGTTGAGGCACTCGTCGTCCGAGAGGCGATCGCCTTCGTGGGTCGCAGTCAAGAGCGTTGAGATCAGATCATCGCCGGGGTTGTCGCGGCGAGCTTCAATCAGCTCGGTCGCGTACGCGGTGAACTCGACGATCGCCGCCTCGATCACCTCCCGACTGGCCATGATCGCCGCCGGGTCGAACTGGCGCTGGAACCAGGTCGCCCAGTTGTGAAGGCGCGGTGCGTCCTCCAGCGGCGCACCAACGACCGATGCGATCAGCATCGAGGGGTAGCGCTTGGCCACCGCGTCGACGAACTCGATCTCGCCACCGCCCTCGAGCGGGGCGAAGATCTCTTCGAGGTGCTCGCGCATCAACGCGCGCCAGCGATCCGCTGCCCGTGGGGTGAACGACGGGTTCACGAGGTTTCTCAAACGCCCGTGGTCGGCGCCTTCGATCGAGATGATGTTCTTGCGAATCGCGTCGGCGAGCGGGCCCTCGGTGATTCCAAACGCTGCGGCAACGACCGCCGACGGGAAGACGACCTGCTTCGAGCGCAGGAAGAAGTTCGCCGCTTCGCGATCGAGGACAAAGGTCCACCCAGGCTCGGAGCCCGCGAGCCAGTGCTCGGCCGCGAGTGCCTCCATCCGCCGGTGGAACTCGTCGCCGCGAAGATCCTCGTCGGTCCAGTCGAGGAAGGGCAAGTCCAGTTCGGCAAGCGCGGGCATCGCGCCAACGTTATGGGGACGGGGCCCTCGACGTTTATTCCGGCTCGTAGTGGCACGGCTCCTCGTCAGTCTCCGCCGGCGGACAGATGACGTCGAGGATGATCCGCTCGGCCTGCGCCTGGCCAGACAGGGGCTCGATCTGGATCAGGTCGACGGATTGGAGCGTCGCGTCGCTGTCCGAGAAATGGAGCTCGCCCAGGCCCGCCGATTCCTGGCCGACACGGAAAGGTCCGCCTGCGCCCAGTGTCCCGGCGTTGACGACGTCGATGAGGCCGCCCGCGTAGCGGTCGATCGCCTGGAAGTGGTTGTGGCCGGTGACGATCGTCAACGGCTGCGCGTACTCGTCGGCGATCGTCGTCGCCAGATGCTGCGCGAGCGAGTTCTGGTGGATGAGGGCGATGTCGGGCTTCTCGGGAAGCGCGTCAAACCAGGCGACCACGTCCTCCTTGGCAGCTGCGAGCCGCTCGTCTCCATCCTCGTATTCGGGGAAGGAGAAGATCCGCTCAGACGAAGCGGGGTCGTCTCCCTGCCATTCGAGCGGGTCCGAGAACCCGGCGACGGTCAAGTCCTCGACCTCGGCGAACTCGTCCTTCCAGATTCCGTCGGGATCAAGGACGCCGTCGGTCCCGACGACGATCACGCCGTCGGCAGCGAGCTCATCCATGAGGAGCGCGGAGTCGTGGTTGCCCGAGACGGCGACCACCTCGTCGGTCAGGCCGGCGATGCGAGGGCTGGTCGCCGCCGCCTCGTCCGCGCTGCCGGAAACGCCGAAGTCGCCCGCCAGGATGAACGGCTCTGCGTCGACGAAGTTGGTGAGCGATGAGATGATCGGGAGGTTGGAGTGGAGATCGGAGCCGAAGAAGATCGCCCGGTCGGCGCCCTCCCCGACCCTCGGAGCATCGGCGAGATACGCGCTGAAGTTCGTCAGGGCGCCTTCGAATGTCGCCGAATACCGGTCATTGTCCTGCTGGCGCTCGAAGAACTGGAGGAGCTGGGCAAGCTCGGGACCACGGCCGTAGTACGAGGGCGATGAGAAGGCCTTGGCGTCGAAGGTCGAGACCGCGAGCAAGAGGCTCACCACAGAACCGAGGATGCCCACGGCGGCAACCCAGATTCCGGCCAGGCCAAGCGGCTTCCAACGCGCACGCAATAGCCAAAGCACGCCAGCGACGAGGAGCACTGCCCCGAGGCCGAACGCGAAGCCGCGGATCACTGCTCTTCGCGCCGCTTTCTCCAGATCGCTCTGTGTGTCGTCCACCGCCTCGCGGTCCCCACCTGCAGCCGCAAGAGCGCCAGGCCGGTCCAGCGAGCGAATCTCGAGCCTGAGTTCGAAAGGCGCGTCGAAAGCGTTCGCCCGTATCCCCCAGTCGGCAATCGGCACGTAGGCGTCGACTTCACCGAACCGGTCGGCGCCCACCTCGAAGGCGACTCGGCCCAGTTCGGTGTCGGACTCGGTCGGGCCCGCGATCCGCCAGCCCGCGACCATCGCGGCCCCCGCAAGCGCCGTAGCCGCCACGGCGCCGAGGACCCAAGCCCCAACTCGGCGCGCGGTAGCGGCGCGACTCCTTTTGGTGGCGGTGTCCTCCGATGTCACCACCCAGATGCTGCCAGCCCGCGGCTAGGCCGTGGCTTGGCCCGCCCACGCCCGCACCTGTTCGACCGGGAAGGCGTCCTGCATCGTTCCGTCGAGGCGCTCGTGAGGCCGAGCGGCCACCAGGCAGTTCATGACCGCCTCGTGCGCCGCCTCGTACGCAGCGGCGAAGATGGGGTTGAGCTCGTCGTTCGCGAGCGTCCCCTCGTTCACGGTCGCGAACGCGAGGCCGATCTCGCCCGATCCCTCGGAGCCGTAAGAGCCCGTGCGCGCAAGCCCCAGAAGGGGGCGCAGCGCGAGACGCTTGAGCTGCTGAGCGGTGAGCGGGGCGTCGGTGGCGCAGACGGAGATGCATGAGCCGTCGTTCGCTGCCGGCCGAACCGACGGCCCGACGCTGTGTCCGAGCAGGTCCAGGTACTCGCGATCGCCGAAGTTGCACTGAAGGAGAACGCCGACGTGCCAGTCGCCCACCCGCCGCGACGCGGTGCCGATTCCGCCGGCGTAGTCATAGAGCTGCATTCCCGTGCCGCCGCCGACCGTGCCTTCCGCGACGTCGGGGCCCAGCGCGGCGAGCGCAGCCTCCACGTCGCCGGCGACGATCGTCCGCGAGTCGGCGAGATCGCCGTCGTCAGTCTCCCCCACCACCGGAATCACCACCTCCTGCGGCCCGCGGCCCGAAGCCATGATCGCCGCCTGGTAGACGGTGCCAAGCGCGTGCGTCCCGCAGAGATAAAGCGGGGTCTCCATCCGGCCGGTTTCGTCTATCTCCAGCTTCGAGGTGAGCTCACCGGTGCCGTTCACCACCGCGGTACCTGCCAGGACCGGCAGCTCCGGCGGGGCGACGACGGTCACGCCGGTCCGCTCACCGCTCTGCGCCTGCGAGTGGCCCACGCGCACGCCGGGCACATCGGTGATCGCGTTTCGCTCCCCCGGCTCCAGCCGGCCGACCGCACCGGCGATGTCGCGCCAGCGCTCAGGCACGTGGGTTGGCGGCTCCGGCATGGGCCGGATCATGAAGCAAGCACGCCGCGAGCTGTCCGCTCGCCCCCGCCTGCAAAAGGCCGGGGTCGACGGAGTCACACGGCCCAAAGCGCTTTGGGCACCGCGGATGGAAGCGGCAACCGGTCGGGACCGCGGTCGGATCGGGGAGCTCGCCCGAGAGCAGCTCGCGCCTACCCCCGCCTCCGGGCACGGGAACGGGGATCGCGTCGACCAGCGCCTGTGTGTAGGGGTGCTGCGGGTTTTCGATCACGTCGGTTGCCACTCCGCTCTCGACCACCCGGCCCAGATACATCACAGCAAGGCGGTCGCAGAGCGACCAGGCGAGGCTGAGGTCGTGGGTGATGAAGAGGAGCCCCAGGCCCCGGCTCTCGCGAAGCCCGCACAGGACATCCAGGATCTGCGAGCGGACCGAGGTGTCGAGCATCGAGACCGGCTCGTCGCAGATCAGGCCGTCGGGTTCGAGCACCAGCGACGCGGCGATCGCGACCCGCTGACGCTGCCCGCCCGAGAGTTGATGCGGGTAGCGCTCCGAGAAGCGCTCGGGCTCCAGGCCGACGTCGTTGAGCGCCTTCGAGACCCGCGCCTCGTGCTCGGAGCGGTCGACGCCCATGACTACGAGCGGCTCGGCGATCAGGGTGCGGACCCGGAGCCGCGGATTCAGCGTCTGGTACGGGTCCTGGAAGATCATCTGGACCCGCTTGCGCAGATCTCGCATCTCGCCCCGACCCTCGGCGGCCTTCCCGTCGAGGAGCACCTCGCCCTCCTGCGCCTCGACCAGCCCCAGGATGGCTCGGGCCGTCGTCGACTTCCCGCAACCCGACTCCCCGACGACGCCGAGGATCTCGCCCTGTTTCCAATTCAAAGACACGCCATCGACCGCGCGGGCCTCCCCCGCCCGCGTCGGGAACCGCACGCTGAGGTCACGGACCTCGATCAGCGGCGGCTCCCCCCCGTTGCCGGCAGCCGGCGCTACCCGGCGCTCGCCACCGATCACCGGCAGGACCGAGAGGAGCTCCTTCGTGTAGTCGTGCGCAGGCGCGCCGAAGATCTGGGCCGCGTCGCCGATCTCGACGATCTTGCCTTCGTGCATGATCGCGACGCGATCACACGTTTCTGCAAGCACGCCCAGGTCGTGTGAGATCAAGATCAGCGCCAGACCCAGACGCTCGCGCAGCCGCTCGAGGAGCTGGAGGACCTGAGCCTGCATCACCACGTCGAGTGCCGTCGTCGGCTCGTCGGCGATCACGAGTGGTGGGTTGCAGGCAAGGGCGAGCGCCGTCATGGCCCGCTGGCGCTGACCGCCGGAGAGCTGATGCGGATAACGCCTCGCTGTCGCTTCGGTCAGGCCCACGGTCGACATCAGCTCCTCGATCCGCTCGCCGACCTCGGACTTGCCCACCTCGCGATCGTGAAGTTGGATCGCCTCCGCAATCTGATCGTCCACACGCTGCACCGGGTCGAGGGAGTTCATCGCGCCCTGAAACACCAACGAAACGTGGCGCCAACGCACGATCTGCATACCCCGCTCGGTCCGGCGGCTGACGTTGATCCCCTGCGGCACGCTCTCGGGGCGCAGGGTGATCGAGCCGGTCTGCGTGAGCGACGGCGGCAGGAGCCGCATCACGGCGAGTGCCGTAGTCGTCTTCCCGCATCCCGACTCGCCGGCAAGCCCAAGCGCCTCCCCCGCGCGCAATTCGAAGCCGACCCCGTCGACGATCGCCGATCCGTCGTGGGTGGTGACCCGCAGGTCCGAGACGTCGAGGAGCGGGACGCTCATGATTCGTGCTGCTCCAAGAGACGTGGGTTGACGTACTCCTCGAACTGGTAGCCGATCAGCGCGACCGAGAGGACCAGCATCGTGATGCACAGCCCCGGCGGGATCACGTACCACCAGGCCTCGGCGCTCGGCGCGCCCGATGAGAATGCGTTCTGCAGCATGGTTCCCCAGGAGATGTTCGTCGGGTCGCCCAGGCCGAGAAAGGCGAGGGCGGACTCCGACAGGATCGCCACGGCGATGATCAGGACCGTGTTGGCGAAGATCAGCGGCAGCGCATTCGGGAAGATGTGGGTCTTGAGGATGTACCAGTGGCTGGCGCCGAGTGCATGCGCGCGCTCGACGAATGGCCGTTCGCGGAGCGTCAACACATAGGAGCGCACGATGCGCCCGGTCCCTGCCCACGAGGTGATCCCGATGACCAGGATCAGCACCCCCAGCGACGGGGACAAAAGAGCGGAGAGGACGATCATCAGCGGCAGCGTCGGGATCACCAGGAACCAGTTGTCGATCCCGTCCAGGATGCGATCGGTCCACCCTCCGAAGTAGCCGCTCAGAAGGCCGACGGCGGCGCCGATCACGGCCGAGATGATCGCCGCCGCAAAGCCCACCACGATCGATACACGGGCGCCAACCAAGAGTTGCGAAAGGACGTCTGAGCCCTGCTCGGTGGTGCCCAACCAATGCTCTGAGCTGGGTGGCTCCAGTGTCTGGAGGCTCGAGGCGTCGGGGTTGTAGGGCGCGAGCGCACTGCCGAAAATCGCCACAAAGATGAACAGGCCGAGTACCGACAGGCCGAGCCGCCCGCGCCAGCTACCGAGGAGAAGCTCCCTTGCTCTGGCGCCCGTCATTTCGCCTGCACCCTGGGGTCGAGGAAGAAGTAGAGGCAGTCAGCGATCAGGTTGGCGAAGATCACTCCGGCCGAAAAGACCAGGAAGGTCCCCTGCAAGACGGGGAAGTCCTTGTCCCCGATCGCGTCGTAGGAGAGCTCACCCAGGCCTGGCCACGAAAACAGGGTCTCGATCGTCACCGCGCCGCCCGCGACGGCGCCGAACTGGATCGCCGCGATCGTCACCAGGGGCAGGAGCGCGTTGGGGACGGCGTGCTTGTTGACCACTCGGTGCCAGGGCAGACCCGTCGCGCGCTTGACCGTGACGAAGTCCTCGGTGAGGACCTCCACCATCGAGGAGCGCATGATCAGGAAGTACTGGCCCAACAGCAGGAAGGTCATCGCCGTCACCGGCAAGACGAGGTGATCGAGCACGTCAGCTGCCTGCGCGAACCAGCTCGAGAACTCGATCCCCGGAGTGACCTGCTGACCCGCCGGGAATATCGGGATCCATACCGCGAAGACGAGGATCAGGATGATCCCGACCCAGTACTCGGGCGCGGCGTAGGTGAACAAATTGAAGCCGAGTAAGCCGTCGTCGGTTTTCGTCCCGCGCTTCGTCGCTGCCTTCACCCCCATCCAGGCCCCCAGAATCGTCGCGATCAAGGTGCCAACGCCGACGAGGAGGAGCGTCCACGGAATCGCCTTCTTAATCTCGTCCCAGACCGGCTCGCGCGTGCGCTGGCTGATGCCCAGCTCGCCCGTGAACGTGTCACCTACATAGTCGGCGAACTGGCTCACAAGCGGCTTGTCGAGCCCGTACTCAGCGCGAAGCTCGGCGATTTCCTCCGGGGTGGATTGCGGCAGGCGCACGAGCTGCTCGGTCGGGTCGCCGACCGCCCTGAAGAGGAAGAAGTTGAAGACGAGCACGAAGGCGAGCGTCACCAGCGCAGCGCCGATCTTGCCGAGAAGCCAGCGAGTGTTCAACCCGCGCTCTCTCACGTCGGCAGCTCCATCGGCTCGGTCTCACGCCGGCCGCGCGCCCGTCCCACGATGAAGGCGACGATGGCGATGATGAACGCGCCGATGGCCGCCACTCCGCCCGGAACGCCGGACTGGGTCTCGGCTCCCGAAGCGCCCTCCCCGGGCGTGAGCGTGAGGAGCGGCGCGTAGGAGACCTGCTGGCAGAGAATCTCGCCGGTCTCGGCCGGGCACAGGCGTTCGACGTTGCCCAGCGCGTCCTCGTTATACGCCTCGAGGTAGGGGTCGTAGCTGAGCACGAGATACGGCAGATCCTCTTGGGTGATCGCGACCATCTCCTGGATCAGCTCCTTGCGCTCCTCCTCGTTCTCAGGCCCGACGAGCGTCACCTGCTCCTTCATCAGGCGGTCGTACTCAGGGTTCGAATAGAAGGAGTCCGACGAGGCCCCGATCTGGCTCGTGGTCACGAGGTCGAGCAGCGCGCTCGGGTCATAGGGGTCCCCACCCCAGCCCCAGATGAAGGTGTCGAACTCTGGCGCCGGCAAACCGTCTTCCTTGCGGACGGTGAGCTCTGTGAGCTTGTCGGTGCTCACCACCTGGACGTTGAACTCCACCCCGATCTCCTCGGTCTGCTCGGCGATCAGCTTCGCGGACTGGATGTCGGCGGGCGCCTCCGAGCGCACGAACAGGTCGAACGAAGCGACCTCCCCGTCCTTCTCGCGGATCCCGTCCGAGTTCAGCTCCCAGCCCGCGTCGTCGAGCATCTGGTTCGCCAGGTCGGGGTCGTACGGATAGTCCTGCTCCGGGACCTCGTAGAAGTCCTTGTAGAACGACGGCAGGATGCCGTGGGCGACGAACGAGGTCCCGAGGTTGGCGATCTCGTTGTTTCGCTCGCGGTCGATCGAGTAGGCAATCGCCTGCCGCATCGTCTGGTCCTGGATCGCGGGGTTGAACTGCGCGTCCGGGCAGTTCTCCGCGGAGCAGAGGTTGAAGGCGAGCTCGGTGAACGAGTAGGTGGGCGCGTTCACGACCTCGATTCCTTCCCGGTCGCCGAGGCGGTCGAAGGTGGCCGGCTGCACCTCGGGGATGAAGTCGACCTCACCGAGGGTGAGGGCGCGCTCAACCGCATCGGCTGAGCCGTAGCGGATGAACTGGAGCTCGTCGAACGCGGGCTCCTCTCCTCGCCACTCCGGGTTGGGCGTCATCTTCAGGATCCGGCCCCGCTCGAACTCGCTGACGATGTAAGGGCCTGAGCCGACCAACGGCACCTTCGGCTGGTAGCCACCGGTGAGATCGTCAACCGGCACCTTGCCCCAGATGTGCTCGGGCAGGATGTAGACGAAGAGGTCGCCAATCAGTCGAGCGTTGGGTTTCTTGCTGGTGACGATCACCGTGTGGTCGTCGGGCGTCTTGATCGACTCGACGCCCGTGGTGTAGCCGGTGAAGAGCAGGCCATCCTCGCCCAGCGTCTCAAGCGACCACTTGACGTCCGCGGACGTGATCGGCTCGCCGTCGGACCAATTCGCGTCCTTGATCAAGTGGAAGGTGATCGTCTTGCCGTCCTCGGAGACATTCCACGATTCCGCGATCGCCGGAGCCGGGGTGAGATCCACGGGATCGAAGCCAACGAGGAGCTCCCAGTTGATCGCCCAGATCGTGAACTCCTCCTCGTTGACGCCGACGAAGGGATTGAGCGTCTTGGGATCCTGGGACCAACCGATCCGCAGGACATCGCTTCCGCCCTCGTCTTGCGCCCGGCCTGACCCGGGGAGCATCGCCAGGGCGCCCGCAAAAAACAGAACCGCCAATGCGAACGGAACCCTCGCGTACCTCGTCATTGCTTCTCCCCTCATTCAACGCCTGCTTCCAGGATTTCCAATGCCTTCGCGTCGCCGTCGACGCGTGCGCGCGCTCCCAGCGGGATCGCGGCCATGTGTTTGCCGTGCCCGACCGGCACGTTCGCGATCGCAGGGATTCCAAGCGGCTTGATCAGCTCGTCCAGGATCTCCTCGATCGAGAGCATCGACACGGGCTCCTCGGGCACCGTGAGCGGCTTCAGATCGACGTTCGTCCCGAAGACAAAGCCCTCCGCGTTGTCGAGCTTGCCCGCGCGGATCAGGTGGTTGAGCGCCGTATCCACCAGATACGTCTCGGTGAACAGATCCTCGACCATCACGATGCATCCGTCGGTATCCACCTCGTAGGGGGTGCCGATGCTCGAACACAGGAGGGTGAGGCAGCCTCCCACGATCGGCGCCTCGGCTTTGCCGGCCCCGACGGTGAGCACGTACGGGTCATCGGGGTCCTCGAAAACGCGGCCCAGCGGCTCAGCCTTGAAGGCGCGATGGAACCACTCCTCGGTCTCCTTGGTGAGCACATCCTTCTTCCTTGAGAAGCGCATGAAGTTCGGCCCGTAGAACGAGACCCAGCCCTTGTACTTCGCGAGCGCGAGGTGGAGAGCGGTGATGTCCGAGAAACCGCAAACGATGCGCGGGTCGCCAACCGTGTCCCAGTCCACGAGGTGGAGCATCCGGGCAACGCCATAGCCGCCCGCCATCGTGTGGACCATGTCGATGCCCGGCTCGGACAGCGCCCACTGCAGGTCCTCGGCTCGCTCCTCGTCGGTCCCCGCGAGATAGCCGTGCACCTTGCGGTGGTTCGGCCCGAAGACGACCTCGTGGCCCCTCTTTACGAAGTAGTCGGTGGCCTGCTCGAGCTCGGAGCGGGTCTGGGCCGGGCCTGACGGCGCGACGACCGCGATCCTTGCCTTATCGGGCAGCGCCGGCGCCTTGATCCGACTCATCGCATCGCCTCCGCGATCAATTCGGGCTGCGCGCCCAGCGACGAGAGGACCAGCTCGACCTGGAGATCCGCGACCTGATCGAGCTCGAGTGGGCCGTCAGGGTCGAACCACAAGGCGACTCCCGTGCAGGCCAGAAGCGTCGAGTACATCGCGACCCTCGCGTTCGAGGCCCGGAGCGAGCCGTCTCGCACGCCTTCCTCGGTCGCCGCAATGAAGATGTCCTGGTAGGCGTCACGCTGGGCGATCAGCCGCTTCTTCGCTTCGGGTCGAAGTGCGCGGATCTCGGAGTCCGTCACGAACGCGGCCCGCGTGTCTTTCCAGCACAGTGGGATCCGAAGCTTGGAATTCACGTGACTTGAAGTCGCGGC
>JADMIO010784991.1_pt1 | contig 62244 bp, 53 predicted proteins | sample 8958161 | NCBI WGS metagenome assembly JADMIO01 (sample SAMN16585339, study PRJNA669376) | soil metagenome | isolation source: Crop rotation soil | place: USA: Cullars Rotation, Alabama | collected 2011 | reverse complement strand
CTTTCCCCGCCGCCGCCCGCGCCCCCGCCGGCCGGAGCCGCCGATGCGGCCGCTGCCGCGACCTGCGCGGCCTTCTCCGCCTTCGTCGTGTGCCCCTTGAACTGACGCGTCGGCGCGAACTCGCCGAGCTTGTGGCCGACCATGTTTTCCGTGATGTACACCGGGATGAACTTCTTCCCGTTGTGCACCGCGATGGTGTGCCCCACCATCTCCGGAATCACCGTCGAACGCCGGGACCAGGTCTTGATGACCTTCTTCTCCGGCTCACGGTTCATCGCCTCCACCTTTTCCAGCAGGTGCACGTCGATGAACGGACCCTTTTTCAGTGAACGTCCCATATCGCCTCGCCTACTTCTTTCGCCGTTCGACGATGAATCTGTCGGTGTACTTCCTGCGGCGCGTCTTGTAGCCCTTCGTCGGCTGGCCCCACGGCGTCACCGGATGACGGCCGCCGGACGTCTTGCCTTCGCCGCCGCCCAGCGGATGGTCGACCGGGTTCATGGCCACGCCGCGCACGTGCGGCCGCTTGCCCATCCACCGGCTGCGTCCCGCCTTGCCGATCGATACGTTCTCGTGATCGAGGTTGCCGACCTGGCCGACCGTCGCGAGGCACTCGATGCTGATGTGCCGGATCTCGCCCGACGGCATCTTGACCGACGCGTAGAGACCTTCCTTCGCGACAACCTGCACGGCCGATCCGGCCGATCGCGCGATCTGGCCGCCCTTGCCCTGCTTCAGCTCGACGTTGTGCACCATCGTGCCGAGTGGAATGTTCTTGAGCGGCAGACAGTTGCCCGGAAGGATGTCCACGTTGTCGCCCGACGTCACGGTGTCGCCCACCTTGAGGCCGATCGGATGCAGGATGTAGCGCTTCTCGCCGTCGGCGTAGGTCACGAGTGCGATCCGCGCCGTGCGGTTCGGGTCGTACTCGATCGTCGTGACCTTGCCGGGGATGTTCAGCTTGTCCCGCTTGAAGTCGATGATGCGGTAGTTGCGCTTGTGGCCGCCGCCGCGCCACCAGGACGTCAGCTGCCCGGTGTTCTTGCGGCCGCCCGAGCGCTCGAGCGTCTCAACGAGCGGCTTGTGCGGACGCGACGTCGTGATGTCGTCGAACGTCTGGACGCTCTGGAAACGCCGGCCGGCGGACGTGGGTTTGTAATTGCGAATCGGCATGATGCCCTCTACGTGCCTTCAATGAAGTCCGGGACTTTTTCGCCGGCCTTGAGCCTGACCCAGGCTTTCTTCCAATCCGGGCGCTGGCCTTCGAACCGTCCCTGGCGCTTGAACTTGCCGTGGCCGATCTGCGTGCGCACGGACGCGACCTTCGCGCCGAAGAGCTTTTCCACGGCGCGGCGGACGTCGATCTTCGTGGCGTTGCGGGCCACTTCGAACACGACGACCTCGCCCTGTTCACGGGCAATCGTCGTCTTTTCAGTCACGAGCGGTCTGCGGATGACATCAGTGGCCTTCATCCCAGCACCTCCTGCAGCCGCTCGATCGCCGCGCGGGTGGCGATGATGCGGGCGGTGTTCATCACGTCGCGCGCGGTGAGGCGCCCGCTCTGCACGAGCCGGACGCCGGCAATGTTGCGCGCCGACAGTTCAAAGTTCTGGTCGAGCTTCACGTCGACGATGAGCGTGCGGCCGCTGGCGCCGAGCCGCTTCAGCAGCTCCGCGGCGGGCTTCGTCTTCTTCTCCGCCGCCTTGAGCTCGTCGACGACGACCACCGCGCCATCCTTGAGGCGGGCGGCCAGCGCCGCTTTCAGCGCGCCGCGCTCGACCTTCTTCGGCAGCTCGTACGCGTAGCTGCGCGGCTGGGGTGGAAACACCGTGCCGCCATGACGCCAGAGCGGCGACCGCGTCGATCCCGCCTGCGCGCGACCCGTGCCCTTCTGCTTGTACGGCTTCTTGCCGCCGCCGCTCACGAGCGCGCGGTTCTTGGCCTTGTGCGTGCCGCGCCGTTCCGACGCGTTCTGCCGCACGACCGATTCCCAGATCAGATCCGACTTGATCGGACCGGAGAACACCGCGTCGGCCACGTCGACCGACCCGACTTTCTGGTTGTCGCTGTTGACTACGTCTAGGGTCATGGCTATTTCTTGCCCTTCTTCTTCTCAGGCTGGGGCTGCGGATCCGGCTTGCGCGCCACCGCACGACGCACCACGATGACGCCGTTGGGGCCGCCAGGGACCGCGCCGCGCAACACGAGCAGATGATTCTCGAGATCGACGCTGACGACCTTCAGGTTGCGGGTCGTAATGCGTCCACCGCCCATGCGTCCCGCGGCGCGCATGCCCTTCACGACGCGTGACGGGAATGACGACGCGCCGATGGATCCGGGCGCGCGATGGAACATCGATCCGTGCGTGGCCGCGCCGCCGCCGAAGTGGTGACGCTTCACCACGCCCTGGAAGCCCTTGCCGCGGCTGGTGCCGATGACGTCAACGCGATCGCCCGCCTTGAAGATGTCGACGAGCACCTGATCGCCGGCCTTGAGCGCGTCGCCGCCGGGCGCAATCTTCACCTCGCGGCGCACACTGGTCGGCGGGACGTTCGCCTTCTTGTAATGACCGGCGATCGGCTTGTTCACTTTCGCCGGCGCATCGGCCACAAGACCAAGCTGCACCGACTCGTAGCCGTCGGTCTGCGCCGTCTTGGCTTGCACCACCACGCACGGTCCGGCCTTGACGACGGTCGCCGGCACCACGGTGCCGTCGGCCTCGAAGACCTGGGTCATGCCGACTTTTCGCCCGATGATCCCGGTGACCATTATTTGTGTTCCTTCCCGAAGGCCTTGATTTCCACGTCAACGCCCGCCGGCAGGTCGAGCTTCATGAGCGCGTCAACCGTCTGCGGCGTCGGCTCGAAGATGTCGATCAGGCGCTTGTGCGTGCGGATCTCGAACTGCTCGCGCGACTTCTTGTCGACGTGCGGCGAACGGAGCACCGTCCACTTGTTCTTCTCCGTCGGCAGTGGCACCGGCCCGGCCAGGCGCGCGCCCGTCCGCTTGGCGGTGTCGACGATCTCGGTGGTCGACTGATCGAGCACGCGATAGTCGTACGCCTTGAGACGGATGCGGATTTTTTCGCTGAATGGTGTCGCCATGGTTATCTACCTTGCACTTTCGCAATCACTTCCTGGCTGACCGACGAGGGCGCCGGTTCGTAGCGGTCGAAGTGCATCGAATACGATCCGCGGCCCTGCGTGCGCGAGCGGATATCGGTCGCGTACCCGAACATCTGGGCCAGCGGCACGCGCGCGTTGATGACCTGCGAGCCGCCGCGCGTTTCCATCGACTGAATGTGGCCGCGCCGGCTGGTGATGTCGCCGATGATGCTGCCCATGTATTCCTCGGGCACGACCACCTCGACGCGCATCACGGGCTCGAGCAGCACCGGGTGCGCCTTGCCGGCGGCGTCCTTGAACGCCATTGAGCCCGCGAACTTGAAGGACATTTCGTTCGAGTCGACGTCGTGGTACGAGCCGTCATACAACTCGACCTTCACGTCGTCCATCGGGTAGCCGGCGAGCACACCGGTCGTCATCGCTTCCTGGATACCCTGGTCGATCGGCTTGATGAATTCCTTCGGGATGGCGCCGCCCACGATCTCGTTGACGAACTCGTAGCCCTCGCCGGGCTTGCGCGGGATCACGCGGATCTTCGCGTGTCCGTACTGGCCGCGTCCGCCCGACTGCTTGATCCACCTGCCCTCGCCTTCGGCCGCGCGCGTCAGCGTCTCCTTGTAGGCGACCTGCGGCGCGCCGACCGACGCCTCGACGCTGAACTCGCGCTTCAGGCGGTCGACGATGATCTCGAGGTGCAACTCGCCCATGCCCGCGATGACGACCTGGCCGGTTTCCTCGTCGGTCTTCACGTGGAAGGTCGGATCCTCGGCCTTCAGCTTCGCGAGGCCGACGCCAAGTTTTTCCTGGTCCGACTTGGTCTTGGGCTCGATCGCGAGCGAAATGACCGGCGCCGGGAAATCCATCGCCTCGAGGATGACGGGCTTCTTCTCGTCGCACACGGTGTCGCCGGTCGACACGGTCTTCAAACCGACCGCCGCCGCGATGTCGCCCGCGTAGACTTCCTTGATGTCCTCGCGCTTGTTCGCGTGCATCTTGAGCAGACGGCCGATGCGCTCGGCTTTCTGCTTGCCGGGGTTGTACACGGCCATGCCCGAGGTCATGACGCCCGAGTAGACGCGGATAAACGTGAGCTGACCGACGAACGGGTCGGTCATGATCTTGAACACGAGACCCGAAAACGGCGCGTCGTCGGTGGCCGGCCTCTCGGTCATCGCGCCCTCGGCCCCGTTCGGATCGATGCCGGTGACCGCGGGAATCTCGAGTGGCGAGGGCAGGAAGTCGACGACGGCGTCGAGCAGCGTCTGGACGCCCTTGTTCTTGAACGCCGATCCGCAAATGACCGGGACGAACGCCGTCTTCTCGTGACGGACGGATTCAACGGTGCGCTTGCGCAGCGCCGCCTTGATCTCCTCGACGGTGATCGGCTGGCCGTGAAGGTACTTCTCGAGAATCTTGTCGTCGACCTCGCTCACCTTTTCAATGAGCTGCTCGCGGTACGCCTTGGCCTCCTCGGCCATGTCGGCCGGGATTTCCTCGACGACGTAGTCGGCGCCCATCGTCTCGTCCTTCCACCGGATCGCCTTCATGGCGATCAGGTCGACGACGCCGGCGAACTTGTCCTCGCTGCCGATCGGCAGCTGGATGACGACGGGATTCGCCTGGAGCTTTGAGACGATCTGTTCGCAGGTCCGCGTGAAGTTCGCGCCGATGCGGTCCATCTTGTTGACGAAGCAGATCCGCGGGACGCGGTACTTGTCAGCCTGCCGCCAGACCGTTTCCGACTGGGGCTCGACGCCCGCGACCGAGTCGAACACGCAGACCGCGCCGTCGAGGACGCGCAGCGAACGCTCGACCTCAGCCGTGAAGTCCACGTGGCCGGGCGTATCGATGATGTTGATGCGCTGATCGCGCCATGAGCAGGTTGTCGCCGCGGACGTGATCGTGATGCCGCGTTCCTGTTCCTGCTCCATCCAGTCCATGACGGCCGTGCCTTCATGAACCTCACCGATCTTGTAGGTGATGCCGGTATAGAAAAGGATGCGCTCAGTCGTGGTCGTCTTGCCGGCATCGATGTGGGCCATGATGCCGATGTTCCGACAACGATTCAGCGGTATGGTGCGGGGCATGACTGAAAAACCTGTCTCCGATCTCTACCAGCGGTAGTGCGCGAAGGCCTTGTTCGCCTCCGCCATGCGGTGCGTGTCTTCGCGCTTCTTGACGGCGCCGCCGCGCATGTTGGCGGCATCCATGAATTCGTTCGCGAGCTTTTCCTGCATCGTCTTGCCGTCGGCGCGCTCGGTGGCGTACGCGACAACCCACCGGATCGCCAGCGACAGGCGGCGGTTCGGGTTCACCTCAACCGGCACCTGGTAGTTCGAACCGCCGACGCGGCGCGACTTCACTTCCAGGCTCGGCTTGGCGTTGTCGATCGCCTTCTTGAAGGTCTTGAGCGGCTCGTCCTGCGTCTTGTCCTTCACGATGTCGAGCGCCTTGTACATGATTCGCTCGGCCGTGGAGCGCTTGCCGCCGCGCATGATCGTGCTGATGAACTTGGTGACGAGCGGGCTCCCGTAGATCGGGTCCGCCGGAACTTCGCGCTTGGGTATCTCTCTGCGACGCGGCATTTCTGTCCTCTATTTCTTCGGGCGCTTGGCGCCGTACTTCGAACGTCCCTGCATCCGGCCCGCCACGCCGACGGCGTCGAGCGTGCCCCGGACCACGTGATAGCGGACGCCGGGGAGGTCCTTGACGCGGCCGCCGCGGATCAGCACCAGCGAGTGCTCCTGCAGGTTGTGGCCGACGCCCGGGATGTACGTCGTCACCTCGATGCCGTTGGTGAGCCGGACGCGCGCGACCTTGCGCAGCGCGGAGTTCGGCTTCTTCGGCGTCTGGGTGAACACGCGGACGCAGACGCCGCGCTTCTGCGGGCTGCTCTGCAGGGCCGGGCTCTTCGTCTTGCTCAGAACGGCTTCGCGTCCCTTACGGACCAGTTGGCTAATCGTCGGCATTTTTGCTCCGCTCGAACTTCAAACCTCGAACGTCGCGTTGCCACCGGCAAACGCGACCAACGGCGCTGCATACGCTCCGCAGCGTCGCTGTTTTCGTTCCCGGCCTTGGAGCACGATGCTCGGCGCCGAAAACATTCCCCCTATTGCTGTTTCTTCAGCCGTGGCGACAGAGTGCGCCGTCAGTCGGCGCGTCCTTCGCGCGGAATCAGCCAGGAAGCCGTGCGGCGGCTTCTTTCACTGGACGCGGGCCTAGATAGGGTGTCCTAAGCCCGAAAGAACCTTGCGAGAGTAACATACCGGGCCATCCATGCTCAACAATTCACGCCTCCATCGCATCGTTCGAATCGTTCGCGGCCTTGCGATCGCCCTTTGCGGAGCTGTCGCCATCGGGTGGACGGGTGTTTTGAGCGCTCAAAATCAGCCGCGCCGACCGGCTTTCGAGGTGAGCTTCGCCGCCACGGCGCACCCGGAGGCCATCACCGGGCGCATGTACGTGGCGATCAGCCGCACGAACGACCGGCAGACCCCGATCCAACAGGCGAGCCCGACCGGTACTCCTCTCTTTGCGGTCGGCATCGAGGGGCTTCGGCCGGGACAGGCCGTGACCTTCGACGACAGCGCCCTCGGCTACCCCGTTCGCAGCCTGCGCGACCTCCCGGCCGGCGAGTACTGGGCGCAGCCATTCGTGAACGTCTACACGAAGTTCGCGAGGGCGGACGGACACACCGTCTGGCTGCACATGGATCAATGGGAAGGCCAGAACTGGAAATCCTCCCCCGGCAACCTGTTCGGCGACCCGGTGAAGATCAAGTTCGATCCTGCATCGCCGGCGCCCATTCAGCTGGTTGCGGACAAGGTGATTCCCGCGATCGCGCTGCCGGCCGACACGGCGCAGGTGAAACACATCCGGATTCAGAGCGACATCCTGACGAAATGGTGGGGACATCCGATCTATCTGGGCGCAGTCGCGCTGCTGCCGAAAGGCTACGAGGCGAATCCCACGCAGAAGTACCCCATCGTCTACAGCCAGGGGCATTTTTCCCTCGGTGCGCCGGGCGGCTACGGACGCGACCAGGCGTTTACGAAGTATTGGGACGCCGAAGGCACGCCCCGGATGATTTACGTGACCCTGCAGCATCCCTCGCCGTACTACGACGACTCGTACGGCGTGAATTCCGAGAACAACGGTCCGTTCGGGGACGCCATCACCCAGGAAGTCATGCCGGCGGTTGAAAAACAACTGCGCGCGATTGGACAGCCCTGGGCGCGAATTCTCACCGGCGGATCCACCGGCGGATGGATCGCGCTGGCGCACCAGGTCTTTTATCCGGATCTCTACGGCGGCACTTTTTCTCTCTGTCCGGATGGCGTGGATTTCCGGTACCACCAGATCGTCAACGTGTATCAGGACGCCAATGCGTACTGGCTCGAGCGGGACTGGATGAAGATCGAGCGCCCGAATCAGCGCCGGCCCGACGGCAACATCCAGTCGATGATGAAGGATGAGAACTGGTACGAACTGGTCGTCGGCGATCACTCCCGGAGCGGTGGACAGTGGGACATCTGGGAAGCAACGTACAGCCCGGTCGGGCCCGACGGCTATCCGCGCCGAATCTGGAACAAGGAGACCGGCGTCGTCGACAAGTCAGTGGCCGAGACGTGGAAGAAGTACGACCTGCGCAACATCCTCGAGACGAACTGGACCACGCTCGGCCCGAAGGTCGCGCACAAGCTGAATGTCTACGTCGGCGACATGGACACGTATTTCCTGAACATGGGCGTGCGCATGCTCGACGAATTCCTCAAGGAACGCGCGAAGGATCCGCCCTATCGCGGCGAGATTGTGTTTCAGCCGATGGCGCCGCACTGCTGGGGACCGCGCGGCCAGGAATTGCACGAAAAAATCGCCGCGCACATCGTCAAGTACGCACCGGCGGGCGCGGACACGACGAGCTGGCGCCGCTAGCTCCAGACACACACGAAGATCACGAAGACAAGGAAGATCACCAAGGTTTGGGTTTTGAAAACCAAGACTTCGTGTTCTTCGTGACTCTTTGTGAACTTCGTGTGCGTCTGGAAGTCACTTTGATCGCGCGTTCACGTCGTAGTACGCGCGCAGCAGGCCGAGCTGGAAGTCGCGATTGAACTCGTGAATCGGGTACAGCGCGGTGGCGCGGCCGTCGGTCCAGGTCTTCGTGCCGCCGTAACCGAAACGGACCGACACCGATCGAATGAATGTGCTGCGATCGTCGATCGGCAGCGCCGCGACGTTCTTCGCGAACGCTTCGAAGATGCCGTCCTGAAAGAGGTATTGCTCGACGTTGGAGACGTAGAAGGCGGAAACCGTCGCGCCGCGCGCGCGCACGTACCGGCCCACGGCTCGAATCGCCTTCGGCCCCGCGAAGTTCCCCACCACCGGCACGATGAGGTTCTTCTCCTCCAGCGTCTTGATGAATTTGAAGTTGTCCTCCGACGCCAGATAACTGTGCGGCGCCCCTTCCCAATCCGTCTGGATGATCATTTCCTCGTACGTCGGGAACCCGCCGCCGACCGCCGGACGGCCGCCGAAGCCGTTCATCACGGTCGAATACCGCAGGCTCGGCCCCTGCCAGAAGAACGCGAAGTAGATCGTCTCGAGCTGCTCCAGATCCGCGGCTGACAGCGCGAAGCCGTGCGTCTTCGTCAGCCGATCGCGAATCGCCTTGAGGTTCGCGCGGTACAGCGCTTCGCTCGTTTCCACCCGCGCGTACGCGGAAAACAGCTCCACGACCGATGCGGTTGACTTCAACCCGCCGGGCCTCGCCTTTGAAAACAACCGGGACACGAAGTCCGCGCGATCGTTCGACAGCTCGAAGAGCGCCTTGTACATGAGGTGCTGCAGCAGGTTGCCGCGGCGGATGTCGACGATGAAGGCCATGCGCGGCCGCGTCACCGCCATGTACGTGAAGTTCTGATCCGGTGCGACGCCCATGTACACGCCTCCGGGCCGCACCGCCGCGGAGAGCTCAGGCACGACGTACTGGTAGGTGTGTTCGTTACCGACGAGATTCTCCGATCGAAAGAAACCGGCCGGCTCCGACAACTCCGCCGAGAGTTGCCAGAACTGCGCGTCCGTCAGCGACGCGGGGAGCGCCTCCTGCGGTGCCTGCGCGATCGGATGCGATGCGATCAGCAACAGCGCCGCGACGACGGCCGAACCCACCAGACGCACGCGACGCATTCCTGCAGTTTACCGGTGCCGGGTCAGCACGTCGTAGTAGTTGTTGATTTGACCGGCCTGCTGCGCTCTCACCATGTCCTGCATCGAATCCAGCAGCATGACGACGCGCGAACTGGCGACCGGGTTCACGCAGGTAGTGAAGCAGGAGCGAATCAACGTGCTCGTCTCATCGAGCGGCATGGACGCGATATTGGCGGCGAAGGCGGGCCAGATCTGATCCTGAAAGAGATACTGCTCCACATTCGACGTGTAGAACGTCGTAATCTTTGAGTTGCGCGCCCGCACCCAGGCGCCAATGCCTTTCAGCGTCTTCGCACCGCCGAAGTTGCCGACGAGCGGAATCACGAGATTCTTCTGCTGCAGCGCACGAACGGCCCGGTAGTTGTCCTCGGTGGCCAGGTACGCGCGGGCGACACCGGCGGCGTCCGTCGCCGTCTGTAATTCGGCAAACGAGGGATACCGCGTCCGTCCGACCGGACTGCTCGCATACTGCAGGTACGGTCCGGCGCCGTAGAAGGTGCTCAGGATGTACTCGATGCCGGACGTATCCATCTCGGACAGCTGGAAGCCGTGCGCGGCCAGCGTCGTCCCGATGTCCTTGAACGTCGCCTCATACATCGCGCGCGTCGGCTGCACATTCGCAAACGCCTCGAACAGCTGCGCGGCCGTTGATGAACTCGAGAGACCCTCCGGACGCTTGCGCGAAAACAGCCGGCCGAGGAAGGCGGCACGATCCTCAGACTGCTCCATCAGCGCCTTGTACATAAGGTGCATGTGGAGGTTGCCGCGCCGGATGTCGGGGATGAACACGACCGCGGGCTTGAGCGCCGCGATGTACGTGAAGTTCTGATCCGGACCGACGCCGACGTAGACGCCGCCGGGTTTCACCGTGCGCTGAAGCTCCGGCAGGATGATCTGGAAAGTGTCCTCGTTGGACACGAGGTTGTCGGATCTGAAGAAGCCATCCGGCTCCGAGAGATCGGTGATGAGCGCCCGGAATTCAACGTCACTGAGCCGCGAAGGCAGGCTCTGCTGGGCGACGCGCACCGGCGCCCACACGCCGGCCGCGATCACGAAGACAAGCGTCGCCAGAAGAAATCGGCGCCGGCCGCGCATGGATGTGCTGCCTATCTGACGAGCGGTTGCGCCACGCGGCCGGCACAGCCGCGCGTCTCATTCAGCATCGAGCCCAACCCGTTCGTCAGACCGCTGCCGCCGCCACCGCCGCCCTGGAACGACCGGATGAACGTGCTCTTCTCATCGAGCGGCATCGTCGCCACATTCGCGCAGAATTGCCCCCAGATTCCATCCTGCTGGAGGTACTGCTCGACGTTCGAGAGATACATCGCCGCGATCGTGCCGCCGTGATCGCGCACGTACTTGCCCACCGAGCGCAGCGCTTTCGGACCGGCGAAATTGCCGACCACCGGCACAAACAGGTTTTTCTGATGGAGATCCTTCAGCACGCGGAAGTTCTCCTCGCTGGCCAGAAACCCGCGGCTGATATTGCTGCCGTCGGTCGCCATCATCAGCTCGCCGTAGCTGACCATCGGACGCCCGTTGCCGCCGCTCGACGACGAGTTGTAGTTGATGGCCGGCCCGTACCAGTAGAAGCTCCAGTAGACGTACTCGATCCCGTCCAGGTCGTCCTTGGTCAGCGGCAGATTGCGTGTCTTCGTCAGGTGATCCTGGATGGCCTTGAGATTCGCCTTGTACTCGGCTTCCGTATTCGTCGGTATGTTCCAGAATGCGTTGCTGAGCTCGGCGGCCGTCGCCTTCTCCGTCAGGCCCGCGGGGCGCTTCTTGTTGAACAGCAGCGCGACGAAGTCAGCGCGGTTGTTCGTCATCTCGAACAGCGCCTTGTACATAAGGTGCATGTGGAGATTGCCGCGGCGGATGTCCGTGATGAACACCATCTTCGGCTTCAACGCGGCGATGTACGTAAAGTTCTGTTCGGGCCCCACGCCGAGGTAGACACTGCTCGTGCGGCTGCGGCTCAGCAGATCCGGAATGATGTACTGCAGCCAGATCTCGTTCGACACCAGATTGTCCGAACGGAAGTAGCCGTTGGGTTCCGAGAAGTCCTCGCTCAGCTTCCAGAACTCCTGATCGGTGAGTTTCGCGGGAAGCGTATCGCCGGCCTGCACGGCGGCGGACAGGCCACGAACGGGAACCGCCGCCATCATGGCGGCAAGAAGGACGGCGGCGACAAGAATTCGACGTGTACGCATACCTGATGACGCCTCTGCGTGAAACGACGGCTCGATTCCGGCAATTATCGAGCTTGCTGTAAGCTTTGTCGATGCGTTTTCCGTCAAAGTCGGCACTTCCCCGCGCCGGCGCCGCCTGGGCGGCCCTCGTCGGCGTATTCGGCCTCGTTTTCTATTTCCAGTTCGGGCAGGATCGCGTCGCCACGCAGGTCGCGCCCACGCGCGCGCTCAGGAACGCGTCCGAGATCCACCAGGAGCTGCCGATACCGGCGGCCGCGCAGTCCGCGGTCAAGAACAACTTCATGTCGTTTCGTGAGTATCACGACTTCGTGATGTTCCATCCGACGCTCGGGTACTACGCCAGCGGCCGCGTGAACTTCGTCAACGACTACCGCACCTACCCGATGGTCATGGCGCCCGTGTTCGGCCACATGGTGGCCGAACAGATCTTCTTCATGTGGAACGGGATGCGGAAGGCGGGCACGCTGGGCGCCGACGAGACGTTCACGATTGCGGAATTCGGCCCCGGCGACGGGACGCTCGCCGAGGACATCATGGCCTATCTCGAGGCGAAGTCGAAGACCGGCGGACAGTGGCGCCAGATGTTCGATCACCTTCTGTACATCTGCTACGACCGCTCTCCGGCGCTCAACGATATTCAGCGCAAGCGGAACGCGCGATTCGGACAGCGCTTCGCCGCGCGCGTCGCGGATGCCACCAACCCCACCGCCACCATTCAGCCAGACAGCTTCAAGGGCGTGATTCTGTCGAACGAACTGCCGGACGCGTTCAGCGTCCACAAGATCATCCTGTCAGGTGACGGCACGGCCGAAGTGGCGTTCCCGGTCCCGCGCCTGCCCGCCGCCGCTTGGACCACCGCGCGGGCGCTGCTCCAGCCGGCCGCCGTGAAAGCCATCGAGGCAGACGACGAGCTCGTGGAGAAGACGTTCCTGTCCGGCAACGATCCGTCCACGCTCCACCTGACGAAGCGATCGTTTGTCGCATTGCTCGAGGGGCTGGCCCCGCGCGCCGCGGAGTACGAGGCGACGTCGAACGCGATGGAGTTCCAGGAGGCGTACGTCCCCGCCACGGAAGTGCCGGAAGTGGCCGCGCACCTTCGACGCTACGCTCCGGCATACGCCGCGGCGCTCGCGAAAGATCCGCGCGGCATGGTCACCTACGTCAACCCCGGGGCCGAAGGATTCATCCAGGGCTCTGCGAGACTGCTCAAGGCCGGGTACGTGCTGACGATTGACTACGGCACGACGTGGGAAGGATTCCTTGGTGAGGTGGCGTATCCCGTGTTCCGCACGTACGGGCCGGCGAAGCGCGAGTCGACCACATCCGGCGATACTTCGGAGCCCTATCGCGGACCGACGTTGAACGACTTCACCATCGACGTGAACTTCAGCCTGCTTGCCGCCGAGGGACAGTCGGTGGGCCTCCGTCCGCTGTATTTCGGATCGCAGCGCGGTCTGCAGACCGGTACGAGCATCACGCTGAACGAGACCCCGCCCGAACGTGAGCGCGAAGGGCACGGCGAAGAGTTCCGGTCGTGGGCGGCGGCCTTCACGCAGCCCAGCGTGTACAAGGTCTTCGTGCAGCAGAAAGAGGGCACGGACCCGGCGTACAAGTTCGCCGACACCAAGCCTGAACCGCTGGGACTCGTGGACCTGTCGACGCTGACTCCCGAACAGCGCAAGCGCGCCGCGGATATTGAAAAGCGTCTCGGCGGCGCGGGCGGCCGCTAGCGTCCGGCTTCGGGCGGTCGCCCACCGAGCGACGCGCTGATCTTCGCCCGGAGAGTCGCGATCGTCTCCGGCGAGCCCTTGAACAGTCCCTCGGGATACACGACGTCCCTGGTCATTCCTCTGTACAGCGCGTCGCCCTGATAGAGATTCAGTGCGAGCCCGCCCAGATACTGCACCCTCAGGTTCCGATCAGTATTGATGATGCCGTCGGCCAGCCAGGCCTTCAGATCGCGGGCGCTTCCGCTGTACGTACTGAACAGATCGATGGCCGACGAGAATCCGATCTCCCTCAGCGACTGCGCCAGCTGGAAGTTCGCGGGATCGTCGAGCCGGGCCTGCACGGCATCGACGTCGATCGCGTCACCATCGCGCGCGCCCCACAGCACCAGGTCATAGCCCTGCCCGCCGTTGAGGTTGGCGAACACGGCGCCGTTGGGGAACGCCTCGAGGAACGTCGCGATCTCACTCTTCACGGTGATCGCGTCCGTCTCGTAGAGATGTACCCACAGCGTCAACACGCCGCCGGGGTTGAGCCGCTCCTTCATGACCTTGAAGAACTCACGCGTATACAGCGTGGCTGAGCCCTTCACCCACTGGTCCAGCGGATCCGACGTGATCGCGTCATAAGTGTCGTGCGTCGTCAGCAGGAAGTGCCGTGCATCGTCGGTGTGCACGTGGACCTTCGGGTTGTTGACGACGTTGAAGTTCTGCCCGGAGAAATACTTGGCGACCACGCGCGGCACCAGCGGCTCGATCTCCGCGATCAGCTGGTCCTTCACCCTCGGATCGATCGACACCGCGCCGGCGGTGACGCCGGCGCCGCAGCCGATCACGAACACCTTCGCCGGCCCCTTGTGCGTCAGCGTCGTGATGTGACCGAGCATCCGTTCGAGCCGCGTGTCCTGCGGCTCACTCGAGGCCTGAACCTTGCCGGCATTGTGGTAGTTGAGAACGCCGTTCGGCGTCCGGCTCACGGCCACCGAAGCGGTGATGCCCTCGTCGACATAAAAGATGTCGTTCTGCCCGACCCACGTCGCGGAATAGCGGCCGTAGGCGACGAGGAGCCTTGGGAGCTCAGGTACCGACCGAGCCAGCAGTCCCGCGCCTGCGGTGGCGGCGACCAGCAGCACCGTCGGCCCCCAGTTCAGCTGGCCGCGATCGGTTTCACCAGCGGCCACCGGCGCGAGAAGCATCAACGACGCGATGGCGGAGAGGAGGATCAGCAGCTGCATCGACATCGGTGTGCCCAGCCAGGTCACGAGCAGCAGGCCGCTCGCCACCGATCCGAGAATCGCGCCGACCGTATTCGCCGCATACACCCCGCCAACGAGGCGCCCGGGATCCTGGCCCGGTACCGAAACCGCCGCGAGCGCCAGGGGGAAGCTGGCGCCCCAAAGAATGGAGCCTGGCAGTACCACCCAAAGGCACCGCATGAAGTCCATCTGGAAGTTCAGCCAGGGATCCGTCGTGAGCTGCGGGTTGATCGGCCAATACGGCATGGACGCCATCAGCATGTACGCCGCCCACGCCAGTGCGCCGCACAGCATCATCTGCGCCCATCCGAGGGCGGCACGCGGGCTCCGTGCTCTCTTGGCGATGCCCGCGCCGAGACTGCTGCCGATACCGAGCCCGAAGAGGAATCCGCCAAGGATCAGCGAAAACGTGTAGACCGTCGCGCCGAATGTCAGTGAAAGCAGACGAGTCCACAGCACCTGAGCGGAGAGCGCAGTGAACCCCGACACGGCGATCGCGATGTACACGGTGCGGCCGCCCGGGGCGCGTTCGAGCGCTTTTGCGTCCGTCTCGTCCGCCACGTCAGCGACGGCCGGTGTCTTCTTTGACACGGCCAGGCCAATCAGCGCGACGGTCACGTTGAGCGCGACGGCCGCGTATGTGGCCATCGCCATGTCGAAGACGCGCAGCAGGTAGAAACCGGCCAGTAGACTGCCGATCACGGCGCCGCCGATGTTGCCGCCGTAGAAATACCCCAGCCATGCGACACCCGCCGGAGTGGTCTTGACCCAGCGAGAGACCGCCGGCAGTGTCGCGCCCATCATGAACGTCGGGGGCAGGAGGCAAATCGCGGCGATGATGGCGCGGACCGCGACGTGCCCGCCGCCGACCCACACGTAAATGCCATTGACGAGCGGCATCCCGAACAGCAAAAGCAGACCCATCAGGCCGATCCCGAGCTCGAGGAATGCGTAAATCTTCAGGGGATGATGCTCGCCGCCAACGTACCGCGGCAGCAGGTAGCTGCCGAGACACATGCCGCCCATGAACGTACCGAGCAGAACTCCCAACGACACCGACGACGACCCGACCACGAGTTGAAGCAGCTGAAACCAGACAACTTCGTAGATCAGGGCCGCGCAGCCACTGCCGACGAACAGGAACAGCATCACGGGCAGGAACTTGCGAATCGGATCGATCTGTGCGGTCTTGCGGTCGTTCATAGGCCGGGGATCGTATTACAAAACGACGGGAACGATCGGCTGCGTGAAGGGACTTACCTGATCCGGAACACGAGGTCGGCTCGGATCTTGGTGCCGTCGGAACGTTCAGCGGAAATACTGAACACGTACGACCCTCGGTCGAGTTTTTCGAGCGGGACTGTCATCTGCAGCGGCGCAACTCGGCCCGCATCAAAGGCCGAGGCCGGAATCTCGCCGGCCTGCTCCCACACCTTCTTGTCAGCGACGCTGATGATCTGCGCGAGAGTCTTGACGGCACCGGTCGCGGCGGCGCCGCCCTGAAACACGCGCGTGAAGGCGACCACCGCATCACCGGGCGCGAAGTCACGCACGGTGGTGGGCACGATCGGCAGCAACGGCGCCAGCACGTCCTTGTCGGTGTCGGCGCGCGGCCGGCCCAGCACGACACCCGCGAGACTCAGGTTCTTCTTCGCGTAATCGGGAACTTCGAGTTCGGCGTACACCGACCCACTCGTATCCAGCGCCACGCTCGATCCATTCAATCTCAGCTCGTACCGTCCCGGCGCCAGCGCCAATCGCTGAAACACCTCGTACCGCAATTGCTCCGTCGTCTTGGGCGGCAGCACGAGTTCGAGCTTCTCCTGCGTCGGCGTCCCGGGATTGCCCTGCGCGTCGTAAACGTTGCGAACGAGCGTCAGCGTATCCGCCCCGGTTATCGTGGTGTTGGGAGTCCGGACGCCAAGCACCACGCCGATGTCCACTTTCTGGCCGTCCGCGGTTGGCGCAATCGGCACCGCCTGTACACGAAGCGCGAGCGCCGCGGCGCTGGACATGCCGGAGAGACCGAGTTCGTTTGACGGCGGCGCCGTCTCGCCATCGCGTTTGCCCGATTCATCCGGCGCATAAAACCCTGAGCGTGTGCGCACCGTGAGGCCGGGCTTGTTGACCTTCACCTCGATGCGTCTGAACTTGCCGTCGGGCTGTCCGTTCGACGTCTGATAGCCGACCAGGTAGTAGCTCGACGCTTCGACCATCAGCCGATCGATCTCGTAACTCAAATCGTCCGTGTTGACGATCGCGCGCGCGCCTGTGTGATTCGCCGTGATCTCGAGGAAGTCACGGCGGACCCGCGCCGCACCTTCGGCAGCTCCCATCGGCATCGTGCGTTCGGCCGGCCGGCCGCCACGCCGAATCGGATTCTGGAGATAGCGCTGATACCCGTCGAACCCGGCGGGATCGATGGAGTGAATGTTGACGTTCGCCTGCTGGGCGCGGCGGAACGTGTCCTTCATGATGCTGGTCAGCTCACCCGGACAGCTGCGAGTTTCCATGAACGACAGCGGAATTCCAACGCTCACGAGAATGACGGTCTTGCGGCGATTCGGAACCGCGGCCAGCCGGGTGACCACCGTGTCCAGCGTCGGGATGGTCGGCTGACTTCGCGCGCAGTCCGATCGCATCAGCGACGGCGCGAAGCGCTGCAGCATGTCGCCGCCCATCGGTCCCATCCCCTGCGGCCGCGCTTCAATCCATTTCACCTCCGGCGGATCGAACTTGTCGATCGCCGCGATGAGTTTCTGGCGGTCTGTCGTGAAGTCCTGCGTCTTGCCCGCCTGCTGCGGGAACACGACCGCCGCGACGTCCGAGGGATTCAGCGCGTCAACCAGATAACGGCCGACCGCGCGCGCGTTCATGATGATGTCGAGATCGTCGAATGGAATGTTCCAGTCGTCCATGACGATGGCCACAAATCGGCCGTCCCCGGTCATGTCGGTGAGATCGTTGGCGGCCACGTCCGGCGGCACCATCCGCATCCACGCGCTCGGCGTCGGGTCCTGCTCGGCCGCCGCCATCTCGGTCACGGCAACGATGCGCTGCGCCTTACCGTTCTCCAGGACCGTGAAGTTCTCGAGCGCGAGGCCGCGGACCGGGCGGCGCTCCTTGTCGAGCACCGTGACATCCAGCCGAATCACGTCGACGCCGCTGCGGAAGATTGGCTGCTGTTGCTGCGGGGTTTGTGATGCGGGCGGAGGCGGCGTCGACTGCGCGAGCAGGCTCGCGCCCAGGAAGAGCGTCACCAGAATCGACGCGTGCCCGCGCATGACGGTACGAACAGTGTACGACAGCAAACAGGCGGATAGGGGTAGTCCCCGAGCAGTTGACTCACCTCAGAGTGGAAGCGCGATGGAGCGTTCCTGCGGCGCGCTGCCCGCTCGGAAGCAAGACCATGCGGCACCGTTCATGAATAGGAAGCCCGCGTAGTCAAAGGAGGCAGTCATGCATTTCTGGTCCCGTAACGCGGCTGCGGCCGCACTCGTGACGGCGCTCGCGCTGGGCGTCAGCACGCCGGCATTTGCTCAGGACGAGCACGATCACGGTGTCGGCGTCACGTTCAAGATCGGTCCGACGTTCGCGGACTTCAACAGCGACGCCCTCAACATCGATCACCGCACCGGCTGGCATGCCGGCATTTCTCTCGGCGGCAATCGGTCCGGCGTCATTGGCTGGCAGGCCGAGTTCAACTGGCTGCGACGCCGCGCCGTGACGCAGTTCGACCAGGACTTCCATATCGATTACCTGCAGGTTCCGGTGTTCCTGCGCATCAACGTGGGCACCAAATCCCGACAGGGCTTCGCCGTCTACGCGTTGGCAGGACCCGCCTTTGAGTGGAAGATTGCCGACGAGGTCAACGGAGTCACGATTGACGACAGCTTCGAAGGAACCGACATCGGGCTGGTCGGCGGCGTCGGCGTCGAAATCACCCGCCTGATTCTCGAGGGCCGGTACGAGTGGGGCTTCCGCCGGATTAACAAGAGCTTCTCCAGCGTCGACGACATCAAGACGCGCAGTTTCACGGTATTGGTGGGCGTCCGGTTCAACTAGCGACTCACCTTTTCTTCAGGCGTTCATCAGGACGCTCAGGCCGCCACGGGGCACAATCAGCAGCATGTTCGTGGCGGCCCTTGTCGTGTGTCTCGCCGGTCTCGTGGCGGCCGGCGCGACGTATCAGCGGCGCGGCGTGCGGCGTGACGCTCGCGCGGTACCGCCGCCCGGGCAGCTCGTCGACATCGGCGGCGGCCACCGTCTTCACGTGTACACGGCCGGTCACGGAACGCCGACGGTGATCTTCGAGGCCGGCATCTCCGCGTCATCCCTGAGTTGGGCGCACGTGCAGGCCCGCGTTGCGTCATTTGCGCGCACTGTGAGTTATGACCGTTCCGGCCTGGCCTGGAGCGACGCGGCGCGCGGCAGGATCACGGCCGCACGCTGCGCCGACGAGTTGCACCGGCTCATCTCAGCCATGGATCTGCCGGGCCCGTTCGTGTTCGTGTCCCACTCATATGGCGCTTTCGTCCTGCAGTCGTACGCAAGCCGGCATCCGGCGAATGTGTCCGCGCTCGTACTCGTTGATCCCATCTATCCGGCTGAATGGATCGGACTGGCGGGCCGCGAGCGCTGGAGGCTCAAGGGAGGCGTGTTTCTGTCACGTGTCGGCGCGGCGCTCGCGAGTGTCGGGGCCGTTCGCGCGTGTCTGTCCCTGCTCGCACGCGGAAAGACCCGGGTGCCGAAAGGCGTCTCCCGGCTGTTCGGCTCCGACGCCGCGTCAGTACTGAGCCGGCTCGCAGGTCAGGTGCAGAAGTTACCCGTCGAAACGTGGCCGGCGGTACAGGCGCATTGGTCGCAGCCGAAGTGCTTCATGTCGATGGCCGAACACCTCGCCGGCCTTCGGCGAAGCGCATCGGAGGTCGCGGCGGCCGCCGCACTTCCGGCGGAGGCGCCAGTGACGGTGATCACCGCGGCGACCCAATCAGCGGCCTATCGACAGGAACACATCCGCATTGCCGCGCGCTCACGGCACGGCCGGCAGATCGATGCGACCGGATCGGGGCACTGGATTCTGCTGGATGAGCCGGACCTCGTCGCGAACGCGATCCAGGACGTGATTGGTCAACTGGCCTCGCCCCGCAGTTGTCGATCGTAGTCAGCCTGATCGAAGTGGCCCTGCGAGTCGATGATGCGTCCGTCTTCGCCGAGCAGCCACTCCTCGTAGCCACTGATACGGACCGGCCTGCCAGTCCCGCCCGGTCCGGTATTGGTCCCCGTCAGCGTCCAGTGGTATTCGGGACGCCCACCTGAAAGATCCAGTCGATCCAGCGTCACCACCATGTCCGGGAAGGCGGTCATGAATCCACGGGCGGCCTCAGTGATCGCGGCTCGTCCCACCGCAGGCGGCCCGTCATTGATCGTCAGCGCCCCGGCCTCGGCAAAGTGTGACGCCACGCGCGCGGGATTCTGGCTGCACCACGCGGCGGTGTATTCGTGCGCGAACTGTTCGATCGGGGACCGGCGGCCGACCCTCTCTTTTCCCCGCAGGGCCTTGATGCCCGCGTACAGCAGAAGCGCGCCAATGGCGAACCCGAGTGCGCGGCCCGCGGCAAAAATCCCTTCGTCGACCTCGCCACCGAGGACGCGCAGCGAGTTCGTGATCAGGATGAAACCGCCCCAGAGAACCCCAATCCAGCCGAGTACTTTGAGGCGCACGACGGAAGCCTACCGCGTCTTGGGGAACCTTTGGAGCCGTACTGCATCCTATAGATAGAGGTCCGTGGACTTGACTGTCACCGCAACCCGCATGGATGGTTCGCTGCTCGCCGGCCTCGGCGACGCGGCTCTGGCGGAGCGCTGCCTGGCCCGCGACGAGGATGCGGTCCGCGAGCTGACGCGCCGGTACAACCAGCGGCTCTATCGCATCGCACGCGGCATTCTTCGAAGCGATGCCGACGCGGAGGATGCCGTGCAGGACGCCTACATCAAGGCGCTCGGCAGCCTCGATCGGTTCCGCGGAGACGCCGCGCTCGGCACGTGGCTCACCCGAATCACGATCAATGAAGCCCTTGGGCGCCTGAGGCGCCGGCGCGAGCCCGTTCCGGACACGGGCGCCGAGTCTTCGGCGCACGACGCACTCGACGCTCACGCGGCGACCACCCCGGATCCGGAGACGCTCATGGCCACGTTGGAATCGCGCGTGCTGATCGAAGACGCCATTGACGAGCTGCCCGACTCATTCCGCAGCGTGTTCATCGCGCGGATGGTGGAAGGTCTCAGCGTCGAGGAAACCGCGGATCTGTTCGGCATGCGGCCCCAGACCGTCAAGACGCGCGTCCATCGTGCTCGCGCGAAGCTGCGTGCGAACCTCCAGAAGAAACTTGGACCGCGCGTGCAGGAGGCGTTCGCCTTCGATGGCGCGCGCTGCGATCGCCTCACGCAGGCCGTCGTCGCCCGCTTCTGCCCTGCGGGAACCTTCCCCCCATCCCCCACATCCAACTGATAGTCGCACCCGTAGGTTGAGTTGTCGGCCTGGCCGGCCATGCGGCTGGCCAGCGCGACTTTCAGGAGGATTCCGTATGTTGTTCCGTCACGTCAGCACGGCGATTGCCGTGCTCGCAGTCAGCTCGATTGGCGTCTTCGCGCAGGGCGCCAAACCGACCGATCCGCAGATCGCGCACATCGCGTACACCGCAGGCCAGATCGACATCGAAGCCGCGCAGCAGGCGCTCAAGATCTCGAAGAACAAGGACGTGCGTGCCTTTGCCGAGAACATGGTGAAGGACCACACGCAGGTCAACAAGATGGCGCTGGACCTGTGCAAGAAGCTCGGTGTCACGCCGGAAGACAACGACACGAGCAAGGGGCTTGCGAAAGGCGCCGAAGCGAAGCGCGCCGAGCTCGCGAAGCTCGCCGGCGCGGAGTTCGACAAGGCCTACATGGCGAACGAGGTGGCGTACCACAAGACCGTCAACGGCGCGCTCGAAACGGTACTTATTCCCTCTTCGTCGAACGCGGAGCTCAAGAGCCTGCTGCAGACCGGCCTGAAGATCTTCAAAGGCCACCAGCAGCACGCCGAGCACACCGCCGCGATGGTGAAGTAGCCATGAGACGGGAACGGATGTGGATGCTGGCCGCCATTGTTGCCCTCGCCCAGGCGTTCGGATACGCGTCCGTTCCCCGCACGCCCGCGCCGAAGGTGGTGCAGATCGAGATCGACAAGGTCGCCTTCGGGGACACGCCCGCCGGCATCGCCGTCGGTGACACCGTCGAGTGGGTCAACCACGACATCTTCGACCACACGTCGACCTCGAAGACGGGCGGATGGGATGTCGTCGTACCCGCCGGCAAGAAGGCGCGTGTGGTCATGAAACGGGCCGGCGCGTTCGATTACTTCTGCAGGCTGCACCCAAACATGACCGGCCTGGTGCGCGTGAAGAAAAAGTAGCGGCGCGGTTGCATATAGAGATAGTCTGTATATAGACTGCCTCCTTATGCAGCCGCTTCACGGACTCCTCGACATGCTCGTGCTTCGCACGCTGCTGTTTGGCCCGCTCCACGGCTACGGCATTGCGAAGGCCCTCCACGCATCCTCCACTGAAGGTCTCGAAGTCGAACTCGGCTCGCTCTATCCGGCGCTGAAACGCCTGGAGCTGAAGGGCTGGATCATCTCGAAGTGGGAAATGTCGGAATTCAACAGACGCGCGAAGTACTACCGCCTCACCCCGGCCGGCAAGAAGCACCTGCAGAAAGAGCACGCCGAGTGGAACAGCTTCTCCGCCGCGATCGCCCGCATCATGAGCGCGGATCCCGAGGCGCAGTCATGAGTCTCCGGCGGAAACTCGCCTACCTCCTGCCGTGGACCCGGCGTAAGGAAGATCAGGACATCAAAGAAGAGCTGGAGTCGCTGCGCGAGATGGCAGGCCCCGGCGCTCTGGGCAATCTGACGCTCGCTGAAGAAGACGCCCGCGCGGCGCTCACCTGGATCTGGCTCGAGCGGCTGGCGCAGGACGTCCGCTACGCGCTCCGGTCGATGCGGCACCATAAGGCGTTCACGGCGCTCGTCGTGATCTCGCTCGCGCTCGGAATCGGCGCCAACACTGCGATCTACAGCTTCCTGGATTCGATCCTGCTGCGGCCGCTGCCGGTGCGAGATCCCGAGTCGCTCGTCATCATGAAGTGGCGCGCCAAGGGCTACTCACTCGCGACGAGCGGCATGTCCTGGTCGACAGGGGGCTCATCCTTTGACAAGTCCGGCGGCCTGACGACCAGCAGCATCTTTCCCTATGCGGCCGTCGATGTGTTCGGCGGGACTGACGTCGTCTCGAAGGTTTTCTATTACTTCACATCAACGCGGCTGGGTCTCACCGCGGGCGACGAGACCGAGTCCGTCAAGGGGCTCCACGTCTCGGGCGACTACTTCAGCGGAATGGGCGTCGAGCCGATCGCGGGACGACTGCTCCAGCCGGCGGACGATGAGGCCGGCGCCGCCAGTGTGGTGGTGCTCAGCGAGCGGTACAGCCGGCGGCACTTCGGAACACCGGCCGCTGCGGTCGGCCAGACCGTTCGTCTGAACGACAAGCCATTCGTCGTTGTGGGGATCTCCCCATCAGCATTCTTCGGCGCCGAGCCAGGCGCGATTCCGGATGTCTTCACGACGATGCGCGCCGACACGGTGCTGCGGCAGTTTCCGTTTGGCGACCGCGGATACTCCGATGAGCACGCCTACTGGCTCGAGGTGATGGCGCGCCTCAAGCCAGGCGTCACCGTTGCGCGGGCGCAGGCCGCGCTCGAGCCCCGTTTCCAGCAGTTCGCCCGGATGTCCGCGTCCACGTTGTCGAAGAGCGTCGAGCCAGGGTCGATTCGCTCGACGACACCCGCCGACGAGGCCGCGAAGGACCTGCCGACGCTCGTCGTCCAGCCGGGCGCCATCGGACTCGACAGCCTGCGCCGCAAATACGCCGAGCCCATCTACATCCTCATGGTGATGGTCGGTCTCATTCTCCTCATCGCGTGCTCGAACGTGGCGAGCCTCCTCCTGTCGCGCGCCTCATCGCGTCGCCGGGAGATTGCCGTGCGGCTCAGCATCGGCGCCGGCCGCGGCCGTGTCATTCGTCAGTTGCTGACGGAAAGCGTGCTGCTCGCATCGATCGGTGGCGCGCTCGGGATCGTGGTCGCGGCCTGGGGCATGCGTGTACTGACCGGCCTGCTGTCAAACGGCCGTGAGAACTTCACCCTGCACGCGGAACTCAACTGGCCGGTGCTGATGGTGACGATGACCCTCTCGGTCGTGACCGGCCTGCTGTTTGGGCTCGCGCCCGCCTTCCAGGCCACGCGCGTGGACATCGTCCCGGCACTGAAAGACATTCGCGCCACGCCGGCCTCGAAGAGGCGGCTCGGAATCGGGCTCGGTACAACGCTCGTGGTCGCCCAGTTCGTGCTGTCGCTGGTGCTGCTGGTCGGCGCGGGACTGTTTGGCCGCACGCTGACGAAGCTCCACTCGATACGGCTGGGGTTCGATCGCGAGAACGTTCTGCTGTTTACGATCAGGCCGGCGGCGGTTGGCGTGAAAGGCGATTCGCTGCTGAGTCTTTACGACGACCTCAGACAGAACCTCGCAGGTTTGCCCGGTGTCCGAAGCGTCAGCCTTTCGGGCGGCGCGCTGCCGATGGGCGGCGGCACGATGGCGCCGGCCGGGATCGCTGGTGCCATGCCGGCAAGTCCCCAGGCGGACTTTCCACCCGCTTTTCAGTCGCGAGGGTTCACGCGCGCAGCGCTGGCGAGCGTCGGTCCTGGATTCTTCTCGACCATGAAGATTCCGATCGCGGGGCGCGAGTTTTCCGACGTCGACAGGGCCGGGCGGCCTCCGGTCGCCATCGTGAACCGGAAGTTCGCGAGAACCTACGGCCTCGATATGCCCGTCGGCCGGACGTTGTCGATGCCCACCGGGGACATGGAGATCGTCGGCGTCGCCGACGATGCGCTGATATTCGATTTGAAGGAGGAACTACGGCCCGTGATCTATCAGCCGTACATGCAGGCGGCAAGGCCTCCCGGCGGCATGGTGTACGAAGTGCGCACCACCGGCGACCCGCTCGGCCTCGCTGGCGCCGCACGGCAGGCACTCCGCCGGATCGACTCGCGCATCGCGATGTACGACGTGAAGTCGCAGGCGGCGCACATCGATCAAGCGATCAGCTCCGAAATCACGCTGTCGCGGCTCTGTACCGCGTTCGCCGCGCTGGCGCTGCTCATCGCCTGTGTCGGGCTTTATGGAACCGTGGCGTTCTCGGTGTCGCGGCGCACCAGTGAGATCGGCATTCGCATGACGCTCGGCGCCGCGCGTCTGCGCATTCTCTGGATGGTCCTCCGCGGCGTTCTCGTCATGACCACCATCGGACTCGCCATCGGCATCCCGCTGGCGCTCCTTGGATCGCGCTACGTTCGATCACTCCTCTTCGGCGTCGAGCCGACGGATCCGATCGCCCTGGCGATGGGCGCAGGAGCACTTCTGATCTGTGCCTTGGTTGCGGGATTCGTGCCCGCCAGGCGCGCGTCCCGAATCGATCCGATGGTGGCGGTGCGATCGGAATAGAGCGGCCGCGCACGGTCCCACCATGTCCCGGCGCGATGACTGCTCAGCGGATCGCGTTCAACGTCACTTCGATGCGCGTCTGGGGCCGGATCGGTTCGATCGGCAGGACAGCCAGTAACCGGCCGTCCTTTGCGGCGTCGTAGTTCGTATTCGCGTTGGCAGGCAGCCGGAACCGGCCTTCGACAAACAGTCGCGGCAGGGGGATCGCGTCACCGCTGATCGTCGCCGTCATGATTCCGGTCGGGGTCAGGAAGTACAGCTCCCGGCCGTCTCGTGACCAGCGGGCGCCGGTCCCGCCCTCCCTGGACACTTGACGTCCCGAGGCCGCCGCGGCGGAGTCGAGCGGACGCACCCAGATTTCCATCCGATTGGTGACGTTCGTTTCGTAAGCGACCTGGCGGCCGTCGGGAGACACGGTGCCTCCATTCTCAAACGCCGGCGTCTGGACAACCGGCGCGACGTCATGGCGGCCGTCGAGGGCAACCTTGTAGATATCGCCTGACCCGGTCGCGAGGCCGGCGCGAGTCTGCACGCCGGAAGACACGAACACGATCCACTTGCCATCGGGAGTCGCGCTCGTCGGAGTTTCGATCACGCCGGTCGCGCTCGTCAGCGCGTCTTCCTCACCGTTGCCGTCGGCAGCCTTGCGGAACAGATTGCGATGGCCCTGGCGCGTCCCGCGATACACGAGATATTTCGAATCGACTGTCCAGACGGGCGCCTGGCTGCTGCCTCCGCGCGTCATCAGCGGAGTAAAGGTCTTCGTCCGCAGGTCGTAAATCCAGATTTCTTCGGTGCCGCCGCGGTGGTGAACGGCGACCCGCGTGCCATCGGGAGAAATCGCCGCGCTCACATAGTCGCGTTCGGGTAGCGGCAGAGGCTCGATGTTGCCGGTCTTGTCGACCCAGACGATTCGTGCGAGCCGTCGTCCCGGCGCCCCCATCAACCGCGCGACGGTATTGCTTGCCGCGACAGCAAAGGCCGCGGCGCCTTCGTTGTCCATCTGCGCGAAGAACGGCAGCGCCTTCGACTCCACCCCATCAAGACCCGGATGAGAGGGAGTCCAGGGCGCCGACAGCATGGCATCCGAGGCGCCGCCGTACACGATTTGGCCGTTCACCACGAAGGCTGGAGACTCCGCGTTACGCACGACGATCTCGCGCTTCTGATCCGCAAGTGACAGGCGTTCGATACGGTGCTCGTTCGAGCCCGGCCCGGTCCAGACCGCGAAGAGCAGCGACTTGCCGTCGGAAAGCACGTACGGATAGCGATGGCTGATCTCGGAGGCGTTCGGATCAGGTCTCGTGAGTTCGATCGCGGTCCCGCCCGCCGCGGAAACCTTCCACAGCCCTGACGTATTGGTCGGCGCGAAATAGATGGTGTCGTCCGGTCCCCACGCGCCCCCGCGCGCATCTGGCGCGTCGGCGAGCTCGAAATACGACGTGCCGCCGATGGTGATCTTCCGGACCTTGCCCTTCCCGAGGAATCCGATCCACCGGCCGTCGGGTTTGAAGAACGGACTGCGCGCGTCATCCGTGCCCTCGAGGGCCTTCGTCTCGCCGGTGGACACGTCGTGCAGGTACAACTGGATGCGGCCGGCCTTCCGGCCCGGAAAGGCGATGAGCCGCCCGTCCGGAGAAATCGCCAGAGGCGCCATGTTGGTGTTGACGACTTCGACGCCATCCGGCAGCACGATCGAGTAGTGCGACGGGTTCGCCGCGCTGGAGTCCGCGGACCGGCCGCCGCCGGGGCTGAAGTAGGCGATGCCGAGCGCGATCGTCGTCACGATCGCTATCAGGGCCGTGATCATCCAGAACCGCGCCGGCGCGGCCACGGCAGCAACGGGTTGGGTGATCGCGGCTTGCGGCGCCTCGCCCGCCGGAAGATTCGTGCGGCTGACGTCGAGAAGTCCGGGCTCGTTCAGGATGTACCGGACCACCGACATGTCCGGCAGCCGCTGGGCGCGGTCCTTAATTAGTGTGCGCTCGATGAGCTGCCGCAGCGCGGCCGGCGTGCTAGGCGGCAACGCCTTCCAGTTGGGCTCGCCGCGGACGATGGCGGCGATCGTGTCGGTGACGTCTTCGCCCTCGAATGCCCGGGACCCGGCGAGCATTTCGAAGAGCACACAACCAAACGACCAGACATCGCTGCGGCGATCGGCGGCGCGCCCTTTGGCTTGTTCGGGACTCATATAGCCAGCCGTACCGAGCACGATGCCCGCCTGCGTAGACCCGAGCGTGATCGTTGGCGAATTGGCCGCGGCCGATTCGCCGGACGCCGGATGCCCATCGTCGAGAGACTTCCCGAGGCCGAAGTCGAGAACCTTGACCTGATCGTCGGCGGTCACCATCACGTTGGCCGGCTTGAGGTCGCGATGGATGATGCCGCGCTCGTGCGCCGCCGCGATCGCGTCTGCGATCTGCCGGGCGATTGCCTGAGCGTGCGCCGGCGGGAGCGCTCCCCCGCCCCTGAGCACGGCGTCGAGCGGCCTTCCGTCGACGAACTCGAGGACGAGATACGCGTTGTTGTTCGCGGATTCGAGGCCGTAGATGCCGGCGATGTTGGGATGGTTGAGCGACGCCAGGATCTGGGCTTCGCGCTCGAACCGCGCCACGCGCTCCGGGTCCGAGGCGACGGCGGCCTGCAGGACCTTGATCGCGACGGTACGGTTCAGACGTGTGTCACGGGCGCGATACACCTCGCCCATTCCCCCGGCTCCGAGGTTCCCCACGACCTCGTACGGGCCAATCCGGGTTCCGGGCGTCAGCGGCACGCGTGAAGTCTATGCCGAAGGGCTTGTCCTAATCCGGCCGGCCCATCCGTCATTGGTTCAGCACGCAAGATTCAAGGAGATGACCATGAACGACTTCCTGCTCGTGTTTCAGAACGGTGACCCCAAGTGGATGGAGAAGAGGACCCCGGCCGAGATCCAGCAGAACATGCAGGCCTGGGGCGAATGGTTCAAACAGCTCGAGGCGTCGGGCCATTTGCGCAACCCGGGCGCCGCGCTCTCGCCGGGCGGCGCGGTGCTGACGCGAAACGGGGGCGGCTTCCGCACCGATACCTCGATGGCCGAAGTAAAGGAGTTGATCGGCGGTTATTCCGTGATCCAGGCGAAGGATCTTGCCGAAGCAACGGAGCTGGCCAAGGGCGCGCCGTTCCTGCAGAACCATCCCAACGGACAGATCCTCGTCCGGCCCGTGATGCAGATGTAGGCGCGTCAGGCTCCGCGGGCCGCGCGCTCGATCTGGCGCGCAATCAGCTCGCGTTCGTGGGGCGTGCGCGCCTGTTTCAGGGCTTCCTCCAGAAACGGACGCGCGCGCTCGCTCGATCCGGCGCGCGTGTGCAGGTTCGCGAGTACCGCGACAATCGGATACCGATTCGGCAGATCGTTCCTGGTCAGGAGTCGCTCGACACTCGGCATCGCCGCCTCGGGCCCGTCCCGGTACGACAGCGCCACGGCGCGATTGAGCTCCACCATCGGCGAGGACTCGATCTCGAGGAGCCGATCGTAGAGCTGACAGATCGATCGCCAGTCTGTGCGATCGAACGACGCCGCGGAGCAGTGGCGAGCCGCGATGGCCGCCTCGAGGTGATAACGGCCGGCGGTGACGGCCTCCATCTCGGACGACCGGACCAGGCACGCATACCCGCGGCCGATGAGTTCCCTGTCCCAGCGCGATCGATCCTGCTGATCCAGCGGCACCAGCCTGCCCTCTTCGTCGATCCGCGAGTCCAGCCGGGCGGCGTTGAAGTACATCAGCGCCAACAGCGCCACCGTATCGGCCGTCGCCAGCGAGCGCGCATCGACGATGAGCTGGGTCAGCAGCATGGCGTCGCGGCAGAGCTCACGCAGAATCGGCTTGTCCGCCGTGGAGAGAAAGCCTTCGTTGAACAACAGATAGAGCGCGACATGCACCGTATCGAGCGCCGCTGCTCTCTCCTCCGCCGGTGGCAAGTCGAAACTGGCGCCCTTGAGCGCCTGGCGCGTGCGGTACAGCCGCTTGTTGATCGTGGACTCGGTCGTGAGCAGTGCGTTCGCGATCGCCGGGACGCTGAGGCCGCACAAGGTTTTCAGAATCAGGGTGACGCGGTTCTCGGGCGAGAGCGCCGGCTGGCAGCACATGAAGATCATGCGGAGCTGGTCGTCGCGCATCCAGCTTTCCGAAAATGCCTCATCGACCGTGACCGACAGCGTCCACTCACTGTCCAGGAACTTCGCGACGTCGGCGGCGAAGGTGCGGCGCGTGCGCTCGCGTCGAATCGCATCGATCGCGCGCCGCCGGGCTGCCGTCAGCAGCCACGCCGGCGGGTTCTCGGGAATGCCCTGCGTTGACCATTCGTGCATGGCCGCGATGAAGGCCTCCTGCAACACGTCTTCCGCCAGCTCCAGGTTGTGCGGACCGAGCAGACGGGTCAGGACGGAGATCAGCCGGCCGGACTCCCGGCGGAAGATCGCTTCAATCGCATCGTGCGGCGATTCGGCGCTCACGAGGAGTATTGTGTACCGATGAACCTCGTTGAGCTGTTCACGTCACAATTGGAACGCGAAGCCGCAATCTCCCGGCGCGTACTGGCGCAGATTCCCGCGGGCAGGGGCGAGTGGAAGCCGCACGAAAAGTCGATGAACTTCGGCTATCTGTGTTTTCTTGTCGCCAGCATGCCCTCATGGATCGAGATGGCCATCACGCGCGACGAGCTCGACCTCAATCCCGCGGGCGGCTCGAACTTCAAGCCGCGATCGGACATGGCGCCGGACGAGGTGGCCACCACGCATGAGGAGGCCGTGGCCAAAGCGCTGGCCGCCTTGCGTGGAACGACCGAGGACCACCTGAAGACGAACTGGCGTCTGCTCGTGTCAGGAAAAACAGTCAATGAATCGCCGCGACACGTCATTGTCGCGGACACGTTCACGCATCTCGCGCACCATCGCGGGCAGATGACGGTGTACCTGCGTCTGCTCGGCGCGATGGTGCCGTCGACCTATGGACCGTCCGCGGACGACCGCCGCTTCTGACCCGCGGATCGGTCGACTACTCGGCGCGAAGCGCCGTCACGGGATCGAGCCGGGCGGCACGCCGCGCGGGAACGGCACAGGCCAGTACTGACGCGACGATCAGCACTCCGGTCGAGAACATGAACGTCGACACGTCCAGCGGATCGATGCCGTACAACAACGACCGAAGCACTCCACCCGCGAGTGCCACCACAGCCAACCCGGCAATCAACCCTCCGAACGCCGGCCGCAGTCCTTGCCACAGGAGCAGCCAGCCAATCTCGCCGCCACTCGCCCCAAGCGCCAGCCGCAAGCCGATTTCCCGTCTTCGCTGTCCCGCCATGACGCCCAGCGCACCGTAGAGCCCGACGGCCGCGAGCAGTGTCGCGATGACGGCAAATGTAGAAAGAAGCTGCGTCGCGAGCCGCCGCGTGCCCGTCGCGGCGGCAACGATCTCCTCGTACGCCTTGACGTCGGTCACCGGCTGAGCGGGATCGACCTCGCGAACGGCCGCACGGATTGGCGCCGCCATCGCCATCGGATCGCGCGCCGCGCGGACAACCAATGTCATGTCGGTCTCGGCCCATGCCCATTGCGCTTGCGGCACGTACACCTGATACATCTGCGGTACATCGAGGCCAAGATGCCTGACGTCGTTCACCACGCCGACGATGGTGCGTTCGGGCCCTTCATCGAGACCCATCCGGATCGCGTGCCCTATTGCGTCCTCGCCCGGAAAGATTTCGCGCGCGAGCTTCGCGTTGACGACTACAGTGTTTGCCGCTCCCTGGCGATCGGATTCATCCAACAACCGGCCGCGCTGCAACTTGATTCCCATCGTTTCAAAGAATCCCGGCGTGACCACGAATCGATCGGCGCTGGGAGCCGATTCGGGATTGGGAAGCGGCCGGCCGACGACGTGCAACCCGTACCCGTCGATGTCTCCGCTGAGTGGAAGCGTGGTGACGGCTGCGGCGGTCTCGACACCCGGCAGGGCTCTGATCCGGTCGAGGACACCCCGATAGAACACGTCGGTGTTGGCGATGTTGGTCGCCGGGTCTGGCGCGGTGAATCGAGGTCCGGCCACCGACACCCGCGCAGTGAGGATGCGATTGGGACTGAATCCGATCTCGACTGCCAGAAGCCCGAACAGACTCCGGGCGACCAGCCCGGAACTCACGACCAGGATGGCCGCCATTGTCATGTTGACCGCCACCAGTGCCGCCCGGATACGCCAGGTGGCGCGGGTCGCCGTCCGTCTCGAGCCATCGCGGAGGCCCGAAAACATCTGCCGGCGTCGCGCCTGCAGTGCCGGCAACACGCCGAAACCAATTCCCGTTCCAAAAGCAAGCACGGCGGACACTGCCATGGCGCGGTAATCCAGCGCGGCGGTGGCGAGGCGCGGGAGGCTGGCAGGCGCCTGCGAGATGATGAATCTCACGCCCCATAACGCGAGCGGCACGGCGAGCAGGGCGCCCGCCATCGCGAGCATCACCGACTCGGTCAGCAGTTGTCGCAGGAGTTGCGCGCCGGTGACCCCGAGCGCGGTCCGGACTGCGACCTCCTGCTCGCGTTCAGTGGTTCTGATGAGCAGCAGATTCGCGACGTTCCCGCATGCGACGAGAAGAAGCAGCACAACACCGCCGGTCAGAATCAGGAGGACCGTGCGCACCGGGCCGAGAAACCGTTCTGTCAGGCCAACGAGCCTGATCGCCGGCTGGTCGTACTCCTTCGGATGCTGCGTCGCTGCCGCGGCAATCAAGTCACTCAGCTCGCGTTGCGCCGCGCTGATGTCGACACCGGCCCGCACGCGACCGAAAACGCCCAGGTGACGACAGGTCCGGCACGCGAATGCCGCCTGCGGATCGTAGCCGAGCGGCGTCCACATCTCCGCCTGGCGGTACAGCTGGGCTGACACCAGGTCTTCAAAGCCGGCGGGCATCACGCCAATCACGGTGTACGGAATGTTGTTGACCTGAATCACCTGATTCAGGATTCCGGAGTCGCCGCCAAAGCGACGGCGCCACAACGCGTCAGAGAGGATCGCAAAGCGTCGCGCCGGCCCGGGCCGGTCCTCAGCTTCGGTGAAACCACGTCCAATGGCCGGCGCGGCACCAATCATCGGAAAGTACGATGCGGACGCCCGCATCACATTGACGCGCTCGGCATCCTTGCCGGGGATCGTCAGCGTGGCTGTCGCCTGGCCGGCAGCCGCCATGGACTCGAAGGTCTTCGTCTGCGCGCGCAGGTCCGTGAACGTCAAGTAGCCGAGGTTGGATGGATTGTCGCCGCGAGAGGTTTCCTCGACGCTGACGAGCCTTCGCGCATCGCGGTACGGCAACGGCTTCCACAGCACCGCATCAATGACCGCGAACATGGCGATGCTCGCGCCAAGGCCCAGCGCCAGCGTGGCGGCCGCGGTCGCGAAGTGCAACGGGCGCGCGACGAGGACCCGCCACGCATACTTCGTGTCACGCCAGAAAATGTCGAGGTGGTATCCCGGCGCCGCCCTGAGGACATCCACCATCGTCGCCAGCCAGAAACGCAGGAAGGGCCAGCCGCCGGGCCGGGTGTCGCGCCGCTCGGCCCGGAACGTTGCTTCCATGTCCTGCGCGTACGCCTCGCGAATCTCGCGAGGCAGAAGGCGAAGCATCGCGCGGAAGATGCGGTCCTGCATGGTCAGGCCCTCCGCAACGACAGTTTCGCGCGCGCCTGTTTCACCATCTCACCCAGTCGCTCGGTTTCCGCGACGGCCACCGCGCGGCCCCGATCGGTCAGGCGGTAGTACCGGCGCCGTTCGTCATCGAGCGCCGGATCGGGACGGTCCCCCGTCTCGGCAACCAGGCCGTCGTCCACGAACCGTCGCAGGACCGTATAGAGCGTGCCCGTTCTCAGGACGACCGAGCCGCCCGAGCGGCGTGAGACTTCCTTGAGGATCGCGTAGCCGTGCTTGTCGCCGTCGGCGAGGGCCAGGAGGACCTGGAGCATCGCCGGCGTCAGCGGCAGGTAGGACGAGGGAGTGAATTTCATGTGTACTGACTATGTCTACAGTAGACATAGTCAGTACGTCAAGAGCCGAGCGGGCGCTACTTCACTTCGGTCGATCCGCCGGTCAGTTCCTTCTGCATCATGGCGGCCGCGCCCATCAGCCCGCCCATGCCCATGGACTCCACGGCGGAGCTCGGGATGAGCATCAACGCGCCCTTCTCCTTCAGCCCCTCGTAGAGCATGTTCATCGCGCGCAGGTGGAGGGCGGTCGGATTGTCGCGATACGCCTGCGCGGCCTGGGCGAAGCTGTTCGCGATTTCCACCTCGGCCTGGCCGAGGATGACGCGCGCCGCCTTCTCGCGCGCGGCCTGCGCCTCGCGTGACATCGCGTCCTGCAGCGACGCGGGGATCACGACGTCGCGCATCTCGACGGATTGAACGGTCACGCCCCACGGGCTCGACCGCGCGTCGATCAGTTTCTGCAGCTCCTCCTCGATGCGTTCACGGCCGCGCAGCAGGTCCGACAGAGACGTGCGGCCGATGATGTCGCGGAGCGCCGTCTGCGCCGCCCAGCCGACGGTGTTGTAGTAGCTCTGCACTTCGAGCGCGGCCTTCTCCGGGTCGTGCACCATCCAGAACAGCACGGCGTCCACATTGACCGGCACGGTGTCGGCGGTCAGCGTCTGTTCCGCGGCGAAGCCCGTCGTAATGACGCGCTGATCGATGTAGACGGAGACACTGTCGATGAACGGCATGATCCAGAACAGGCCTGGACCCCGCTGGCCGACGTAGCGCCCGAGCCGCAGGACGATCGCCCGCTCCCACTGCCTCGCAATGCGCGGTGACTGGGCGAGCGTGAGACCCAACAGGATGCCCACAATCACGTAGACAGGCGTGTCCCTGAGGAGCGTCAGCAGCAGACCTGCGCCGATCGACGCCACCAGTACAGCCGCGGCAATGACGTTCATGCGTGCTTCCGTTCCAGGATTGCGTTCTTCTCTTCGACTGGCAGCCACGGTGGGCCTCCTTATTTGCCCGCCAGTACCTTCATCTGGCGGACGACATCGTCATGGGTGAAACCGCGGGCTGCGGCCTCATCGAAACAGCGCTGCACGATCGCGCGCAGCTCGGAATCACGGCCGCGCTTCGGCGGCGATGCCGGCGACGACACCACGAACGTGCCGATGCCCCGCCGGGTTTCGAGCAGACCGGTGCGCTCGAGCTCGGAATACACGCGGGCGACGGTGTTGGCATTGACGGCGAGGTCAACCGCGAGCTGGCGGACGGTGGGCAGCTGAGCCCCCGGCGCCAGTCTGCCCGTCGCAATGGCGGCGCGAAGCGCGTGTTCGATCTGGGCGTAAATCGGCGTCGGATGCCGATGGTCCAGTGTGATCAACCCAGCCACGCGACCTATTGTACTAGAACACTAGTACAAGTCAAGAGTCAACGCGCAGGCTCCGCCACGCCGCCGAGGGCGCGCGTGATCTCGTACGCGCCGATGCGCGTGCCCGGACTCAGTGACATCGCGCCAAAGTCTACTGTGGGTCGTATCATTCGTCTGCGCCAATGGCTGACGAATCCACCAAGCTCGGTCCCGGCGGAAGCGACGAGACGCGGATGTCCCCGGAGGCTCTGAGCACTTCCACGGGGTGGCTTGGATCGTCGGGATCGATCGATCACGGGCGCTTTCAGCCCGGGACCATCTTTCAGCAGCGCTATCGCGTGATCGGCCTGCTCGGCCGCGGCGGCATGGGCGAGGTCTATCGCGCCGACGACCTGCGCCTCGGCCAGCCCGTCGCGCTGAAGTTTCTGCCTGACAGCCTCAGGCAGGATCCGATGCGGCTGTCGCACTTCCACAATGAAGCGCGCACCGCGCGCCAGGTCTCGCATCCCAACGTCTGCCGCGTCTACGACATCGGCGAAGCCGACGGCCATCTGTTCATCACGATGGAGTACGTCGACGGCGAGGATCTGTCGTCACTGCTTCGTCGCATCGGCCGGCTGCCGGAGGACAAGGCCCTCGACATCGCACGCCAGATCTGCGCCGGTCTCGCGGCGGCGCACGAACGCGGCGTCATCCATCGCGATCTCAAGCCCGCGAACATCATGCTCGACGGCAACGGCAAGGTCCGCGTGATGGACTTCAGCCTCGCGGCGACGGGCACCGTCACGGGCATCGCCGGGACGCCGGCGTACATGGCGCCGGAGCAGCTGACGGGCGGCATCGTCGACGCCAAGAGCGACATCTATGCGCTGGGCCTGGTGCTCTACGAGCTCTTCACGGGTAAGCGCGTGTACGAGGCGAAGTCGATCCCCGATCTCGTCGCCCAGCACTCGTCCGGCACAATCACGGCGCCCACCATCCATGTGAAATCACTGGATGGCGCCATCGAGCGCGCGATCATGCGCTGCCTCGATCCAGATCCAGCGCGCCGGCCGGCGTCGGCGCTCGCGATCGCCGCCGCGCTGCCTGGTGGCGATCCGCTTGCCGCGGCACTCGCGGCCGGAGAAACACCCTCGCCGGAAATGGTCGCGGCCGCCGGCGGCGAGCACGCGACGCTGACGGTCACAGCCGGCTTCATCTGGCTCGGTATCGCTGCCGTCCTGTTGATCGTCGTCTCCGCGCTCGGTGATCGCACGTCACTGCTCGCTCGCGTGCCCCTGACGAAACCACCGGCGGTCCTGCTCGATCACGCGGACGAGCTCCGGAAGTCATTTGGATACTCAGACGAGCCGGCCGATCTCGCCTCGTCCTTCGAGTACGACCAGAGCTATCTGAACTGGAACCGTCGGCACGGTAAGGGACAGGAACCGTGGGCCGTCCTGGCCGGGGGACGTCCGGCCGCGCTGACGTTCTGGGTGAGAACGAGCCCGGAAGCCCTCGTACCACTCAATCCGATCACGATCACGGGCCGGGACGATCCGCCGTTCGAGACGGCGGGGATGACGAGGATGACGCTCGACACGAAGGGGCGCCTCGTCGAGTTCAAAGCGGTACCACCGCAACTGGAAGCCAAGGCGCCGGCCGCGAAGGCGATGGATTGGGCTCCGCTCTTTGCGGCGGCAGGCCTGGATATGGCCGCGTTCGCGGATGCTCCCCCTGGTCGCACGCCGCTGACGTTTGCGGACGAGCGCCGGGCCTGGACGGGAACGCTGCCGGAAACGCAGACGCCGATCACGATCGAAGCCGCGTCCTATCGCGGCCGGCCCGTCTCCTTCGAAATGATCCAGCCGTGGTCGGCCGCGGACCGCGAGCCCGGCGAAGGCGAAGAAGCGACCGGCCCGATCCCAACGATTGTCATCCTGGTACTGCTGCTGGCCGCGGTGCTGCTCGCGCGGCGGAATATCCGATCCGGCCGCGCGGATCGACGCGGCGCATTCCGTCTCGCCGCGTTCTTCTTCCTGCTTTATGCGGTCTTCTGGCTGCTGCTGCCGCATCTCGTGGCGCTCGGCGAGGAAACGAACCGGTTGTTCGTGTACCTGGGCCTGGGCCTGTTCGTTGGCGGCGTGATGTACCTCATTTATCTGGCGATCGAACCATTCGTGCGCCGGAGCTGGCCGACGATGCTCGTCGGTTGGTCGCGCGCCCTCGCGGGCCGGCTGCCGGACGCCGTGGTCGGACGCGATCTGGTCATCGGCGTCGCGTGCGGCGTCCTCCTCACCGCCATCGATCAGTTCGTGGCCTGGATGCCGCAGTGGCTGCACTGGTCCGAGTCGGTCATCCCGTCGACACCGACTCCCAGCGTCCTCGAACACAGCCGATATTTCCTGCTCACGATCGGTCAGACCATCAACAATGGCTTCCAGAACGGGCTCCTGAGCGTGATGGCATTTACGGTGTTCCGGGAACTGATCAAGCGCGGACTCGGACGCCTCGCACTGAAGCGGATCTCACCCGACGTGATCGCCGGCGTGCTCGCACTGGCGTTCCTGATGTTCATCCAGCTGGTCGACAAGCAGGGCGAGAAGAGTCATCTGCTGCTGGTGGCGCCATTCATGCTGCTCTCGTCGTGCGTGTTCCTGGTGGTCCTGCTGCGGTTCGGGTTGTTCGCCGTCGTCGTGATGTACACAGTCAACGCGATGAGCGGACGAATGCCGATGACACTGCAGCCAACCCGCACGTACGCCGGTGCGGCGTGGCTCGCGCTCGGCGTCATCCTGGCGCTCGCGGCCGCCGGGTTCTGGATGGCGCGGCGCGGTGACACCGCGCGCCGGCCCATGGAGGAGTACTAGCCGTGGCGCAGGTCTTCTGCTCCGGCTGCTTCAACGTCTTCGATGAATCGGCGATCCGGATTCTGCCCCGGTTCAACGCCGATGCAGGCGCGTACGTCACCACGTACCGATGCCAAACCTGCGCGCCAGGGTCATTCGCCGAGACGCGCGCGCGCCTCAATGCCGTCGAGGACGAATTCGAGCTCGCGTCAGCCGCGATCTTCTTTCAGCGGCACGGCATCACTCTGCTTGAATTCGGCCGCGGCGACTCGACCGAAGCCGTGCGTTCGCTGCTCGTTCAGTTGCTCGACAAGCTCGAAGCGCGCGAGATTCAGCTGTCGATTGGACCGACGCGGCCGCTCTAGCTCCCGTATAATGGCGCGCCGGACCGTCGGCCCAGCAGACAACGGATATATCGATGGCGGCCAAGCAGCCCGCGAGGATCGGCCGATACGAGGTCGTTGATCGCCTCGGCCGTGGAGGTATGGGCACGGTCTACCTCGCGCGGGATCCGAAACTCGGACGCACCGCCGCCATCAAGATCCTGACCGAGGACAACGAGGAACTCCGGCAACGATTCGCGCGAGAGGCCCGTTCCGCGGCTTCTTTGAGTCACGTCAATATCGTCACGATCTATGACGTCGGCGAAGACGACGGGCATCCGTTCATCGCCATGGAGTACCTCGACGGCGAGACCATGGCCGAGCTGATCAGGCGCCGCGCGGAAGTCCCGCTCGCACGCCGGCTACAGCTCATTCTGGATCTCTGCGCCGGCCTGGCCTACGCCCATCGCCGCGGAATCATTCATCGCGATGTCAAACCGTCGAATCTCATGATCACGACGGAGGGCACGTTGAAGATCCTGGACTTCGGCGTCGCCCGGATCGTCGCCGACATGACGGACGCCGGGCTGACGAAGTACGGCGCGCTGATGGGCAGCCCGTACTATATGTCGCCTGAACAGGCGGAAGGCCAGCCCGTCGACGCCCGCAGTGACATCTTTTCCGTCGGCCTGGTGCTGTACGAAATCCTGACGTCGCAGCGAGCCTTTCCCGGAGAGAACTCGCAGGTTGTCCTGAACAGCATCGTCAACAAGGAGCCGCGCTCAATCCGGGAACTGCTTCCGGACGTGGATCCGGAACTGGAGCGGATCGTCGTCCGCGGATTGCAGAAGAGCCTGGCCGCGCGCTACCAGACGCTTGGCGATCTGGCGGCGGATCTGGAGCGCGCGAGGGTCACGCTGAAGGACACGGCGATTCCTGCCGGGGATGCGACACGGCCGCTGTCACCCGAGCGCCGCACGCCGATCCCGAAACAGCCGGGAACCGGGCCTTCAGGCGGATCCGGATCGGGATCCGAGCCGGCTGTGCCTGCAACCGCGACCTCTGGACGACAAATCCCCAACCTGGAGGCGATTGCGCAACGGCGTGTCGCGCAGATCGAAGGCGCCCTGCGGAACGCCTCCGCGCACTTTCAGGGCGGACGGTACCGCGAAGTCGTCGATCTCTGCGAAGAGGTATTGCTGATCGATCCCAATGAAGAGCGCGCACTCGAGCTGCTCGAGCTCGCCCACCGCGCGATCAACGTTCGCGAAGCGCAGCGGTATCTCGAAGAAGCGCAGGCGCATGTTGTCGAAGGATCGTTGACGCACGCCGAGCGCCTCCTCGCACGGTCACTTGAACTGCAGCCCGATTCCCCAAGAGCCCACGCCGTTCAGCGGGACATTGAGGAACGGCGAAAGGAACGTGAACGTCAGGATGCGATGCGACGCTCCGCCACACTCGCTGTGGCGAAGGGTCGTGTCAACATGGAGGCTGGTGCATTCGAAGCGGCCCTCAGGTCCGGCCGGGAAGCACTCGCCCTTGATCCCGAGAGCGCCGAGGCGCAGCAGCTCGTCGAGGATGCGAAGGCCGCCGTCGCGGAGCGTGAGCGTCAGCAGGAGCACGACGCCGGGGCTCAGGAGACGGTTAGACTGGCGCGGCAGATGGCCGAGGCGCAGGACGTCGATGCCTCGATCGCGATGCTGCGCGCATTCACCCCTCCGCATCGGGCGGTGACCGACCTTCTGACCCAACTCGAGCGCCTGGCGACCGCGACGAACGCACACCTGCAGCGTGAAGCGGAAGAGCGGCGTCAGATTGCCGCGGCCGAAGCGGCGCGGCGCGAGGCCGCGCAACGGGCGGCACAGGAGGCGGCCCGTCTGGCTGCGAAGCAGGCCGCACTGGCGGCCGCGGAGAAACGCCGGGAGGCCGGGCGTCTGCAGGCTGAGCGGCAGGCACCGGCTGCGGAAGCAGTTTCCACAGGTCAGGCGTCGTCCGGCACGGAGCAACGCGGAACGCTGCCCGGGTGGGAGGCCGGGCATCCGGCCGAGTCCCAACCCAACGCGGCCCGTCCTGCGGTCTATCGTCGGCCGACGGTGCTGATCCCACTGGCTGCGGCGATGCTCACGGTCGCCATCGCCGCGTGGTGGACGACCCGGGAGAAGGAACCGCCCGCGCCGCCCGTGAAACCGCCGGTCGATATGTCGCCGCAGACACTAACGACGGCGCAGGACACATACAAGCAGGGCAACGCGTCGGCGGCGATTAGAACGGCCCTTCAGATCCAGCCCGAGGCATCGGCCTTCAGCGCCTCGCTTGCGCTCCTTTCGCAGATTCGACAGGACGCGGCCGCCAGGGCGAAGAAGAGCAAGGACGCCGCCGATCGCGCCGGTCAGAACGGCGATCCCGCCTATAAGCGCGGTCTCAGCCTGTTCGACCGCGCTGAACTCACCACCGGTCGGGCTGCCACCGAGAATGCCGTGGACGACTACAACGCGGCCAGCGTTGCGTTCAACAGCGCAGCGGCCAACGGCGACTCGCCCGAACTACTGATGCAGAAAGCGGCGGAGGCCCACGCTCAGCGCCGTGACGACGACAGTGTTATGTATGCGCTGAAGGCGCTGGGACGTATGCCGAGTTCCCGTGCAGCATCCCAGTTCCTCAAGGCTCGCAAGGATGATGCACGCACGGCCGCGCAACTGGCCGAGGCGGCGGCGGCAAAAGCCGGCGCGAAACGCGAGTCGCCTGCATTCGCTCTTGGCCTCAAGGCAAAGGAGTCGGCTGACAGCCAGAGGGCCGATCGAGACACCCAGAAGGCGGTCAGCTTGTACGAGGACGCCACCAAGGCTTTTGCCGAAGCAGGGCGTCTCGCGATCGAGGCCTCCAGCGCTCGCCTGAAGGAGTCGAACGATATTTTCAATGCGGCGACGCAGGCCGAAGCCGCGGGTGAGTACACCAGGGCCCGGGCGGAGATCGCGAAACTCAAGCAACAGAATTCGACGGACCCGCGGATTTCCGAACTCGAAGGCAGCATCACTGCCGCTGAACAGAAGAAACAGCGCGACACCGAGAATCAGCAGGCGAAGGACAAGGCCGCGCAGCTGCTTCAGGCGGCGCAGGCCAGCACCGACAACGAACAGGCCCTGAAGTGGCTGGACGAGGCCTCTACGCTTGACAAGGACAATGCCGGCGTAAAGTCCGAGAGAGAGCGCCGCCTCGCAATGCGGCCGGGCCCCGTCGCTCCTCCCCCACCCGGCCCACCGCCCGCCGATTCTCGCACGATGGAAGGCAAAGCAAGCCCGGGTCCGCAGAGCGTTGCGGACTTGTTCATCGACGGATTCCGGCGAATGGATCAGAACAAGGTTATGACAGCCTTTCCGGGGATTCCTGCGGATCTCCTGGCACGGTTCAGGGAGGAGTGGAAAACCAACAAGGTGATTGCCTGGAATACCGTGTGCCTGAGTCCGAGCCCTCCAACACCGGATGGCCGTCGCACGATTAATTGCAAGGTCTGGGAAACGCTCACAAGCACCCAGAATCGTGAACGAAAAACGCCGATGTTCGAGATCGTCTTCAACCTCACGCCGACGCAGGCGGGTGGTTGGATCATCGACCAGCTTTTCGACTACGGCGGCCGCTTCAAACGTACTCCGAAGGTGCCGGCTAACTAGCGGATCTTCGCCTCGAATCGCAGGACTACTTCTCCGACAGCGCTTTCGTCAGCCGGTACAGAAACTCCTGGCCGTCGTAGTAGCTCTTGATCAACATCCGCTCGTCGCGGCCATGCGCGCGATTGTCTTCGGGATCACCGAACAGACCCGACACGCCATATGAGGGAATTCCCCCGCGGCGGAAGAACCGGGAATCGGTGGCGCCCGTGCCCATGATCGGAATCACGGGAATGTTGCCGAACATCACCCTCGTAATGCCCTCAACGGGCTCGAAGAATTGCGGCAGGAGCGGCGAGGGCTGCGTGGGATTCATTGCCGGCGCGCGCGAGACCTCGATGCCGGGATCGGCAATCGCTTTGATAATGCCGTCGCGAACGGCCGCCGGATCGACGTTCGGTACCATGCGGCAATTCACCGTCGCCTCGGCTGTCTGCGGCAGCGCGTTCGTCGCATGTCCCCCGGTCAGCATCGTGGCCACGCAGGTCGTGCGCAGCATCGAGTTGTAGCGTGGATCGCGCGACACGACGGCAACGGCGGCCGCGTCGTTCGGATTGGCGACGATCGCCTTCATCGCGGCGCCCACTTCCGGCGTCTCGATGGCGGCGGTCTTGGAGAAGAACGCCTTCGTCACCTCGTTCAGCTGCACCGGAAAACTGAATTGCCCCAGCTTCACGAGTCCGGCGGAGAGCTGGTAGATGGCGTTGTCCGGGCGCGGCTGTGATGAATGGCCGCCGCGATTCTTGGTCGTCAGCGTGAAGTTCGCCGACACTTTCTCGGTGGCCTGCACCGCATTCCAGAACGGCTTGCCGTTGCGAAGCGACCCTCCCCCGCCTTCGTTCACGATGTACGCGGAATCCACCAGCTCCGGATGATTGCTGACGAGCCAGCTCGCACCATTCGAGCCGCCGCCCTCTTCGTCCGCGGTGAGCGCGACGATGATGTCCCGCGCGGGCGTGTAGCCCTCGCGCTTCAGCCGGATGAGATTGGCAACGAAGATCGACGCCATCGCCTTGTCGTCACCGACGCCGCGGCCGTAGTAATAGCCGTCCCGCTCGATGAACTTGAAGGGATCGAGATCCGGCGACCAGTCGGCCTTCAGCGCCTCCACGACATCGAGATGAGCCAGCAGCAGCAACGGCTTGGGAGCGCTCGCGCCGCCCTTGCCGTGGTAGCGAACCACGACGTTGTACTTGTCGTCCCGAGGCCCGCCGATGAAGATGTCCGCGTCCGGAAAGCCGGCGTCACGAAATCGCTTCGCCATGGCCTGCGCGGCGACGGTCGTGCCTTTCGCGGCTGTGGTGTTGAACTCGACCAGTTCCTTGTAAATGTCGTGCGCCAGTTGCTGATGCGGCGCGAGCGGCGCCGGGGCCTGACGCGCGCTCGCTGCGGGGGCCAGCAGCATCGCGAGAACGATCGAACGAATCAGCAGCTTCATGGTGCCTCCAGCGCCGGAGCGCGGGCTCAATGTACACCGTTGAACGCCCGCACGAATCCTTCGCTTTGACGAAGTATCCCGGTGCCGGTAGATTCCCCGCGTGACCATCGACCAGGCGATTGAATCCGTCCAGCTGGCGTTCCCGCAGGTCTACTTCGCGTGCCATACGCGGCACGCGCGTCAGCGCTCGAGCGCGGCGCACCTCTCAACCCGCGATTCGGCCATCCTCGTGCACCTCGATCGTACGGATCCGACGACGCTGTCGGACCTCGCGCGGCACCTCGACCTGGCCCAGTCGACGTTGTCGGAGGCGCTCACGAAGCTCGAACGATATGGCTACGTCTCGAAACGATCGGGACGCGAGATTGATCGCCGGCAGGTCGGGCTGACGCTGACGGCCAAGGGCGTGGCGGCCGTTCGCGCCTCGTCGGTCCTCGAAGCGGGACGCCTGGGTGCGGTGCTGACACGCTTGTCGCCGCGCGAGCGCGCGAAGGCCGTCAACGGCCTGGCGCTCCTCGCGAAGGCATGCCGGAGGTCTTCATGATGCGATGGGTGTTGTATGCCGTGATTGGGCTCGGCGGTCTCGTCGCCGTGGTGGCACTGGTGGGTGTGATGCTCCCGAAAGGGCACCAGGCGTCACGCACCGCGACGTACACGGCGTCGCCCGAAATCGTATTCGGCGTGATCGCCGACGTCGAGCACTATCCGGACTGGCGCGCCGTGAGCAAAGTCGAGCTGTTACCTGACGACGGTCAGGGCAAACGGTTTCGCGAACATGGTGACAACGGAGTCATCACGTACCGCATCGAAACGTCCGACAAACCCGTGACGATGCGCGTGCGCATCGCGGACACGTCGCTGGCCTTTGGCGGCACATGGACCTACCAACTCAGCCCCGCGCCGGGCGGTGGCACCTCGCTGAAGATCACGGAAGACGGCGAGGTCTACAACCCAATCTTCCGATTCATGTCGAAGTTCTTCTTCTCGCCGACCGCGACAATCGAAAAGGTGCAAGCAGGGCTCGCGCGCAAACTCGGCGAACCGGCACCCTGAACCTGAACCTTGAACCTTCTCACCCCCTCGCGCACAATACGCCCCACCGAGGACCATGGGGGATCTTCCGAAAGACGACGGCTCGGCGGCATCGCGGGCCGCGAAACTGCGCGCCGAAATCCAGGCTGACCTCGAGGCCAGACTGCGCAGGAGCCCGCCGGGTGGCGCGGCCCCGGCAGCCACCAGCGTTTCGGTCGCCGCAAGGCCGGAAAGCATTCCGGCCGCCGACCGCCGGCCTGAGCTGGTGTTGCCAAAGCCCACGCCGAATCTCGCGTTCCCGGCTACGTTCAAGGCGGGCATCACGGCGTCCTATCGAGCGTTCGATTCCACGCCGAAGCCGGGCAAGCACAACGAACGGATCTCGGGATCGGGCATCACGAACGCGAACGTCAATCTCGCTCGTCCCGATCTCGTGTGTATCGACGTCCGGCGGTACTACACGCTCGATCCGCAGCGGCCGCGCCCGGTGTCCATCGGGTGCACGGCGGTCACGGGTACGCCGGTCAGTGCCGGCATCTACTGGATTCATCCCGCGCTGCTCGGCGTCATCATGGGTGTCGGCGCGCCGAAACAGGCCGAGGGCGTGAATCTCGCGCGGGTGCCCTTCGAATCGGAAACGGAACGCTTCCACGCCGTCAGGATCGCCGTCGAAACGAGAGCGGAATCCGACGTGTACATCTACGACCAGGAGTCGGGTTTTCTGCTTTCGCAGCATTCGAAGACCAAAGAGGACGAGACCTACCAGACGTTCCTCTCGAGACGGGAGGTTCGGATTCCGTGGGCGGATCACCCACTGCCCGACTGGGTAGGCAGGACGCGCGAGTTGAAGTTCGAAGGCAGCAACACGCTGACGTTGCTGGGCGCCGGCATCCGGCAATCCGTGCAACTCAGCGCTGAACTCGAGACGGTCGGTCCCGGCGCGCTCATCGCCAGGTTCGCGTCAACCGTCGGCACCGGTCCCGGCTATCCGCTTGAACGGAACGACTGGGAGATGGCATGCGCGTCCGCCATGCTGTACCCGCTCTGGATTAGTCCGGCGGCGTTGCGGGCCATGCAGCCGCACCAGGTCATCGACGAAGACCCGGTCACGAGATTCAGGATGAGTTTCATCGGCATCGAGGGCGATTACGCCGCCATCGCGGAAGAGGGGCCGATGGAACGCACGACCTACTACTTCGACGTGCGAAACGGCATGTTCTCCGGCTATCGCGGTCAGCGGCCGTACGCCGAACAGGCCGGAGCCCTGCAGATTGAAACCTGGATCCAGAGCGCGGGCTGATCGATGCCGAACCCCGAGCGCGTCGATCTTCGTGAAGTGCTGTGGCCGGTCGAAGATGTCGGCAATGTGGCCGCGTCGGCCGCAAGCGCAGCCGCGACCGCGCTCGAGTACCACTGCAATCGCATCGGCGAGCCGCCGACGAGGCTCAGCACGGCATTCATCCACTACAACGCCAGACTCATCGCGGGTCAGGAGGGAGCGAACACAGGAACGACGCTCGAATCCGCGCTGAAGGCGATCGAGACGTACGGCGCATGCCGTCAGGAGTCGTGGCCCTTGGATACCGCCACCCTCGCCGTGAAGCCGCCCGCACAGGCGTACGGCGAGGCGCGGAAGTTCGCGAAGACTCGCGCGCTGAATCCTGCGGACTTCATGGAAGCGCTGGCGCTGCGGTATCCCGTGCCGTTCACCGCGAGAGTCACGCGCCGGTGCCTCGAGGAGGCCGGACGAACCGGACTCATGCCGGCGCCGTCAGACGACGAACTTCAAAGCCATGATGCCGTCGTCAATCACGCCATGGTGCTCGTCGGTTATGACAGGAGTGCCCAGGTCGTCACGGCGCGGAACTGCTGGGGTGCCCAGTGGGGTCATCAGGGCCATTGCACGATTGCGTTCGACGTGATGAACGCCATTGCGCCATACGGAATGGGCCGGCTGTGGATCATCGCGACGCCGGAGCCTGCGTCGACGATTGGCGCCGGCACGCCAATCGCGCCGCCATCGCAATCGAGCAGGTTGTCTGAGATGGCGGCGAAGATGCGCGAAGAGATCCGCGCCGGGCTCCAGAAGGATCTGGAAGATGCGTCAAAGCGCATCCGGGAGATGGTTCGCAAGCCTGAACCCCCTGATCGGGATCTCACATGAAGGGGCACAAGAGTACGCCGCCTCAGCGAGCCGGCCGCCAGGAATTCACCGGCCGCTACCTCGTGCTTGGAAGACAGTCGCAAGGCGACGCGCTTCCTCGCCTGCTCCGTGACACTGCAGGTCTGAGGATTGCGTCGGCGTCAGATTTTCCGCGCGGCGCCATCGAACCGGCAAGCGTCGGTGACGCCGATGGCATCTATCTGGATCTACTGGGGATTGCGATCACCTCGACGGCGCCCGATCAGATCGAAGCGCTGACCCGGGGCGCCGGCACCGGTGAGGTGGTCACCGTCGAGCCGGAACGTGTCGTGTTCCCGTTCAGCGCGCCAAGGCCAGACGCCGCGCCGTCGGCCAGGCCTGCCATCACCGGCCAGTTCGGGCCGCGAAGCGTGGACACGCTCGTGTGTTCCCTGCTGTCGTCGTTCGCGGCATCGCCAGCGGCCGGCGCGCCCCTCGTCGATGAAAGCATGTGGACCTGGGGCCTCGTGAGTACGCGCGTCATCGGATCCTCACGGACGGGCCGCGGCGTCCGCGTGGCCGTGCTCGACACAGGCTTCGACATCCAGCACCCCGATTTCGCCGGACGCGGCGTGACCGCGCGATCGTTCATCGACGGCGAAAGCGCGCAGGACGGCCACAGCCACGGTACGCATTGCATCGGTACGTCATGCGGACCGGCGTATCCGCGCACGCTGCCGCGGTACGGCGTCGCATCAGAAGCCGAAGTCTTCGCCGGCAAGGTCCTCGCGAACGGAGGGCGCGGCAACGACGGCGCGATCCTGGCCGCGATCAACTGGGCGATCACGAACGGCTGCCGGATCATCTCGATGTCGCTCGGATCGGCCGCGACGATCGGTCAGCCGTACTCGCAGGTCTTCGAGACCGCGGCGCAACGGGCGCTGGCGGCGAACAGTCTGATCATTGCGGCTGCCGGCAACGAAAGCGATCGCAACAACGGCATCATCAATCCCGTCGGCCATCCCGCGAATTGCCCGTCGATCATGGCGGTGGGCGCCGTCGACGTCGACATGCAGATCGCCTACTTCTCCACGAGAGGGATGAACGCCGATGGCGGCGGTGTGGACATCGCCGGGCCGGGTGTGGATGTCTACTCCACGGTGCCGCCCGGCACCTACGGCGTGAAAAGCGGCACGAGCATGGCGTGCCCGCATGTCGCAGGCATCGCCGCGCTCTATTGCGAAGCCAATCCCCACGCGAGCGCACGCGAAATCTGGCAGCTCCTCACCCGCAACGCGAAGCCACTCAACCTCGAGCCGTCCGACGTTGGCGCGGGGCTCGCGCAGGCGCCTGCATAACGTCCGGCATGGCGATTCGCGCGTATTCGATTCTCGTCGACGTTGACGAGGGAGCTTCCCTAGAAGAAGTCTCCGCGGCGCTCAGCCGGGCCGGCGTTGAAATCACGGAACAGCTCGACGCAATCGGGGTGGTTCGTGGACGCATCGACGATGCCCGTCTTTCCGAAATCCGGAAGATTCCGGGCGTGGCGGCCATCGAGGAAGAACGCCAGGTCGGGCCGGCCTGACTCCGCCAACCCGCAGATTCCAACCGCGAAATCCGTACGTGTACGGATTGACTCCTCCGCGGAAACGTCGCATCGTTCACGCGCTTTCCGGGAACTGACCGGCTGAACCACGGCCGGAGCACTCGCCAGCACATCTTGAGAGGAGAGGGTCCATGTTGAATTGGGTCCGCGTATGTCTCGTCGCAATCACTCTTGTGGTGATAGGCGCAAGCCCAGCAGCAGCGCAAGGCGCGCCGTTGAAGCCTGAACAAATTGAGGTGACCGGCTACGCCGGCGCGTGCGTCGCAACCGTGACGCTGGCAGTTCCAAACAAGGAAAAGGACCTTGAAATTGTGTTGCGCGTCAACGGCAAGGGCGTCGCCGACGACACATTGAAGAAGGCAGCAACCACGCTCGAGATGAAGGCGGGGCTTCAACTCGCGAAGGGCGACGACCTGCAGGCGGTGGTGTCCGACGGCGGCGCCCCTGTTGTGAGCAAGGAGTTTCCAGTCGTTGACGCGCCCAAAGGGACGAAGGTCTCGACGGCAGGATGTCCGAAGGAGGTCGAGCCCCGGAACTACGACGATCGTGACGTGGTCGAAATCATTGCGTACGGCGGCCTGGCGATCGATACATTCGCGCCGGCCAAGCTCGGCAACTACGTCGAGCGAAAGGACGACGGAACGGAGGTGGCCATTCCGACGCAGACGATGACGCGGCAGCGCGCCATCGCCGGAATCGACTTCGCCTACCGCCTCACGAAAAAGTCCCGCCCGGTCCAGTTCTGGATCTCGGGCGAAACGATGTACGGATCCAGGACGGCGGACTTTTGCAAGGAAGAGGAGAAGTGTTTCGAGGAAGCCACTGATCTCACGAAGAACTTCACCAAGGTGCTTCGATCGGCCTCGAGCTTCGAGGCATACATCACGCCGAGGCTCGAGTTCTGGACGTTTCAGAAGGATTCCGAGGCGCCACTGGCGTTGTACGCGACAGGCCGCCTGGGGCTGATCGCGCTCGATGGAGCGCCGGGGATTTCCGGATCGCATCACGTGGGGATCGGCACGATCATCACGAAGGGCCGCTTCGAGGGCACCCTCGTGGAGGCGGGCTGGGGCAAGACCGAGCTCTTCGCCGATCCCGAGAAGGGCAAGCCGAAGTGGAACCGGCTGAAGATTGACGCGCTGGCGGCCATCAGGATGACGGACGACACCTACGCCTTCGTGCAGCTCTACATCGACACGACGCTGCGCAGGAACGACACCTCCAGCGGTCTGCAGACCTTCATCGGCATCGAGAAGAACCTGAACAGCTGGAAGCTCTGGTAGTCATGCGCCGCCTGCCATTGCTCCTGCTTCTGGCCGTCGCGGCCTCGGTCCCGATCGTGGCGCGTTCGACGCCACATTGTGTCGAGTGCAACCGGGCCCGGCTCTGGATGATTCCGCCGGATGAGTTCAAACGCGATGATCCGGAGCCGACGGACTTCCCCGAGTCGAAGCTGCTCAGAGCCGCGCGCCCCGCGGATCTGGGGCTCGCCTTCTCTGGCGGCGGAACGCGCTCGGCCACCGCGACGCTTGGCGAGCTTCGCGGCCTGCATCACAACGGCTGGCTGTCGGAGGTCACGTACATCAGCGCCATCTCCGGCGGCTCGTGGGGATCGCTCCCGTTCGTGTTCTCGGACGAGGACGAGGCGGCGCTTCTGGGATCGTTCGAGTCACCGGAACAGCTGCGACTCGCCACCATCGACACACCGCGTGGCCTGCTTGCGGCGGCGATCGCGACCTCAGGACTGACGGGGCCATCAATCCCCGAGGCGCTCGATCTCGCGGAGCCCGCCATTCCGAACGACACGTTCAACAACCTCTACGACAAAGTGCGAAAGGCGCTCTACGGTGTGGATGCCGAGCGCGCGGACAAAACCTACACGCGGCTGCTGGAGAAGGTCTTCATCAACAAGCTGGTGAAGAGCTCCTCGAAGGTGCCGTTCGTGTGGAACCGGCCGCATCTCAAGGAGATCACGGACATCGAACAGAACACGTCGGTACTCAAGAACGGATTCTTCCTGCCGCGATCGGACCGGCCGTTTTTCATCGCGGGCGGCACGCTGATCCGGCCGCGCGCCGGATTCCCGCAGTTGATTCCCGTTGAGTACACCCCGCTCTATTCCGGAATCCGGCAGCAGTTCGGCGCCGGGATCGGCGGGTCCTACGTCTGGTCATGGGCGTACGACCGGCCGGCCGTCGAGATCATCGGTGACCACGTGCTCGTCAAACCGGCGCCGGACAAAGGCGCCTTCGCCCTGGCGGACGTGATCGCGTCGAGCGGCGCCGCGCCCCAGCTGTCGCTCTTTGTGGGCGCGCTGCCTGCCCTGCCCGAGAAAGTGCAGCAGACCGCGTCCGGCTACTTTCCGGCCTTCCGGCAGTTTTCCATCCAGATGCGTGCGCCGATCCCGGGCTACGAATACGGACGACTGGGCGCATCCGAGGTGTACGCGCATGGTGACGGCGGATTTGTCGACTATGTCGGCATCATGTCGCTGCTCGCCCGCCAGGTGAAGAACATCGTGGCGTTCGTGAACTCCGATCGTGATCCCAAGGACGAGATGTCGCTCCTCTCGTACTTCCAGAAGGTGGCCCAGAACGGCGGCGGTGATCGCACGCACAACGTGGTCTTCGATACGGCACTGGGTGGCCGCGTCGTTGACGACCTCAACGCCAGCGTCAGGGCCGGCGGGCCGCCGGTCGCCTGCTACTCGAACTGGGAGGTCAAGCCGAACGACTACTACAACATCCGGCCGTACAAGGGACTGAACATCTGCTGGGTCCACAACATGCGGGCCAGAGGCTGGATGGAAGCCCTGAGGGACGGCGTCAGGAATGAGCTGTTCCCGGAAGACAAGCGCGAGCTGCCGAAGCGTGCCGAGGCGTTCGTGCGCTTCCCGCAGTACCACACGTTCGTCGAAGACAAAGGCAGGTTGATTCAACTGCGCGCCGATCAAATCAACGCGCTCGCGAACTTCACCTCATGGGCCGTCACGGACCTGCGAGCGATCTGCCGCATGCGGGAACATCTGAAGCGGCCCGACGGCTCGCCGGCACTGCCCATGCCGGCGCACCTGCCGGCAGGCACCACCTGTGCGGGAGTAAAGTGACGGGCGAGATCCGGTGGTTCAGGAGACCGGCGTGTCCGCCAGCCGGCCGTCGAATAAATAAATGTGTCGGGATGCCATCGCGATATAGCGGGGATCGTGCGTGGCAAGGCAGACAGTCGAGCCTGACGCGTGCAGTTCGCCCAGCATCTGCATGACCGCGGCGCCGCTGGCTGAATCGAGATTCCCCGTGGGCTCGTCCGCGAGAACCATGGGCGGCCGGCCGGCGATCGCACGGGCGACGGCCACGAGCTGCTGATGCCCGCCTGATAACGATCCCGGGTGCTGGTTTTTCCGGTTGGCGACGCCGACGCGCTCGAGCGCCGCCATCGTGCGCGCCTGGCGTTCAGCCTGCGAAACCCCCCTCAAGGTCAGCGGGTACTCGACATTCTCATAGACGGTGAGATCGCCGAGCAGGTGAAAGCTCTGGAAGATCAGGCCGATTTCGGTATTGCGCAGGCGCGCGCGCTCAGAGGCCGGCAGGCGGCTGACATCCCGGCCGAGCAGCCAGTATGTGCCCGAGGTTGGAACGTCCATCAGCGCCAGGATCGACAGCAGGGTCGACTTGCCGCACCCGGACGGACCGGAGACCGAGACGTACTCCCCGTGCCCGATTTCCAGAGACACATCGCGCAGCGCGACGGTGGGTTCATCGGCGTCTCCAGGGAAGAACTTGGAGACGTTATCGAGGCGAATCAGCTGCGCGCCGGCCGCCGGCGGCTGGGGCGATGTCCGCGCTCGTTTCCACCAGGCCATCTGTTGCCGTGGTATGAGACGTTAATTTTTTCCGTGGGGTTTGCCCTGCCTGCGCGTCAATCTAATGAACCGAGGAATGCCGGACCCTCACGACGAACGGATTCTGGACCTCTACAGGCGGACGATTGGCCCGCTGTATGCGTTCGTGTCGCGCCGTGTCGGGGCCGATCGGACATTGGCGGAGGACCTGGTCCAGGACACGTGGATGCGGGCAATTGCCGTGTGGCCAGTCCGTGGTGTCCCGGACGAGCCCCTGGCCTGGCTCATCACGGTCGCTCGCAACGCCATCGTCAGCCACTACCGGCGCACGCGACCTCAACTGGTCGACCCTGCCCTGCTCGATCTCGAAGCGGTTTCGGCAGTGCCGACCGAGCCGGACAGGGCTGCCGTGGTTGCGTGGGGGCTGTCGCGTATCCGGCGGCGACATGCAGATGTCCTCGAAGCGTTCTATTTCGACGAGCGAAGCGTGCGCGACATCGCTCACGAGCGTGGACTGACCGAGCGCGCCGTGGAGGCGCGATTACGTCGCGCGCGGGCGGTGCTCAAAAAGGCGCTCGAAAAACTAAAGAGCTCGTCCGCGCGCGGGCGAAACGCACAGCGAAGGATCGAACATGCCTGATCGACATGAACCTCGTCACGACTTCGTGGAAGCTCTGGCCGCACGTGTGCGGCGCGAGCTGGCGGGCCGGCAGATCGCGGCCGCGGCACCATGGTGGCTGCCGCGCTCACGTGCGTCGCTCGTGGCGGCGCTGGCCGTCATCGTGATCGTTTCCATGGCGCTTGGCGGCGGCATGGTCGCGGCGGCCTATCAGGCACAAAGCGCCGGCGAAAAGGGAGCGCTCGTGGACCTGTACGCGCAACGGGTGAAGCTCGCCGAGCGGCAGGCCGAGCTGGCGCAGCAACGGCTGAGCACGACAGAGCAACGGGTGGCCGTCGGCGGCGAGACGCAGACCGCCCTCGAAGACGTGCGCGCGCAGGCGCAGGCGGCCGCGGGCGAACTGCGAACCGTGACCCTGCAACTCGAGGAAGTGCGGGCGTCCGGGCGTGAGCCGCAGGATTCCCTGTCTGCGCCCCGCGTAGGAAGCCGCGACTTCGTGACCGAGCGGTTGCGCGTCCAGCTCGACACGTCCGCGGCCGCGGCGCGGGCCGGCGAACTCGGCCTGAAGTTCGCGAGGGTACGTATGAACAACGGTCTCGCGAACAACGTGGAAGTGCAGACCGCGGGCGCGCGGTTTTTCGGCGTCCAGGCGGCGCTCACGGCGTTGCAGAAGAAAATGCAGATCCGCGAGACCTTTCTCGCGGGGCGGGCGTCCGCCGCGCTGACCGACCTGCGCGGGCTGGAAGTCGACGCCGAGCAGCGCCGAACGACGCTCACGCGCGAGATCGAGCTGGCCACTGACGTGATTCGCGATCTCAAGGCGCGGGTGGAAATCGGCACGATGGCGCCCATCGATGTGGCTCAAGCTGAGGTGCGCCTGCGCGAGCTGGAGCTCGCCGCGACGAAGGCTGACTACGATCTGGTCCTCATCAGACAGCAGATTGGCCGCGCGAAGTAGCGCGGCCGAAGCGCTCCTGAGCCACTCGGACGTCGAGACCGTGGGCACGGGCATGGACGCAATGAAGGCTCTGCTCGAAACGGGCGTCTTCCGTGTTTCTCTGTGTCTATCGTTCCCAGATGTGCACAACGGTCGAACCGACCCGAACTGGCGGGAGATGCTTGAACTCCGGCGGTAGCGGAATTCGCGTCTTCACGTCCGGTCGAGAGGCGGGCGCCTGATGTACGTACCAGTTGATCTCGCCGGTTCGCAGTCGCTCGTTCGTCGCGTTGCGCTCTTCCTGACCCACGGCAATCGGCAGGATGGTCGCTTCGCGCAGGTAATAACCAAATATCGAAACCGGCGTTGCCAGGACGACTCTGCCGCGCGATCGCGCCTCCAGCTCCGCCATGCCGTCTCGCCACGGCATCGTCGTCGCCCTCGGTTCCCTGATCGTTTGCACGGCGAGCACCGCCGTGAGAAATGCGAGCGCGGCCGCCCGCGGCATGACGGGCGTCCGTTCGAGCAACGGCAGAACATATGCGCACACCAGCGCCGCCAGCACGAGCACGAGATGACCGGCGTAAAGCTCCTTCATGTGGCTGACTCGAAGATTGGCGAGCACGAAGAGCGCCGCATAAATCACAACGGGCCAAGCCCAGCGCCGTGCGGCCTTGGGAGCGGCGCTAAGTCCAATCGGCAGCGCTATCGCAAGGAGGGCAAGCGCCCAGTGGCGTTCGGCGAGCGCCATTCCCCAGTTGGATCCAAGACCGCTCTCTGACACCGGATTGAGAACCAGATTGAGATAGACGAGCGCTGGCTTGATGGCCGCGAGCCTCCACAAATACGGGGGCCAGAGCACGGTAATCGTCGCGGCAATCCATACGAGTCCTGTGCCGGCAGCGGCCAGCAGCCGACGCGGACGCGGGTTGTCGTGCGGCCACGTGAGCCACAGCGTCAGTACGAGGCTGGGCACCAGCAGGATGGCGTATTCGATCGTGAGCATGCAGGCCGCCCAGAGCGCGCATGAGGCATACCACCAGCCGAGCGACCGCCGGCGCGCCGCCAGCACGCACGCGGCGAGAAAGGCCGTTGAAAACAGTCCATAGGCTGCGTGAAATGAATAGTTCACGGATATGGCAATGTGGAACGGCGAGACGGCCACAATACTGACGGCCGCGATCGCCGCGATCCGGCGCATGACGGGATCTGATCCGTGATACGTCTGAAATGCCAACACCCCGGTCGCCAGGCAAGCAAGCAGGCCCAGCACGAGCGGGACGGCTCGAAGCAATCGCTCGTCCGTCCAGCCGAAACTGAACAGCAACGTCGACGGATACAAGCCCACCGGAGGGTGCAGGTGCCGTTTGGCCGACGCATCGCCCGTCAGGTACTCCTCTCGCCACGGGTGGCTTCGGACGCCATTTCGGCGGTCGGTGATCAGCTGTGAGATGAACGCCCAGCCGGACGCCTCGCTCAGCCCGAGGTAGCTAGCCGTGAATCCCTGGCTGAGTGCCATCGCGTAATCGGATTCGTCCATGTCGAAGTAATCGTCGAAGTGCGGATTGGTAATCCGCGTCGCGATTGCGACGACGAAAACGAGTGCGAGAGGGAGGCCCAGCCACCGAGAAACGGCCGTTCGAGACGTTACAGGACGCGATGGGCTCCCATCAACCGGTCTGGCATTCACACGCTGACACCTTAGTCCTGTGTGCAGAATGCGGGCGAAGAGACGATCATGCCGCGCGCGACGACGCTATGATGCCGGCGCGTCCATTCCCGCCCACAGGTTCATCGTCGAGAGCTCGGCACGGCCGCAGGACTTGAGGTACTGGAAGATCTGCGTCCGGTAGGCCGCGTGCCCGGCAAGCACCGTGTTCACGAAGAAACCGCCGAGGCTCTGGGTCGTCCCGAAGAACGAGACCTGCTTTCGGAAATCGTCGTCGTTCATTTCGCCGATGGCCTTCCCATAGAAGGCGCCGAGATCCTTGATTGCGGCGACGGTCTCAGGAAAGCTGCGAGCGAACGCGGCCTTCTCCGACGCCGTCCACGCTTCGGGATTGAACGCGCCGGCGCGCCCGTCGGTCACCAGGTTCCTGCCCATGATGCTCATGTACTGAAACCACTCCAGCGTGCTCCGCTGTTTCGGCGTCGGCCGGTAGTCCAGCATGGACGGATCGACCTTCGTGGCGAGGTGTTCCAGGATGCGCGCTTCGTTCTGCAGCGCGCTGATGAGCTCGGACTTGTTCAGGACCATACGAACCTCTCTTTTTGGACTGCCAAGCATGACATGAATGTCGCTAGAATTCCCGCGTGCGCCTCCATCTCATCGCATTGGTCGTGGCCGCGGGTGTGTCGTTTCAGGCCCCGCAGGGCGGCTGGAATCAGTGGGGCGGCCCCACCCGCAATTTCCACTCGCCCGTCACCGGCCTCGTCGATTCGTGGCCGGAGTCGGGTCCTCCGGTGCTGTGGTCGCGACCGCTCGGTACCGGCCACTCGTCCATCGTTGCCGACGACGGGCGGTTGTTCACGATTTACCGTGCCGGCAACGGCCGCGCGAAGGTGGGGCCGTGGAAGGACGAAGAGACCGTCATTGCGATGGACGCTACGACGGGCGCGACGATTTGGGAACACAGTTATCCGGCAAGAACCGGTTACGAAGACTTCAGCTTTGGTCCGGGCCCTCACTCGACGCCGCTTGTCGTGGGCGAGCGTGTCTTCACCGTAGGCACGAATCAGCAGCTGTTCGCGTTTGATAAACGGACCGGCAGGATTCTCTGGTCGCACGATTTCGTCAAGGAATTCAACTCGCCGGAGCTGCTGATTCGGCCGCAGGTCAAGACCGGATACGGATGCAGTCCCATCGCCTTCGCGGACACGATCATCTGCAGCGTCGGCGGACCTGGCCATTCCGTCATGGCATTCCGTCAATCCGATGGCGGCGTCGTCTGGTCGAGCGGCGACTTCCTGACGGCCCCGTCCGCGCCAATCCTGATCAACATGTCGGGCCGCCCGCAGATCGTGTTCCTCGGCGGCGGGGCGGTCACGGGACTCGATCCGCGAAGTGGTGCGATTCTGTGGTCTCACCCGCACGATCCCGGCAATGACCTGAATTGCGGAACGCCGCTCTTTGGTCCAGACAATGTCCTGTTCGTGTCATCCGCGTACCAGGCAGGCAGCCGCGCGATTCAGCTCACACAGAATGGCGACGTGACGGACGCGACGGAGCTGTGGTTCACCAACCGCGTGCGGTTCATGTTCCTCAGCGCAATTCGTGTCGGAGATTTCGTCTATGGCACGACCGGTGACTTCGGTCCGGCATTCCTGACGGCCCTCAATATCAGGACCGGCGAATCCGCCTGGCAGGTCCGTGGATTTCAGCGCGCATCGTTGCTCTACGCGGACGGCAAGATGATTGTGATGAACGAGGACGGTGACCTCGCGCTGGCGCGACTGACCCCGACAGGCGCGGAAATCCTCGCGCGGACCAAGATCTTTGACACGGTCACGTGGACCGCGCCGACGCTCGTGGGCACGACGTTGTACGCACGGGATCGCGAAAAGATCGTCGCGCTGGATCTCGCCAGGAAGGATGCGCCGAAAGCCGCCGCGCCCGCCGGCATCGTCGGCTCAGCCATTTCCACTCCCGGCGTACCTGCATCCCGCCCGCCGATGCCGGACTCCTTCGCGGGCTCGTGGAAGCTCGATCCGGCAGGAAGTCAGATCGTCGACGACGCGCCGTTCGCCGGACTCGTCGCGAAGGGCGCGCCGCCGTGGCTGTTCGTGACCCAGCCGGAAAACGGCACGCTCATCGTCGAAAGCGCCATCAACACTGGCCACACGCGCTTCTATCGTCTGGGTAAATCGACGACGACCGACATCGCGAGCGGAACGATCACGATGACGGCGTCCTGGGATCAGAAGCGGCTGGTGGCTGATGGCTCGGTGAAGTTCAGCAGTGGCCTCGTGACGAGCGTCAAAGAATCCATCTCGCGGGCCGGCGATGCCCTCGTCATCGACATCACGATTGGTGAAAAGAGCAGCCGGTTGAGGTACACGCGGCTCGCCAGCGTCGGCCCGTGCACGTCGTGGCCGACGCCCTGCAAGAAGGCTCCCGCGATTCCCTAGCCCGCGCGTTCGACGATGTATTGATCGATCAACCCGTCCGGCCGCGTCATCGTCGTCAGCGACAGCGTGAGTTTTCCGGCGTTGAACCTGTACGACCGAATCGTCATGCCACCACGTAGTGACTCGTTCGTCTGGACAAACTCCGAAGGCGTACCGAGCGGACCAAGGCTCGCCGCGTAGTCGGCGAGGACTTCCTTGCTGAAGTAGGCGCCCGCGTCCGGCGTCAGCAACGAGCGGTCGACTGTCCCCTTCATCAGGCCGTCGTAAATCTTCCGCGCTTTCGCCCGCGCCGCGTCGGCGGCAGCGTCTGTCGTCGCGAAGAGGATGTTCGCGATACGCGTCGCGATCTGACCGGGCGCGCCGGCGGCGCCGGGATAGATGTTGGTGCAGACGACAATCGCCGCGCGGTCGTCGGGAAAAATCTCATTCGACGTCGTGTAGCCGGAAACCGCGCCGCCATGCGAGATCCGGCGGCGCCCGGCGCGAGTCCCCACTGAGACGCCGAGTCCGTATCCGCTGGGCAGTCCGTTCGCGAGGTGCACGTCGGTCTGCTGAATGGCGTACGAGGCCGGCTTGAGCAACGTGCGGTTGATGACGCTCACGTCCCAGATCGCGAGGTCATGCGGCGTCATCCCGAGTTCCCCGGCGCTGCCGAGCCAGCCGGGGCCTTCCTTTGGCGCCGGGCGAAGCGGTCCGACTCCGTTCCGCAAGTACGCGCCGGCATCGCCGGCGGCGAGCGGTCCCGCATCAACGTCAGCCACTGATGTCATGCCGAGTTTCGCGAAGATGCGTTCTTTGAGAAACGGCACGAGCGGCTTGCCTGCGACGCGCTCGACGATGACGCCCGCGATCACGTAGTTGGTGTTGCTGTACTGCCACTTGGTACCGGGGTCGAAGTCCAGCGGTTTGCCTGCCCAGCGCTTCATGATCGCCTGCGCGGTCGTCGGCCGCTGCATGTCGGTGAAGACGTAGTCCTGCGGCCAGTAGTCCTGATACCCCGCGGTCATCGAGAGCAACTGGCGAATCGTGACTTCGCCGGAGCGCGTCAGCTCCGGCAGCCATTTCGACACCTTGTCATCGAGGGAGAGTCTGCCCTCCTCAGCCAGCATCAGGATTGCGGTCGCCGTGAACTGCTTGCTGACCGAGCCGATGCTGTAGCGCATCGCGGTGGTCGCCGGAGTCTTCGGACTGATGCGGCCGTCACCGTAGGCCTTTTCGTAGACGATAGCTCCGCCACGAACGATGGCGATCGAGGCGCTGGGTGCGCCGGTGGCCGCGAGCACCGCCGCGACTTCAGTGTCTATCCGTCCGCGCTCAGCGGTCGTGAGCTGTTGCTGAGCGATTGCGGGTGTTGCGACGAGAATGACGGCGGCGATGAGAGGTCTGAGCATCCGGCGCATAGGGCAATACTCTAACCGCGCCCGGGGATGCCACCGCATTGCGAATTCGTGAGGCTACTCCGCTGCGATCCAGCGGTTGTGCCCTTCCGGGCGGGTCTCCTGAAACCAGCGGCTCATCGGTATCACCGTGACCTGGTACCCGAGTCCCCGCAGCAGCGTGATGCAGCGGCGCTCGACATCGATGCCGTGCGTCTCGATCACCAGCCGGGGATGCTGCGTCTTGAGAGTACGCCGGAGCCCGAGAAGCGCCTCGTACTCGCCGCCCTCGATGTCCATCTTGATGAAATCCGGTGGTTTGCGGCCATCCGCAATGTATTCATCAAGCGCGAGTTGCCGCCCTGACACGCCGACCACTGCGCAGGTGATGGTGGCCCGGACGCCGTTGCGCGTCAGAGCGTCCGCGAGGCCACGAAGGCGTGACGGATCCGCTTCGAAGGCATGGACCGGGCCGCCGGACAGCTTCTCGCAGACCAGCGTGTAGTAGCCGGTCGACGCACCGACGTCGTAGCAACAATCCCCGCGGTGTACCAGGCGCTTGAGATGCTGGATGAGTTCGCGTTCGTACAGGCCGAAGGCCGTCCGCAGACCGTGCTCGTGATCGCTTTCCATGACCATTCCACGAGCGAGGCCGCGCTTGACGCGAAAGTGACCATCCGCGGAGCCGAGCAGCGCGCGTTTCAATCCGGCAGGCCAGCGCATTGGAAATGCGCCGACAGTGGTGCACTCATTGTGCCAGGCGTTTCACTTGAAGTAGTCGACGAGTTGTCGGCGCAAGAGTCCGCCGTGGCCCATTGGTGGCAACGCGCGACTCATTTACCCACTCTCCACATTGCTGTCGGCCGCTTCGTCGGTGCGGCGCCAATCGCGGGCGACGTCGTGAGCGTGAAGCCCTCGCCTTCCCGCTGATAGACAGGCGGCTTGCCGGTCGCGGGATCCGTCGGAAGCTGCAGCAGGTATGCCGGCACGAGCGTCCGCAACTCGTCCGGAAACGAACCGTGGTCCAGCTTGTGCCGGCGAAGCGCGACCGCAAGTTCCGCCGCGGCCTGCGTCCTGGCAAAGTCGTCCCCGGCGTCGATTGATCGCACCAGACCTGCCGTGAACGTCCCGGTCATGCGATTGATGACCTGCCAGACCGCCGGCCGCGGCTTTTCTTCGCGGGCCGGCCTGGGGCGCGGGCCGGTCTGAAGGTCCAGCAGTTGGCCGACCTCGCGAGGTATTGCGCGTGGGCCCAGCGCCAGAATGGCCGAAGCAGCCGCGGCAATGGAACGCTGACCGCCGAGGAAAGGCTGGTCTCGGCAAGATCGCGGGTTCGGCCGGATTCAATCTGAGAGAACGCATGGTTAACGTTCTTCATCTCAGCGAGAAGTCCTGCGGTCATCGGAGCTGGTTCGCGATTCTCCGCCAGCACACGAGCGAGTTCCTCGAGTGATGCTCTCGATGGATCGCCGGCTTCCAGCAGGCGCTGAAGACCATTCGCGGCGATGTCGGCAACGGCGATCCGAACGAGCTGGCCGATGAGGTCGGGCTCGTTCCGCTCGACTGCCGAAAGGGAGATGGCCGCCGCCACCAGCGATGCCGCGTCGTCGAAGTTCGCCCGCTCGATGGCCTGTACCGTCGCGAGAAAGAGCACATCCGCGAGATTTCGCATTTCCAGAAGGTTTGGCCGATCGCCTGAGTAGCGGTAGTCCACATCGAAGCTGCTGCGCGGTCTCGTCACGAATCGCCGCGCAAGTGCGATGGCTTCGGCATTTGTGTCGATGTAGATCCGAAGCTTGGCCGGCACCGCTGTCGCCGCGGGATCGCGCATGAACTTCGACAGCTCAGCACGATCGATTGATCCCGTGTTCCGGAAGGTTGTATTGAGCAGTGCGACGGCAGCGGTCACGAGCCGCGCGCGATTCTCCTGAGGCGGCACGTCAGCCGACTGCAGCGATCCGGACAGGCTTCCATACCTCGACTCCAGCTTGCTGACCTCGGCCGCCACTCTCCGGCCCGCCCAAACGTCACAGCCGGTGTAAACAACCAGCGTCAGGAGAACGATCGAGAGAGAAATGAGGCGCACGCGGCGCCAACGGGAGCCCGGCATTATTGGTCCTCTCCTGAAAGCCATGCGTTGCGATCACTCGTCACGCGCGACGGCCTCATCTGACGGCGAGCAATGAGCGCCGCGGCATCATCGGGAACACCCGCGGACCGAATGAGTTCCTGGGTCGTCTCGACTTCCGCGGCAACAACGGTTGGAGCAACACGTGAGGCCGCGCGACCATCCCACACATCCAGTGCTACGGTGCCGAGGATCGCGGCCGCGATACCGATGCGCCACGCTCGCGAGTACCAGATTCGATCACTCCACGAGACTCGTTCGCTCCGGACCCGGATCGCCGCAACGCGGGCAGCCAGATCCGCAGAAGGCGCCGGCCATTCGGCCGCGCGCAGCCGCTCGCATAACTCACGTTCGTTCATGACCTGACACCTTCCAGCCCGGTCAACGTCCGGCGCATTCGCGCTATGGCGAGCCGATGGCGTGCGGCAACGCTGTGCACGAGATCCTCGGCGTCATTTCTCTGTTGAGTCAGCGCCAGCGCGTGGCGAAGCAGGGACTGTGACTGCAGGCCATAGAGCTCGGCCAGTGCCTCCTGCCGCCCTTCCGCCAACTGCCGCAGCAGTACCTGGGTCCCTCCGCCGTCACTCGACACGCCTGTGCCTAAGACGTTCGAGGCCGGGGGATTTGTCACTGGCGGTGCTACGATGCTACGCCTTTATTTCCCGGGAGTTTCCAATGCGAAAGCTGCTGCTCACCGTGCTCGTCATCTCCTGCTTCGGTGTGGCTGGCGTCCCCGCCCAGCAGGGTCCGCGCCGGTTCACGCTCGACGATTTTTCCAAGGTCGCGCGTGTCTCGGATCCACAGTTCGCCCCTGACGGGAAGTCGATCTCGGTCGTGGTGTCGCGGCCGAACCTCGACGAGAACCGCTATGACCCCGAGCTGACCGTTGTCGACGTCGCCAGCAGGAAGTCGACCGTCATCGTCAAGGGCCAGGGTGGCCTCAACTTCGAACGCTGGTCGCCCGACGGAACGAAGTTCGCGTTTCTCGCGAACGCCGGAGCTGCCGGCGCGCAGAAGCTGCAACTCTTCGTCGTGTCGTCGAAAGGCGGGGCTCCGGCGAAGCAGCTCACCAACAGCCCGCGCGGCGTGCAACAGCTCGCCTGGTCCCCCGACTCGAAGAACATCGCGTTCGCCACACAGGATGAGCCCGAGCGACTGACCGGCTTCGAGCGCTGGAACCGCTCGTTCGAGATGACGCTGAACTCCAACTACACGATGACCGAGGCCGAGCCACCGACGCATCTGTGGATGGTGACGGCGGCAGGCGGCGATGCCAAGCGGCTGACGTCAGGAACGTGGACGATGCCGATCAGTCATCCACCCGGCACGCCGGCATCTGCCATCGTCTGGACACCGGATGGAACGGGAATCGTGATCACTCGCAACGGCGGCCGCGGCGCGAATCCGACGCCGGCACCCGGCGCGCAGCCTCAGCCCGCACCGGGTCAGCGCGGTGGCGGTGCAGGCGCCGGTGGATTTGGCGGCGGACTGCAGGTCGTCAAGGTCAGCGACGGATCGATGTCGCCGCTCGGCGGCAACGGCTCCCATCCGCAATTCTCACCCGACGGAAAAATGGTCGTGACCAATGCCGGCGCGATCTTCGCCGTCGGCGCCAGCAATGCGGCGGCGGGCGCGGCGCCGCAGGGCGCGGGAGCGCCGGCGGGACGCGGCGGTAATGCCGGCGGACGCGGCAACGCGGGGAAAG
>JADMIO010606987.1_pt1 | contig 62253 bp, 58 predicted proteins | sample 8958161 | NCBI WGS metagenome assembly JADMIO01 (sample SAMN16585339, study PRJNA669376) | soil metagenome | isolation source: Crop rotation soil | place: USA: Cullars Rotation, Alabama | collected 2011 | reverse complement strand
CTTCAAGATCGCGGCCGAGCCGATTCGCCTGACGCCGCAGGACAAGCTCGTCGAGATCGTGAAGAAGAGCCAGGAGCAGGCGCTCGAGGGCAAGGGCGGTGAAACCGAGGACGAGGACGACAAGAAGTAGGCGCGTGTCATGAACCTCGTCCTCGAAATCGAGCATCTGCTCGGCGTCGCGTTCGCCGCCATCAGTCCGGCCAACAGCGCGCCCGACTGGCCGCCGCAGCCTGACCGCATATTCTCTGCGCTCGTCGCCGCCTGGGGCGCGCGCGGCGAGCATCCTGACGAGCGCCACGCGCTGGCGTGGCTCGAAGAGCAGCCGGTGCCGGAGATCGCCGCCAGCGGCGGCTTTGCGCGGACCACCGCTATCGCGTTCGTGCCGCCGAACGATCCGCAGAGCGCCCGCACGGTGAACCGCGCCGTGATGCCCGATTATCGTAGCCGCCAACCGCGGCGCTTTCCCGCTTTCCGCCCAGACGATCCGCGCGTGCAGCTCGTGTGGCGCAACGTCGACGTGGATGACAATACGCTGTCGAATTTGAACGCGCTCGCCGCGCATACCGCTTACATCGGCCATTCGGCGAGCGTGACGCGATGCCGGTTTTCTGTCGGCTCAGGATCTGAGGACACCGTTCCGGCAAAGCGCCGCGTCTACCAGGGGCGACTCGCGCAGCTCGAACACGATTATGCCGCCGGGCGCCGGCCGCAGCCGGGCGAAATCGTCCGTCGTGCGCCATCGGTGGCCGACGAGACGCCGCGTAGCGCGTTCGCCGATCGCTGGCTGGTGCTGGAACATGTCGACGGCACCATGCCCGATCTGCGCGGTTGCGCCCTCGTGGCGAAGGCGCTGCGGAACGCGCTGATGTCGGGCTACAAGGCCAGCGGCCGCGAGCAATCGATTCCCGCTGTCGTCTCCGGCCATGCGGCTGACGGCTCGCCGTCCGCGGACCCGCATCTCGCCATCGTGCCGCTGGCGTTTGTAGGATCGCGCTATGCCGACGGGCACGTGCTCGGCTTCGCGCTCGTTCCGCCCGACGACGGCGCGCTGCTCGATCAGCCTGAATTCCAGGACGCGGTCCGCAACATTGCAAAATGGCAGGACGAGCCTGGCCGGCGGGAGCTGAAGCTCACAGCAAACGGCTTCGACCTGACATTCTCGGTCAATGCCGCCGTCGCGTTGCGTTCGCTTGATCCGCGCCCCTACGTGGCGGTGGCGAGGACCTGGGCGACCTGCACACCCGTCGTGCTCGACCGCCATCTCAAGGCGACCGGCAATGCCGCACGCGACGCCGAGATCGCCGAGTTGATCCGCCAAGCCTGCGTGCATGCCGGCCTGCCGGCGCCGCCGCGCGTCGCGCCGGGCAAACATTCCGCGATGAATGGCGCGCCGCCGACCTCTCGCTCCAGACGCGTTCCGAAGTGGACGGGCTGGCGTGTACCGACGAGCCTCGCGAGCCGGCAATTGACGCACGCCATCCTGCAGTTCGAGGCGCCCGTGCGCGGCCCCGTCATCATCGGCGCCGGCCGCTTCGCCGGCTTGGGCCTGTGCCGTCCACTCGACGCGAGGGGCGTGGCATGACCGATCTCAAGCCGGACGACTTTCCAGCCTTCTTCCACGCACTATGGGGGTATTCACCCTTTCCGTGGCAGCAGCAGCTTCTGCTTCGCCTTGTGCGGAAAGACGACGCGGAAGACATTTGGCCCGACGTGCTCGATTTGCCGACCGGCTCGGGAAAAACGGCGACGCTCGACATCGCCGTCTTCCATCTCGCGCTCGAAGCGGCCAAGGGAACGGACCGACGCGCGCCCCTGCGGATCGCGTTTGTGGTCGACCGGCGGCTGATCGTCGATGACGTCTACGGCCGTGCGGTCACGTTGCAGAACAAGCTGCGCGAGGCGATCGACCATCCGTCGGTCGTGGGAAAAGTCGCGCGCGCACTGCAATCGCTCGCTGGCTCAGATCAGCCGCCGCTCATTGCGCGCTCGTTGCGTGGCGGCGCTCCGTTGGAGAGCGATTGGGCCCGCACGCCGGTCCAGCCGACGATCCTGTGCTCCACCGTCGATCAGGTCGGCTCCCGCCTGCTGTTTCGCGGCTATGGCGTCAGCGACCGCATGAAGCCCATTCATGCCGGGCTGCTCGGTTCCGATTGCCTCATCCTGCTGGACGAAGCGCATTTGTCGGAGCCGTTCCGGCAGACGCTCAATGCGGTCAAGGGCCTGCGCAAGCCCGACAAGGCTCCGTTCACATGTGCCGTGCTGAGCGCCACCCCAGCAGAGAAGTCCAAGCGATCGTTCGCGCTGAGCGCGGACGACCGCGCCAATCCGACGCTCAAGGACCGCCTCGAAGCGAGCAAGCCCGCCCGTCTGATCGACATCATGGCCAAGCAGGGCGTCGAGCCCGAAGCCCGCCGCGTCGATGAGGTCGCAATCCAAACCAAAGCTCTGCTCGATGGCTTGCGTGACGAGATGAAATCCGCGCATCCGGCCATCGGCGTCGTGGTCAATCGCGTCGCGCGCGCCCGCGCCGTGTTCGAACGGCTGAAGAGCGATTTGAAGGTCAAGCATGATGAGTCCGATCCCGTGGACCTCATGCTGATTATTGGCCCCGCCCGTGCGGTCGACCGCGATGGGCTTACAAAGCTGTTGGAGCCGATTCGCACCGGGCGCGGCGAGCTTCGCGCCGAGATGCGCAAGCCGCTGATCGTCGTCGCCACCCAGACCATCGAGGCCGGTGTCGACATCGATTTCGACGGACTGGTCACTGAGGCGGCCGCCTTCGATGCGCTCCGCCAGCGCTTTGGCCGGCTCAACCGCGCCGGGCGCGCGATCAAGGCGCGGGCGCTGATCCTAGCGCACAAAGACGATATCGGGGCCAAGGCGGACGATCCGGTCTACGGTGACCGCATCAAGGAGACCTGGAAGGCGCTCCAGGACTGGGCCGACGAATCGAAGCAAGTGGATTTCGGCATTCAGGCGATGGACGCCACCATCACGGAGCGGGCCGTAAAGCTCGATGGATTGGTATCGGCGAAAGTTGATGCGCCCGTCCTGATGCCCGCCTACGCGCACCTCTGGTCGCAGACGTCGCCAATTCCGAAGGCCGACCCCGATATCGGCTTGTTCCTTCACGGCCCCAAGCGGTCGCAGGCGAGCGTGCAGATCGTCTGGCGCGCCGACGTTGACGAAGATGATCTGCGCGCCGCCGCCAGAGACGATGACGAGCGCCAGCGGCTGATCGAACTTTTCAGCCTCCTGCCGCCGCGTGCGTCCGAAGCCATCGAAGTGCCGCTATGGGCTGCCAGGGCTTGGCTGAAGGAAGCACTGTCGAACACGCCAGACTTTTCGGATTCGGTCGAGGTCGAGGTGGAGACGGACGCACGGGGCGCTCGCAACCGTCCTGCGTTTCGGTGGGCCAGCAAAGATTCCGACAGCAGGACGGCGAAAAAGAGCAAGGACAGGTCGGATGAAGCCACAATCCATCGCAGCCGCACAGTCTACCCGGACAATCTCCGCCCCGAGGACCTCATCGTCGTGTCAGCCAGCTACGGCGGCTGCGACAAGTGGGGCTGGAATCGAGAGTGGACTGCGGACGTGATCGACCTGGCCGACAAGGCCGCGGAGCCCTACGCCAAACGCCAGCTGGTTGTGCGCGCGACGCCAAACCTGATCGCCCAGGGTTTGCTCCGCGAAGGAAAGGTCGCGCCGCCTGGCCTCGCCAGCAAATTGTCCGAGGCATTGAAGTCTTTCGACGCGCACGACCGCGTTGCAGATGTTGTCGCTATGTTCAAGGAATTCGATTTGCCGGCGGCAATGCAGTCGCAGCTCGACATGATCGAGAATGCCAAGGGTGTCCAGATACAATGGCTCTATGGTCTCGATGCTGAGGACAGGCCACGGGGGATCGCGTTGGTCGCCCAGCGCGAGGCCAAACACGATCGACTTGCTGTTGACGAGACCGCGGCCACAGCTGCCACGGAAGACGAAGAAACCGGCGCCTTGGCCGACAGCTTCGTGACCATCATCGCGCACTGCGGTCAGGTGCGGAAGCAGGCGGAACAATTCACGACGCGAGCGGGCCTTCCGCCCGAGGAAGCGGGCAGCGTGAGTCTGGCCGCTTACCTGCATGACGCCGGCAAGGCCGATGCGCGGTACCAGGCCTATTACGCCGGCGGCGATCCTTATGGGCCCGATAAGACCGCGCCGCTCGCCAAGACCGGCGGCCGCCGCCTGCCGCACGGAGCCTGGGAGAAGGCCGGCCTTCCGGACGGCTGGCGGCACGAAGCGCTCTCGGTGCGGTTGGCCGAAATTCATCCGGGCATGGCGTCCGCCCCCGATCGAGAACTCGTCGTGTGGCTGATCGGGACGCATCACGGTCTCGGCCGGCCGCTGTTTCCTCACGCCGACGACGCCGACAATGGGACGCGGGTGAATTTGCTGCGCGCATTCGGATGCGAAGCCGCATTGCCCGCCGGTCCCGGACCGCAATCCCTCGCCTATGATTTCAACGGCAAGGACTGGGCGGGATTGTTCGGCGCCTTGAAGGAGCGGTACGGCATCTGGGGACTCGCGCGGCTGGAGGCGTTCGTTCGGCTAGCAGATCATCGCGCGTCCGAAATGGCGGATGCTTCCGACGGCGCACCGATTGTCTTGTCCGCTGCACCGACTGTCCCGCGACAGGGACGTCCGGATCACCGCCACCGCCTTGAAGGACTCGCACCGGACAATGTGTTGGCCTTCATGGCCCTCCTCGGACTGCTGCGCGCGCTCGAGGCGGCCCATCCCGACTGGCAGCCGCGCGCCGGATGGGACCTGGATCAAGCGCCGCTGCGCCCGTACCTGGCGTTGCGCAAGGAGGTCGCGCGCGAGGATATTTTGAAAGGCGTGGCTGACGGCATCCGAAAGCTCGCCGAAGTGAACGACTTTGGCGGATTGGCCAAGCTCAAGTTGACCCGAGATGAGGCACGTGGCCGGCTCACCGAAACCCTGCAACATACCCAAGACGCTGGGGACGATTGCGACAGATCACGCGCGTCTCGAAACGCCGAGCTCTGGGCCGCGCTCGTCAGCGACGCGGCGTTCCGAAAGGATGACTTCGTACTTCGCACGCCGTTCTGTCTGCTGGACGTCGCACAAACAAGTTTTCTGAAGACGCTGGCCGAAGTGTGCCTCCTCGATTGTCTGCCGCGGGGAGACCGCGAGCAGCAGTTTCGCGATGCGATCGAGCAGACGCTTTTCCACGGCTGGGAACGCAAGGACAAAACTCCGTCTTTCCGCTGGGACCCGATCGAAGACAGCCGTCATGCGTACCGCTGGGCAGCGCCAACGGACGAAAAACAGGGCGTGCAACATGGGGCAAACATGCTGGCCGCCGTCGGTCTGCCTGCATTGACGGTGATGCCCGTCATTCAACGTGGCGACGTGCGTCTGGGACTCATTGGCGGAGAAAGCGCACGCGAAGGCATGTCCTTCGCCTGGCCGATCTGGCGCGAGCCGACGAGCCTCGCCGGAGTCCGATCCCTGTTGTCACATCCTAAGCTACGGCAGGCCGGAGCCCTTCATCACCTCGGAGTCGATCAGGTCAATGTCACGTCGCGCATCAGCCCGCCGGGCAGCAAATACGCGAACTTCACATTCGCACGCCTCGTGCAAGAGACCTGAGCGCTCTTTCTCGTGCCAATTGCGCGAATGGTCTGTCCGGGACGCGAATAGCCAAGACCCGTCGAAGGCCCGGCGAACTGCCACCAGAACGGCGGTGGTGATAGGTGTTCCGCTGCCAAGGTCATCGGCTTTTTCGGCACACGTCTTCGCTAGGCTCGCCTTCTCTGCGTGGCGTATCGCTGACAACGCATGACGAAGAGGACGAGGAAGGGCGAACCAGAGGAACGGGCTCAGTAAACGCATGTGACGGATACCGGCAATGTGCATCGTTATCACGCAACGGGCTACGAAATGCTGAACGGAGAATCCCGCACAATTTCGCGCCAACGATTTGCGCAAGAATGCCTATGTGTGCGCAGCGGAAAATGTCGCAGCGGAATTCCTTCTCACCGTATTGAGTTTTGCAGAGTCACCGTGGGTGAGAAAAATTCGTTGCTTAGCACCCACTTACGCGTGGCGGAGAGGGAGGGATTCGAACCCCCGGTACGGTTGCCCGTACGCCGCATTTCGAGTGCGGTGCGATCGACCACTCTGCCACCTCTCCGCGATGCACGGGCGTGAACACCCAGGCAGTGGGCACTATGTAGCCAAGCAAGAATCACGAAACAAGTACGGCCGACAACGATCCTTGGAACAACGCGCTCAGTTCGGGGTAGGAAGGAGCAAAGTTTCCGGATAGCCGGCGAAGCGTCGGATTGGGCGTAGCGCCACGTGGCTGACGATGCGCGCGACGCCGAGCTTGGGATCGTCGATCAGGCGTGTGGTCAGGGCCTCGTAGGTCGCGAGATCGACGCACACGAACCGGGCCAGATAGTCGACGGCCCCGCTGACCTGCCAGCACTCCACGATCTCCTCGACGGTGGCGAGCCTCTGCTCTAGCAGTAGTTGCCGCGCCTGCTTCTCCAACACGATTTCGGCGAAAACATTCACGGGGCGTGAGAGCTTTTCGACTTCCACAACGGCTTGATAGCCGCGGATGATGCCGGACGCCTCGAGGCGGCGCACGCGCTCGAGCGAAGCGCGCGGCGACAGCCCTACGGACTCCGATAGTTTCTGAATCGGCGAGCGGCCGTCGCGCTGCAGCGCCGCGAGGATTTTGATATCGATCCGATCGAGCCCGGGCATCCGCTTGGCGACCATACGCGTCTCACCCCGGCGCTTCGTCGCTGACAGGCACGGTATAGTTCAGGCCAAGGCGGCCGCCGTCGGCATAGATGGTCTGGCCGGTGACATAGCCCGCATGCTCGCTGGCGAGGAAGACCGCGATGGCCGCGATCTCCTCCGGTTCGCCGATGCGCCCAAGCGGCGTGCGCGACAAGAGCCGGCGCTTGGTGTCTTTGTCAGTCGCGACGCCCTTAAGAATGTCGGTCATGATGGAGCCCGGGCCGATAGCGTTGACTCTGATGCCGTGGGGCGCCAGCGACAAGGCCATTACCTTGGTGAGCTGATCGATGCCGCCCTTCGACACGCAATAGGGCACCTGGTTCGGGATGGCGAGCACCGCGTTCACCGAACTCATGTTGACGATGACGCCCGGCGGCTTGCCGCCTTTGACCTGCGCTACCATCCGCCGCGCCGCCGCCTGGCCGACCAGGAACGCGCCTTTGAGGTTCACGCGCAGCACGCGGTCGAAATCGGCTTCCGCGATATCGAGAAAATCGGCGGTGTGAATGATGCCGGCATTATTCACCAGAATGTCGAGCGTGCCGAACGCGTCGCGAGCTTGCGTGATCAGGTTCTCAGCCTGACCGGCGTCACCCACGTCGGCGGCGACGAAGCGGCAGCCGAGACGCTCAGCCGCTCTGTCGCCGGCGCTCCGATCGATGTCCGCAATGACGACCTTGGCGCCTTCTGTGATGTAGCGTTCCGCGATCGCGAGCCCGATGCCATGCGCTCCGCCGGTCACGACCGCGACTTTGTTCCGCAGTTGCATGACACGCTCCGATCCGCCATTTGCTCGGCGTTAGCGTTGCAGTCCTGACCGCTTCACCGCCCGCATTAGAAACTCGCCGCCCTGCCGCAGCCCTTCCTGGTCGATGCCATGGCCGATGCCGGCCGAGATGTGCCATTCGACCGGAACTTCGAGCGCGCCGAGATTGTTCGCGGCGAGGAAAAGCGCCTGCGGTGGAATGAGATCGTCGCTATCGCCATGGATCAACAGGACCGGCGGACGCGACTTGATCTCGGCTGCGAATTTCTCGGCGTTGCCGTCCGGCGGTGTGACCAGCAGTCCCGAATAGCCGACGATCGCGAGCGGCGCGACCGCGCGGCGCAGCCCCACGTGCAACGCCATCATTGTGCCTTGGCTGAAGCCGACGAGCGCAAGCGCCGATGGCGGCAGGTTGCGGCGCTTGAGCTCGGCATCGAGAAAGCGCTCGAGTATCGGCGCGGCCCTGATGGCGCCGACCCAGCGCTCGTTGGGATCGCGGAAGGTCAGCCCAAACCATTGTCGGCCGGCGCCGGCCTGCGCGCAGAGCTCCGGCGCATGCGGCGAGACGAAGGCCGCCTGCGGCAGCAAGCTTTGCCAGGCGCGGCCGATCTCGATCAGATCGTTGCCGTCGGCGCCGTAGCCGTGCAGGAACACGATAAGCTGGCGCGCCGCGCCCGAGCGCGGCTCGAGCCGCGGACCATCGAGTTCACCGACCATTTCGTCTCCGTGCGGGCTTCTCGGTTGCCATAGGCGCACCTTCGCGCCGTTTGGCGACGCGATAATAGCTCCACAGCAGACACGCCGCCGCCCCGCGCCACGGCCGCCATGCCTCGGCGAGCGGCCCCATTTCTTTCGTGGTCGGACGCGCCTTGAGCGACAATAGGAGTCGTGCCGCCTCTTGCAGCGCAAGATCGCCGGCTGGCCAGGCATCGCCGTGGCCCAGGCAGAACAGGAGGTAGATGTCGGCGGTCCATGGGCCGATGCCGTGCATCGCCGTCAGCCGCGCATGCGCCTCTTCGGCCGGCAGGTGCACGAGGCTCGGCAGATCAAGTTCACCGCGCTCGATCGCTTTGGCGATGGCCTTAAGCGTCTTGATCTTAGGCGTCGACAGGCCGGCGCGCGCAAGCTTGGCCGGCCGCGCCCGCAGCACGGTGGTATGATCGAACGGATCGAGTGCCGCGTCGAGCCGCTGCCAGATCGCCTTCGCGCTTGCAGTCGAGAGCTGCTGCAAGACGACGATCTGTGCGAGGCCCGCAAATCCGTCCGGCCGCTTGCGCAACGGCGGCCGGCCCGCGAGTGCGTAAGCCTGCTGCCAGCACGGCGCGGCGTTCATGAGCCCTGCGAGTGCCGCATCAAGATCGGATTCGGTGTGGAGGCGGTGGGTCATTGTCTCCGAATTACAGGCTCACCCACCCCGGCGGCGCCGTTTTGCCCGGGTGCACGGCGCCGCAGGCCTTGCACGTGCGGGCGGCCCTGTCGGCGTAGAAGGCTTCGTACAGCGGCGGCAGGTCTTTCACCAAGTGCTCGACCTTTACCTCGATGCGGTGGACGAGCGTGCCGCATTCGAAACAGTACCAGTTGAAAGCATCGAGCGCGTGCGGCCGCGCCGCCTCCACCACAAGGCCGACCGAGCCGACCTGCGGCCGCTGCGGCGAATGCGGAACATGCGCCGGCAACAGGAACACATCGCCTTCCTGGATTCGGATATCGTAGAACTTTCCCTCATCGAAAACTTTCAGGATCATGTCGCCTTTGAGCTGGTAGAAAAATTCCTCCACTGGGTCGTCGTGATAGTCGGTGCGCTCGTTCGGCCCGCCGACGACCTGCACGGTCATCTCGCCATCCTCGAACACTTTCTTGTTGCTGACCGGCGGCTTCAGCAGATGCTGATTTTCAGCGATCCAGTTTTGGAAGTTGAAAGCCTGCAAACGGCTCATGATGCTCTCCCTGCGCCGTCACGCCGCCGTCGCGCGCAGGCCCGGCTTGAGCCCGCAGGTCTCGAAGGCGCGCCGCGTCGCGTCTTTTTCAGCGTCCGTCAATTCAAGCATTGGGGCGCGCACCGCGCCGCCGGTCTGACCGAGAAGGTCTTGCCAGTATTTCGAATGCGAATGGAATTTTTCCGGCGGGCGGGTGCGTTTGAACGCCTCGCGCACCGGCGCGAGGCTGTCGCGGATCGCGCGCGCCTTGGCGATCTCGCCCCGCATCGCGAGGTCGGTGTAGTCGCGCATCCGGCGGTCAGTCTTGGTTTGGAACAGATACGGCGGCGAGGAGCAGAGATAGAGCTGCCAGCCAAGCTCCACGATATTGTCAAACCACTCGTCCTCGGACGCGGTGCTCACGATGAGCTTGCCGCCGGCGAGATGCGTGAGCCGCGCGTACATCTCGCGCGGCACGCTGTATTTGATCGCGACCACGTTTTCGATGTCCGCGACGCGGGCGCATAATTCGGGGCTCATGAGATAGCCCGAGTCGGGGTGGCTCCACAGTGCCATGCCGATGTCGACCCGCTCACTCAGCGCGCGGTAATAGCCGAGCAGCGTCTCGTCCTGCCTGCTGAGGAAATGCAGTACAGGCGCGTGCACCACGATGTAGTCGGAGCCGATCGACTGCGCATGGCGGGCGAGTTCGACCACCGTGTCCATATTCTGGTCCGAGCACGACAGGATGGTGCGCTCGCCGCCGATCTCCGAAACCGCGATATCGAACGTGCGCTTGCGCTCGTCGATCGACATCGAGAAAAACTCGCCCTGCTTGCCGGACACGAAAACGCCGTCGATTCCGAGATCATCGACCCAGTGGCGCAGGTTTCCGCGGAATCCGGTCTCGTCTATCGACATGTCCGGCTTGAACGGCGTGAGCGCTGCCGCCCAGATGCCGCGCAAATGTGTGCGCGCGTATGCTTTCGCATCCCGCTTAGCGTATCGCATGGCTTAACCTCGGCTCCATATTGGCGGGTTTCGGCTCGCTTGTCATTCCGGCTCGGGACAGGTCAGCTCCTTGCGACCAGCGCTGTCGCGCGATTGTCGCATCCTCGGCGTAACTTGCCGGCACAGCAGCGCACAGGTAACGTGCCCATCTCGACCGTTAAAGTGCATATCGGGTTCGAACCGGGAGGATATCCGTCATGATCAGGCCGATCGTTACGCTGGGCGCGTGCGCGCTCTTCGCCGCAATGTCGAGCATCGCATATGCGCAGCCAGCGCCCGCGCGGTCGCTCGCATTGGCGCTCGGCATGGAGGCCGTTCAGGCATCGATCGATGCGTGCAGCAAGGACGGCGGCTTCAAGGTCGCCGGCGCGATCGTGGATGCGGACGGCGGCATGAAGGTCTTCCTCGCCGCCGACGGCGCATCGAAGGGCGCGGTCGAGTCCAGCGTGAAAAAGGCGACGACGGCGCTCAAGCTCAAGGCCTCGACCTCCGAAATCATGGAGAAGATGAAGACCGACGCCGCGCTGAAGGCCAAGGTCGAAAGCGATTCCACGCTGTTCGTCCGGCCGGGCGGACTATTGATCATGGCCGGCAACGACATCATTGGTGCCTATGGCCTTGGCGGCGTCCCCGGTGCGGGAGGCGGCGGCGTGAAGGACGAAGCCTGCGCCAAGGCGGGCCTCGACAAGATCAAAGACCGCATCAAGTAACGAACGACTTCGTACCTCGTTGGCTGCGCCTGTCTTCCGTTTCGCGCATAGCCCGAACGGCTACCTGCATCTCGGCCACGCGCGCTCGGCGCTGATCAATTTCGATATGGCGCAGGCGTGCTGCGGAAACTTCCTGCTGCGCATCGAGGACATCGATGCGACCCGTTGCCGGCCGGAATACGAACAGGCGATCTACGAGGACCTCGCCTGGCTCGGCATCGCGTGGGAGGCGCCGGTCCGGCGGCAGAGCGGGAATCTGGACGATTACCGCGCGGCGCTCGCGCGCCTCGACCCGCTGATCTATGCGAGCTTTGAGAGCCGCGCCGAGATCGCGGCTCTGGTTGCCGAGCGCGGCGCATCCTGGCCGCGCGATCCCGACGGGGCGCCGCTTTATCCCGGCAACGCGCGGACGATGTCTGATGCCGAGCGGCAACGGCGCATGGCGGCGGGTGAGCCTTATGCGCTCCGCCTCGATATGCGCGCCGCGATCGCCAACATCGGCGCGCTGACCTGGACCGAGGCCGGATCGGGGCCGAAGGGCGAAACCGGGACGGTCGTCGCCGATCCGGCAGCGTGGGGCGACGTCGTGCTGGCGCGCAAGGATACCCCGACGAGCTACCATCTTTCAGTCGTCGTCGATGACGCGCTCCAGGGCGTGACCCATGTGGTGCGCGGGCAGGATTTGTTCTGGTCGACGAGCGTGCACCGCCTCCTGCAGGCGCTGCTCGGCTTGCTGGCGCCGATCTATCGGCATCACCCGCTGGTGCTTGATGACGACGGCAAGAAACTGTCGAAATCGACGCGCGCCACGGGACTGCGCGAACTGCGGGCCCAAGGCGTCACGCCGCCCGAGATCAGGCGGATCGTCGGCGTGGGCTAAGACGGGCGGTTTCTCTGCCATGACGCCGCCATGGCTGCCGTGCGACAATCCCTCGCGGGGGAGCGATGGCGAAAGCCCGGAAACGGACGACGCGGCGGAAGGCGGTGCGAAAATCACCGCCGTTGGCGTCAACGCAGCGCGCGCTCGAGGCAACGCTGGCGGCCCTCGCGCACGACATTCGTACGCCTCTCACAGGCATTCTGGCTTTGGGCGAGTTGTTGGCGACCTCCGAGCTTGGCGAGCGGGAGCGTGCCTGGGCGGCGGCCATAAAGGGGACGGCCGAGCATCTTGCAATGCTGACCTCGCTCATCGTCGATGCCGCGCGCGTAGAGGCGCGCGGGATTGTTCTGCAGCAAACACCGTTTCGGCCGCGTCAGCTTGCCGCTGCGCTCGGTAGCTCGCTCACTGCGCGGGCCGGCACAAAAGGGCTGGAGTCCGAGATCGTGCTCGCTGATGACCTGCCGGAGATTATGGTCGGGGATTCGCTGCGGTTGCGCGCTGCCCTTGAGAACCTGATCGACAATGCGGTGAAGTTCACCGAGCGCGGCCGCGTGAGTCTGACGCTCGCCGCGGAGCGCCGCACATCCCGGCATGCGCGGCTTGTGTTTACGGTATCGGACAGCGGCATTGGTGTTCGTCCGGCTGAAGTGAGACGGCTGTTCCGGCCGTTCGCACAGGCGAGCGAAGCTGTTGCACTCCGCTATGGCGGGGCCGGTCTCGGCCTCGCGTTCGTCAAGCGTATAGCCAAAGCGATGCGAGGCGATCTCACCGTCAACAGCAAGCCCGGTGGCGGCTCGAGTTTCCGGCTGACTGTCACCGTTGAGCTGGCGGCGGAGGCGACCTCCACGCAGGATGCTGACGCTGAGGTGTTGTCCGGTGTGACGACCCGTCCGCTGAAAGTGCTCTGCGTTGACGACAATCCGTACGGACGCGTCGTGCTCAATACGATCCTCACCGAGCTTGGGCATCGCGCGGACTTCGCGAGTACCGGCGAGGCAGCGGTGCAGGCGGCCGCGGTCGGGGGCTATGACGTCGTCCTAATGGATGTGACGCTGCCGGGTATCGACGGAATTGAGGCGACGCGCCGCCTCCGTGCGCAGGGAAAGCACGTCACGGTCATCGGCATATCGGGCCGCGGCAGCGCTGAAGAAGAAGCACGGGCGCGAGACGTCGGGATGGACGACTATCTCACCAAGCCGCTCAGCCCAAGCGCACTGGCGCGTGCCCTTCCTGTGTAACGTCGTTTATCAACGTTTGATGAGGCTCAATGATGAGCAAGGGGAGGATCGCACAGTCGCGGGACAATGGCGGCTTCAGTTTTCAGCCGGCGCTTTGATGTCGTGCTCTTCCTGCCGGCTGATTGCCGCGTTCAGTTCGCCGCCAAGCACGAAGATGGCCGCCATCCAATAAAGGAAAACGAGAGCGATCATGACGGAGGCGAGCCCCGCGTAATAGCTCACGTAGGTGTAGGCGAAACTGGCAAGATAGCGGCCGAAACCCACGCCGATGGCAAGCCAGAGGATAAGGGTCACCAGGATGCCAGGCAGGATTTCGCGAAAGCCTCGCCGTCCCGCCGGCAGCCACTTGTGCGCGATCACGAGCGCGAGGATCAACGCGATGGTCGCAATCGCGTAGCGCGCGACGGTGAAATTCCATTCCAGCGACTGCAGCCCAGGGAAGAATTTGGTCGCCGTCGCGAAAGCGAGTGGCGCCAGCACGATCAGAAACGCAAGCGCAAGCATGGCGATGGCCGCGATGAGCACATACAGAATGGATTCTAGCCGCAGCACCAGCCAGTTGCGCGTGTCAACCACATCGTAAGCACGGTTCAACCCGATGCGCAGGCTTTCGATCCCGCTCGACGCGAAGAAGATCGCAAATGCGACGCCAACTGTCAGGACCCCGCCGCGCGTCGTCGCCAGCACATTGTGGAATTCGGTTGCGATCGGCCCCGCGACTTCGGTCGGCCATGTTTCGAGCAGCAGCCTCGTCACTTCGTCGGCCAGCTCCTTCGACCCGAACACGGTTGCGGCGAGTGCCGTGACAAGGATCACGAAGGGAAACAGCGCCATCAGCGCGGAGAGCGCAATATGGCCCGCTATTGCCCAGCCGTCGTCGGCCGCGAAGCGATTGTACGTGTCCATGACGACGTGACCAGAGCGGCGAAGGAACCGGATCATGAATATCAAAATTGCAGCCCGCGGCGAGGCAGCATCCTCGGCAAATCAATTCTAGACGAATTGTTTCAGCCGCGCTCGTTTACGCGGTCTGGACGTCGCTGAGGAAGCGGCGGACCTCAGTATTGAGGCTTTCGGCCTCGACGCTAAGCGTATCCGCCAACGATTTGACTTCGGCGGAGGTTGAGCGGGCTCCATTTGAGGCCCCAGCCACGCGGCTCATGGCATCGGCGCCCGTCCGTGCTTCGAGCGAAGCCCGGTTGACGCCTTCGCTGATCGAGGCGACCGCCCGGTTCTGCTCTTCGACTGTCACTGCCACGGTGGAAGCGATTGTGGAAATTTCCTCGATAACGGCGTTGACCTGCTCGATTGCCTGGGCGGCGTCGGCGACGGCCGACTGGATCGCTCCGACCTGGCTTGCAATCTCCTCCGTGGCCTTTGCGGTCTGGCCCGCGAGTGACTTCACCTCGGAGGCCACAACGGCGAAGCCGCGGCCGGCTTCGCCGGCGCGGGCTGCCTCGATCGTGGCGTTGAGGGCGAGTAGGTTGGTCTGGCCGGCAATCGCCTGAATAAGTCCAACCACCTCGCCGATGCGGGTCGCAGCATCGCCGAGTTCCGACATGCTGCGCACTGTGCGTCTTGCATCCTTGACGGCGCGGTTGGCCACTTCCGTCGAGCGATGGGCTTGTCCAGCGATCTCACCGATCGACGCGGCAAGCTCCTCGACCGAACTCGCGGCGGCGGTGACGTTGCCGGAAGCAATTCCAACGCGCTGCTCGGCGGTGCGGGCCTCGGCGGAGACCTCGTCTGCGGCTCCATTGAGCTTCGTCGAGGTGACATCGAGCCGCTTGGCCGCCTCGCGCACTTTGCCGAGCGCTTCATCCACCGATGTTTCAAAACGCGTGATGGTGGCGGCGATGGTTTCGGCCCGGTGCTCGCGCTGCCGATTGGTCTCCCCCTCCGCGGCGGCAAGCCGCTCGCGTTCGATCATCGTATCACGGAACACGATGACGGTGCGCGCCATGGCACCGAGCTCATCCTTCGCCTGTGTCGCCGGAATGCGGGCCGAGGTATCGCCGGCCGCGAGACGGGTCATTGCGGCCGCAAGCCCATTGAGGGGGCGGGTAATGCCGCGCCCGATCCACCAACTGAACGCAAGCCCGATCAAGACCGCCGACACGCCCACGAAGATGATCATGTCGCGCGTTTTGCGCTGCGATTGCGCCAGCGCCGCCGATGCTGCGACCGCCCGTTCCTGCGCGAACGCCAGGATCGCATGCGACTGCGGAACGAGCTGTTGACTCGCATCAATAATGTCGGCGAGCGATTTCTGAACGTTCTGATAGTGCCGGTTCCATTGCGCGAGCGTCGAGGAATAGTCCTTCACCCGCTCATTTAGCCGCGCCTTCATCTGGTCGTCCGCCGGGAGTGCGCGCAGCATATCCTCGAAGCTGCGATACTCCTTGAAAAACTGTTCCCAGATGGCCTTGTTCTGGCTGAGGCGATACTGGGCCTCATACCGCCGCATGACAAGAAGCGACACCAGCAGCTTCTGCCGCGCTGCATCGCCAAGCCATGCCATTCCATCGTTGATGATGTTTTCGATCTGGCCGGCCGCATCGTCGAGTTGTTTGCGGGTACCTTGCTCGTCGCTAAGGCCGAGCGCCGCCTGTTCCTCGGCGAGATAATCGAAGTTGAGTTTGAGCTCGCCGAGCTTCTGACTCACCTGCCCGACATCGCTGTCTGCGACTGTGCCCCCCGCGCCTGCGATCACCTCGAAATTGGCGAGTGCGAGCTGATACCCCGCCTCGAAATTCCTGATCGGCTCGTCCGATGGCCGCGCGACCAGATCCTTGGCCGCAATCTGCATCGTGGCAAGCGCGATCTTGAACTCGCGGCCCGCGTCGGCGATCGCCGACGCGATTGCCACATTGGAAAACGCGTCGGTGACGTCGGCTTCGCCGCTCTGGAAGGAAATGCCATTGGCGAGAAAGCCGACGACCGGAATAAGGGCCAGGCTAACGATGCGTGTACGCACCGATACCGAGCCGAACATCTTGCGAAAGGACATCTGCAACGGGCGCATGGGTTCGCTTCAGGGCAGGGGGCCGGTAAAGGTCGCGGTCCAGCAGCCGCTTGCGCGGCGGGTGCCTGCATAGTGAGTTGAAGAAACCGCTAAATAGTTAATGAATTGGGAAATTCGTGCGTGGATAAGGAGGTCCGCTGCTCATACGGCGCGCCGCTTGCCATGTAGGGTGCATAGGCGCGCACAACCTCGTAGACCTTCGTTCTAGGCTCTGCCCGCCAGGAGATACCACAAAATGCTGCCCAACGCGGATCGCAGCGGTGCAGGACTGCGGCTTCTGGTCCAGACGCGCGAGGGAGCGCTGGCGGCCGAGGGCGTGCTGCGGGATGCGATTGTGGCGGTGCGCAAGCGCGTCCAAGCCAACGATGAGCTCGCCGAGCGCCTGCTCAACCGCGAGCAGCGCGCCGTGCACGGCTTGGCCTGGCTTGCGACCTACGTGGAGGCGATCCGGCAGCTTGCCGGCTACGCAGAGCGGCTACAGGCCGGCGGCCTGCTCGGCGAAGTCGAGGAGCACCTCATCCACATCGGGTTGGGTGAATACCTTTCCCAAATCGTGGGCGGAATTCCCATGAGCCAGGGCGAATTCGTGCGCCCGGGCGATCTGGGTCTGACGATGGAAGACGTCTCGGTGCGGATGACGGGGCCTCTTACGAGCCTCATGATAGGCGGCGAGGAACGGCGGGCGCGCCTCGTTGCACTTATGCGCAGCTCGCGCGAGCCTACCGTCGGCGACTGCAATCTCGATGACACGCTGGCATCGATCCGCGGCGAAATGCGTAATTTCGCCGATACGGAAGTGGCGCCGTTTGCCAACGGCTGGCATCTCATGAACGAGTACATCCCGCTCAAGACGATCGCGCAGTTGGCTGAGATCGGCGTGTTCGGGCTTGCCATCCCGACCGAACACGGGGGCATGGGTCTCGGCAAAGAGGCAATCTGCGTGGTCTCCGAAGAACTCTCGCGCGGTTACATCGGCGTGGGTTCGCTCGGGACACGCGCGGACATCGCCGCCGAGTTGATCCTCAAGAGCGGCACGGAGGAGCAGAAACACCGGTGGCTGCCGCGCATCGCAAGCGGCAACGTGCTGCCGACTGCCGTTTTCACCGAGCCGGACGTCGGCTCCGACCTTGCCTCGGTGAAAACGCGCGCTCTGCGGCAAGGCGACACTTACAAGGTCACCGGCAGCAAGATCTGGATCACGCATGCGGCGCGTGCAGACCTAATGCTCCTGCTGGTGCGCACAAATCCCAAGATCGAGGGGCATCGCGGGCTCTCGATCTTGCTGGCCGAAAAACCGCGCGGCACCGATCAGATGCCGTTTCCTGCCAGGGGCATGTCCGGCAGCGAAATCTGGGTGCTTGGCTATCGCGGAATGAAGGAGTTCGAGATTGCATTCGATGGTTTCGAGGTGCCTGCGTCGAACCTGCTCGGCGGCGTGGAGGGGTTAGGTTTTCGGCAGCTCATGGGCACATTCGAGAGTTCGCGCATCCAGACCGCCGCCCGCGCGATCGGCGTGGCGCAGGCCGCGATGGAGCAGGCGCTCCGCTACGCAATCGAGCGCCACCAGTTCGGCGAGCCAATCGTCGCGTTCCCGCGCGTGTCGGACAAGATTGCCATGATGGCGGCGGAAATCTTGATGGCGCGCCAGCTCACGTATTTCGCAGCCCGGCAGAAGGATACGGGCCAGCGCTGCGATCTTGAAGCTGGCATGGCTAAGCTTTTGGCCGCGCGGGTTGCATGGGCGGCTGCCGACAACGCAGTTCAGATTCACGGCGGCAATGGATTCGCGCTCGCATTTCCGGCCTCGCGGCTGCTATGCGACGCGCGCATCCTCTCGATCTTCGAGGGGACAGCCGAAATCCAGGCACAAGTGATCGCCCGGAGGTTGCTCGAGCAGGGCAACTGAATCCGATGTCCTGCGTTGACCTTCATACGTTGCACCACCAGGAGGACCGAGCAGCCAAGGAGGTACGATGTCGGACGTGAAGATCAAGCGGGGCGAATGGGTGGTTGTCTGCGACGGAAAGAAAGGCTTGGTGCTGGAAAATCTCGGCGACGCCGAGTTCCTGAATCTCAGGACCATTTACGTTTTCGATCATCCCGACAGAAAGACGCACGAGCTGGGCACCGATGCACCCGGACGCACGGTGAGTTCGGTCGGAGAGGCGCGCAGCACCATGGAGCCGACCGACTGGCATGAGCAGGAGGAAGAGCGATTCTTGCGTATGCTGGCGAGCTATCTCGACGCGCAGGTGAAGGCCGGGAGAACAAAGGCTTTGATCGTGGTGGCGCCGCCACGTGCCCTTGGCGTACTGCGACAAGCCTACTCGTCGGGCATGCGCGATGCCGTGCAGGCGGAGATCGACAAGGACTTCGTGATGCTCCCGGTGCACGAGATCGAGCAGCGGCTTTCCGCTTGAATGGGGGAGCCGTAGCCCGGATGAGCGAAGCGAAATCCGGGGCTGACCTCACGGCTAATGCTGACTTCGTGGTTTGCTCCCGCATTTCGCTGCGCTCATGCGGGCTACGAAGCGGCAGCTACGCCGCTTTCGCCGGCTGTTTGAGCAGTTTTCCGACGTTGCCGGAGAGGATTGCCTCACCGTCCTTGCCGAGCGCGCGGAGGTCGCGTACGAAATCGCGCACCGCCTCTCTCGCGCGGATTTCCTGCGGATAATCGGTCGCGAACACGATGCGGTCGGCGGGAATTTCAACGAGTCCGGTCTTTACCGACGAGACGGCGCCAGCGAAACCCGCCGTATCGAACAGCATGTTGTTGCGGATGTAGTAGTCGAAATCCCGCTTCGGGTTGAGGCCGTGGCGCGGGTTGCCCTTCGTTCCCCAAAACTCCTTGTCCTGGTAGCTGCGCACGCGCCCGAGCACGGAGGCGATGCCGCCGGACAGGTGCGCCATGTGCACGATGAGATTGGGGTGGCGGTCGAACACGCCGGAATTGATCAGCCGGATCGTCGCCATCACCAGTGAGAACTCGCGGCCGACTGAACGCGCGGTGTCGAAGGCATTGAACTGCTGCGAGTAATTTAGCTTGAGTGCCGGGTGCACGAACACGAACATCCCGAGCTTCTCGGCCTCTGCCCAAAATGCCTCATAACCCGCGTCGTCGAGGAATTTGCCCTCGTGCTCGGAGGTGATGACGACGCCTTGGAAGCCGAGCTCGTGCTTGCAGCGGTTGAGCTCTTTGAGCGCCTCAGCGCCGCCAAACGGATTGGCGTGGCCGGCGCCGATAAAACGGCCCGGATAATCCTTCTCGGCCTGTTTGGCCTTGGTGTTGACGAGCCGCGAGGTCTCGAGATCAGCGCACATGCCTTGCGCGCTGGTGAGCCAAGCGGCGTCGATGCCGGCGACATCCATCATCGCGACGTGCTCGTCGAGATCGTACAGAAGCTTGTGGATGGTGTAGCTCGGCGCGCCGAGCGCGTCGTAATGCAGGATCAGCCGGTCGCCCGGGTCCTCCTTGATCAGTTCGCGCGGCGTGAAGTGATGCTGGAAATCGACGATCATCCCACTGTCCTTTGGCCTCGATCTCTCCGCTGTCATTGCGGGGCTTGACCCGGCAATCCATCTCGCGAAGAAGGATGGATGCACGGATCAAACCCGCGCATGACGCCGAAAAAGTCTCACGAAATCTTCGCGCGCGCAATCGCGCCTAAATCCCGCAGCGTGCGCGCGATGGCGGTGTCGAGCGGCGTGTGAGGAATCTGGCCGATTGCGCGTTTGAGCTTGTCGCCGGAAATCCGGTGCGGCGTCCGCCAAAGATAGGCCAGCTCGGAGAGTTCGCGCGGCAGAGGCGCAAAGGGCGCAAGGGTCTGGATGAGCCACCACTGCATGCGCTTGACCGTCGGAGTCTGGCGCAGCGCCTTGCCGATAGAATCGATCAGCTCGCGCCCGGTGGTTGCATGTCCGGGGAAACCGAATATTTCGAACATCCCGAGCTTCTCGCGTATGCCGGCGAGCTTGACCGCGGTGGCGGCGAGGTCGGGCAGGTATGCCCATTCGTGCACGACATCGAGCGACCCCGGATAGGTGACGATTCCGCGCGCCGCTTCCTTGGCGATCACAAGGTCGAACCATGATCCGCGGCCCGCACCAAAAAAATCCCCAGCGCGCAGGATGATTACGCGCATGCCGCGGTCGGACGCTTCGCGCAGGCGCTCCTCGATCGTGACTCTGATCTCGCCTTTCTTCGAGCTGGGCTGCATCGGCGTCGTCTCGTCGATGAGGGGCGGAATTGTCTTCCCGTAATTCCACAAGCTGCCGGGAAAGATCAGGGTCGCGCCTGCAGTCTCGGCGACCTCGATGGCGGCGTAGGCGTGGGGTAAGGCCATCCGCCGCCAGCTCTTCAGCGGTGGATTAAGCGCATGCAGGATCACATCCTTGCCGCGGCCGGCCTCGATCGCCACAAGGCGGTCGATGGTCTCCACCGTTTTGATGCCGCGCGGCGCACGCTGCGTCGCGCCGGGACGCACCAGCCCGGTCACCTGCCAGCCGGCATCGCGGAATGCTTCCGCAGCCGCAAAGCCGAAGCGGCCGGCAGCGCCGAGCACCAGAACCCGATTGCTCATGACGGCTCCGCGTGCGCCAGGGCTCGGGTTAGGTCGTCGTAGAGATCGTCGGGATCTTCGAGCCCGACCGAAAGCCGCAATAGATCGGGCGGGCAGGGCGTGTCCGGTCCTTCGACGGAGGCGCGATGCTCGAGTAGGCTTTCGACGCCGCCGAGCGAGGTCGCGCGTTTCCACAACTCCACGCGTCCAGCGGCCGCGATGGCCGCCTGTTCGCCCGCTTTCACCCGGATCGACAGCATGGCTCCGAAACCCGTCATCTGTCGCGCCGCAACGGCATGGCCAGGATGTTGCGGCAGGCCAGGGTAGAGCACGCTCCCAACGTGGGGGTCGTTCGCAAGCCGCTGCGCCAGCATGGCGGCAGTTGCGGTTTCAGTGCGTACGCGTACATCGAGCGTGCGCAGGCCGCGCAGCAGGAGCCACGCTTCGAAGGGCCCCAGAATTGCGCCGTGCTGCACGCGCACCGCCTTGATACGCTCCCAGTGCTCGCCTGGCCGCGCGGCGAGCGCGCCGGCGATCACATCGGAATGTCCGTTGAGATATTTCGATGCCGAATGCATGACAATATCGGCGCCGAGCTTCAGCGGCTGCGTGAAGACCGGTGTTGCCACGGTGGAGTCGACGGCAAGGAGTGCGCCAGCAGCATGCGCAACCTCGGCGATGCGCGCGATGTCGCTGATGCTCCAAAGTGGGTTGCCGGGCGTCTCAATGTAGACCAGCGTGGTGTCGCGTGTGACGGCGGCGCGCACCGCCTCAAGATCGGTCGTGTCGACGAACACAACCTCGCACCCGAAGCGCGTTGCTTCATTTGCGAGCCAATGCCGGAATGCCCAGTACATTATTTGCGAGGCGACAATGCGGGAGCGCGGCGGCAGAGCGAGCACGACGGCGGTCGCGGCCGCCATGCCGGACGAGAACAGCAGAGCTTCGCTTGCGCCTTCGAGCGCCGCGACCACGGCTTCGGCCTGCCGGACAGTGGCGTTATCGGGCCGGCCGTAGGAAAATCCCGAGCGGAACTGATTGTCCGGATCGCGCACGTAAGTGGTTGCGACATGCACGGGCGGCACCACCGCGCGGGTGGTGGGTTCTATGGCGCCAAGCGCTTGCGCGGCCAGGCTGCGGGGTTTCCAGGCTATCATTGCAATCTCCGCCTCTGCACATCACATCAACGTCGCACGCAATACCGGGCCCGGCATGGCTTCATATTCGGCCCGGTGCTAAGACGTACAGCATGTCCGACATCATGTATTATCTGCTCGTCCCGCTCGCGGTCCTTGTGGTCGCGGCGATCCTGTTGCTGGGGCTTCTCAATTTCGCGCGCGGCGGCTCTCCTCAGACCTCGCAAAAGCTGATGCGCATGCGCGTGTTTTTTCAACTGGTAGCGATCGTCGTGATCATGCTCGCGATCTGGATCATGGGGCGTTGAGGAGGCAGGATTGGTCGTTCTCAACCGGATCTATACACGGACCGGCGACGACGGCACCACTGCGCTTGGCACCGGCGAGCGCCTCAAGAAATATGATCTGCGCATCGAAGCGTACGGCACGCTCGACGAGGTCAACGCGGTCATCGGGCTCGCGCGCCTGCATTTTGCGGATCGGCCTGAGTTCGACGAAGTGCTTGGTCGAATCCAGAATGACCTCTTCGATGTCGAAGCAGACTTGTGCATGCCGTCCGACAAGGGCAAGGGGCCGGGCGGCGAGCGGCTCACGGTCACGGATGCGCAGGTCGAATGGCTCGAAGGTGAAATCGACAAGCTCAACGCCGCGCTTGCTCCGCTGCGATCCTTCGTCCTGCCGGGCGGCACACCGGCGGCAGCCACGCTACATCTTGCGCGCACCGTATGCCGCCGCGCCGAGCGCATCATGGTTGCGCTCAAAGATCGGCCGGGCGAGACCGTCACGGCGGCCGCGCTCAAGTACGTCAATCGGCTCTCGGATTTCCTGTTCGTGGCGAGTCGCTACGCCAACGACAAGGGCGCCGCCGACGTGCTGTGGGTGCCGGGTCAGAACCGCTGAGGCCTGACCGTCATGGTGGTGCCGATCTACGACGACAATCCATTCAAGCTGCCGCACCGTCCGCTGGTCACCTGGGGTCTCATTGCCTTTAACGTTCTTGTCTTCCTGGCTGAGTTTACTGGCAACTTCGAGGTGATCGTCACGCACTTTGGCCTCACCCCGATCTCCTTGTTCGGAAATTTGGCCTGGCCGGGGCAACTGCCACCGCCGCTGACGCTCGTCAGCTACATGTTCCTGCACAACGATATCATGCATCTCGGCGGCAATATGCTGTTCCTCTGGGTTTTCGGTGACAATGTCGAAGAGGCGCTCGGCCGCTGGCGCTTTCTCGGGTTTTATCTCAGCGGCGGCGTGCTGGCGGCTATCGCGTTCGTCCTCTCCGATCCGCAGTCCGGCACTCCGCTGATCGGGGCGTCGGGCGCGATCGCGGCGGTCGTGATCGCCTACGTGATGCTGCGGCCCTGCGCCAAGATCACGGTGCTCGTTTTTATCATCCCGCTGCGCCTGAGCGCCTTCTGGGTGGTGGGAGCATTCGTGCTTACGCAGATCATCAGCCTGGGCTCCGCGTCCAAGAGCGACGTCGCCTATTGGTGCCACTTCGGCGGCATGATCGCTGGAGGCATCCTGCTTCCGCTGATCCGCCCGCCCGGCGTGCGGCTGTTTCAGTGCCTCGACCCGGACAAGAGAGCGATAGACCTCGCGATGCCTGACACCTCCGAACTACCGGGCAACCCGCGTTGGCCGCACCAACGTTGACACCCCAATAGCCGCGCCATTAGCTTGCGCGGCTTTTTTGGCGCAGGTGAGCGCCGCCCGGAGCGAATCGCATGAAAATCCTGGTGCCCGTCAAACGGGTCGTCGACAAAGACATCAAAATCCGCGTCAAGAGCGATCAATCGGGCGTCGAACTTGCCAATGTGAAAATGTCCATGAACCCCTTTGACGAGATCGCCGTTGAGGAGGCGCTCCGGCTCAAGGAGAAAGGACAGGCGACCGAAGTCGTGTGCGTGTCGGTCGGTCCGCAGCAGGCGACCGAGACCATTCGTAACGGGCTCGCGATGGGCGCCGACCGCGGCATCCTGGTGAAGACGGACGGTCTGACCGAGCCGCTTGCGGTCGCGAAAATCCTAAAAAGCATCGTCGATCAGGAGAAGCCTGGCCTCGTCATCATGGGCAAGCAGGCGATCGATGACGACTGCAACCAGACCGGCCAGATGCTCGCCGCGCTCACCGGCTGGCCGCAGGGCACCTTCGCCTCCAAGCTCGTGCTCGAGGGCGACAGCGTGCTGGTGACGCGCGAGGTCGATGGCGGGCTGCAGACCGTGAAGCTCAAGGCTCCCGCCATCGTGACCACGGACCTGCGGCTCAACGAGCCGCGCTATGCGAGCTTGCCCAACATCATGAAAGCGAAGAAGAAGCCGATCGAGGAGAAATCGCCTGGCGACTACGGCGTCGACGTCGCGCCGCATCTCGAGGTGCTCAAGACCGTCGAGCCGGCGAGCCGCAAGGCCGGCGTCAAAGTCAAGAGCGTCGCCGAACTGGTCGACAAGCTTAAGAACGAGGCGGGAGTGATATGACAAGCCTTCTCCTCGCCGAGCACGACAACGCGACGCTCAAGGACGCAACCAACAAGGCGCTCACGGCCGCCAAGGAACTGGGTGGCGACGTGCACATCTTGGTCGCGGGCAAAGGCTGCCGCGCGGTGGCTGAGGCCGCCGCCAAGCTCGACGGCGTCAAGAAAGTCTTGCTGGCGGATGGCGCGTCGTACGAGCACATGCTGGCGGAGCCGCTGGCCGCGCTGATCGTCGGGCTTGCGCCGAACTACGATGCGCTGGTCGCGGGGTCCACCACCACTGGCAAGAACGTGATGCCGCGGGTCGCCGCATTGCTCGACGTAATGCAGGTGTCCGATATCACCAAGGTGCTCGGGCCCGACACGTTCGAGCGCCTGATCTATGCCGGCAATGCCGTGCAGCAGGTGCGCTCGAAGGACAAAAAGAAGGTGATCACGGTACGGACCGCCACTTTCCAGCCCAGCGGCGCAGGCGGCCAGAGTGCGCCTATTGAGGACGCTACCGTGGTCGCCGATCCGGGCATCTCCTCGTTCGTGGGCGAGGAGCTCTCGAAATCCGATCGGCCGGAGCTGACGTCCGCCAAGATCATCGTGTCGGGCGGACGGGCGATGCAGAGCCGCGAGAACTTCGCCAAGTATATCGAGCCAGTCGCCGACAAGCTCGGCGCCGCGGTCGGCGCCTCGCGCGCCGCGGTCGATGCCGGCTACGCGCCCAACGATTGGCAGGTCGGCCAGACCGGCAAGGTTGTGGCGCCGGAACTTTACGTCGCGGTCGGGATTTCAGGCGCCATTCAGCATCTCGCTGGTATGAAAGATTCCAAGGTCATCGTAGCGATCAACAAGGACGAGGAGGCGCCGATCTTCCAGGTCGCCGACTACGGGCTCGTTGCCGATCTTTACCAAGCGCTGCCTGAACTCACGCAGGAGCTGGCCAAGATCAAGAAGTAGGACTATGCCGGTCCGCGCCTTTCACCCTGTGGCGCCGCCGCGCGGATCGGCGTAAAAGAACCGCCCGACGGGGGACTTTGGAGCGCCGCACTTGTGCGCGGCGACGAGTCAGACGGATCAAATGACAATCAACATCAAGAAAGTTGGCGTCATAGGCGCCGGCCAAATGGGTGGGGGAATCGCGCACGTGTGCGCGCTTGCGGGCTTCGATGTGAAGCTCAACGACCTCAGCGCGGACCGTATCAAGGCCGGTATCGCCACCATAAATGGCAATATGGCGCGGCAGGTCCGCAAAAAATCCATTAGCGAGGAGGATCGCCAGAACGCGCTCAAGCGGATCGTCGCGGCAACTGATTACGACGCGTTCGACGATTGCGACCTCGTCATCGAGGCGGCGACCGAGAAGGAGGATGTCAAGCGCGCGATCTTTAGCAAGGTTTGCGCGTCGCTCAAGCCGGACGCCATGATCGGCACCAACACCTCGTCGATCTCGATCACGCGGCTGGCGGCGTCGACCGACCGGCCCGACCGCTTCATCGGCATCCATTTCATGAATCCGGTGCCGCTGATGGAACTCGTCGAGCTGATCCGCGGCATCGCCACTGGCGACCCGACGTTTGAGGCGACCAAGCAATTCGTTGGCAAGCTCGGCAAGACCATCGCGGTGGCGGAGGATTTCCCCGCCTTCATCGTCAATCGCGTGCTGATGCCGATGATTAACGAGGCGATCTACACGCTTTACGAAGGGGTCGGGAATGTCGAAGCGATCGACACCGCAATGCGGCTCGGCGCGCATCATCCGATGGGGCCGCTTGAGCTTGCCGACTTCATCGGCCTCGACACCTGCCTGTCGGTCATGCAGGTGCTGCACGACGGACTGGCCGATTCAAAATACCGGCCGTGCCCGCTGTTGGTGAAATACGTCGAAGCCGGTTGGCTCGGCCGCAAGACCCAGCGCGGCTTCTACGACTATCGCGGCGAGAAACCGGTGCCGACGCGCTGACGCGCATCCGTTCCGACTCCACAGCACTTTGAAAATCCCATAGAGTCGGGCGGTACGTCTTTCGTCGCGTGAGCCCATGGCGAAAATCATTATTTCATACCGGCGTTCCGATTCCGACGTGTTCGCCGGCCGCATTCGCGATCGTGTTGCAAGCCGCTACGGGGATGCATCGGTGTTCATGGACATCGACGACATCCCGTTCGGGAAGGATTTTCGCCAGCATATCAAGGACGCGCTGACATCGAGCGACCTCGTTGTCGTCATCATCGGCCCGCGCTGGCTAGGCGGCGGGAAATCCGGCCGCGCGAGGATCCACGACGAAACCGATCCTGTGCGCATCGAGGTCGAGACGGCGCTGCAGCACGGCGTGCCGATCATTCCGGTCCTGGTCGGCGACACCCATATGCCGAAACCCGCGCAGCTGCCGGAGGCGCTCAAGGATTTCGCCTTTATCAACGCGGCGCCAATCGACACTGGGCGCGACTTTCACCCGCACATGGAGCGATTGCTGCGGCAGATCGACAAAATTCTGCCCACCGCGGCCAGCATGCCGCTCCCCGTACACGCGCAATCCACACGGAGGAGCAAGGCTGCCCCTCTGTCGCCGCGCATTTGGATTGGCGGCGGTGCGCTTGCCCTCGCGATTGCGGTCGTCGCAGTGGGCATCACTCAATGGCGAAGGTTTCCGACCAATGTCGGCTCAAACGTTCCATCGGTCAGCGAGAGCGTGAAACCAGCCAGGGTGCCGTCAACGCGCGTTTCTGCGCTCACCGCGCCGGACCTCGATTGCGCACAGACAAAAAATCCCGTGGAGCGCACGATCTGCGACGCCGACGAACTCCTGGCCAAGTACGTGCTGATCAGCAATCTCTATTCATTTCTGCAAAACCGACGGGCCGGCGACGAGCAACTGAAGGCCGAGCAGGCGTCCTGGCGCATCGCGCTGGAGCAGTGCCGCGGGGACGGCATGTTCGGCTGTATCAACAATGCGCAAGATGCACGCATCGTCGCGCTGAAAATGGGCCCGAGTTATCCTTGCCACGTCGACAAGAAACGCGTGGAGCAGGCGATCTGCAAAGACGCGGTACTCTCCACAAAGGACCAGGTCATGCACGATCTGTATCAGCTTGTGATCACCGAAATGACGGTTGCCACCTATCGAGGCGTGCGCGCCGATCAGCAGAATTGGATCAATTTGAGACGCGATGCTTGCGACGAACCCGACATGATCCTTTGCATCAACCGCGCTTACGACGCGCGGCTCGCCGAGCTCGATGAACTGGCCGGACGGCGCTGAAATCGTCGCGTCTGCAGAAGGATTACGCTGCCGCGGCGAACTGCGGCGCGGTCTCTCGCCAGGCCGGCAGCGCCGATACGCGGCCGAACCAATCCTGCACGTGCGCATATGATCCGACGGGCAGGCCAGCTTCCTTCGTGTAGAACAGCGGCGCCGCCACTGCGAAATCGGCGATCGTCAGGTCCCTTCCGACGAGATACGGCTGTTTCCCCAAATGCGCGTTTAGCATCGCAGCTTCCTTATCGAAGCTTTCCAGCGCTCGCGCCACGACCGCCGCGTCGGGCTCGCCCATGTTCATGATCTTCTTCACGAGCCGTTGGAACAGGAGCGGCTCGCAGGCTTCCTTGCCCCAGTGCGCGATCTGCCAGCACTGCCAGCGCATGATATCCGCGCGAGCGCGGTCGTCTTTCGGCCAGAGCGAATTCGCTGTCTTGCTGGCGATGTATTGGAGGATCGCGTTCGATTCCCAGAGCTTGAGGTCTCCGTCGACCAGTGTGGGCGTGCGGCCCGTCGGATTGAGCGCCAGATAGTCGGGCGTGCGCTGCTGGCCCTTGGTAAGGTCCACGGCTCCATATTCGAGCGGAACGCCGAGATGGGCCGCGAGCGCGCGCACCTTCCAGGTGTTGGGCGAGGGCGCAAATCCGTACAGCTTCATCGTCACTCCTCCTGCCGTTGCGGGATGGGAAAACTCGGTCGGAGCGGCGCAATCCATCCTTGGCACGCCTGCCTCGTGGCTGCGCTCAGACAAAACGCGTGATTTCTATTGTTATCCACGGCAGCGCTCCGCGCGCTGCCGGTTATTCGTTGTAGGGCACGATTGTGAAAGCGCGCCCGCGCTCCAGGTCAGCGTCCCCAGCGTCCTTGATCTTGATAGTTACCCTGGCCTTGATCTTGTTCTGTCTGGTCCGGTGTCATCCAGCCGATCAGCGCGCCGCCCGGCTCAACCAGGATTGCAATGCGGCCGACACCTGGTACGTCGAACGGCTCTTTCATGACGCGCGCGCCTGCCTGCTTGGCCCGCGCCACGCGGCCGTCGATGTCGTCGACCTCAATGTAGCCAAGCCAGCTCTCCGGCAGGTCGCGGTAATACGGATCGCTGATGTCGAACATGCCGCCGACATCTTCGCCGTTCATCTTGATGAGCCAGTATGAGCCGCCACTTTCGTCTGCGGGCATGGCCTCGAAACTCCAGCCCAGCGTGTCCCCATAGAACCGCTTCTCGCGCTCGATATTGCGTGTGTTGAGCTCATTCCAGCAGAACTTGCCGTGTGCCATTGTGTGCTCCTATGGCGCTGACCGTCTCACCACGGTCTTGAAACCGCCGAAGATCATGCGTTTGCCATCGAAGGGCATGTCCTTCGGGTTCTCCATCATCGTCCCGAAGCGCGGGTCCTTGAACACCTTCGCGTTGACCTTATCACGATGCGCGCGCGACCTATAGACGATAAAAGACAGCACAACCGTCTCGCCGCTCTTGAGCTTCACGCTGCGCGGGAACGACGTGTGCTTGCCCACCTTCACGTCGTCGGCGACCGTCTCCCTGAATTCGAGCGCGCCATGGTCCAGCCAAATTTTGCCAGCGAGTTTCGCGAGCTTGAAATAGGCCTGGAGCTTCTTTCTCGGGACGGGAATCACGAAACCGTCGACATATTCCATGACGAGCCTCCTTACGCTGCGGCCGCATCTACGAAACGCACGAGCTTGTCGAGCGCGCCGCCCCAGCCCTGCTGATGTCGATCACGCGCAGGCTCGTCAAAGAACTGCTCATGCATCAGCGTGAGCAGCGTGCCGTCGCCGTCCGGCTTGAGTGAAACCGTGACCAGTGACACCCGCTCCGGCGTGCTGATCCACGACCAGGTGAACACGAGCTTCTCGTTTGGCACGACTTCGCGGAATTCGCCGCTCACGTTGTGAATTTCGCCGTCTGGCGCACGCATAATAAAACGATAGCGGCCGCCGACGCGCGGATCGCTCTCACAGCTCACTGCTGTAACGCCTTCCGGCCCCATCCACTGGCTTAGCTTTTGCGGATCGGTCCACGCGGCGTAGACTTTCGCCGGCGGCGCGTTGAGGCGGCGCTTGAGTGTGAGGCTGGGCTTGACGGCGGTAGTGGTGGACATGACTCATCCTCCTGCAGAAATGCGGCAAGTCGATCGAGACGCTGCGACCAGAACTTTTCGTATCGGCTCAGCCACTCCATGGCCTGTTCCATCGGACCCCCCGCCGTCAGGCGGCATGTCACGGTACGGCCGACCTTCGCACGACTGATCAGGCCGGCGCTCGCCAGGACGTCCAAATGCTTCATGATCGCTGGCAACGAGACTGGAAAAGGCTCGGCAAGGTCACTCACCGAAAGTGAAGGTTTTTCGCCAAGCCGCGCGAGCAGCGCGCGCCGCGTAGGATCGGAGAGCGCCCCGAAGGTGCGGTTGAGCACCATTTCGCGATAGTTAACCATCGAGTTAAGCGATGACACGGCGCACATGGGCTGTCAACCGGCCGCGTTAGCATTTCATTTACCTCTTTGCCGCTTTCTTGCCCGCGCCAGAATTAGTGCGGCTGGAGTTCTTGCGTATGGAAGCGCTTGCGTCCGCCCTCGTTGGCGCCAACGTCGGACGGGCGCAGCTTGCGATCGCGGCGACAATGCTGCGCATGAACGCGGATTCGGCCGACCAGGTGGCCAAGCTTATCGCGTCGGCCCAGCAGAATTTCGACCGGCTCGCCAATGTCGCATCTGGGATCGGACAGAATCTCGACCTCAGCGTTTGAGCAGGTCGAAGTCGACGGCCCATTTCCGTCAGCGGCGATCTCTCGCAAGCAACCAGCCGGTACAGATTGCTACCAAAACGGACACATAAGGACTTTGTCGCATCGCGACTCTGATCGCGTTGAGCGGATCGTATGACGGTTCGGCAAACGCCGGTCGGGGTAACGATTCGGGTCGGGCTGCAGCCGCTGTCGTACTCGACCCTTTCGATTCTTTTGTTTCTTTGTGCGAGCCATGGCGCATCGCATAGGCGCGGGTAAATTCGGCACCCATCAGCACGATCTGCGACGAATAGTAGACCCAGATCAGCAGCACGACTAACGAAGCCGCGGCTCCGAACGTCGACTCGAGGCCCTGCTTGCCGATGTAAAGACCGATCAAAAATTTTCCGATCTCGAAGAGGAGTGCAGTGAATGCGGCGCCGAGCCAGACGTCACGCCACGTGAGCGATACATCGGGCAGCCATTTGAACATCATCGCGAATAGCAGTGTGATCACGCCGAAGGATACGATGAACCCCACCACCTGCATGGCCGTTTCGGGGAGCCACGCCGGAAAGAATTTTCCGGCAGCGGCGAGCGCCGTGGTTAACAGGAGCGAGATCAGCAGCAGGAAGCCGAGAGAGAGCACCCCGGCGAGCGAAACCAGATAGGTCCGCACAAAGCCCCAGATGCCGCCGCTTTTTGATGCCGGGACTTCCCAGACGGTGTTGAGGGCATCCTTGAGCTGCACGACGACCCCGATGGCCGCAAAGATCAGCGTTCCGATCCCGAAGATCGTTGCGAACAGTCCTTCTTTCGGCTTGTCCGCGCCCGCGATGATGCCGTCGATCGCCTTCGCGCCATTGTCGCCCAGGAGGCCGCGCAATTGGGCGCCGACCTCGCCGCGCACTGCCTCGGCGCCAAAGAAAAAGCCCGCAACCGCGACCGCGATCAGCACGAGGGGTCCGATTGAAAAGATCGAATAATAAGCAAGCGCGGCCCCGAGCCGCGAGTCCTTGTGGCTCGACCAGTTGAGCGCCGTGTCTTTGAGGAGAGACCACATGGATGCCCATCCTGTTGTCCCTCATAACGAAACCGGTCGCACCGCGGTTCCAACCCGAACCTAGGCTGAACAAATACAGATCGGTGACGAATCAGCGTCCCAGCGCCGCACTCACGAGCTTGATGGCGTCGTCGCTCGCCCACTCGGCGGGACCCGCAATAGTGCCAAGCTCGCACCCAGTAGAATCGATCAGCATGGTGGTCGGCATGCCGATGGCACGGCCGACCATCTTCAGGTCCTGAAAGACCTTGGCTTCCCGGTCCGCATAGTAACCAAGCCGCTTGATTCCGACCTCTTTGAGCCAGTTGCGCGGCTTGTCGGGGTCGCGGGTGTCGATATTGATGGCAACGACCTCGAATTGCGGGCCGCCGAGCCTGCCCTGCAGCTCATCAAGCGAAGGCATTTCCTTGCGGCACGGAATGCACCACGTGGCCCAGAGGTTGAGCAGTACGGTGCGCCCTCGCCAATCCGACAAGTGCCGGCCCGCGCTGCCCGCATCCGCAAACGCCAGGTTGGGAACGGCCAGCGGCTTGCTCGCGACCGTAACGGCGGCGACTTCGCCGTGCGCCAGCGGTGCCAGCCGGTGGGCGGTCTCGACCGCGGCGTTGCAGGCGGTGTCGCCCGCCGGATTGCCTTGCAACAGGCTGATCCCGTATACCGCCGCCAGCCCGATGACCAAGCCGGCGATTCCGCCGGCCGCGACCACGGTATATCGCCGCTTTCCGGGGTTTGGTGAGTCCTCGACCATGGTCGCGAAGCCTCGGCGGATCAGATCATGAGCAACAAAATGTGGGGCGGTCGCTTCAGCGAAAGCCCCGATGCCGTCATGGAGGAGATCAACGCCTCCATCGATTTCGACCGGCACCTCTACCGGCAGGATATCGCCGCGAGCAAGGCCCATGCGGCAATGCTTGCAAAGCAAGGCATCATCACGGCAGACGATGCCGCTTCGATCGCTCACGGTCTAGACACGATTTTGTCAGAGATCGAGAGCGGCAAGTTCACCTTCAAGCGCGCGCTCGAAGACATCCATATGAACGTGGAATCGCGGCTGGCCGAACTGATCGGGCCGGCAGCCGGACGACTTCACACCGCACGTTCGCGCAATGATCAGGTGGCGACCGACTTCCGCCTCTGGGTGCGGGCAACCATCGACGGCATCGAGGAGGCGCTTGCGACTTATCAGCACGCGCTGGCCGAGAAGGCGCTCGCCCATGCCGGAACCGTGATGCCGGGCTTCACTCATTTGCAGACGGCGCAGCCCGTCACCTTCGGCCATCACCTGCTCGCCTACGTGGAAATGGCGGCGCGCGACCGTGGCCGCTTCAAGGATGCGCGTGGGCGGCTCAACGAATGCCCGCTTGGCGCCGCGGCGCTCGCCGGTACGGCGTACCCGGTCAACCGCGAGATGACTGCCAAGGCGCTCGGCTTCGATCGCCCGATGGCGAATTCGCTCGACGCGGTCTCGGACCGCGACTTCGTGCTCGAGACGCTGTCCGCGGCCGCCATCACGGCGGTGCATCTCTCGCGCTTCGCCGAGGAGATCGTGATCTGGTGCTCACCGCTTTCTGGCCTGGTGATGCTCTCCGATCGCTTCACGACCGGCTCCTCGATCATGCCGCAAAAGCGCAATCCCGACGCCGCCGAACTGGTCCGCGCGAAGACTGGCCGTATCATCGGTGCGCTGCAGGCGTTGCTGATTGTAATGAAGGGACTACCGCTCGCTTATCAGAAGGACATGCAGGAGGATAAGGAGGGCGCGATGGATGCGCTCTCCGCCTTGACGCTCTGCCTGGCGGCCATGACCGGGATGGTGCGCGACATGGTTCCGGACGCCACCCGCATGCGCAAGGCGGCCGAAGAGGGCTATGCGACCGCCACCGATCTGGCCGACTGGCTTGTGATGACCCTGAAGATGCCTTTCCGCGAGGCGCACCATGTCACCGGCCGGATCGTCGCCAAAGCGGCGTCCGACAGCGTTGCCCTGCACGAGCTGCCACTGCACGAGATGCAGGCGATTGAGCCGCGCATCAGCAAGGAGGTGGTGGCCGTGCTCGCGGCCGAGAATTCGGTCAAAAGCCGGACGAGCTACGGCGGTACCGCACCTAAAAATGTGCGCCGGGAGGCGCAACGCTGGCTCAAAGCCCTCGCGCGGGAACGGGGATAGCCGGGGCAGGGGCCGATTTGGCCATGCTCTCGCCGCGGATCGCTGATATGGTGCATCGATTGAGGAGGGCAGGGGGTTCGCCTTGAGGGTCCATTCAGAGCGGGTGTTGCTGCGGGGGGCGGCCATTGGCGCGTTGATGATCGCGCTGGGTGTTGCCGGCTGCGGCCGCAAAAGCGGCCTCGATCCGCCGCCGGCCGCGAGCGCGCTTCCAACCCCGGCCGAAGGCGAGCTTGAGCCGCCGCCCGTACTCGGTCCGGATGGCCGGCCGGTCGCGCCCAAGAATGGGCCGCGGCGCTGGACGCCGCTCGATTGGCTCATCGACTGAGCGGGCCGTGATATAGCATCCGGCAAACCGCGCGCCGGCGGTGCGCTGATTCACGGACGTGCCTAGCGATGCACCATTTCAACTACCGCAACGGCGTGTTGCACGCCGAAGCGGTCGATCTCGTCGAGCTGGCGGCCGCGGTCGGCACGCCGTTCTATTGCTATTCGACCGCCACGCTCGAACGGCATTATCAGGTATTTGCAAATGCGTTTGCGGACGTGCGTGCGCTCATCTGCTACGCGATGAAGGCAAATTCCAACCAGGCGGTGATCAAGACCTTGGCCGCGCTCGGCGCCGGTGTCGATGTCGTGTCGGAAGGTGAGCTTAAGCGCGCGCGTATGGCCGGCATTGCGCCCGGCAAGATCATGTTCTCCGGCGTCGGCAAGACAGCGCGCGAACTCGCGCTTGCGGTTGAGGAGGGAATCCTCTGCGTCAACGTGGAGTCCGAGCCCGAGCTCGAACTTCTCGCCTCGATCGCCGCCGGCAAGGGCCGCCTCGCCAATATCTCGGTGCGCGTCAATCCCGACATTGACGCCAAGACTCATGCCAAGATCGCGACCGGCAAATCCGAAAACAAGTTCGGCATTCCCATCAGCCGCGCGCGGGAAGTTTACGCGCGCGCCGCCAAGCTGCCGGGAATTAAGGTGACGGGCGTCGACATGCACATCGGCAGCCAGATCACCGAGCTGTCGCCTTTCAACGATGCGTTTGCGCTGCTGTCCGACTTCGTGCGCATGCTGCGCGCCGACGGTCATACCATCGAGCACGTCGATCTCGGCGGCGGGCTAGGGATTCCGTATCACGAGGATCAGCAGCCGCCACATCCCGATGCCTATGCGGCCATGGTCAAGCGCGCGACGCGCGATCTGCATTGCATGCTGATCTTCGAACCCGGCCGCGTGCTGGTCGGCAATGCCGGCATTCTGGTCACGCGCGTGCTCTACCTTAAGCACGGCGAAGCAAAGACCTTCGTCATCGTGGATGCGGCGATGAACGATCTCGTTCGGCCCACTCTCTACGACGCCCATCACGAGATCGTGGCGGTGCGGGAACCCACCACCGTCGGCAAGCGCATCGTCGCCGACGTGGTCGGGCCGGTCTGCGAATCCGGTGATTTCCTCGCCCTCGATCGCAGCATGCCTGCACCGCGTCCCGGCGACCTCCTCGCGGTGATGTCGGCCGGCGCCTATGGGGCGGTGCAGGCCGGCACCTACAATTCACGCGCGCTGGTGCCGGAAGTCCTTGTGCGGCAAGATAAATGGGCGCTGATCCGACCGCGTCCCGAGCTCGACCAGCTGATCGCGCTCGATCGTCTGCCACTCTGGCTCTGAAAGGCGATTTCGGCCGGAACGCTGCTGTTGCCGCCGAATTGAACAGTGCGTGCCTTCCTTTTGCCAGGTGGCGACTGTCCTAATGCGTGTTACTATGGAACTGGGCAGATTCCCTTGATGGGAGACAGACTTGAGCGATCGTCCCGCAGGCCATGCAGCATCCGAAATGTCGCTTCCGCAACATAGCGGCGAGGCGCTGCTGGCGCGTGCGCTGGGGCGGGCGCGCTGGTCGATCCTGTGGGAGCGGCTGTGGCCCGCGCTGGTCTCGATTGCGACCGTGGTCGGTCTGTTCCTTGTGGTGTCCTGGCTTGGCATCTGGCTGATGCTGCCGCCGGTCGCGCGGGCGATCGGCCTTGGACTGTTCTTCCTGCTTACTGCTGCGGCCTTCGCTCCGCTTTTGATGGTGCGCATACCGAACGAGACTGACGGCCTGCGCCGGCTCGACCGCAACAGCCGCCTGCCGCATCGGCCCGCGACCACGATTTCCGACGACCTCGCGGTCGACACCAACGACTCGTTTGCGGTCGCGCTCTGGCGCGCGCACCTCGAGCGCGCGTTGCGTGCTGCAAAGACGCTGCGCGCCGGCCGCCCGGCACCTGGCGTTGCAGGGCGCGATCCCTATGCGATCCGCGCCTTCGTGCTCATTGGCGTGATTGCGACGTTCTTTATCGCGAGCGGTGACCATTTGCGCCGTATCGCCGCGGCCTTCGATTGGCACGGTGTGATCGCGCCGGCGAATTACCGCATCGACGCCTGGGTGAGTCCGCCGAACTACACCGGCAAGCCGCCCATCATCCTCGCAGGACTTCGCCCGGGCGAGCCGGCGCCGCAGGCCGCCTCGGCCATCAGCGTGCCGGCCGGCAGCACGCTCGTCGTGCGCGGGACCGGACAGGTCCGCCTCGATGTCGCGACCAGTGGCGGCCTTGAGGAATCGAAGGCGAAGGATCAGCCGGGTACGCAGCCGGCCGCATCCAAAGGCGCGGAGGAACACCGTTTCGTCATCAACGAGGACGGGACCGTGACGCTGCGCAGCGTCGTCGCGAGCGATCTTAAGTGGCAGTTCACGGCCATCCCCGATCATCCGCCGACGATCTCGTTGGCGAAGGATCCGGAAGGACAGGCGCGCGGCGCGCTGCAACTCGCCTACAAGCTCGAGGACGACTACGGCGTCGTCGGCGCACAGGCAACGTTCAAGCTCAACAAGAAGACCCGGGGGACCAACGGCCAGGAGCCGCGCTCTCTTTACGAGGCACCCGATTTCGCGCTGGTCCTGCCACAGGCGCGCACCCGTAACGGCGTGGGCACAACCACGAAGGACCTCACTGAGCACCCCTGGGCTGGCGTCGACGCCACCATGACACTCACGGCGCGCGACGAGGCTGGAAACGAGGGGGTCAGCGAGCCGTTCGAGCTGCAGCTGCCGGAGCGACCGTTCAGCAAGCCGGTCGCGCGCGCGCTGATCGAGCAGCGGCGCACTCTTGCGCTCGATGGCGACGCGCAGGCCCGGGTGCTGACCGCGCTCGACGCGCTCACCATTGCGCCCGATACGTTCAAGATCGAAAGCAACGTCTATCTCGGTCTGCGCTCGATCTTCTGGCAGCTCACGCGCGCCAAGAGCGACGACCAGCTGCGCGATGTCGTGTCTCGCATGTGGGACATGGCGGTGCAGCTCGAGGACGGCAACGTCTCGGAAACCGAGGCGGCCTTGCGCGCCGCGCAGGAGGCTTTGCGGCAGGCGTTAGAACGTGGCGCGACCGACGAGGAGCTTAAGAAGCTCACCGACGATCTGCGCGCCGCGCTCGATAAATTCCTGCAGGCGCTTGCCCAGCAGGCGCAGCGTAATCCGCAGCAGTTGCAGCGCCCGCTTGATCAGAACGCGCGCCAGTTGCGCCCGCAGGATCTGCAGAACATGATCAACCGCATGGAGCAGATGGCCCGCAACGGCGCCAAGGACGCCGCGCGGCAACTGCTCCAGGAACTGCAGTCGATGCTTGACAACCTGCAGATGGCGCAGCCCGGCCAGATGCAGGGCGGCGACGGTGACGACGAGATGATGCAGCAGCTCGATCAGCTTGGCGACATGATTCGCCGGCAGCAGCAGTTGCGCGACAAAACCTTCCAACAAGGCCAGGACCAGCGCCGCCAGCGCGGCCAGCAGCAGGGGCGCAACCAGCAGCGTGGACAGCAGGGTCAGCAAGGCCAGCAGGGTCAACAAGGCGACCAGGACGGCATGGGTGACCTTGCCCAGGAGCAGCAGGATCTGCGCGACCAGCTCAACAAGCTGATGGAGGAGCTCAAGAAGCGTGGCTTCGGCCAGCAGCCGGGACAACAGCCCGGACAGCAGCAAGGGCAAGGCAACATGGGCCAGCAGCTTGGCGACGCCGGCGAGGCCATGGGACAGGCCCAGGGTCAGCTCGGGCGCGGCCAGGCCGACGGCGCCGTGGAGTCGCAGGGTCGCGCGCTCGATGCGTTGCGCCGTGGTCTACAGAACCTCGCGCAGCAGATGCAGCAACAGGGCATGATGGGCCCGGGGCCCGGTCAGCCGGGCCGGCTCGGCCAGCCGCGCGCCGATCAGCAGACGGACCCCCTCGGGCGTCCGCTGCGCGGCCGCGACTATGGTGACGACGTCACCGTGAAGGTGCCGGGCGAGATCGACGTGCAGCGCGCGCGCCGCATCCTCGAGGAGCTTCGTCGCCGGTTCGGCGAGGCTTTCCGCCCGCAGCTCGAGCTCGATTATATCGAGCGGCTGCTGAAGGATTTTTACTGAGCCGGCAAGCTGCGATTTCGCGTCTGATTGCGCTAGCCTCGCAGCCAGCGCATCGTTGACGATGCTGCGGGTTGCAGCACCCGTGAACGGCTTGGCGATGACATCATGGATCAGCGCCGCAAGGCTAGGAACTGCGAACGTGCGCGGGGAATGAGCGGGTAAGGCCGGAGGAGAATCGATGCACAGGATTTCAAGACGGCGCGTGGTCGGCGGCGCACTGGCGACCCCATTCGTTATGGTGTCGGCGCGACGCGCTTTCGCCGCCGACACCGTGCGTATCGGCAAGGCGGTGCCGAATTCGTTCGCGTTCAGCACGGCCGAGATCGGCATCGACGCCAAAATCTGGCCGACGGAGAACATCGAGCTTGCAGTCTCCGCCTTTCGTGGCGATGCGCAGATGCAGCAGGCGCTCACGGCCGGCGCGATCGACGTCGCGCTCGGGTCGGGGCCTGGCATGGGTTTCCGCGTGAAAGGCGTACCGGCGATCGCGGTCGCCGCGATGTACGGCCCGCCCGCCAATCTCGCGCTCACGGTGCTCGCGCGCTCGCAGATCAAGAGTGCGGCCGATCTCAAGGGCAAGAAGATCGGCGTCACCACGCTCGGTTCGCTTACCGACTGGCTCACGCGCAAGCTGTCCGAGAAGCAAGGCTGGGGCCCTGAGGGCATCCAGGTGGTGCCGCTCGGCGCGGTGCCGGCGCGGCTGGCCGCCATGGAGCGCGGCGAGCTCGACGGCATGGTGATCGAGTCGGCGACGAGCTACGAGCTGGAAGAGCAGGGCAAGGGCCGCACGCTGCTTCTGTTCGGCGACATCGAGAAGCATTTCTACACCCACGTCATCTACGCGACCGACGACATGATCGCGAAGCGGCCGGACGTGCTGCGGCGTTTTCTGCGCGGCTGGTTCAAGACCGTGGCGTTCATGAAGGCAAACAAGGACGCCGCGGTGAAGTCGGGCGCCAAGGTCGTGCAGGTGCGCGAGAGCATCGTGTCGAAGGTCTACGACACCCAGATCAACTATTTCTCGACCGACGGCGCCTGGGATCCGGAGTCCATCGACGTCATTCGCAAATCGCTCAAGGAGCTCGGCATCCTCGACTACGTTCCCGAGGCGAAGGTGCTTTACAACGATCAGTTCGTGCCCGTGAAGCTCTGACGTGATCAGCATCGAACAGGCGAGTCATGGGGAGCGTCATTGCGAGCGAAGCGAAGCAATCCAGCGCTCCATGCCCTAATACTGGATCGCTTCGTCGCTGCGCTCCTCGCGATAACGGCTGTTCATTGGCTTGTAATTTCCTTTACTAGCGGCCGCCGGAAAAATTCATGCGCGAACCTAATTCCGGCGGAGCGCCTGTGACTATCGCTGTCGAGCACGTCTCGATGACGTTCCTCGGCCGCGATGCGCGGCAGAGCGTGCAGGCGCTCGACGACGTCTCGCTCGAGATCAGAAAGGGCGAGTTCGTCTGCCTGCTCGGCCCATCGGGTTGCGGCAAGAGTACGCTGCTCGCGATCATCGGCGGACTGCTGCGGCCGACCTCCGGCACGGTCACCGTGGCGGACGCGCCCGTCACAGGCCCGCGGCCGAACGACATCGCTTACGTCTTCCAGGAAAGCACGCTGCTGCCCTGGTACACCGTGCTGGAAAATTTTCGGCTGGCGCTGAAGTTTCAGGGCCTCGCTGACGAGAGCTGGCGCGACCGCGCCATGAAGGCGCTGGCGGCGGTCGACATGGCGGGTTTCGCCAACCATTACCCCAAGCAGCTCTCTGGCGGCATGAAGCAGCGCATCAATCTCGCGCGCGGCTTGTGTGTGGGCACGCAGGTGCTGCTATTGGACGAACCATTCGCGGCGATCGACGAACAGACCCGCATGGTGCTGGGCGAGGACCTCTCCATCCTGCTTGCGCGCACCGGCAAGACGATCGTGTTCGTCACCCACTCGTTGTCGGAGGCGGTGTTTCTCGCCGACCGCATTGTGGTGATGACCGCGCGGCCCGGCAGGGTGAAGGCGAGCATCGCGGTCCCGCAGCCGCATCCGCGCTCGCCGGACTTCATGCTGACCGACGAATTCGGCGCGATCCGCAAGGAGCTCTACGCGCTGCTGCGCGACGAGATCCGGGCGACCGTCTCGCGCATGCGCGAAGCGCGTGATGTGGGGGAGCGATAGAAATGCGTTCTCGGAGATGGGCTCAAATCGTGCGGCAGACTCGGTCTGCTCCCTCCCCCCTTGTGGGGGAGGGTTGGGGAGAGGGGTCGTACGATCCGATCTATCGAGTACGCACTACCCCCCTCCCTGTCCCTCCCCCACAAGGGGGGAGGGAACGTTGCGGCGCGAGCCTTCACAACGTTGGCGGTTCACTGGCGGATGGATTCTGAAGCACGTCCATGCGCCGCGACCGCATCATCATCCACCTCATCCAGCTCGCGCTGGTCGCGAGCATCTTCGGCGCCTGGTACTACGCCACGCATCGCGGCGTGCGTGCGGTGCTGTTGCCGCCGCCCGAACTCGTCTGGCGCGAGATGCAAAACCTGTGGAGCTCGGGCCGCCTGTGGGCGGCGTTCGCGATCACGCTCAGGACGATAGCCATTGCGTACCTGATCGCGGTGATCGCCGGCATCGTGACAGGCTTCCTGGTGACGCGATCGCGCTCGCTCGTGCGCATCTTTGAGCCGATGCTCACCGGCATGTTCGCGGTACCGTTGACGCTGTTCTTCCCGCTGTTCGTCGTGTTCTTCGGCATCGGGCCGGAGTCCAAGGTGGCCTACGGGGCGGTGCAGTGTTTCTTCCCGATCGCGCTCAACACCATCGCGGGGTTCTCCAGCGTCGACGAACTCTACGTGCGCGCGTCACGTTCTATGGGCGCGACGAGCCTGGACCAGTTCCGCTATGTCTACCTGCCAGCCGCCATGCCCGTCACTGTCACCGGGTTGCGCATCGGCTTCTTCATCTGCATCGCGGCGGTGCTGGGGGGCGAGACGCTGGCGGCGCTGGCGGGCGTCGGCAAATCGATCGCGCTCGCGGCCGAGCTGATGGAGACGGCGCGGCTCTACGCCTGGATCGCGTTCGTGGTGCTCATCTCCGTGACGCTCAACCTCCTCGTGCTCGCCGCCGAATCGCGTAGCGAGCGGGAGTGAATGCAATGCGAGCACAACGTTTAAGTGGAGCGCGATCGCGCTGCACCGTTCCCTCCCCCCTTGTGGGGGAGGGACAGGGAGGGGGGTGGCGCGAATCCGATAGATCGAATCGTACGACCCCTCTCCCCAACCCTCCTCCACAAGGGGGGAGGGAGCCCCACCGAGTTCGCCGTGCTGCCTGTGACTTACTTCCGGCGCCGAGTGCCATCATGACCGCCGCGCAGGTGCGCCTCATTCGTCTTGGCCTCGTCGTCGCGCTGATCGCGCTGTGGGAAATCTACGCAAGCTTCGTCAGCACGTCGTCGTTGATCGCCGGCCCGGGCGACGTGGCGCTCGCCTGGTGGCCGAAAGTCATGGGCGATCCGGCCGTGCGCAAGGCAGTGCTGGTCACGCTGCTCGAACTGGTCGTCGCGTTTGCGATGTCGGTCATCTTCGGGATGCTGATCGGCATCTTGATCGGGCTCAGCGATCTCGGCCGCCGTAGCCTTTATCCGGTGGTGCTGCTGCTCTACGGCATCCCGCAGGCGATCATCCTGCCGCTGTTCGTGCTGATTTTCGGCATCGGCCCCGCGGTCAAGATCGCGTTCGGCTTCAGCCACGGCATCTTTCCGGTCATCGTGAACACGCTGGCCGGCATGCGCAACGTCAGTCCGCTCCTCCTCAACGGGACGGCCGCGATGGGAGCGAGCCGCGTGCAGCAGGTGCGCTACGTCATCTTTCCCCACATGGTGACGACCGTGTTTGCGGGCCTGCGGCTCGCGATGACATTGACGCTTCTCGGCGTCGTGCTGGCGGAGATTTTCGTCTCGCAGGGCGGCATCGGCTTTTTCACGCTCGCCTATTCGGAAAATTTCAATCCGGCGGCGCTGATGGCGCTTGTGTTGACGCTCGCCCTCATGGCAATTGCGCTCAACGAATTGGTGCGCCTCATCGAGGCGCGGTTCTCGCGTTGGAAGGAGTAGGATGAACGTCGTCGGGGTCGATATCGGGGGCACGTTCACGGACCTCGTCGGCTGCGTGGATGGCCGCATCGTCACCTCGAAAACTTCGACTGTTCCTGCCGATCCCACGCGTGGCGTGGCGGAAAGCCTGAGCCTCGCCGGCTGCAAGATGCCGGGGCTCGACGAAGTGCTGCACGGCTCGACCATCGCCATCAACACCGTGCTGGAGAAGAAGGGCGCGCGCACCGCGCTGATCACCACGCGCGGTTTCCGCGATACTTACGCGATCGGCCGCGGCAACCGCATCGAGGCGTTCAATCTGTTCTTCCACCGGCCGAAGCCGCTCATCTCGCGTGAACTGACGTTCGAAGTCACCGAACGCGTAAACGCGAAGGGCGAAGTACTCGTGCGGCTCGCCGAGGACGAAGTTACCGCGCTGGCCGAGCGGCTGCGTGCGCTCAAGATCGAAGCGGTCGCCGTGTGCCTTCTGCACGCGTACGCCAATCCCGCGCATGAACGTCGCGTCGGCGAATTGTTGCGCGCGGCCGATCCCGCCTGGTTCGTCACGCTGTCGCACGAGATCGTGCGCGAATATCGCGAATACGAGCGCACCTCCACGACCGCCATCAACGCCTTCGTGGGTCCGCGCGTGCAGGGCTATCTGCGGCGGCTCGACGGCTTTCTCCGCGCCGAGAAGTTTCCCGGCAAGATCAACATCATGCGCTCGAACGGCGGCGTGATGTCGATCGCACTCGCGCAGGAGCAGCCGGTGTCGATGATGGAGTCGGGGCCCGTCGCCGGGATGATCGGCGCCGGCCGGCTCGCCGCGATGCTCGGCATCTCGCGCGCCATCGGCTTCGACATGGGCGGCACGACCGCGAAGGCAAGCCTGATCACCGACGGCGCGCCCGCGATCGAGGAAGGCTACACGATCGGTGGCGCAGCGTCCGGCCAGCCGATGCAGCTGCCGGTGGTCGATATTGTCGAGGTTGGCGCGGGCGGCGGCTCGATTGCCTGGTGCGATGAGGACGGCGGCATTCACGTCGGACCGCAGAGCGCCGGCGCCGATCCCGGGCCTGCGTCCTACGGCAAAGGCTCGCAGGACCCGGTCGTCACCGACGCCGACCTCATCCTCGGGCGCATCAATGCCGAGCGGTTCCTCAACGGCGCGATGCGGCTCGACGTTGCGGCGGCCGAGCACGCTGTGAAGCAGAAACTCGCCGACCGACTGCGGCTCGGTGTGCGCGAAGCCGCGCTTGGCATCGTGCAGATCGCCGACGCAGCCATGTCGCTTGCCGTGCGCGCGGTATCGATCAACAAGGGCGTCGATCCACGGCAATCGGCCATGATCGCCTTCGGGGGCGCCGGGCCGCTGCATGCAGTCGCGATCGCGCGCGAAATCTTCATTCCGAAGGTGGTTGTCCCGAAGGTGCCGGGGACATTTTCGGCGCTTGGCATGTTGATGGCGCCGTGGCGGCAGGATTTCGTGCGCACGCTCTACGGCCAGCTCGGCAAGCTTGAGCTGGCGGCAGTTTACGACGTGTTTTCGGAGCTCGATGCGGCGGGGCGCCAGCAGGCGGCGCGCGATAGTGTCGCGGACGCTGGTGTCAGCTTCCTCGCCGACCTTCGCTATGTCGGACAGGAGCACACGATCGCGATTCCGGTGAGCGATCCGAAATTGCTCAGCGGCGATTTTGCGCCATTACGCAGGCTGTTTGATGCGCAGCATCACGAGCGTTACGGGCAGGCGGCGCCCGACGAGCGGCTCGAATGCGTGAACGTGCGGCTGGTGGTGAGGGCGGACAAGGCCGATACGCTTGCGGAGAGCTGGTTGTCGCAGCCGTGCGTTCCGGATGCGCCGGTCGCCGACGGCGTTCGCGACGTGATCTTTAGCGATGCCGCGAAGCCTGTCCGCACGCGCATCGTCTGGCGGCCCTCGCTTGCCGCCGGTGCACGCATCGAAGGGCCAGCCGTGATCGAAGAGCCCAACGCCACAATGCTCATCCATCCGGGTGACGTCGCGACGGTCACGGACGCCGGTCATCTGGTGATCGATGTGGCGCTCGACGGGGCGGGGAGGGCGAGATGACAAATTTGCATGGCATACGCGTCTATTCCCGTCATCCTGAGGTGCGCGCTTTTGCGCGCCTCGAAGGATGCACGGCCGAGGTGCTGCCGCAGCCGGGCCGTCGCCCTTCGAGGCTCCCCCGGCTCAAGAGGCCGGGGTCGCACCTCAGGGTGACGGGTTGAGATTGGATTTCGGCATGAAAAGCAACGAAGCCCATCCCATCACCGTGGAGGTCGTGCGCAACGCCATCGTCGCTTATGCGGACGAGATGGCGAATGCGCTGATGAAATCCGCCTACAACATGATGATCTACGAGGTGCGCGACTATTGCTGCGGGCTGATCGACACGCAGGCGCGCATGATCTCGCAGAACCGCGGTGGTCTGCCGATCTTCCTCGCGGACCTCGGCGTTGCGGTCGCCGATGGCATCGAGCGTTACGGCCTCGACGGTTTTGCGCCCGGCGACGTGGTGATGATGAACCAGGCGGAAGTCTGCGGACAGCATCTCAACAACGTCGTGATCTATTCGCCATGTTTCCATGACGGGCAGGTGGTGGGTTTCGCGGCCAACCGCGCGCATTGGGTCGATATCGGCGGGATGCACCAGGGCTTCGGCTCGACCAACACGACCGACATTTATGGCGAGGGGCTGCAGGTCCGCTCGCTGAAGATTTACGAAGCCGGCAAGCGCAACGAGACGCTCTGGCAGATCGTCCGCGACAACGTGCGCTATCCGGATGCAAGCCTCGGCGATCTTCGCGCGCAGATCGCCTCATGCCAGCTCGGTGCGCGGCGCTACGCCGAACTGATCGCGCGCTATGGCCGCGAGACTGTGGAAGCCTGCATCGCGAAGGTGTGGGACCAGGCCGAGATGGCGGCGCGGCGCGTGGTCGAGAGTATCCCGGATGGGTGCTACGAGGCCGAGAGCTTTCTCGATAACGACGGCCGCAATCTCGACACGCCGCTGCGCGTGAAGGTGAAGGTCGAGGTGCGCGGCGCGCAGATGACGATCGATTTCTCGGAGATGAACCCGCAGGTGCCGTCGCCGCTCAACTCCGGAAAGTCCGGCGGCATCGCGGCGGCGCGGGTCGCCTTCAAGGCGCTGACCTCGCCCGATCTCGACGTGAACGAAGGCTGCTTTCGTCCGCTCAATGTCGTGCTGCCCGAAGGCACGATGGTGAGCGCGCGGCCCGGCGCTGCACTCGGGCGTTGGAGCATCGCGCTCCCGACGGTGATCGACACGATCCTGCATGCACTCTCGCCGGCGGTGCCGCAGCTCGTGCCGGCCGCGCACAAAGGCGACATGGGCGGCTGCTCGTTCTTCGGCTTCCGGCCGGACGGCTCGCGCTTTCTGCTGATGAATATTTTCGGCGGCGGCTGGGGCGGCCGCCCGAATGAGGACGGCGAGTCAGCGGCTGTTTCGGTCTGCCAGGGCGACGTGCGCAACACGCCAGTGGAGTTGCAGGAGATCAAATACCCGGTGCTGATCGACAAGCACGCGCTGCGCACCGACTCCGGTGGGGCAGGGCGCTTCCGCGGCGGCTTGGGTCTCGAGGTCGCCTACCGGATGCTGCAGCCGTGCCGCGCCAACATCAATTGCGAGCGCACCGTCGATCCGCCGTGGGGCGTACACGGCGGTCATGCGGCTGCAACCAATTCGGCAATCGTGCATCGCGCCGCCGATGGCTCCGACACCGTCGTGTTGAAGGCGACCGAGCTGCCGCTCGCGGCCGGCGACGTGGTGACTTTCCTCACCGCCGGCGGTGGCGGTTACGGCAATCCGGCGGAGCGTTCACCCGACGCGCTCGCGCGCGACGTGGCGGAAGGTTTTGTGTCGCAAGCCGCTGCCGATCGGGAGTACGGGCGGTGATGTTCAACAGAATCCGTGAGGCAGACTCGGTCTGCTCCCTCCCCCCTTGTGGGGGAGGGTTGGGGAGAGGGGTCGTACGATTCGATCTACCGAGTGCGCACCACCCCCCTCCCTGTCCCTCCCCCACAAAGGGGGAGGGAACGTTGCGGCGCGAGCCTTCGTACCTTCAGGCGTCGGAGTTTTTCGCGTGGTGATCCACGACGACCGTAAAAAGCGTTTGCTCGCCGCGATGTCGGACACGAGCATCGACATGCTGCTCGTGTGCGGCAACGCCTGGCAGAGCGATTATCTTCGCTACACCACCAATTACTCGATCGTCGAAGGGCAGGCGCTCGCGCTCGTCCGCGCGGACGGACACGTCACGCTCTATCTCGACAGCCCGGTCGAAGTGGACCGCGCCGAAATCGAATGTCCGGGCGTCGAGATCGTTCACGCACCGCACCTGATGGCGGAAGTCGACGACACGCTCGACCGCTTCCGCAACCAGCGCGTCGGGGCGGTGCCCTACCGGCTGCTGCCGCGGCGCTTGGCCTCGCGCGCGCAGGACCTCAACCTCGAAGACCGCACCGCCTTCCTCGACCGCCTGCTCATGCTCAAGCTCACGTCCGAGATCGACGCCATGCGGCGCGCCGCAAAGCTCGCGGACGAGGGCTATACGGTTTTTCGGCAAGCGGCGCGCGTCGGACGCGCCGACTACGAGTTGATCGCCGAGATCGAAGCGTTCTTCCGCGCCAACGGCGTCGACCACAATTTCCAGATCATCGGCGTCGGCGGGCAGGAGGTGCGCGGCATGGCGCCGCCGACCGGCAAGCGCATCAAGCGCGGCGATATGGTCACCACCGAGCTGACTCCCTGCGTCGAAGGTTACTACGCGCAGATCTGCCGTACGCTCGTTGTCGGCGAGCCGACCGCCGAGCAGAAAAAGGCGCACGCGCTCTGGCGCGAGTCGATGGAGGCCGGGATCGCAACCGTGCGCGACGGCGTCACCGCCGCCGACATTGCGCGCGCCGAGAACGACGTTTTCCGCGCACATGGACTCGGGGAATACACGACAAGTGAATATACGCGCGTGCGCGGCCACGGGCTCGGCCTGTTCGTCGATACTAAGCCGCACATCCTGGAAAACGTGACCACGCGCATCGACGAGGGCATGACGCTGATCGTGCATCCGAACACGTATCACCCAGCCGTCGGCTACATGGTTCTGGGCGACGCCGTGATTGTCGAAAAAGCCGGCTGCGAAGTCCTCACCGCAACGCCGCGCGACCTGTTCAGCGTGGCGGGATGAGTACCGACGCATGTGGAGCGGAATGAAAGTGCGGCAGACTCGGTGCGCTCCCTCCCCCCTTGTGGGGGAGGGTTGGGGAGAGGGGTGTTCGCGACTCCGACGCCTGATATGTGGCGAGGCGCATCCGCTCACACCGAGTCTGCCGCTACCCCCCTCCCTGTCCCTCCCCCACAGGGGGGAAGGAACGGTGCGGCGCGAGCTGTTGTAAGACGAGACTTCTGCGCTGCGGTGAGTTCATGCGTCGTGGATTGATGGGATGGGATCAGAGTGAGTTGCCGCAGGCGGCGCTCGAGGCGCGGCTTGCGCGGCTGCAGACGGCCATGGCGCGCGACGGGCTCGATGCCTTCGTCATCTACACCAATCTCGTGCGGCCGGCCGCCGTGTGCTGGCTGACCGGCTTCACGCCGTACTGGATCGAGAGTCTCTTGCTCGTGCCGCCCGAGGGCACGCCCGCTCTTGCGACCGCGCTGTCGAAGCGCGTCGCCGATTGGATCAAGACCACGGCGTGGCTCGACGAGATCGTGAACACGCCGAAGCCCGGCGTCGCGATCGGGCAGGGACTTGCCAGTCTCGGCTCGCAGCGGGTCGGCGTGCTCGAACTCGACGCTTTGCCGGCTGGCCTCTACGACGACATCGCGGCCGCCGCGCCAAATGCCGAGCTCGTCGATGCGACGACAACGTTCGCCTCCGCCCGCCGCGAGATCGACGACGCCGAGCGCGGGCTCCTGCGGCGGGCCGATGCCATTGCGCGGGCCGCGCTCGACCAAGTCGATGCGGCTGCCACGGACGGGGGTCCGCTCGCGGGAATCGTTGAGAAGCACGCGAGGTTGGCAGCCGCCGAGGAAGCCTACATTGCGATTGCGGCCGATCTCGATGCCGATCCGCGGCTGGTGCGCGTCTCGGGCCCAGTGCCGCTCGGCCGGCGTTTCGCTGTGCGAGCCTCGGTCGCCTACAAGGGCGCATGGGTCCGCCGCACGCGCAGCGTCGCACGCGATGCGGCCGGCAAGGCTGCCGCGGCGACGGGCGATGTGTGGCTCGATCGGGTCGCGCGCTCGATCACCCCGGATCGCGCGCTCGCCTCGCAGTTGGCGACGGCGCTCGCGAGCATCCGCGGCGCGCGCCTCTTGAACTGGAGCGCGGAGTGCTCAATCGGCAGCTATCCGCTGGAGGTCGTGGATTCGGCGGGAGCGACCGGCCGCTGGTCGCCGGCGGATTTCCTGGTGCTCAACGTCGCGCTCGAGATCGACGGCGCGCCCTGGCTCGGCGCCACGCCGATATTTGTGAACGGCCGGCGAGGAGGCCGCGGCTAGTCGCCGGTCGGTGCATTTTCACATGCAAAAACTGTGGCAGAAAAGCTTCAGCTGGGCAGAAATCGTGGCCGACGCGCGCTCGGGTCCGGCCAACACATTGCGCAATTGACGAACGGGGCTTGCGTCAATAGTTTCCGCGGCAACCGTAACGGACAGAGCGCGCGTTAGTGCGCACACGACTGGAGCCTTGCGCCGATGAAAGTTCGTAATTCCTTGAAATCGTTGCGAAGTCGGCACCGCGCCAATCGCCTCGTGCGGCGCAAGGGCCGGGTCTACGTGATCAACAAAGTGCAGAAGCGCTTCAAATCTCGGCAAGGCTGAGCGACCGGTCTTTGATGCTTGGGGCCAGGGAACAACCCTGCCCGCACTCACGTTTGGTTTACGAATCTCGCCTTTGCTGCGCCATGGTGGAGGGGTAGAGTTCCATCCATGAGCACGCGATTCTTTCATCTCTTCGCATCGGTCGCCCTGGTGCTCGTGTTCGCGGGTGCACCTGCTCTGGCGCAAGCTCCCGAGCAGCAGCCGCCCGAGCAGAAGGCGCCGGACCAGCAGCCGCCCGATCACCCGCAAGCGGTCGAGCCCAAACTCGTCGAGCCGCCCGCCAACCTGCCGCGGCCCCAGCACGGCGACCGCAAGATCAATCTCGACAAGCTGTTCGAGGCGCTGAAGGTCGCGCCCAATGAGGAGAGCGCCAAATACGTCGAGAACCGCATCTGGGCGCTCTGGCTGGCCGCCGGCGGCGATACCGCCACGCTCCTGATGGGGCGCGTCAAGAGCGCGATGGACGGCAAAGACTACGACCTCGCCATCAAGCTGCTCAACGCCATTATCGATTTCCGGCCCGACTATGTCGAAGCCTGGAACCGGCGCGCCACCATTTATTTCGCCAAGAAGGACTACACCAACGCGCTCGCCGACATCCACGAGGTGCTGGCGCGCGAGCCACGCCACTTCGGAGCGCTCGCGGGGCTCGGCACGATCCTGCAGGAATTCGGTGACGACAAGCACGCGCTGGAAGCTTTCCGCCGCGCGCTTGCGGTGCATCCGAAGCTCGAGAAGGTGCCCGACATGGTGAAGCGGCTGACCGAGAAGGTCGAAGGCCGCGACATCTAGCGCCTTCCGGATCGTGTGTGGCTGGTTGTCGTCATTGCCGGGCATAGCCCGTCGAAGACGGGCGTAAACGCCCTGGTGACCCGGCAATCCATCTTCTTCGCACGACGGTTTTTTCGAAGTGGATGGATGCGCGGGTCAAGCCCGCGCATGACGATCAGAAATCGTGAGCCGCCGAGCCCTCGCGTCGTGCCGACGGTGATCATGGCCGGGCCCGTCCCGGCCTTTCATTTTGTCTGCCTGCACCGCCAATGCGCTCGCCTCTTCCGCGTGCGCGGCCGCCGATGTAGCCTTCCTGAAAATCGCCAGCGGGACTTAAGAATGCCCGCGGCTCACGGGGAGACGAAACGCATGCTGCATCGATCATTGATGACCGTCGTCGCGCTCGTATGCACGTTGGGCGTCGCCGGGGCGCAGGAGCTCGCGAAATTTCCCGACTGGAAGGGCATGTGGGTACGCATTGGCGCCGGCGGCCAATACGATCCCACCAAGCCGCCCGCCCGCGGGCAGCAGCCGCCGCTCAAGCCGGAATACCAGGCGATCTGGGAAGAACATCTTCGCGAAGGCCGCCAGGGTGGACAATATTACAATACGCAGGTTCGGTGCCTGCCCGGCGGTATGCCGCGCATGATGATGGCCTACGAGCCGCTGGAAATGATCATCCTGCCGGACGCAACTTATGTGCACATCACTTTCAACAACGAATTCCGCCGCATCTATACCGACGGGCGCGAGTGGCCGGAATTCGTCGAGCCGTCATTCTCAGGCTATTCGATCGGCCGCTGGCTCGACGAGGACGGCGACGGCCACTACGACACGCTCGAAGTCGAGACGCGCTTTCTCAAAGGTCCGCGCATCTTCGATCCAACCGGAATTCCGATGGCGGATGACAATGAGACGATCGTGAAGGAACGCATTTTCCTCGACAAGGCCGATCCCAATCTGCTGCGCGATGAGCTCACCACGTTCGACAATGCGCTGACTCGGCCGTGGACGGTCACGCGCAGCTATCGCCGCGACAAGGACCGCACGCGCAAGCCGATGTGGATCGAGCACATCTGCGCCGAGGACAACGAGTACATCTTCATCGAGAAAGAGACCTATTACATCGGCCCGGACGGCAAGCTCGCGCCCTCACGGGCTGGGCAGGCGCCGCCGGACCTGCGGCACTTCCAGCAAGCAAACAAATAACGGGAGAGGCGTTTCAGGTTAGCGCGGTACAATCAGTGTCATTGCCGGGCTTGACCCGGCAATCCATCTTGTTCGCATAATGATCTTTCGAAGTGGATGGATGCCCGGGTCAAGCCCGGGCATGACGGCCGGGAATCGTGAAAAGAGTCTAGTCATGCATAGTTTGCGCGCGCTCCTTGTCGCCGCGTTGCTCCTGCCCGCTGCCGCATTTGCGCAGCCGCAGCAGAAGCCGATCCGCATCATCGTTCCGTTCGCGCCCGGCGCGTCCGCCGACGGCATCGCGCGCGCGATTGGCAACGGGCTTGCCGAGCGGGCCGGTCGTTCGGTCGTGGTCGAGAACAACACCGGCGCGGGTGGCTCGCTCGGGCTGGTCGCGCTGTCGAAGGCGCCACCCGACGGCGACACGCTGGCCGTCGGCGCCACCGGGGCGCTGTTGATCAACCCGCACCTGCCCGGCTCATCGTCGCCCGATGTGCTGAAGGACTTGACCCCGGTCGCCAAGCTGATCGAGGTGGGCATCGTCGTCGTTGCGCATCCGACGCTCGGTCCGAAGAGCATTATGGATATGGTGGCGCAATCGAAGGCGCGGCCGGAAGGCTTGAGCTATGGCTCGACCGGGACCCATACCGGCCAGCACATCACGATGGAGCTTCTGAAGAAGGCCACCGGAGCCAACCTGACCCATATCCCCTATCGCGGCAGCGCGCCCGCGATCGTCGACTTGGTCGCGGGCCAGATTCCTTTGGCGGCCGTCGACATCACGTCGGCCTATCCGCAGATCGTGGCAGGCAAGGCGCGCGCGCTCGGAATGGGCGAGACGCAGCGCTCGAAAGCGGCGCCCGAAATACCGACCATCGCCGAATCCGGCGTGCCCGGCTTCGGCCGCGCCGGCGGCTTTATCGGGTTGTTTGCGCCGGGCGGGACGCCGCCTGCGGTGGTGAAGCGGATTTCCGCAGAGGTCGCCGATATCCTCAAGCAGCCGGCGGTGCTGAGCAACCTCAAGACCTTGACCGTATCGGCGGCCTATGAAGACGACGTCGCGTTCGCCGAGTCTCTGGCCGTCGAAGGCGCGAAGTGGAAGGTCGTACTGAAGGATTTGTTCAAGTAGGTCCCAATCGTGCGGCAAGCTCGGTGCGACTCCCTCTCCCCGCAGGGGAGAGGGTTGGGGTGAGGGGGTTACTGAATTATCGATAGACCATAACCCCTCACCCCAACCCTCTCCCTATGGGAGAGGGAGTCGCACCGAGTCTGCCTCACCGAGTCGATCATTATCGATGGGCGTCTTGACCCGATCCTCCATCTTCTTGAGAACACCGCGGCGACACCCGCGACGCATGCATCGCGGGCGTCTTCTGAATGAAGCCGCCTAATCCCGGGAGATAACAACAATGCCGCTGATGAGCGGAGGGGACGCCGTCGTTCGATCGATCCTCAAACACGGCGTCGACACGATCTACTGCCTCCCGGGCGTGCAGAGCGATCATCTGTTCAATGCGATGTTCGACGCCGGCGACGCGTTGCGCGTCGTGCACACGCGGCACGAACAGGGCGCCGCCTATATGGCGCTCGGCGCAGCGCTCGCGACCGGGAAGCCCGCCGCCTATTCGGTCGTGCCGGGGCCGGGATTTCTCAATTCGACTGCCGCGCTCTGCACCGCCTATTCGACCGGCGCGCGCGTGCTGGCGCTGATCGGACAAATCCCGAGCCGTGCCATCGGCAAGGGCCACGGCCTGCTGCACGAGATTCCCGACCAGCTCGGCATCCTGCGCACGCTGACTAAGTGGGCGGATTGTGTCTGGAGACCGTCAGGCGCGTCCGCGATGGTGCGACGTGCCTTTCATGAGCTGAGCTGCGGCCGCCCCCGCCCGGTCGGGCTCGAACTGCCACCTGACATGCTGGCGGACAAGGCTGAGATCGAGCTATTCGAGCCGCAGCCGCCCGATCCCGCGCCGCCCCTCGACGAGGACGCCATCGCGCGCGCGGCGGCTTTGCTGGCGAAAGCCGAGTGCCCTGTCATCTTCGTGGGTGGCGGCGCGAACGACGCTGTCGCCGAGGTGCGCGCGCTAGCGGAAAAACTCTCGGCGCCGGTCGTCGCCTATCGGCGCGGCAAGGGCATCCTCGATGAGCGCCATCCGCTCAGCCACACCTACGTGGGCGGCCATCATCTGTGGGCGAAGGCCGACGTCGTGCTGGCGGTCGGCACGCGGCTGCAGATCCCGCTCAATGCCTGGGGCGTCGACGACAAGCTCGCGCTGATCAAGGTCGATATCGATCCCGAGGAAATGGATCGAATCCGCACGCCACAGCTCGCGCTCGTGGGCGATGCTGCGCGCGTGCTGCAGCGTCTCACGGCGCATCTCGCCAAAACGCCGACGCGGCCGCAGCGGCTCGAGGCGAGTCGCGCGCTCAAAGAGCAGGTCGCCAAGCAGGTTTCCGTACTCGGTCCGCAGATCGCTTACCTGAACGCGATCCGCGATGTTCTCCCCGACAATGGGGTCGTCCTCGACGAACTGACGCAGGTCGGCTACGCCGGCCGCAACGCCTACGAGGCGCGCGCGCCGCGCACTTATATTTCATCCGGGTATCAAGGCACGCTCGGCTGGGGCGTCGCGACCGCGCTCGGCGCCAAGCATGCGCTCGGCGCGGTGCCGGTGGTGGCGATCTCCGGCGACGGCGGTTTCATGTTCAACGTGCAGGAGCTTGCGACGGCGGTCCGTCACCGCATTCCGGTCGTCGTGGTGATCTTCAACGATGGCGCCTACGGTAACGTGCGCAACATGCAGCGCGACCTGCACGGCAACCGGCTGATCGGCAGCGATCTCGCCAATCCGGATTTTTTCAAGCTCGCCGACAGTTTTGGCATCGGTGGCTACCGCGCGAGCGGACCCGAGGCGCTGCGCCGCGCGCTCGAACAGGCGCTCGCGAAAAACGAGCCTGCGCTGATCGAGGTGCCGTGCGGCGACATGCCGGGCCCCTGGCAGTTCATCGACATGCCAAAGGTCAGATGACGGAGGACGGGCCGTCATGCCCGGCCTTGTGCCGGGCATCCACGTCTTCTTTTTTTTGAGTCAAAGACGTGGATGGCCGGGACGAGCCCGGCCATGACGATCGAGAGATCACGATTGATGATCGGCGGAGCATTACATCTCCGCCGCCTGCTCCGGTCCCACGAAGGCAATGCGCAGCATGTTGGTGGCGCCCGGCGTGCCGAGTGGTACGCCCGCGACGATGATCACGCGCTGACCGGCCTTGGCGAAGCCGTCCTTGAAGCTGAGCCGGCAGGCGCGGTCGACCATGTCGTCGAGATCGCGCGCGTCTTCCGCCACGATCGAATGCACGCCCCACACGACCGACAACCGGCGCGCGGTCGCGAGGTTTGGCGAGATCGCGATCACGGGTGAGCGCGAGCGTTCGCGCGCGACCCGCAGCGCGGTCGAGCCCGAGAAGGTCCAGCACACGATGGCGGGCAGATCGAGCGTCTCAGCGATCTGGCTCGCGGCGGCCGCGATCGCGTCGGCGCCGGTATGCTCGGGATCGGTGCGCTGCGCATGCAGGATGCTGCGATGGAGCGGGTCCTGCTCCACCTGCGTGGCGATGCGGTTCATGGTCTCGACGGCTTCAACCGGATATTGCCCGGCGGCGGATTCGGCAGAGAGCATCACCGCGTCGGCGCCTTCGAAGATCGCGGTCGCGACGTCGGACACTTCGGCGCGCGTGGGAACCGGACTCGAAATCATCGATTCGAGCATCTGGGTTGCGACCACGACCGGCTTGCCGGCGCGCCGCGCCGCGCGCGTCATCTGCTTCTGGATGCCGGGTACCTGCTCGAGCGGCATTTCGACGCCAAGATCGCCACGCGCGACCATGAAGGCGTCGGTGATATCGAGAATGTCCGCGAGACGGTTGACCGCCTGCGGCTTCTCGATTTTCGCCATCACCATCGCGCGGCCGCGCGCAAGCTTCTTTGCCTCGGCGATATCCTCGGGCCGCTGGATGAACGAGAGTCCGATCCAGTCGATGCCGGCTTCGAGCCCGGCATCGAGGTCGGAGCGGTCCTTCTCGGTAAGCGCCGCCACCGCGAGCGTGGTGTCGGGCAGACTGACGCCCTTGCGATCCGACAACTTGCCGCCGATGTCGACGCGCGTCGTGATGCGTTCCGGTGCGACGTCAGTTGCGGTCAGCCGCACCTTGCCGTCGTCGAGCAGCAGCACATGGCCGGGCTCGATGGCCGCAAAAATTTCCGGATGCGGAAGGAACGCGCGTTCGGCGTCGCCTGGTTTCTTGTTCGCATCGAGCACGAAGGTCGCGCCTTGGGCGAGCGTGACCGGCCCGCCGTCGAACGTGCCGACCCGCAGCTTGGGGCCTTGCAGATCGGCCAGGATGCCGATCGGCCGTCCATACTCGAATTCGATGGCGCGGATGAGTCCCACGAGCTCACGCATCCGTTCGTGGCTGGTGTGGCTCATGTTGATGCGGAACACGTCCGCGCCGGCGCGAAAAAGATTCGCGATCACGGTGCGATCGGATGACGACGGGCCAAGCGTCGCCACGATCTTGGTCCGGCGCAGGCGGCGCATCAGTTCTTGCTTTTCGGTGAAGGCGCTTGTGTGGCTCCGGGGCGGCCGGAGACAGGAGGAGGCTGAACGAGCGGGACGCGTGACGGCAACGGCTGTTGCGGCGCGGCTTCCGCCGAGTCGGTGAGTTGTACGGTCCAGGACGGTTGCTCGCCGGTATCCACCTCGAAGAATCCGGTCTTGTCGAATCCGCGCGCCAGGCAATCTTCGGTGCCCCGGATCGTGAATTCCTTGTCGCGGGTGCACATGAACGCCTGGCCCGACCATTCGCCGCTGCGGTCATAGTCGACCGCATAGATATAATAAAATCGGGCGACCAAAGGTCCGCGCATCAGCGTTTCGCAGGTGCGCGGCGTCAAGTTCCACCAGCCCTCGGTGGTCCAGCTCTCGTTTTCCTTGTAGCCGAGCGCGATGCCGACCCGGCTCGTGGTGTTGTTGCAGAGCCGGAAATCGGCGGCGGCGGGTTCCGGCGTAAACGCCAGAGCGGCGATCGCAAATGCGCCCACCAATAAGCCGCGCAAGGCGGACCTGCCGGCCGGGGTTTCCTCCATACGGGTGGTTTCGTCGCTCATAGCCGCTGAAAGCAGGATTCCACGTGAACCGTCATGGGCCGTCGACGAGGATAGCCCGGAAATCATTGACGTTGGTATAGGTTGGTCCTGGTTTGAGTAGGTCGCCGAGATTGCTGAAGAATTCGGTCGAATTGTTGTCATCGAGAAAGGCGGCGGGATCGAGGCCCAGGTGATGGGCGCGGGCAAGGGTCGAGGCATCGATAAACGCGCCGGCCGGGTCGTCCGGCTTGCCACCGCCCCCATCGGTGCCGTCGGTATCGCCCGCAAGCCCGCAGATGCCCGCCCGCCCGTCCAGCGCCTCGGCGAGCGCGAGCGCGTATTCCTGGTTTGGTCCGCCACGGCCCTGGCCGCGAAGCGTGACGGTCAGCTCGCCGCCCGACAGCAGCACGGCGCGGCGGCCTTGCGCCTGCAGATCGAGCGCGAGCCGCGCATGCTCGGCCGCGACCGCGCGCGCCTCGCCCGCGAGCTCGGCGCCGAGCAGCATGCACTCGTAGCCGGCGGCGCGCACGGTGGTTGCGACCTGCTGCAGCACATCGGCCGGTCGCGCGACGAGCACATACGAGCTTGCGGAGAAGACAGCATCGCCGGGCTTGGGTGTCTCGTTGGCGGGATCGGCGAGAGCACGGATGACGGCAGGTGGCGCATCGGCCCAATATCGATTGCAAACGGCGCGCGCGTCGGCGAGCGTCGTCGGGTCGGGCACGGTCGGGCCCGATCCGATCACCGCCGGATCGTCGCCGGCCACGTCCGAAATCGCGAGCGTGACGAGGCGCGCCGGATGCGCGCGTGCGGCGAGCCGTCCGCCCTTGATGCGCGACAGATGCTTGCGGACCGCATTGATCTCGCCGATGTCGGCGCCGCTGCGCAGCAGCGCGCGTGTCACGGCTTGCTTGTCCGCGAGGCTGATGCCGTCCGCCGGCGCGATCCAGTTCGCTGACGCGCCGCCGGACAGCAGCACGAGCACCAGATCGTCAGGTCCTGCAGCATCGGCGAGAGCAAGAGTTTTGCGTGTGCCGGCAAGGCCCGCTTCGTTGGGGATCGGATGGCCGGCTTCGATGATCCGCACGTGGCGCGTCGGCCGCGCATAGCCGATGCGGGTGACCGCGAACCCGGTCACGCGTTCGGGCGCAAGCTTGTGCCTGTCGAGATAGTGCCGCTCGGCGACTTCGATCATGGCGCCGGCGGCCTTGCCGGCCGCGAGAATCACGAGGCGCCCGGAGGTAGGCGGCGCGGGCAGATGCGGTGGCAGGCAATTGACCGGCTGCGCGGCGGCTACCGCGGTACCATAAAGGCTTTCTAGGAAGGTGCGGGGCGATGCGTTCAACGATTTCTGCCGATGCTGTCGTCACGCTGCAGAGAGGAGCGAGATTGTGACGATTGCGCGCATTGTATGGGGGGCGTGCCCACTCGACCATGCGGCGTCGCGCCGATCTGCATTGCGCGATGCTGCGAGATGTGCACGCTTGGGACGAGCAGCGAAGGGGATGATGCAACGATGCCTTGCCGCTTTATTGGGTTGACGATCGCCACCGTATTCGCCCTCGTGCTGGCTGCCGCCGCCCAGGACTATCCCAACCGGCCGGTGCACTGGCTGATCGGATTTTCGCCGGGCGGGCCCAACGACGTGCTGGCGCGCCTGCTGGGTCAGTACCTGTCGGACAAGCTCGGCCAGCCGTTCGTGATCGAGACGCGGCCCGGCGCTGGTGGAAATCTCGCCACACAGGCGGTCGCGAACGCGCCGCCGGACGGTTACACGCTGGTCGGCATCGGCCATTTCAACGCGATCAATACGACGCTCTATAAGAAGCTGCCGTTCGATTTCATCCGCGACATCGTGCCGGTCGCGGGCATCGCGCAGGCGCCGAGTATGCTGCTGGTGCATCCCTCGCTACCGGCGCGCACCGTGCCGGAGTTCATCGCCTATCTGAAGGCCAATCCCGGCAAGATCAGCTATGCGTCCGGCGGCAACGGCACGTCCTCGCATCTGGCGGCCGAGCTGTTCAAGGCGATGACTGGCACCACCATGCAGCACGTGCCCTATCGGGGCACGGGCGTCGTGTGGCCTGACCTGCTGAGCGGCCAAGTGCAGGTCTACTTCACCTCGCCGGTGGGTGCGATCCAATATGTCCGCAGCGGCCAGTTGCGCGCAATCGCCGTCACCTCATCGAAGACGTCCGACGCGCTGCCGGGCGTGCCGACGGTGGCCGAGACGGTGCCGGGATTCGAGGTCACCACCTGGTTCGGCATCGGCGCGCCGAAGGCGACCCCGGCCACCATCGTCGAACGGCTCAACCGCGAGAACAACGCTGGTCTCAACGATCCGAAGATCAGGGAGCGCCTCACCGATATCGGCGGCGCTCCGTTCATCGCAACACCGGCGGAGCTGGCGGCGTTCGTCGCGGCCGAGACCGAGCGCTGGGGGAAGGCGGTGCGGTTCTCCGGCGCCACGGTGGACTGAAAGGGCTTCAAAGCGCGGCGGCGTGGGATTATTTATCTTCGACGAAACGGAGTATCGCCATGGATGACAAAACCCGCACCGAACTGGAAGCCGCGGTCTACCGCAGGCTCGTCGAGCACCTGCGCTCGCGCACCGACGTGCAGAATATCGACATGATGAATCTCGCCGGCTTCTGCCGCAATTGCCTCTCGAACTGGATGAAGGATGCGGCCGACGCCAAGGGCCTGTCCATGAGCAAGGACGAAAGCCGCGAGATCGTCTATGGCATGCCCTACAGTGAGTGGCAGAAAAAGCATCAGAGGGAAGCCACCCCCGAACAAAAAGCGGCGTTTGAAAAAGCAAGCCAGAAGCACTGATTGTCCACGGTTGCGAGGTGGCGCTGTGGATGGCGAAGCCGGGCGCTTGACCCGAGCGCGCGACTCTCGATCCTTGCCGCGACAACGCGATGTTGCGTTCAGGTAAGGAGCGACCGATGTCAACCGCAGCCGCCGCCAAGGACACCACCGACGACCAGCCCGCGATCCGCTTCGGCAAGGATCAGCTCAAAGCCTTCGTCGAGCGCGTGGAGCGGCTCGAGGAGGAGAAGAAGGCGCTCTCCGACGACATTCGGGATGTTTATGCGGAAGCGAAGGCCAACGGCTTCGACACCAAGGCGCTGCGCACAGTCGTGCGCATGCGCAAGCAGGACGCCAACGAGCGCAAGGAGCAGGAGGCGATTCTGGAGACCTACCTGCACGCGCTCGGGATGCTGAATTGATGCCGACTCCAGTCGGCTATCAGCCATATGCCGTCATGGCCGGGCTTGACCCGGCCATCCACGTCTTCGGCCTATTCGAGCAAAGTAAGACGTGGATGCCCGCGACGAGCGCGGGCATGACGAGTTGACTTGCTCTCACGTGCCGAACAGCTCCTTCAGCGTGCGTCCGGTGGTCGCGATCGACTCCGCGTTGGCGCGCTCCTCGGCCTTGTTCTTCGGCCGCGAGAAGCCGTGGCCGGTGCCGCTATAGACCTCAAGTTGGAAGGGCAGTTTGGCGCCGCGCAGTTCGTCGATCACGGGCATGACCGCGGTGGCGGGCGAATAGTTCTGATCCTCGGCGCCGTGCAGGATCAGGAACATACCCTTCGCGTTCTTCGCCCACCCCTTCTCGTGGCCGCCGAACGAGCCGTGGATCGACACGTTGGCGGCGAGCGGCGCGCCGGTCGAGCCGAACTCGACGCCGACCGAGCCGCCGAAGCAGTAGCCGATCAGGGCGATCTTGGACGCCTCGACCATCGGATTCTTGACGAGCGTATCGAAGCCCGCCTGCGTGCGCGCCTTCAACAGCGCGTGGTCCTTCCGGAACATGGTGGTCTGCGCCATGACCTCGTCGAGGTTCTTCGGCAACACGCCGAAGATATCGGCCGCGAATGCCACGTAGCCAAGCTTCGACCAGTTCTCCGCCATGTGCTTGGTGTGATCGGTCATGCCCTCGCGGTCATGGATCATGAAGATCGCCGGCCGCTTGCCGGTGATCTTGTCGTCGTAGGCCATGTAGGCTTTGAGTTTGAGATCGCCGTGGTTGTAGTCGACCCACTGCGTCTTCATCTCGGCCCGCGCCGCACCAGCGGACAGGGCGACAGCCGCTACAGCGGCTGCGAGTACACGCATCATTGTCATCGAATCCTCCCTCTGGAAGTAGCCCGGGTTGAGCGCAGCGAAACCCGGGATTGTTTTTCCGAGCGCTCTCGGATTTCGCTCCGCTCAATCCGAGCTACGCCGTCGGACATCAAATGCCGAACAGTTCTTTCATCGTTCGGCTGGCGGTCGCGATCGATTCCGTGTTGGCGCGCTCCTCCGCCTTGTTCTTCGGCGAGGAGAAGCCGTGGCCCGTGCCGCTATACACCTGCATTTCGAACGGCACCTTCGCGTCCCGCAGTTCATCCACTACGCCGTTGATTGTCGTCAGCGGGAAGCCCTCGTCCTCGGCGCCGTGCAGGATCAGGTACATGCCCTTGACGGTCTTCGCCCAGCCTTTGTCGTGGCCGCGGAACGAGCCGTGGATCGCGACGTTGAGCGCAAGCGGTGCGCCGGTCGAGCCGAATTCGGCGCCCACGGCGCCGCCGAAGCAGTAGCCGACGAGCGCGATCCTTGCGATATCGACCGTCGGGTTCTTGACCAGCACGTCGAACCCGGCCTGCGTGCGCGCGCGCATCAGCGGATGGTTCTTCGAGTAGATCTCGGTCTGCGCCGTCATTTCCGGAACGTCCTTGGGCAGCACGCCCTGCCCGTAGCCGAAAATGTCGGTCGCGAACGTCACGTAGCCGAGCTTGGCCCAGGTTTCGGCAAGCGACAGCGTCTTCGGCGTCATGCCCTCGCGCGCGTGCACCATGAACACGGCCGGGCGCCGGCCGGTCTTGCTGTCGTCATAGACCTGATAGGCCTTGAGCTTGACGTCGCCGTGCTTGTACTCGACCCATTCCTTCTTCATCTCGGCCCGCGCCGGGCCGGCCGCGACCGCAACGGCTGCGCCGAGAAGCGCGCAGAGCACGCGAGTTGTCGTCATAAGGTCCCTCCCTTCGGTTATTTAATTTATTTTGGAAAGCATCGCGCAACCGCGCGGCCGAGTCCAGACGGCGATGCAGTTGTTCGACCGTCATGCCCGGGCTTGACCCGGGCATCCATCCAACTCGCAAGATGCAAAGAAAATGGATTATGCGAAGAAGATGGATTGCCGGGTCAAGCCCGGCAATGACGACGTGAGCCGCGTCAGCGCAGCGAAGCAGTGCGCTGCGGGAAGGTCACCGTCGACACGAACACGACGGCGCTGCCGCTGAACTTCTCGGTGCGCATGCCGAGATAGGGATCGTCCGCGAAGGTCATCATCACGGTCGAGGCGGGCTTGTGCAGTTGCGGCGCGAGCTCGCGATAATCCGGCTCGCCCATCAGCGAGGTGCTCATGAACTCGCCGGCGCTCGGGGCGACGATCATGGCGCGCATCCACGGATCGTTGAACCGCTGGCCGGCCTTCGGAGGCACCGGCACCCGCACGGCCGGCGCGGCGCCGGCCTGCGCGGTTTGCGTCACGCTGCGCTTGACCGCGACGGTGGTCTCCGACGCACCCGTGCGTACCATCGGTGCGGAGGTTGCGGACGGCCGCGGCTGCTCGACGGACGCCGCCTGCGTCGCCGGCGCGTAAGCGAGCGCCGCGCTCTTGGTGGGCTCGCGCTCGGGCATCTGCCAGGGCGCCACGGTGCCGGTCGGATCCGCGGAAGCGAGCATGCGCCGCGTGGCCTCCGGCACCTCGGCTGGCGGCGTCAGGCTTGGTTCGGCGCTGCGCTCGCCGGCCGGCTGCGCGCTGCGGGTCACCAGGCTCGCTGTCTGTGCGGGCCGCAGCTCCACGGTGCGTGACGACGCCGACGCAACTTCGAACGTTGCCGGCTGAACGAGAGTGCCGGATTGCGCAACAGCCTGGGTCTTGGGCCGTGCAGGCGGCGTCGGTACGGCTGCGGCAATAACGGATTTGGGCGCTGTCTTCTGAGTCTTGGCTTCGGCGACCACCGCGGCTTCTGCGGCGG